>PJEL010002402.1_pt1 | contig 17257 bp, 8 predicted proteins | sample 1853271 | NCBI WGS metagenome assembly PJEL01 (sample SAMN08108733, study PRJNA415343) | Invertebrate metagenome, whole genome shotgun sequencing project. | host: Globobulimina | place: Sweden: Gullmar Fjord | collected 2015-08
AGCCATTAAAAAGGCTAAGAAGTATAAAAACATTACGTGCCATTGCTTTAAAGGGCATATCCACAGGTCAAGATTTGAAGCCAAGGTCTGCAACGATCTTTATATCGAGTACAAAGACTACGTGATTAAAACAGAAGTAAAATTCAGCATGGATATCAATGGAGTACACATCTGTAATCACTATATGGATTTCGTTGTAGAACTTGGCGATGATAAATTATTAGCTGTAGAAGCTAAAGGAGTGGCTACTGCTACTTGGAGAATAAAAGCGAAGCTATTTGAAGCGTTATATCCGGAGATTAGATATGAGGTCCGGTATTATAAGAAATAAGGAGTAAATGGAATGATGAAAAAAGCCAAGAATAAAGATAAACAAATTATACTAAATCCAAAAGATTGCATTGGAAGAGGTGTCTGTGGTTTTAAAAATGAAAAAGAATGCCATACAAATTGTGAATCTTACAAAAAGGATTGTGATAAAAATACACACCAAAGACCAAATTCTGAATGTAATTCACTCTCTTGCGATGATATCACATGTAAATTATATTAAGAAGTGATTATTAATTAGGTAATTCTAAAGTATCACCCTCTTGAAGAGAGATAGGGGTGTCTTCATACATTTTTCTAGTTACCTCAAGTTCATCCATTTTGGCTTTGAGATACTTTCTTGCGGCTGGTAAGTTTTCACTGAGAATCCACGCTCTTACCTGAAGTGCATTGTGTTTATGCATTTCAATAGCCTCACCTACTGTCTCCGGTTCCCAACCAGCTTTATGTTTAGCATTTCTTTTCGCATCTTCTTTTATACGTCTATCGAGTTCTACTGCAACAGCATCATATACTTTAAATGGGTTAATACCATTTTCTCTCATTGCTCTAAGAATATCATCTTCATATTTTCCATTGTTTTTAATTGATTTTAGAACATACGCTTTAGCCTTAGATTCGGTCATTCCTTTTGATGACTGAGCAAATACATCTGTCCAAGCAAATTCTTTATAATCATTTGTAATGCCCTGTAAAACGAATGGTGCAGAAAGTTTACCTACTTCTTTGATAACAGAAAACCCATAGTCAATAAAGTCTCCCTCTTCTTTAATTCGGCTTAAATCTCTAAGCTTAAACCCACCTGAAGTAGTACTAAACGCCAACATAGCTGGTAATTGCCACATAGGAGACATTTTACCAAGGGCTTTTTTAACTGGAGCCGCTAAAGGTGAAACTTCATTATTTTGGAAATCCCAAAACATCTCCGGAAGTTCTCTATACTGTTTGAAAAGTCTGAGATATCGTGCTTTTCCATCAGAATATCTTCCAGTAAATAAGTGAGTCCCATGTCCTTTAGCGTTACCTGTCATCAGATATTTATCTGGATTCTCCCCAAATCTTTTTAACGCACCGACTCCAGTATTTAGACTTTTTAATGTTGCTTCAGATTCTTTAATTTTAGTTGTTATTTCTTTGTAATTGGAACGGTCTAATAAGTTGCCTGTTTTTAAATGCCTGTTATTAAGTTCTTCAGCCCTTAACTTGGTAAGGTCTTTTTCAATCAACTTCTTCTTTTGGTCTTCCTTGTCCTCTTCGTCCCATAATCGCATAACGGCATTCATCATATTCATACTAACAATCATATAAATACCAGCACGAATCCAATAGTTTCTCCCCATCTTATGCCTTAAAAGAGCACCCTCTTTAGTTTTGGTAATATCACCTACAGCAAATAATGAAAGAGCCTGTCTTATAGCTGAGAAATTCCAATCCGGACTTAGGAAAAACTGTTTTGACCAAGCAATAGTTTTTGGAGAAAACATAAAAGATTCAAATATCTGACCACCAAATGTGTCATTTACAAATTGAGCTACATTCATTTCATTTAATTCTTGTTCGGCTGGTGTCCGAGCATCATCTTTCTGCATTTTTACAATGTGTTCAAATGCGGATAGCTTAAATGAATTATGTAAAAAGTTCCATAAAATCTCGTTATTCTTCTTATTAACAAAATTAAAAGCTGTAACTAATTGTTTAGCAACTTGGATATTATTTTCTTTCATATAGTCTTCTACTTTTTGAAGACCTTTTTCCACCAAAGCTCTATCGACATCAATTATATCATTAATTTGAAGACCACGTTCTATCGCTAAAGCGGTTAATTCAACCTTTCTTAACTGAACATATTCTTTATTACTCATAACTTTAAACATGGTTCTCATGTCCGTAATTATATCAATGGTTTTTGCTAACCCTAAAGTTGCAACAGAAGTTTCTATCAAAGCGTTATGGTGGAAAAACGAATAACTCAAATTAGTAGTCTTATAAAAAGAATTAAGAGCCCTAAAGAATCTGAAATATGGTCCGGGCTGGAATGTATCAAACATTACCTTTATAGCCGGCTCAACATCCTTGTGATAATAGTAAGGATCTACCTGTGTTATTTTCTTACCGGTTTTAGTAATCTGTTCTTTCAATTCCGCAAAGTTGTTGTTTGTTGTCTTTTGAAAATTGGCGTACTTTGGATTAATCTTTCCGGTTTCATCCATTATTTTTGATTCTAATGCAATAAAGGGTTTATCCTTTGAAGAAATATGCTTCAATAAGTCTATAAACTGCTGATTAGCAATCGTTCTGATAGCATACTTAGCATGTATATCCATCAGATGAACAATACTTAGATTCTTAGGTATATAACCTTTATTGATACCCTCTTCATAAGTCTTAAAAAACCGTTTATTTGAAAATGGATTCTCAGTTTTAAACTTTTCAGCCATCCACTCAGAAGCCTCACCTATCTTTTTCTTTTTAACTCCCCATACGTGAGTAATATAATCTTCTATCTGTTTGGCATTAAATTTCTTATCACCATCTTTCATGAAATTAAACATGGTTTTAAAATAACCCTTAACTTTTTTTAAATCGGCATCAAGCTCACTGAATATTTTGGGGTCTTTTAAATATTCCGCATACCTATCTTCTAAGTCTTTCCTACCCAGTTTTTTAGGTATTCCAGTTTTTTCCATTAAAAAAGTCATTAATTCTAAGTCTAATGGAGATAACTTTTTAGTTATTCTTACAATTTCAGTTTGAGCAAGAAATTCTAAAGCTTTCTTTTTGTGAATTAGTCTTCTGAATTGAACACCCATAAGTTTGTTTGCTTTTTTAGGGCCGCTCACTAAAACATTATCGTTTAAAAAATGCCATACACTTCTAGGTGTATTTTCAACTATCTGTTGTATTCTTTTAAAGCCATTTTCCATATCCTTTACAGATGGAATACGCACAGCACCACGCTGACTTGCTAACTTAGCCTCTGTCTCAGGTGACATTTTAAAAGAATGTTTCTTGAAAAGGTCGATGTCATCTGTTCTCTCACCATTTAACAGAAAGTCCAACCTCTTTAAATTTTCCTTAACAACGCTATTGATAGCTTTTATTTGTCCACTTATTAATGTTTTTCTGTTTCTAGGTGTCTTTTTACTCTTTCTTTCTTTTTCAAGTTCGGCCAACTTAATATTAGCTTCATCAATAGTTTCTGTAGTCTGACTAAATTCCTCACTCAGAGTTAAACCGGATTCACCAGTAGCTTCAGCATTAAGGACATCAACCCTAACAGATTCAAAGTCAAAATCAGACCCTTTTTCAATAGATTCTTTTGTCTGGAGTAATTCACCCTTTAATTTTTCGATTGTCTCTTGAAGCTCAAAATGAACGTTAGAACCTCTAATTTTACTTGGAAGATTGTGAATAGCTTGTTCAATAGCATCTACTCTATTTCTAATTTTACTCTGCTCTGCATTAAATTCCGCTAATATTTTTACTTCTTCCGGCGTTGTCTTCTTAGCTTCTTCAAAAGTAATGTCTTCTGATAAGGTGATGCCCTCTTCATCAGCATCTACTACTTTCTTAGATTTAATATCAAACCTTTCTGTAGCTTCTGCTGTTTTTTCTTCAATTTCCGGAGCAACTTGTTCTAAAATTGCCTCTTCTTTCTCTAATTGAAGCTCTGTTAACTTTTTATTTAATTCTCTAAGATTATCTTTAGTCTGTTTTGTAGGTTTCGCTCTTCGAGTAACAGCTATATCACTTCTGGCTTGAGCTATTTTTAAATCAATTTCTTCCGTACTCTCAGGAGATTTTAACCTCTCTCTTGATTTTTTTAAGCTCTCTTCAGCTCTCTTAGTTAACCTACCTTGGGCTAATTCCTCTTGGCTTGATTTCTTTGGTTTTGTCGGTGTACGGGGAAGAATCTGATGTGTCTCTTCATCAACACGTGTTGTTCCCTCTATCTGTAAGATTTCACCAGTTACCTTGTCAAGAACAAATGTCCTTTCTGCTGTCCTTTGCTTTAATTGGTCATTCAATCGTTTAAGGTCACGCTTGACTTGGTTAGTCTGTTTACCCTTTTGAAGACCTTTTATTTTAGTCTTTAAAGTAGCTACTTCTTGGTCAATTTGTTTTTGATCCTCAGAGGTTCTTTCGACAGTTACTTTAACACCATCGTTAAATCTCTTTTTACTTACCTTTTTAACTGGTCGCTCTTCTACTGGAAGACTCTTAATAAATGCAGGGTCTACCTCTTCTTTTTTCTCTTTTGCGACCTCCTCGCCAACTGTAGTTTTCAAGAAACGCTGTTCAGGAGTTACCTTACCAGAAATTACTCTCTTCTCTAATTCAAAAGCCTTAGCGGTTTTCGATAACCCGGGGCTAACACCAGCTATTCTAGCTTCTTCATTTAATTCTTCTTCAGTATTGTTTTTAAGGTATTTTTTATAAGCTTCTTTACCACCCTTGCTTCTTTTCTGACCAAATTCTCTGTCTTTTGATTTAACTGGCGTTGGTTCAAGATTGGCTAATTTAGTTTCTACTGGTCCAGTTTTTTCAACAGGAGCTTCTACTTTTTCTTCTACTTTTATTGGCTCAGTCTTCTTAACTTTTTTCTTCTTTTTGGTTTTAGGTTTTTCTACTACCGGAGTGGGTTCTGCTACAGCTTCTTCAACAACTTCAGGAGTAAGTTCTGCTACAGTTTCTTGAGTCATGTCTGGTTTGAGAGGGTGATCCTCTTTTAATGACCAATCTCCATCTTTTTTCACCAGTTCTGGTTCTTTTCCAGTAAAAGTTTCATATTCTTTTACCATTCCATCAAGTTTCGCTTCTGTTAATATTTTAGCTTTTTCATGTTGTTTAACAACTTTATCATTTTTAGCTTCCTTAGCATCACTAATAATCTGATCAATTGACTCAATTTCCTGTTGAGTTTTAACCATCTTATTCTTCAAATTCAAAAGAGTTTCTTTTGCTGGCCTTTCTTGTTGTTCACTTGCCTCCTCTTCCACTATAGGTGTAGTTTCCGGCTCTATCTTTGTTTCTTCTATAGCTTCAGTAGTAGGTTCAACTATCGGCTCTGAAACAGGCTCTACTGGAGCTTCTTTAACAGGTTCAACAATTTCATCAGACCTTGTAGTAGTCTTCTCAGGTACTTCTAAAGTTTTATTTTCTTGAAGTGGTATTGGAGCATTTCTTCTATCAATATCTGCCTGTTGCTGTTCAACCCTTGCATCGAAAGCCGCTAACTCTTCCTCAGAAGTCTCTAATTCAAGGCGTTCAACATTCTCAAGACTTTTTTGAGCGAAAGACAATAGAGCGTATCTGGATTTATCAGTCTGGTTTAAATCTTCAGGGTCTTTACCTATTAAATCTTTATTATCTTCCAGAATCTGTTCATAGTAAGCATTGTCGCTCTTTTCAACAAATTCTTCAGGATTTTCTTGTTTTTGAACTTCTGCGAGAGATACTTCCGTTGGAGATAGAAACCATTTTTGTACAGCCGCATCTTCCATGACTTCTTTGAAAGGCTTATTAGTTTTTGTAGCTAAGTCTTGTATTTCCTTGACTTTTTCCGCTACTAATTCAGCACTTTCATCCATACTTCTATTTGGATTACTTATGGCAACCAGGGCCCCGATTATAAAAGACGGTCCAAGTACATCCAGTCCATCTACTGTAGCTTTTAACATAGAATCACTAATATCATCATATTGTTGTCCGGAAAGACCCAATTCAGTAGATAATACAGATGACGGCTCTTCCATTAATTCTGTGATAGCTTCCCAAGCTCCGCTAGAACTAACACTCAATGCTTTACCACCAATATTCTTAGGTAATTTTCTTAGGATTTTACTAAGACCTAACGCATTTAACCCTGTAGACAACCCAGTCATCAAACCACCACTCAGAAGAGCTTCATCTTCAGATTGTCCCATATCAAGAAGTTCTCGATATAAAGTGAGTCCCTCTGCACTACCTCCAGTTAAACCACCACCCATAAATAATCCGGCTTTAGTAAGGTTTGCAATAGCTTGTTTAGATAATTCTTTTCCAACCAAACTGGCCGCACTAGTTCCAAGACTTGCCGTTGTAGCTCCAGCCGCTCCACCAGTTCCGTACATAAGACCTAATAACGGTAATTGTTCACCAATAGTAAAAGACAACCATGAAAGGTCTGCCGTCTTTTGAAGCCAATTTTTGTTTTTAAACTTCTCAGTTAAGAATTTTTTAGGGGTTGACATTGCGGCTGGTCTTTGAGAAAAGTAAGTGTATGTTCCATCTCCAATATTTTTAACTATATCAGAATCAATTATCTGCCCCAAAGCTCTTGTAAAATTACCAGTTAACATTCCAACTCCATCAGCTCCTTTTAATACTCCAAGCCAACCAGTTGCTATTGTATTCTCCCATTCTTCGTTTTGTTTTACTATTTCCGCTACGTCAGGATTATCAAGTAAATATTCCTGTTGCTTAATTAACTGCTTCTTAATGAAATCTTCTCTTTCCTGACTAAACTTGGAAGCTTCATTTTGGCGTGTACCAAAAAACTCCCTATCCTTTTCAAGTCTCTCGAACAAGTCGCCTTTAGTAAGGGTTTCTTCAAGCTTAAAAGGTTGGCCAATCTTCTCGGATATGACTTTATCAAAAAAGGCCATTTCACCTTTGGTAATTCCCTCTTCTTTCTGAAAGTCACCAAGTTCACTTTTTGCCTTATGGAATCTATCTATAAGACCAAATACTTCTTCTTCTTTGGTAGCAACCTTAATACCTTTTTCTTTAGCTTTCTTTTGGTTTACTAAATTGAAATTCTTAATAGACTGAGTTTTAGGTAAAGCCTCTTTCCAATCTATACCCTCTCTTTCTGCTATCAATTCAGCTTGTCTTACAGTTCCAGCACCGGCATTATAAGCGGCAACAGCCTTATCATAATCCCCATTGAAATTATCAAGATGCCTATTAAAATGTAAATTTCCGGCGACAAACTGGTCCCTACTTGATTCAACATTAAATTCTCTTCCTATTTTATTTTTTTCAAATTCATCTTTACCAGTAGAATCAGTAACTTGCATAGCACCTCGAACACCAGTAAAGCTCTTAGTGTTTTTGCCATAATTAGTTTCAGCCGCACTTAAAGATAATACGTCAGATACGTTCATATCCGGCTGTTCTAAGGTGGCCGCTTTCAAATCATCAGCATATAGAAATGGATACTGTTCATTCTTCCTTGACATACGCAGAAGAAGCTGATTTATATTTCCGGCCCCTACAACTGTTTTTTCTTGCTCTTCTAATGATGGTGCAGAATCAAAAGGATTCTCTTTTTGAGGGAGCGTAGGTTTAGATGGGTCGTGATCTTCTGTAGAAGTAGTTTCTGGAGGAACTTCAATTTGAAGTTCTTCTTCTAAAGGAAGTGAATCTGGTGGTGGCGGTGGAGTTACAACAATACTATCAAGTTGTTCTTGTACTGTTGGGGCTGTTGAAAAAATATCGTCATCTTCTTCTTCTCCGGGAATAGGAGCATTTAAAAGAGATTTAAGTTGTTCATCAACAGACGGAGCATCATCAAATACATTAGCCATATATTTCTTTATTTAAGATTTTGTTTTAACCATCCTACTACATATTCTGTTGGTGTACCTTTATGATTGATAATTACCTTTGCATTATCAGGTAATTGTAATGCATTAATATCTGCTAATGTCACTTGATCTGAAGTTTTATCGAGTGTTGTCGGTCCAGTTTGAGCTTGAACAGAAGATTTAGGTGCCGGAGGATTTGCCGGAGCACTAGAAACATCACTCGGAGCTTGACTTCCAACTACGCCACCAAACAGAGATTTTCTTTCATCTGATTTACCAGTAGAATCTCCTCTTCCTTTATCCTTTTTATGGTCAGGTAGAATTTCAATGCCCGGTTGAGCTGTCATTAACAAGTCAATTTCAGATGGTTTAAGAACATCAACATCAGAAAATCTAGTTGCTAATTTAATGGCCTTAGTATGGTCCATATCATGGAATAACATTAACCGTTTAGTCAATTTTTGTGTTGTTAATTGATTCTCAAATGCTTTCATTCGTTTTTGGTTTTTCTTGAGTTGGTCTGCACCAGCCGGTGTTTTTAAAGCATCTTTATCTATAGTTTGATTAGCTATAGTAGTACTAAGCGTTGTCATATTATCTTGAGTTTTCTCTATAATTTTTCCAGCTTCAAGATATTGTTCATATATTTTTTCACTTAACTTTTCTTCCAATTTTTTCGTTTCTTCATCTTCCTTTGCTTTATCTTTTGCGGCTTTGTCAGCAGTTTTTTGGTCGATTTGTGTCTGAGTCTGTCTTTGGCTTGTTCGGGTACTAGCCTTATCAAACATATTATTAATAAGATTTAATGTACTAGCTTCCTTATACATAGTAATAGTCTTATTACCAAACCGAGCATCATCTTCACTGTCCTCACCCTCAGTAGGAGTTCCATTAGTATTGATATCCCACTGAATAAAGTGTTGTGCAGTATCAGCATTACCAACTGGTTGCTGTCCCTCTGCTTTTGCTTTTCGTGCATTTACTACTTCATCCAATTGAGAATATTGCTGAAATCTCTTCTGTAAGATTTTTGCTTTATTATTGGCTTTCCACTTCTCTACAGTTTCATCTAATTCAGTAAGAGCATTTGAACTTCCATCTTTATTTCTAATAAAAGCGGCTGGAGGGGGTACTTGGATAGCTTCTCCTGTCTGTCCGGTATAAGCTCTAAAATCCCTGTTTTCTTTTAACCAGTCTCCCCTATCAAGGATATACTGATCTATTTCTCCGGAAGTCTTAAATACATTCTGTAACTGAGCTTTGCGTTGCCGTCTAAAATTACCCTCACCTTTAGGTACATTTGTCTTGGCAACTTCAGATACCTTTCCAACTTTTCCATCTGGACCTCTTACTGTGTCTTTTGGTCCACGAAATCCATCAGGACGTAATGGCCCATGGTCTTCAGGTGCAAGATCTGGAGTATCAAAACCTTGAACTTGACCAGTAGAAAATAATCTATGTCTTCGATCTTGAGTTTCTATTTCAACAGCATTATCAACAGCTTTTTCTAATGACAATTCACCAGCTTGAGACTTCTCAAGATTCTTCTTAGCCATGATATATTCAGGACTGCTTATTCTGGTTTGTTCATCAGAGATACCCTTACCAATACTTTGTATTGAATCACCAATAATTGCACCGGTATTACGGTAATAAACACCGGGATCAAATCTCTGAAAATTTGGAGGTTGTACTACAGCCATTATGCTCTACCTTGATTGAATTTCATTATGTTCATACCTTGCTGTTCGTTATTTGCAAACATTCCCTGCATGCTTCCAAAAATACTTTGAGTAGTATTTACTCTTTGAGCCGCCCTTGATTGAGCTAATTCAGTTTCTTTTAGTTTTGTACTCCTAGCAAACTGTCTATTTGAATCACCCCTAGAAATTTCAAAGAATTTCTTTTGAAGTTTTTCTGTTCTTCGGGCTTCTTTTCGTGATTCAATCATAGCCCTATGATTCATATAAGCTTGGAATCCACCACTAATTACTGCCCCTACTGCCGCCGCTACAAAAGCCATTATATTTCTCCTATTAAATAGTTATTCATTTATATCCTAGCTTGGTGGATTAGCTTGACCTATTTTAATCATCTCACCGGTTTTTCTTCCGTCTGCATCTGTTGCATAAGCATATAGTGAAGCTCTTGTCCCTCCATCAACGTCATGTTTTTCCCACCCAACCATTTGATAGATTTGACCACTTATCATTACTTCTGGTCGCTTACCTGTCGCTGGATCAACAAAACTTATATCCATAGGATCACCAAATCGATCTACAGAATATTTACTAGATTCATATGTTGTCATACCAAGTTCTGTAGCCCAACTTTCTATTTGTTCAGAGCCTCTTATATTTTCTCCATCAAGTTCTGACTTTGTTCTATCAGAAGCATAATCAATATAACCTCCGTTTATTAATTCTTTTGCAAGAGGATCTTCTGCTTTAAGTTCTCTCAACATTGTAACTGGGAAATCATTAACAGTTAATCCATTTTCCGGAAATTCTTCACTTCCCGGTTTAATATTGGCTGGTTGCAACCTTGTTAATTTATTTCCTAAAGCTGGATCTATATCTGGGTATGAGCTTATATTACCACCAGTTGGAAGTTCGCCAGCAGTTTCAAGTTTAGTTTGAAGTGCTGATTCACTCTTTGGACCAAGATTAAATATATCCCAAATAGGATTATCGTTATTTATATCAATATTTCCATCTGCATCAGTTGTTAAGCCACCCGAAACCCATAGGTTTGTCATAGCTGTTTTTGCGGCTTCAACTCCTGTTTGCCCTGCATATTGAAAATCATTAATGTTTTCTTCATTATATAATGGAATAGAATTACCATCTTTATCTACTTCTCCGCTTTCAATACCGAATATCATTCCTTCCATTTCTCCCTCTGTGAAATTAGAAACCATATTGTAGTAAGGGGATTCTCTTGCTTGTCGAGTATCGAATGTATTTTTAGCCCATGTATTAAAAGCATCATTTGATTTAAAATTATCAGCACTAACCTCATCATCACGATGCATAGCGTTCCAAGCTCTCATTAAATCCTGACCTACCGGACCATCTAATGCTTCTTGGGTCATTATTCCATCAGGTCTTGTAAGCTGAAAGTCTTCAGGAATAGTTTTCAAATCTGCATCAAGATTAGCTATCGAATCACCAAATTCCTTTGAATCTTCTTTTCTTTCAATAGCACTAAAATCAACATCTACACCCAGTTTTTCTTTCCACAATGCCGTTGCTCCGGCTGTATCTCCGGCAAGTAACAGGGTATCAGCTTGTGTTTTAGCCACATCAGCATTACCAAGAAATGCCTGAAGAGCAAATTCAGAACCCCATTTGGTCATATTTGTCTGCAATTCTGTTAAAGCAAAGGCCATATTTTCTTTTTGAATTTGCATTTGTTGATTAGCTAAATCCGCTGTTAAGTCATTTCTAGCGTTTTCTGTCTTAGATGCTAATTCTGTCTGTTGATTAGCCAAAGCGGCTGTCAAATCATTTGCGGCATTTGTCTTTTTAACATCAAGAGCTTTCTGTTGGTTAGCTAAATCTGCTGTCATTTGATTTCCAGCGTTTGCTATCTCAACGTCAAGATCTTTCTGCTGATTAGCTAAGTCAGCTTGTAATTGATTAGCCGCATTTACTTTATCACTCTCAAGCCCTGTTGATTGGTTTGCTAACGAAACCTGTAAATTAGCTCTCAATTCTTCAGAATCTCTTCTAAATGCATCATTGTTATTTTGGATTCTTCTTTGAAGCTCATTCTGTTCTTCTTGAATCCTAGATACAGCAACCGTATCTTGGTCAGCTTTAGCTCTTGCTAAATCATCATTCATTTGAGCAAGACGTTTCTGTAAATGAATATCCGCTTCTTTGAAATCAGCTTGCAGTTTATCAGTTGATGTTTTAAAATCAGCTTGTAAATTAGCCTGTTGGTTTGCCTGTTGAGCATTAAGATCCAACTTGGCAATATCAAGACCGTAATTATCATTAAACTGATTTACAAATTCATTGAACTTTTCAGTCTCAAGACCAAAATTTGCTTTAGTTAAGTCAAAATTCTGTCCATACTGACGTTTAGCTTCCTCAAAAGCCTTACCTCTTTCAGCTATTCCAACTAACTGTATAGTAGCCTGTTCAGCCCTATTTACAGCATCCATGGCTAACTGTCCTTGAAGTCCGGTAGAGGCAATAGCATTGTCTCTTCTCATTCTTGCCCGAGCCGCCGCCCTTGCTCCCGGACCAACACCCTCTTGAGCCATTATTTGTTCTGCTCTTGAATTTCCAGCCGCCTGTTGTCCGGCTAAACGACTTAAAGCTATATTCCTTATTAATTCGGAAGCTTGTCCTCTACCCTCAGAAATAGCTTTTAATGCGTCTACGTTATCTCCAAGTAATCCCTGAAATCCATTTAAAGCTTCGTTGTTTGGTCTATCTTCAAGACTTCCCGGAGCAAAATCTACAACACCAAAATTAGCATCTTCTCGAGCCTTTAAATTTGGATCTATAGCAATCTGATCAGCTTCTTGAGTTGCTGTATTTATATCCCTTGTCTTTATTGTAGTGTCGCCACCACCCTCAATTTGATTATCAGCAGTCCTAATACCATCTAATGCCTTAACATGAGTTCCATCTGGAGCAATATTGGTCGTATCTACAGAAGCATCTCTAGCAATAATATCTTCAGCACCAACATTTTGATCAAGATTGATTCCGTCAGGATTAATATTCTGTTTAACAGTAATAGGATCGGCAGTTACATTCCCTGCGGAAACATTATTCTGGTCAACCTCTCCAATTTTATTAGCATCAAGTCTTGTGGTATCCACATTAAGATCTGGATTAGTAATAAGATTGTCACTTCTTACTATAGGACTAGTTGTATTAGTTGGGCTAGTTGGGCTAGTATTAGCTACTGGCATTGTGTTTCCATCGGCTGAAGTAAATGAAGTAACAGTCTTTGGTGTATTTATTCCCTCTGTATCTGTTGGTGCTGGATTAAAGGTAGAAGTTGTTACTGGTTCTGTATGTCCAGCAGTTGGAAGATTTAAAGGATCGCTATCTCCAATACCTCTTGTTGGAACCATTCCACCAAGTTCAAATTTAGGCAGTCTACGTACATAACCACCACCACGAAATTCAGGTAATCCACCATCACTTTCTTGAGGTAAACCTCTTGATTCTCTAGGTAAGTCTGTTCTTAGTGTTGGCGGTTGTCCTCTAGGAGGTTCTGGAGCTATTTGACTCGGAGATTCAGCAGATTTTTGTTCAATAGCGGCATTAAGAGCTTCTGGACCCCCTGCATTTCTTACTGTTGGGGCACTAACAACAAGCTCACCTTCATGAACCACTCCAGCCGGATTCGAAGCTTGTACTTGACCATCCGGTCCTCTGCCTGTAAATCTGACTGGTTCAGAAGCTTGTCGATTTATAGGTTCTTGACCAATTCCACCATAACGTCTTTTCATTGACCTTGCAAAAGCAGTTAGGTCGAGTCTTTTCTTTGCCATTCGGCCTCCTATAAGATTACGCCAAGAAGTACCAATTTTTCAGTTGTTGATGTTGCTTTATATATTTTTTCAACAGCAAGAGGGTATACTTCATTTATCTTCAACCAGTAAACAACACGACCACCACCACGAAGTTCGCAATCAAGGGCCTCAACAGTATCGGCTGAAGCGTTTTTGGCAATCATAACACCAGTTACTCTCATATGATATCCGTTGTTTCCAGAAACAGACATCTTTGTAGTAATATCAATATCACCACCAACCAAATCTTGAGTAATATCAAGTTGTTTGTCGTAAAAATCTTTAACGCTCATTTTGTTCTCCTTATATATTGTAATCTACTTTATTCATACATAGGTAGTTATATTTTTATTCTACCTACTTACTTACTATTCTGTCGGCTCTTCTTCTTTCTGTTCTACTGGTTTAGCTAATTGTGCTATTAATTTTGTACAAACGTTACACTCATAAGGTCTTCTCCCAACAGAATTTTTAAAAGCATCTTTTATAAAATCCAAATCCTCATCGTCTATAATTAAATTCTCATCATCTGATAAATTATCAGTCCTACCGACTGAATCCAGACAAGCATTTACTTTGCAGATATCAGTTTGATTATTAGCGGCAATTTTAAAAGCCCATTCTAGAAAGTTCAATTCCATTTCCCTAATGCTTTTTTTCTCAGTTCCAGTTGAAGATGGAAATTCTTCCATTTCATTTTTATCTGATAAAATAAGTTCGTATCTTTTCTGCATTTCTTTCTCCTTTTTTAGGTTGTATACTTGTTATGCATGTGTTTTTTTGTCCATTTAGTCTTTAAAATACATTATTCTACGTATTATCTACTATTATTACATCAAATTCACCCACGCCCTCAATGTCAGCGGCAGTAGATATAGCTTGTAATTTTATTATAGCAGGGCCAGTTACTTTCAGATAAGGTTTATAGCTCCGTGAAAATACCAACGTACCTGTTGTTCTTGTGCCGATATTTGATTTATTTATAAATCCTGCTGTAGTAGCATCAATATTTGGAGCTTCATTTATCAGTAGAGTAAAATCGACTTCTGATGCTGTAGCAGGATTTGCAGCCTCATGCGCATTAATCACATAACAAGTCAAATAAGCATCATGCTGAATTGGAATACCAAATATAGTCATAAGGGTCTGACCATTTCCTGTACTTATCTGTGCTGTTACTGTTCCGTCCGTGGTTGCTGTTGCGGTTATATTCCCTGCGTTTGGCCCTGCCGTTCCCCAAGTAAGTACTTTCATCCTATGGATAATGACGTAAGAACTAGAAGTGACTGGAGGTGATCCAGTATTCATAGTTACATCTTCAGAAGACTCGGATTGATCCCATCCAGTTAAACCCCATATTCTAACAGTCCTAGCCCCTGTTCCACCTGTGGTATCATTGGCACTTGTTGAAGCTATCGTATGAGTTCTGGCGGCTGTTGGTGCTACCCATATCTGCTGAGTAGCTGAAGCATCTGCTCTATCCCAAATGTCTGTAGCTGTCGTTTGAATGCCATTAGTAGCTTTGCCATACTTATTTGTTACTCTGACTAATTTGCTTAGAAGAACATTGCCTCCAGCCGACATTGTAAGATATGGGTCATTTATATATAATTCTGAAGAATCCCTACTCATATTAATACCATCCGTCTGTAGCGTTGTAAGTTAAAATTAGTGTAGAACCATCAATACGCAAACAACTAGTGTTTGATCCCATTAAATTCTCCGCACCATTTGGGGCGATTGTTAAAACATTTCCTGATGAACCGCTGTTTATTATCTTAAAGGTCTGACCCTCTACACCAGCAGGGAGAGTAGCTGTAATAGCATTTGAGTCTGTGTCACAGAATACCACATCATCAGTAACCAATATCGTATAAGTTGCCGCTGTTATTCTGGTAGTATTTTTTATTCTTCCAGCAGAAGTAGTGAATTTTCCAATTGATAATAAATCAGCACTAAAAGTACCATTATTTGAAGAATCAAATGACAATCCACCGCTGGCATCATAACCTATGGTTTTTGTACCCATTAGCACATTACCACCAAATGTGATGGTTTCAGCACTTCCGTCCCAGACGGTTATCCCATTTACGCCAAAATCGAGAGTGGCGGTCTGAGCATCAGGGTCAAGAGTAATCTTAAACTGTTTATCTACGCTCCCTGCTGTCAAGGCTGATACAGTGAAAACGGCATCTTCACCCGGAACATCATTATCCAGTTTTAAATCACTGCCGTGAGCGATTATTGCCTGTGCGTTATCTATCGACAAAGCCAGTACTGGTGTAGCAGTAGCATCGGGAGCAGTATAGAACTCCATACTTCCACCACGCTGATTTCCAGTATCTCCATCAGTAACAAAATTGATATAAGCAATGTCATTGTAAGTAGCTGAGTTAGTGGCGTAGTTGCCTATTATTCTACCTACGATCACACCATCCCCATCTGTCTGCGTTCCACTTAACAGCAGTATCGGGGTTGTATCTCTTATATCAACTACCCTACCGCTATAACTCTCGGCATTAGGCGTTACAGTCCCAAACCCTGAGTTTGATGTTCCAGCGTCAACAAAGAAACCATCTGTATCAACAGTGAAGTCACCTGAGAACCTATGCCCACCATCAGCTACATAGTCAATAAAGGTATCGGCACTTGAGTGAATGTATAACGCTGTGTCTCTGAACTGAATCTTTTCGGCTACTGACATTAGTATGTCATCATAATACAGAAAATAATCAGAGGCGTTTATCCAATCGAAACGGCCAGTGTTTCCAGACGCTTGAAAATACATACGATTGTCATAAGCATAGCTAGTATCTCCGTGGATAAAGTTATAGTGGGTTGAATCAACCCTTTGCATTTGGAAAACATCGTTATAATTTGCTAGACTCGCATCAGTAAAGCCTATAGCAAACCAAGCATCTCTATTTATAATTACGCCTTTATCAACACTCCCACCAGTATCATTAAATACAATAGCAGGGTTTAGAGATGACGTTAACTGTAATAGTGGCGTTGCATCGAAATTGGTAATGAACCCTGCTGTTGGAGCCGCCCCAATTCCCAGTCTTGCCTCTGAAGCGTCCCACACTAAATCAGTAGTATTGCATATTATATCGCTGGTACTTGAACCAAGGAGGTTTGAACCAGCACCAAGGGTAAGGCCGTCATTAGCTGTGATTGTCCCGGCAAAGGTTGCTTCTCCAGCGAAAGTGGCTGAGAGATTGGCATTGAGAGTTAATACTGTATTGAGTGCACCCTCACCAATCACATTGAACTTCATATAGCCGTCTTCATTAGCCGCTGCGTCATTGGTCACATAACCCAGAATGCTACCATAAGTAGTTGCCGCCCCACCATCGTCTTTGGCGTTGAAAGCTATTTCACCTGTGGCAGTATCAGCAGGGGGAGTGACTACAGAGTTATAGAATATTAAAGTCGGGAAAGTGTTTGTGTCTTCAAAAGTAACTACTGTGGAAGATGAGGAAACGTGTAGAGTAGTACTGGGTGTAGCGGTTCCGATTCCCACCTTGTCAGTATATCCAGAGGCATTTACTACAAGAGTAGTAGTATCGACTATAAAATGCCCATTGCCAATAGTTAAATCATCATCAGCAGTTTGGGTTGAAATTATAGTGCCTGTTCTATCCCAATAATCCTCAGCTAATACGGCAGCATCGACATAAGCCTTGATGCTCTCGCTTGTGGCTATGGTTGTATTGGTTGCAGTCCCAAATGTGTCATCGTCAAGCGTTCCTACTACTGCTACAGTAGAGCCAATATCTACAGACCCAGTAGTAACTAAGCTATTATTAAA
>PJEL010002403.1_pt1 | contig 17246 bp, 4 predicted proteins | sample 1853271 | NCBI WGS metagenome assembly PJEL01 (sample SAMN08108733, study PRJNA415343) | Invertebrate metagenome, whole genome shotgun sequencing project. | host: Globobulimina | place: Sweden: Gullmar Fjord | collected 2015-08
CACTAAAGTCAGGCGGCTTCCTGAACGCTCAATGGGGTTTTTCTTAAAGAAAAGCCGGATTGAGCTTATGATAAAGCCAAGATTCTGGCCTTTCATTCCCTGTCTAAAGCACAGGGGCTTTCCCGGCTTTTCTAGTAAAATTCTAATATCTTCCGGCCATCAAGCGGTTGAAGACTACTTCGATGTGATCCAAAAGGGAGGAAGTTCCAAACAATGATCACCGATTTAACAAACGCCATCGTCCGAATCATTAACTCTTATGGTAACACCGTTGGAACTGGCTTTGTTCTCAACGATGATGGCCTAATTGCTACCTGCGCCCATGTCATCGAAAACGCCGAAGCTGGGCCAGGTGACTCCGTACACCTGGTCTTCCACCACACTGGTGACGAAGCCACCGCCATCGTCGAATCGGATGGCTGGCATGCGCCGGAGGCCGAAGACATTGCTATCCTGCGCCTCAACGGAATGCTACCTGCCGCAATCAAGACAGCTATCTTGGGAACAAATGATAACACGACGGGACATTCCTTCCGGGCCTTTGGCTACCCTAAAGTGGATGATATCCAAGGCATTTGGGCTGAAGGCAAAATACTTGGCCCTATCACCGACAGCAAGGGTACGACAATGTTGCAACTGGACTCATCGCAAGTGGCTCAAGGGATGAGTGGTGGTCCGGTGCTAAATGTGAACACAAACCGGGTGGTGGGTATGATCACCGCCACTTACCACGCCGACGAAACTCTCAAACTCCGCGATACTGCCTTTGCAATCTCCAGTGAAGTATTGCTTGAAGTCTGGCCCGAATTACCTCTTGCCTCTCCACCTGCCCTCAACACTGCCCCACGCCCACCGGATTACTTTGTTGAGCGACTGGCGGAGTTTGACCAACTCCTAACTTATCTTGTGGCTGGAATTACAAGTGAGAAGACATCTGCCATTACTACTGTTCTGCAAGGCAACGGTGGTTTTGGTAAAACTGTACTTGCGCAAGCTATTTGCTGCCATCCTCGCATAGATACCGTCTTCACCGACGGCATTTTATGGGTGGAAATGGGACAATACCCAAATTTACTGGGCAAGCTGAATGACCAAATGACCCTTTTGAGCGGCATAAACTCTGACTTCAAAAACGTTGTTCCGGCAGCTGCTCGTTTGCGGGAGTTATTGACAGATCGGCGGATTCTGCTGGTTCTGGACGATGTGTGGGGTGAGGCAGACACCCACCCATTCCTACCTCCTAAAAACAGTCGTGCGGCGATGCTCATTACTACCCGTCTCCAAGATGTAGCAGTCGCACTTACTGCACAACGTGTGACCGTGAATGAGATGCAGACCATCGAGGCAGCCGAACTGCTAACTAAGGGGTTGCCACTACCGGAAATATCACCTTCTGATCGCGTGGCACTGCGCGACCTAGCCCAGTATCTTGGAGAATGGCCCTTACTGATGAACCTGATCAGAACAGAACTTAATGAATTGCTGGAAATTGAGGATTATTCCTTGCCTGAAGCGATAGCAGAAGTGCGGGCAGCGTTGCAAGAGGAAGGTTTCGTCGCTTTTGATCGGGAAGATAAAGCAAACCGTAACCGAGCCATCGGTATCAGTCTGGAAGTGAGCTTGAAACGATTGGGCAATCTGCGGATGCGGTACCTGGAATTAGCGGTCTTCCCCGAGGATGAAGACATCCCCTTTGTTGCTATTGAACGCTTGTGGGGCATTTCTGTCACCAAAACAAAACGAGTACTGCGAAAAATGCAACGACTTTCCCTTTTCAATCGCTACTATCCTGAAAAGCAAACGGTTCGCTTGCACGATGTCATTCGTCACTATTTGATGATAGAGATGAGGGAAACACTCCCTGCCCTACATCTCCGTCTGCTGAACACCTACCACCGGACCTTAACTGGTGACGGCTGGCACACTGTACCTGATGACGGTTATTTATATGATCATCTCATCTATCATCTAAACCAGGCTAATCTGCCTACAGAAATAGTTGCTCTTTTTGACAATGGTTTATGGTTAAAAGAACGGTATAAATCAAGTATGTCAATGAGTACTCTATTACAAGATATTCAAGATGCCCAGTTGACCTTAATTAACCATAATGACTTCAACAGTACCCTTGAATTATTCTTGCTTGAGTACAGAGTTTTGACATTTACCAGTAGTGGCTTTGCTCCGTTTGAGTTGGCATTGGCATCTTTAACAGGGAACTGGCAACTTGCTTTTGTCAAAGCAAAAGGTCTACCTGATTTGGACAACAGGATAATGGCATTAGCCTGTTTAGCTTCCACTGCTGCCCTTAAGGATATACCGCTTGATTTAGAGATTTTTCGTGAGCTAGATGAACTTATTGAAAAATTTAGCCCCAATGCGCTTGCTCGTGCAGCAATGTTTTTGGTAATTGCGGACTATGAACGTGCTTTTGACTGGTTGGTGCGGGTGGCATCTGACTTTCAATTTAAAGAAATACCCAGGAGTTCGTTTAGGGACCGAGATAACAAATTTACAGTGTCACTGATGCTGTTACGTAAGTATGATCTAAACTTATGCGCAAAAGCATGTGTCCATTTGGATAATCTTATTTTTCGAGAATATGAACCATCTGAGGGGATACGATATAATGATCGGTTACCTGTTTGGTTTTCAACGCAGTTGGAAATATTACTGCTCCAGGTAATGGCTAGACAAGATTGGTGTCTGGTCCCATTGGCGGTAAAAGCTATAGGTGGAAAAAATGATAGTCTGGGTGAATCCGAATCTTATGCCCGGAGGCTCGCAAATAAATTTAGAGCAGGACTTGAACAATTCAATTCAGTTACCACGCTAGAAATTGTAGCAGAAATCCTTAATGCACTGGAGAAATATCCAGAGTTTTTGCCGGGAGCAGAACTATTATTGCAGCAATGTATAAATCGTCTTGTAACTCTTCAACAACGTGACCTAACAAACCTGATATCTGAATATGATAACGCTTCCTGGAAAGACTTGCTCGCTAAAAATATTATCTATCTGGATCAAAAAGATGATCCAAAAGAGATTAAAAATCTTTTGAATGTGGTATCGGAAGAAAAGCTACAGCTTGATTTACATCTTTATTTTTTGAACAAAAAAGAACCTTTTGCCCTTGACCTTTTACGAACCCTATACGAACGAAGCCTGGCTTTATCAATTTCAATGGATGACTCAAGCACATTCAAGGAATGTCTGCAGTATAAATTTGATGAACTCATTCAAGATTCCAGTTTGTATGAGGCACTTGAGCAAATATGGAATAAATTTTCTTCTCTCGACAAGCCAAATTTGAGATTCACCCTGTTTACCTGGAGCCTGGATAGAGATTTCAACTACGGATTCGAGAAATTATGTCAGGAAAATCTCTCCAAAGAGTTAATTTCGACAATTAGAGATTGGTTAACATCTAATAGCCTGATTTTGCAGAATCAGCATAACGAAACACTCTCTGCTTGGATTCTTGACCAAATTAACCGGTCCGATGATGAGTATATTCTTAAGGATCTGCATTATGCTTTGGCATCTATGAAACCAGGTTTGGCCTTAACAATATTTAAGAAAGAAATTAGAGGTATTCGCGAAGATGATATCCAATTTTTCACCACTTGTGGAGAGTTGGCCGCAAAGGAAGGTGATTTAGAAACTGTTGAAAAAGCTGCTGACTTGATCAAAAACCGGGTTATGCAATCTGAACGGCATTATTTGCTCAAAAATTTCTTAGTGAAGATTTATGATCCTCAACCAGAATTCGTAAAAACCTACGTAAATCAATTATCTTCAAAAATATTTCAATGTGACTGCTGGATAGCTATCGCCCAGACTTATCTGCCAGATAATTTACACCAGGCAATTAGAATTTTAGGCAATGCACCTCTTGGTTATGTGTCCAACTTCCCTAACAGAACCTCTGGAACTATGTATTTCTCACGTGAGAATATGGAAGAACTTATCATCGAACTACTCCATCTGGACGATTTCTTCAATAGTTGGGAGATTGAGGATGCTGAAAAGGTTCTCCGGCAGCTTGAACAAATTGAGTTTAGCACCGATAGTTTCGATATCGCTCTTGATCTACTGCTCAATTCTGTTGTTGCTGAACCAAAAGCCATTCACTCACTTTACAATCGTTTTGCAAAGACTGATAAATTCTTTGTAAGGTTACAACGTCCAGATGTGGTCGACCCGGCTTACGTTGAGCTTCTATTGGAGGACAATCCTGAAGCATTTTTAGCTCAGTTGTATGCCAAAGCAAACAACTATATGATTGATAAAGTATTTGAAATTAGTTTTTGGTACTTATTAGTAGCCGGAAAGGCAGAGATAGCCGAAAAAGCTTTATCGACGTGGACTTTCTATCGAAGAACGGAGCATAATCCCATACCCTTCTACCAAGAGACCGTTACCTCTTTACTTCCAGCGTTGCGTACTCGAGATAATTTAGATCTTATGCATATTTCTCGGATACTCAACAAGATTAATTTTCCCCATCAAGCAATTTTGGGGTTCATTAAGTCGTATTTAAAAGCAGTAGCTGAACCGCTCACCGAAACCCATATCGAGATAGCAAACTATGAGCTACAACATCGAAAGGGCAAACAAAGGTCAGAAGTGCTTAAGGTACTGGCAAAGAGAGTTTTTGCCAATGAGATCGTTGCAGAGCAACTTTGGGACGGTTTGCCACACGATTTTTTGCCTTGGGAATTGATCGTGAAAATTCTAGAGGCAATGATCACAACTCAATCTATCAAAGCATCAGGCATTGTAGATTATATCGTCAGCAACAGCAAAACGGACATTATAGCTGAAGATTTTTTCAAAAGTAACATCATTGAAATTGAGACTAAACGCAAAGTCTTGGATTTAAAAGAGAGTGCCTTTGATTATTGGCTCGAAACGGGAAATCTTTTCAACTACTACTTGTTCATATTATCCAAAGCGGCCATTGCAATACTTTCCAATGAGGAGTTACAGCAATTTATAGCAAGGATTGAACCAAAAATTCTTAATCTTGATGACCGAAGAAGAGATGCGATGGTTCGTTTGAGCATTGTCATTGCCAGGTGGAATAGTCATGAGGCATTGATTTGGGCTGAACGCCATTTGGAGGATAGGGATTTATCTCTGGCTCTTCAATTCATTGCTCAAAAAGACCCCCAGCTTATTATAGATTATGTGTTACAAAACAAAAGGCGAATTGCTGGCAAAAATTTTATTGGGCAAAACTCCCTCTATTTCTCACCCTTTCTTGATGCCTTACGAGAAGCTAATTTATCAGTTGAAGAATTAACCGATCTCAGGTCTCGTTTGCTTATTATTTCTAGTTTTGGTGATGGAGAAATTATTGAAAAATTAATCGTACAAAAATTACTGAACTCGGATAAATTGAATGATGCGATCAATTTTGTTGAGAAAGAATTCATTCGCGGTCTACCCATCATTATTTCTGCTTTGCTCAACCTGAATCGTTGGAATGATATCGAGCGCTTACTCGCAAAGCTTTGTGATAAAAGCAATTGCGATGAAGCTCTGTCACAAATAACACTTAAGTTGGCCGAAACTGACCCAAAAAAAACATTACAATATCTGGAAATGATTGAACGTCAAGAAACACGCATCAAGGTTTTGATAGAGTTGATTGGCATTTCAACGTTTGTTACTGAATATCCTGGTGGAAAAACTGGCTTATTGACCGAATTATTGGATACAATGTACCTGAATATAGGTGGCAGAAAAGAGATTATGGGTAGGCATAGTGATGCATTAGATGTGGTAATAGACGCACTATCACCTGCCAATAGTGCCAAACTATTAATGGACCACAAGCAAGCATTTTCTTCAAATCTCAAACGTATTATGTTATGGGCAGAGAAGGCACACTCTACACGACCAACTGAAGAAGTGATAAATGTTTCTGTACAAGCAGCGGAGAAGGTTGATAGGATGATATCCGAAGTTTTCTCGACTGCATAGGATTACAAGTAATTTGGAGGAATAAAGATGTCATTTAATTTGACAGATGGAATTGTCCGTATCATAAAATCAGACGGCACAATCACTGGCACCGGCTTCGTCCTCACCGGCGAGGGACTCATCGCCACCTGCGCCCACGTTGTCAAGAGTACCGGAGTCGAGCCGGATGGTATCGTGCGCCTGGTCTTCCACCACTCCAGCGATGAAGCTACCGCTCTCGTTGAGCCGGAGGGCTGGCGTGATCCCAAGGAGGAGGATATTGCTATTCTACGCCTAAATGGTTCACTACCTGAAGGAGTAAAGCCACTCCCACTTGGCCCATCAACCGATATAGCTAAACACCCCTTTGAAACATTTGGGTTTCCTGATTTTAATGGTTCGGGTGGATTAATTGCGAGGGGCCTTATCCTGGGTCAAACAACATTTAACAAAATGCGAGTGCTACAAATCCGTTGTCAGGAAGTGACTGGTGGTTTCAGCGGCGCGCCAATTCTTGACACAGATCGGCAACAGATTGTAGGCATGGTCATAGCTACCGTCGACCCAGACGACCGGGGACGTCTGGGTCAGACCGCTTTCATTACTCCTATTGAAGATGTTATCGCTATTTGGCCAACTTTAAAGGAGTACATCCAACCCGTATCTCCACACACAATACATCGCATACTCCGTGTCGACTTCAGCTTGCCCTCTATCTACGTACCCCGCCCCCAACAACTGGCCGAAGTTAAAGCTGCTTTGTTGGAGTCATCTGGGCAATTAGCCCTGACCTCAGCCATCAAAATGGATGCGTTGCATGGGATGGGTGGTATCGGTAAAACCGTAATGGCCCGTGCCCTGTGTGATGATTCGGAAATTCAGGCAACTTTTCCAGATGGCATCCTATGGACCACACTTGGTCGGGAACCGAACCTAGTTGAGGAGTTGCGTAAGTGGGTGATGGCACTTGGTGGTATCGTCAGTGAAACTACACCCACGCTGGAAAGTCTAAAAGGTAATCTGGCTGAATTATTGGAGAATCGCACTTGCCTACTCGTACTCGATGATGTTTGGAAGCGTAAACATGTAAATGCTTTCCGCGTAGGGGGTACACGCTGCCGACTGTTGGTAACGACACGCGATAAAGAGATAGCCCTTGATGCAGATGTACACTCGATTCCAAGTATGAGTACAACAGAAGCTATTGCCCTACTGGAACAGTGGGCGAAGGGGGCGTTGGATGAAGTTGACTCCAATCTAAAATTGGAAATCGTGAACAAGATTGGCCGGCTTCCACTGGCCATCAGGTTAGCCGGCGCGCAACTCCAAAGCAAATTGCCGGAGAGATGGCTAGAACATTTTGATGTACGTAAATTAAAATTGAAACGGCCTGAAGAAAGGCATGATAGTTTGAAACAGACTTTTGGTTTGAGCCTGGAGATGTTAGATGAAACTGAGCGCAGGTTGTACACAGCGCTGGCAATTTTCAAAGAAGACAAACCAATTCATGAGGCAGCAATTATCCGCCTGTGGTCAGCTTTGGATGATTTTGATGAGGTTGAGGCGGAGTACCTGATTGATAATTTGGCCTCGCTGGCGTTATTGGATATTACAAAGAAAGAGCATCCCCGTTTTGTGGAATTACACAATTTGCTCTATGAATTCATCAAAGCTGAAATAGATGAGCCAATTACATTGCACCAAACCTTGCTTGATGAATATAGGGGAACTCAAACCGGTGCCGGCTGGCACACTGCACCTGATGATGGTTACTTATATGATCATCTCGTGTACCATTTAAACCAAGCTGGTTTGTATTCAGAAATAGGTAGTCTTTTTGACAATAGTTTATGGTTAAAAGAACGATATGCCTCAAGTAATTCAATAAGAACGATACTGCAAGATATTGAAGATGCTCAATTATCACTTGTTGAACTCGAAGATTTTGAGCGGACACTTCAATTATTCTTGATTGAGTACAGCATTATTACACGCCTGAACAGTCCATTTGCTCCCTTTGAACTCAGCTTGGTGTCTATACAAGGAGATTGGGAAACTTCACTTGATAGAGCAAGGGGATTACCTGACGCTAATGATAGATTGATGGCGATGGCTGGACTGATTTCTACCGCCAAGCTGAGGGATATCGATGTCGAGCCTGAAATTTTCCGTGAATTAGATGAACTTGTTCAACAAGCCAGTTCTGATTCTCTGGCTCGGGCTGCGATGTATGTGGTCATAGCAGACTATAAACGTGCATTTCGCTGGTTGGTACGTGTGAAACCTGAGCCTCAATATAAATGGCAATCTCTAGATATAGCAGAAGATGAAGACAACAGATTCGCAGCATCACTGATGTTGCTAAGGAAATATGACCTCAACCTATGCATAGAAGCCTGTGTATTTCTAGAGGATCTTCTTTTTCAGGGGGATGAACATTTTGAAGGAATGCAAGAGCCGTTCCATTGGAAGTTACCTGAATGGTTTTCCGCGCAGCTCGAAATATTATTGCCTAAAACAATAGCAATGCAAGATTGGCGACTGATACGGCTATTGCCTAAGGCGGCCAGTTCACCCGCCTTACAAAGAAGAGTTTTGAAGAAATTTACAACTTCTGTTAGTAAACTTGATGCAGTAGCGGTATTGGAGCTTGTCGATGAGATTGTAAGGCAGTTAGAATCGTTCCCCAAAATTCTATTGGAAAAATGTATACATCATCTAGCAAATTTCCTGGACCAAGATTTAACAAGCCTGATACCTAGATATGATAACTCCACCTGGAAGGATTTACTCATTGAAGCCATAATTCACTCAGGCAGAAAAATTAACCTTGAAAAAGTCGATACTCTTTTGGAAATGGTGTCAAATGAGAATCTTAAGCTGAGATTGTATAGTGATCTATTGAGTAGAAGCGATCAATCCCCACTTGAGTTTTTGCAAACTATATACGAACGGGCTTTGGATTTGTCTATCGCTATCAATGATACAAGCGCATTTAAGGATTGTCTTCACTATGAATTTGAAAAACTTAGCCAAAGTTTCTCTTTATATGAGCTGCTTGAACAAATATGGGAAAGGTTTTACTCTCTTGATAAACCAGAATTGAATGTTGGTTTGTTGATTTGGACTTTGGACAAAGATTTTTCTTATGGGTCCAAAAAACTTCTTCGGGAAAAAGTATCAAATGATCTGGTTTCAGCAATTAAATCCTGGTTATCAGATGAAGGAATTAGTCTGAGGAACGAGTCCAAAGAAATACTCGTGATCTGGATTAAAGAACAGATTGACCATTTCAATGACGATAAAGTTCTAGAGGATTTATTGGATGTTCTGGCCCATATTAATCCAAAAGAAGCTCTGAAAATCGCAAGTGGGAAATCCGAGCGGTTCGATGGCCGTAGAAGGATTATTCGGACTTGTGGAGAATTAGCTGCAATACGAAATGATTTAGAGACTGTGCAAAAAGCTACTGATTTGATAAGAGAACGAGAAGAGATAATCCGTGCATATTCGACAGGGGTGGAGACCAATTTGGCCCGATATTTGGCGAAAATCGAACAAACACAACCGGTATTTGTGAGGTCGTATATAAACCAGCTAACCTCTGAAACGTATCAAAGAGATTGTTGGATATCTATCGCAAAGAACTATTTGCCCGAAAATTTGCACGAGTCACTGGTAATATTAGGTCATATAACTGCCGATAACGGGTTAGGTATTTTTATAGTCTCAAGCCGTTACCCATTTGGACGAAAGAAACTCGATACAATTATGAGACTGCTTGACAGAGGCATTTATCGATTCACGATTGAAGAAACTGAAAGAATGCTTCAACAGCTTGAACAAACATCTCTCAGTGCAGATGATCATGATATTATTCTGGATAAAGTTCTTAATCATCTACTTGACGATGATGCTGATCTGAAAACTATTCTATCGCTTCATGATCGTTTTTCAAAAAGTAATCGTTTTTTTACAAAACTACGAAGCACCAGAGCAGCAATAATTGATCCGTCTTACTTAGAACTTGTTCTAGAGAATCAACCTAAAGCATTTCTCTTTACATTATTTCAAGGACAAGCACTTGAACACATAATAGAAAGCGTTGCTGAAATCAGTTTCTGGTATTTTTTAATTACCGGAGAAGTTTCTCTTGCGACAGAAGCTCTATCCTCCTGGAGTCTTCAACGTGAAACTAAGACGAATACTTCTCTAGTCGGAGAGGTCATATCTTCCTTGCTTCCCATAGTGCCTACCCAACAAGAAGATCTGCTACAGATCGCCGAACTACTCAATAATTTCGGAGTATCATATCAACAAGTCATACAATTTATTTCTTCTGTCTTACAAAAAGCAGAAGATCCAATTTCTGAAAAACACCTTGAATTTGCAAATTACGAGCTGCAATATCGTCAAGACAAGCAAGTGTCCGGAATATTAAATGCAGTGACAGAAAAGGAATTCGCAAATGAAACTCTTCCAGAGTCATTTTGGAACACGTTCCCCCATGATTTCCTGCCTCGGAAATTGATTGTGAAAATTCTTGAAACGATGGCATCAAAACAACCCCCCAAGAAGTCAGAGGTTTTGGACTATATTGTTACAAATTATGAAATAGAGCATATTGATATAGATCTTTTCCTTAGTGAAAGAATTGATATTGAAACCAAGCGCCAACTTTTTGAACACTTAAAACAAATCCATAACGTAGCGCTCGAAAATGGGCGTGGGTATCATGTACACAGATTGCTTGAAGCCGCAGCCGTGATATTGCCTAAAGAAGATGTAGAACAATTGGTGTGGGAGACTTATGAAAAAGTTTTGAGTCTTGATGATGCTGGTATGCAGAGATCTGCAATTAAAGATCTGTGTGGTGTTGTTGCTAAATGGGATAGTCGTGAAGCATTGAATCTAGCTGAAAGTCAACTAGAGGATGAGGATTTAGGTGAAATTCTGACAAAAATTAGTAGAGAAGACCCTCATTTTATTCTTGATTACACACTACAAAATGCTGAACATAAAGGAAAAGTATACGTTATGTTAGGTGCCCCAGTTTACTCTGCGTTTTTTGTGGCTCTGAGGGCTCTTGATTTATCTGTTGAAGAACTGAGAAATCTCAAATCTAAAGTGATTGTTATATCTCATCGCGGTGATGACAATATTATCGGGGGATTAATAGTACGGAAATTATTAGAAGAGGATAAGCTAATCGATGCTATAAATTTTGTTGAGAAAGAGTGCATTCATGTTCTGCCTGATATAGTAAATGCTCTTGTTGAATCACGTAACTGGGCAGATATTGAGCGATTACGTCAGAAATACTATCAAGCAATTCAAACAGAATTTACGTGGCGTACGCAACAAAATTATAATACTGTTCTATATAAACTAGTTTCCGGTAGTATCAGCAATGAGCCTGAGCGAGTACTCCACTATCTGGAAATAATTGATGATTACAAAACACGCTACGGGATATTAAGGAGAATGATTAATTCTCCTGAGTTCATACCTCATTATCCCGGTGGTAAGACTGCATTGGTAGCAGAATTACTTGATACAGCCTATGCAATTGGGAATGAACGTGAAGCGATCAATAAGAATGTGGGGAATGCTCTGGATGTCGTTATCAACTTGTTGCCACCTGCTGAGAGTGCCAAAATAATATTGACCCACAAACAGGTATCTTTATCAAACATCGAGCGCATTATGCTATGGGCGGAAAAGGCGCACTCTACACTATCAACTGAGGAATTGATAAATATTTCTGTGCAGACAGCAGATAAAGCTGATACGATAATATCCGAAGTCTTTTGAACTACGCAGGATTACAATTGTCTTGTGGGGGCTACGGTGGTGGGATTTATCTAAGAACTCATTGGATATACCGCAGAAAATAGACCCCGCCACCATGACCAGCCGCAACAATCCTCAATCCATCCGGTGTATCGGTGCAGGCGACATCGTTGAGTGTACTTTCTACTGGTAAAGTGGACAGTCGATGACCGGTATTTGTATCCCAAACCATTATCAATTTATCTGATGAAACCGTCACCAATATTTGGCCGTCTCTGTTGAGAGCACAACCTGTCACATTGTCAGTGTGGCCAGGGAATATATCATTATCTTCACCCGCTGCTGTTTTCAACAAGTTATAAGCATACGTCACAAACGACTGTAACGGATGGCTGTGGTCTTCCATTACGAATTTTAACTCGCCTGTCTCTCCATCCCACACTGCTACTTTCTTATCTCTGGAGACGGAGACAAGAATACGCCCATCGCTACTCACCGCACAATCATTTACTTGGCTTGAATGATATTGCAAAATGTGCCGTTCATTACCGGTTTTTGCATCCCAAACTCTTACTGTGTTATCTGCTGAGCCTGACACAATCACCCGACAATCCTCACTCACTGCACAGCATCGTACCGCTTTATTATGTCCAATTAGGGTCAATTTTTCTTCACCAGTCTTACCATCCCACACTTTCACAGTCTTATCGCTGGATGCAGACACAATCATTTGTCCATCAACACTAATATTACAGTCCATCGCTGTTTTGGTGTGCGTGGTTAAGGTCAGTCGTTCTTTACCTGTTTCACCATCCCAAACCCTTACTGTATTATCTTCGGCAGTAGATACGATTATTTTTCCATCACCACTTACGGCACAGCTACGTACCCGTTCGGTGTGACCGTGCAGTGTCAATCTTTGTTGTCCTGTCATCCCATCCCAAATTTTTATGGTATTTGTATGATCAAAGGAAGCAGAGACAACTGCCTTTCCGTCGTTACTAATGGCACAGCCTATTGCACTATAAACAGGCGCTTGTATAACTTGTTGATCTTCCTTTGTGGTTATTGAGACATCCCATACTTTTATTGTGCGATCTGAGCTTCCAGACACAATCATCCGCCCATCACTACTTATATCACAACACCTCAGTCGGTCTGTGTGACCGATTAAGGTCAATAGTTCTTTGTCGGTTTTTTCATTCCATACTTTTAATGCGTTGTCTGAATGAGTAGAAACAACCATACATCCATCACTGTTTATTGCACATCCCCACCAATAACCGGGAAAGGTCATTTTTAATTCACCGGTTTGCCCATCCCACACATTTCTCATTCGATCATCAGTAATCGAGACAATCACCCGCCCATCACCACTTATTTCACAATTATTTACGGGACTATTGTGGTGTAATGTTCGTCGTAATTCACCGGTCTGCCCATCCCATACTTTTACAGTTTGATCACTGGAAGCTGAAACTACTACTTGCCCATTATTACTCACCTCACACGCATTGACGTGATCAGTGTGATCCCCAAGTGTAAATTTTATTTCGCCTGTTTGTCCATCCCATACTTTCACAGTTTTATCATCGGACGCTGAAACGATTACCTGCCCATCATAACTCAAGTCACAATCTTTAACTGACAGTTTATGCCCGGTCAAGGTCAAACGTTCCTCACCTGTTTGGGTATCCAAAACTTTTACATTACTGATGTCAACTGAAGCTATTAACTTCCCATCACCACTTATCGCACAGGCGTTTCTATATATCTTCTGATTTGATTTTTCCTCACCCGTTTCTACATCCCACACTCTCAAAGTCATATCACGACCACCACCTAACGAAATGACTATCCGGCCGTCATCACTTATAGCACAATCCCATATAGCATCATTATGACCAATGAGAGTACGATAAAGGGCTGGATGAGCGATATCGTGCAAAGGATGCTGCGCCAACAAAACCTTCTTGGGCAAGATTTGGGCAAATTTGTGAGTGTGGTCGGTTAGAGCAGGGACCGAGGACAATCGACTGTGTAAAGTGGCGGCTTTGTCTTTCAATTCCGTCACCATGTTCAACAAGTGACTGCTCTGGCTAAAATAACGTTCAAGAAGACGCAGAGAGTAATCGTTGGGGGCAAGGCCAGTAGCTTGCCGTAGATCATTTTCAACGGCCAAGGGAGTGTCCAGATAGCTCTTGATCACCAGGTATCGCAAATCTTTTACTGTTTTTACCAGTTCTTCACTCTGCCCGGCCTCATTCAGATGAGAGGCCAGATGTTTCCAAAGATAGGGTTCGGTAGTCGGGAGGTCTGCCCAGGGAAAGAATTTACGATTGGTTAATCTGTGGTCTGGAAATAGTGGAGATGGCTGGGTAGGACGGTGAGCATCCAGTAGATGGGCGTGAAGCAGAGGGAGTTGGTCATACGTCTTGGCCAGATAGGCACGTATGACATCGTGCAGGCGAATAGTCCGTTCGACCGGATCGTAACCAGTGAAGAGAGATAATCGCCGCATAGCCCGTAAGGCATCCTCGGTATCCAGATCATCCATGTCAGATGTTTGGCTCCACAGTCTTTGAATAGTTTCAAAAGGAATATCAATATCTTCGGGGAAAACACCCAGTTCCAGGTAACGCTCTCGCCATTCACCTAATCGTTCCAGGCTCAAATTCAGGCTAATACTGATGGCTTCGTTGCGGTCACCTTCATCTGTACGGTCAAGGTAGGTAAACCCTCGTCGTTCTAATCGTCTTTTTAATTCAACGATAGCCTGGTTGATTGATTTTTGTTCATCGTTAATCAATTTATACAAATAAGCGCCAGCCAAATCAAGCAACAAGGGCCACTCACCCAAATACTGAGCCAAATCACTGACCGGCTGTAAATTTTCCGGTTGTTGATCAAACCACTTGAGAAGCAGTTCTGTGGCTTCATCAGTCTTCATCTCGTTAACGGTCACAGACTTGGCTTTGAGACGTGTCACCAAATCTTGGCGGCGGGTGGTTATGAGGACAGCACAATCTGAACCACCTTGCAAAAAAGGACGCGCATCATTATTATTCCAAACGTCATCTAGCACAAGCAAAACGCGACGATTTGCCAGCAACTCCCGTAAGCGGGCTATCGCCAAATTGATATCCGATAACGTAGAAGTTTCTTTACTCAAGATGCCAATTTGGGTATTTAACAAACCCAGTGAGTTCGGTGTTTGCCCGAATTCAATCCATAGAATACCGTCGGAAAAGAACTCTATTATCCTGGGATCATGGCAAATAGCTCTAGCCAGTGTTGTTTTACCAAAACCACCCCCACCCTGTAAGGCAGTGGAGATAGTGACAGTTTTCTGCTCGTCATCACTATTGAACAAATGGTCAATAAGTTGGTTAAATTCAGCCGGACGTTGTACAAAGTGTTTAGAAGGTGTGGGGGCAATATTTAGGATTGCATATGACTTAACAAGTGCGCTGACGATGGGAGGATATATTTGAGCAATCGCTTCAATCGGCGTGGCAAAGGCTGCATCACGGAATTTAGAGTTTCTATCAGAGGAATAGTAAGTGGCAGTCACCATACCCACCACACGGTCATCTTTTGTATCCAAAACCGGCGCACCACTCATTCCCTGGGCAACTTGCTGGGAGTCGAGTTGCAACATCGTCGTACCTTGACTATCGATGATGGGTCCGAGGATCTTGCCCTCAGCCCAGACGCCCTGAAAGTCACCCAATGGTGAATAACCAAAGGCACGGAAGGGATGACCAGCCGTGTTCTCACTACTTGGTCTCAGGATGGCGGGGGTAACGCCGGTGGGAAGTTCACCTTGCAAGCGTAGGATAGCAATGTCATCCTCCTTGACGGGACGCCAGGCATCAGCCAAGACCTCGGCGGGGCAGCAGGCACTGGTCAGGGCAAAGACGATGGTCAGCGTCTTGCCGGGGGCTGCGCCTGCTGCCTCGACGACGTGGGCGCAGGTTACGGCGATGTTGGCATCAATGAGGAAGCCAGTGCCATGGATAGCGCCATTATCATCACGAATTTGAATAACGGAAGCTTCTAGATTTTGAGCCATTGTACTGTCCTTGACATTGATCGTTAAAAAACAAAAACTGCATCACGCTTGACCTGGCGACACGGTTGGCTTACAATACCAGCACAAATCAAAAACACCGGCCGCTCACCCGGTCGGGATGATGGGTGGCCCCTCGATGCCTGCGAGGGGCTTTTGTTTGTTAAGTATATCACGACTCCACCTAAATTTGGTAACTACTCAGGCACTAAATAGCGGCTTTTAAAAGCGTACTAACACAATATATAGTGTCTATGTTAACATAAAGTGTAAAATTACTTGACAAAATCTGATTTTTAGCGAATTGAGGCAATTACTCAGCCACTATATATAGGAATTTTGGCCTTTTTGAGACGTAAATCCCTACATCGAGTGGCTGAGTAGTTACTAAATTTGTAGGAATTCAAAGATAATGGCAATGGAATCCCCAAAAAAGGCCCTTAGCATCAAAGTTAATGGCAATGGCTCCCATACATAGTGGCAATGACTTACCTTAGGTATTCCCAAAAAATAATAATCCCAAAAATCAAGTGGGAAGGGGGCGGATAAGAACAAACCACTTTTCCAAACCGGACAACCGTGCAAAACGTTTTTCTAACTCATCCATCGCTTTTTTGGTTAATTTAACGCCGGTGCAATAGGTTTTTTTAACAATTTTGACCACAGGATGAACACCGTTGTAGGTCAAATTTTGGGCAAAATGGAAGACAGTTTCCAAAGAATCAAGCAAGCTGCCGTTTCAATAATTTTCTAAAACACCCCAAGCCCGTTCAATGGGGTTGTATTTGCTATGGGCGTATAAAAGACTTGGGGGAGGAAATTAACACGACATCAATTTTAAGTTATACTTTCGAAGAATCATCACAAACTCGAAAGGAGATAACCAAAAACAATGTCGTGTTTGATAGATATTATAGGTGAAACCAACCCGGATTGGCAAACTATGATTGATGAGTTAGAAAATGCAACAACATTATCCCTATTAATAGTGGCAGGGTGGCAACTGACCTGTGTCTTGGCTGTCAGATTGGTTGAAGATATCTTGGCGAAGAGGGAGCAAGAAAAAACAGACGTGGGAAGTATGCCAAAAATGCGGTAAACGCTTGCAAAGCAAGGGATTTAAGCCGCGCCAGATAAAGAGTATCATCGGGGACATCAAATGGGAACGTCGCCTGGAACGCTGCCCTAATAAGTGTACCATCGGACAGGTGGCTCCGTTCGATAAGGAATTGGGATTAGAATCGAATCAAAAAAGCGACGTCGGTTTGCAGCAAGTGGCTTGTTTAGTCGCCATATTTGTACCATTTGAGGCTGCGGCGATGTTGTTGAAACAACTGACAGGCATTGATGTCAGTAGTCAGGCGATTTGGGAATGGGTGCAGTCAGTGGGACAACGGATGATGAAAAGTCT
>PJEL010002404.1_pt1 | contig 17241 bp, 17 predicted proteins | sample 1853271 | NCBI WGS metagenome assembly PJEL01 (sample SAMN08108733, study PRJNA415343) | Invertebrate metagenome, whole genome shotgun sequencing project. | host: Globobulimina | place: Sweden: Gullmar Fjord | collected 2015-08
GAACGGGTGGTACTGGGTGTTCGAAATCCTACAGGTCAAATACCTGAACAACATCATTGAGCAGGATCACAGGTTCATCAAAAAACTGACGAAACAGATGAAGGGGTTCAAATCCTTCAGTTCAGCCTCGGCAACTCTGGAAGGCATTGAGGTCGTGCACATGATCCGCAAGCGACAATTCGAGGCGATGGGCCAATCCGCATTCCAGCATTTCGCGGCACTTGCTGGATAACTGTGTCCAACGACACGAGTCATTCCGTCTCGCGACAAAGTTTGCGACAGAACCCGCGCGGACCAACATGTGCCAAAGTTGTTTTTGAAATAGGACGGATGGCACCAATGCTTTATCATGGACTGACGGGGCTTGGTGTTCCGGTTGTTTGCATCGAGAGCAGGCAGGCCTATCAAGCTCTGAAGTCCTTGGCGGGACACAAGACAGACCGCAATGATGCGCGCGGTTTAGAGACTTCCCAGATGTTGGCCCTCGCGACCGAACACGCCGTGATCAGAACGGACGCAACCGGAGGTGTCTGTTGCCCGATTGCTAGGTTAAGCGTGACGACAAGACCGAAATGTACCGGATCAATGCCGACCGCCGAGTGAGACATAGAGCATCACCATTAAATTGCCGAGATCGGCGGAATTGCATGCGCAGGTTATGGTTTGCAGGCCACGCTGAATCCAGGATTGGTGGGAACGATACGGTGCCCAAACGCATTTCATCACGTGGTACCAAAATATATATGTACATTGTCATCGTTTTTGGTATTCTTTCATTGCGGGACGGTCCGCGACTCAATTGAGAGGAGAAAGACATGTCTGCAAAAGTAGGTGCTGCGACGCACGACAAACTGAAGGAAACAATCGGCCCCTTCCATGACGAAATCGGCAAACTATCCATCGAGATGGAGCGCATCCGCAGTGAGCGCGCCATCTTGCAGGCGATTGCAATCTCAGAGGTCGATAATCTCGGTTTGTCTAAGGACGCCGTTGGCAACCTAGCGGCTGCTTGCTGGTAGCCGCCTCAGAAGACAGGGACGCGTGTCACACACGCGTCCCGATTGTGCCAATCGGGGATAAGGCTTATGCACGTTTCGAATAGCAAAGCGCCAAACGTTGACGGCTGGTTAGTCGTCGTCGATCCAGTCGCACATTTCTTCCGCTACGCTACGGCTGCTCGGGCGAAGGGCTTGAAAGTTATCGTTCTTTCCTCAGCTCCTGAAGTTTGCCGTTTAGAGGAAGCCGGCCATGCAAAGATGGACGACGACTATCCGCCTGAGGGCGCGATCGACTCCTTTCTGACCTACGTTGCCGACGATGACGCGTCCGCGTTGGAGGCTCTTGCGCCTTACCGGGATCAAATCGCAGGAATTGTGGCGGGTGACGAAGTGACCGTCGCGTCGTCTGCGCGGATCGCGCGCGCACTGGGCTTTCCGTATGCCTCGCAAGAAGACGCGGCCTGCCAGCAAATCAAATCGAAAATGAAGGAACGGCTTGCGAAGCATGGCGTCAGAACGCCACGGTTCAAGGTTGTGACTTCCCTTGAGGATGCGCGCACCGCTTGGTCATCATTCGGCGGCGACTGTATGTTGAAGATGGTCGATTATGCGATGAGCTATGGAGTGTTCCGCGTGCGCTCAGAGGCAGCGCTGGAGACAAGTTGGAAGGAAATCGAGACAAAGCGGCAGCAACTCGACCACGGGTTTTCAGTGGCCGAGTCCGTGTTGGTCGAGGAACATGTTGGCGGTCGCGAGTTCTCGGTAGAGGGTTACGAGCAGGAAGGTCGCATCGAGATCTTGAACTTCTGCGAGAAACTGTCGCATCCCAATCTGATGGTCATCGGCCATTACATTCCGGCCCGCACAACACCGCATGAGGAAAGGGCTTTGAGCGACGTGACAAAAGACTGCGTTGCGGCGCTTGGCATCAGGAATTCTGTTTTCCACGCAGAAATCCACCTTCAGGACGACCTTGGCTACCTGATCGAATGTGCTTCCCGTCCGCCGGGGCAATACTCAGTGGGCGTGATGAAGCGGGTCTACGGATTCGACCTTATGGAACTGTCCATAGATCTGGCCTGCGGGCAGCCAGTTTCCGTTCAGGCCAACGCGCCGGCCAGTTGGAACGCGATCATGGCGCTCTATGCAGAGGAAACCGGAATTGTGCGCCGCATTGATGCCCTCGACGAACTCCGCGAACGGACAGAATGCTATGCGCTGAAATGCGGGGTCTCGCCCGGCGATCCGATCCACCAGCTCGAGACGTTTCGCGACGTCCTCGGTCTGGTGCTTTTTGAGGCACCGAGCTCCGAGGCTGTGCGCACCGCCTATGAGTGGGCGCGGTCCTCAGTTCACTTCCGCGTATGACGGCGAGAGCTATGAACATCGCGCATGTTTTAGATCTACAAATCGTTCCCTGCGAAGATGCCGGGCACTATGCGGAAATTGCAGCGGAGGCGCTAACTGAGAAGCCGGGCATGACCTTGCTTCCGATCCTCGGAGGCGCCACTGACGCGGCACGGTTGTGTGCATTATTGCCAGGCAGCAGTACGTTCCCACTCGCACCAAAACGTAGCTCGAAAGCACCTCTTGCGCAGTTGAGTGCGCTGGCGACGGCCGAAACAGGTAGTGTTCTGGTGACCGAGATCGATACTCCTGAGGCACTCCCTGCGGCATTTTACGCAGCGGCGACTGGTCGGCGGCTCATTCTCGTGGAAGACCTGTCGATCTACCGCGAAGTGCTGGTAGACGCGGAAGACGCGATGATCGCGGCACCAGCGTCGCGATTTTCCAAGCGCTGGCTTGCAGAGCTGCTGGACTGGGCACAAACCGATACGCGATCACCGGGGTCGCTCGGACTACTGACCGGAAGGTCCGCAGAACACCTCTCTGAGATCGTCGTAAAGCTCTTGGCCGCCAAGGTGCGTCACGCAGAGGGGCGGTTTTTTCAAGGGCCCGAGGTCGGCTCGGCGCCAGACGAAGACCCGGAATTTGTGCTTATCGGGGCGCACGGAAACGAGATCCATCTGGGATTCGGCGAAGACAGCACGCTTTGCGGACGGCGGGCTGACGTAACACCAGACATCAATGACTTCGACTGCGGGCGCTGCTGCCCGATTGTGAACCGGATCGATGCGGCCAGCATCACAGCAACGACCGTGTTTCTGATGAGCTGCGACGGGTTCACTCCGGCCGATGGGCTTGCACCGCAGGATTTTTCGCTCCTATTCCGGCTTCTAGACGGGAACACCGCGGCGGTGTTGGCCCCATTTAAGCACATTCAAGCGAACGAGCCACTGGTGATCTTGATCGAGGCAATGGCCCGGACCGGCTATCCAATCGGAGAAATTGCCCATATTCTAAATGCGCGGACGAACGGCGGGGCGTTGCCAGACCCCGGGTTTCTTGTGCTAGGTGACCCCGCCTTGTGCGTCGTGGCGCGCGATGGGCCAGTGATCGGCTCGGTATCGGCGACCGAGACTCCTCGGGGTCTGGTGCTGCGTGGTGACCTCGGGAACGGGTGCCGAGCCGTCACGCTAACGGTCCAACAACCCGACGACGCGGGCGCATTGGCCGTCATGCCGATGACTGAGAATATGCGAGCAGACAGGTGCTATTTCACATTGGGGGTCGGCACTGGCGGGCAGATGGATGTTACGCTTTTTCGCGACGGGGAGTTTGCCGAGGGGCAGACAGAAGTGGCGCTAATGCCTGCAGCCCGAGTGGCAGATGACGCTTTACGAAATGGGGCGGTGTCGTTGGATCGGGTCCACCTGATCAAAGCGGTTTTCGGCACCGATGCCAAATTGGAGCAGGCCATATTAGACTTGCGCGGATTATTGGTCGCCGGAGCCGCCTTCCCACGCCCGATTGAGGCAATAAGCTTCCAACAAACACTTCTGCAGTTTGATGCCGCATGGAACCAGCGGCTTGCAGTGCTGCGCGCAGCAGCGGCCGATCAGGCTCTCGCGGCGCTGGCAAAAAAGCGTGTCTGGATCAGTCAGGAATACACGGAGTTTTTTCCCGACGTGCGCCGGGCCGGGCCTGAACGGGATCACCTTTGCCCGTATTGCGGCAACGGGGCGGTGGTCTGGCGTTACACAGATCGCGTGACTGACAGGACACCGAGAGACCTATCAATCTGTAACCGGTGCGGGATTATTGCCGACGTTCCGATCAGTTTCCGGGTGGTCGCCCAGATGGATGGGGTTGGGACTGCAACGAGCTCCAAGACACCCATTGAGGTGAATTTGACTAACCGAGGCGACCGGGCCTGCGGCGTGAGCTTGGCACTGCAAGTCAACGAATTCGAGTCGGCCGACGTCACAGCCACGTCGGGTCGGGTCGATCTAGAGCTCGCGCCAGGTGAGTGCTCGACGCATCGCGTTGAGCTGACTTTTCCCAAGGGTTTTCAGGACGACATATTGTCGATCCAACTTTTTCTCATCGACGATGATATGGAACTCTCATTCTTCAGCCAAAAGGTTCGCGCAGCTATACGAGACGAAGTATCTACATTTCCGTCCGGGTAGATAATCTCTGGCAGTGACGATGTAATAATCATTTTTTATGAATGCGTTACACGACATTCCCACCGCATCAATTCCAATCTAAAGGCGAATTTCTGCCGACTTCATGCGCATTAGTTGCATTTCGAGTGATTCTTGAATAAGGTGTAATGATGCTTCTATCACTTAACGCTATGGTACATTAGTACCACAAAATTGCTTTGTTCAAAACTTTCTTGAAGCCCATTTGCATTTAGGGGTTAGTTTGATGCCAAATTTTTTCATGACTGACACTCGGAATGGGGCTTGGTTGCTTCATACAGAAACCCACAGGCTTTATCGAATAACCGACGATGTCCGCGAGCACCTAAAACCAGACTCCTTCGGCCAATTGACGCAAGCGGACCTTGATCCAGTTTCCAACGACTTGGAGATTCTAAAGCGCTCCGGACAGCTCATCGACGCGAACCGGCGTCGCCTTAATGCGGCGAACCCGCTGGACGGGGCAAACCTCGCGCTCAACGTCAATTTGACCGCGCACTGCAACCTTGGCTGCACCTACTGCTTTGCAGAGGGCGGGGATTATGGCCGGATCAAAGGCAAGCTGGACCCGACGCAAGATGTCGACGACATTATGGCCTTCGTGAGTGAGAACACAGGAGTGGACGATGCAGTCCGCTTCGAGTTTTTCGGCGGCGAGCCGATGATGAATTTTGAGACCATCGAGGCACTGTGCCTCCGTTCGGTCAAGATAGCCGAGACCGACGGGATCCGGTTTCATTACCGCATCTCAACCAACCTGACGACACGGTTAACCGAGCGTGAGCTTTCGTTGTTCGAGCGATTCCACTTTGTCGTCTCGGTATCTATCGACGGGGGCGCCGCGACCCATGACCGAAACCGTCCTAACCTTTCAGGACGCGGCTCGCATCAAAAGATCATCGAAAACTGCCGCATCGTGCGCGCTCGATCCGATGAGATCACACTGGTCGCACGGATGACCTATGTACCCTCGCCGCATTCGTCGCTGATGGAGGATGTCCGCGAACTTCATACCGAAAACATTTTCGACTGGTTTCAGGTTCTGCCTGCCACGGTTTCGGACGAACTGGTTGCAGACGTCTTTGGCGACGAATTTGATGGCATGTCATCCGAGACCGTGCGGCAGCTAAACGCAGAGAAGGTGGACAGCGAATTCTCCCTCCTCGCCGACCACTATACGTCGCTGTTCTCCCCCGAGAACCGGTTCCGCGGGTTTCTCGAGATTGAGGCCATCGTGCGGATGATCCTCAAGGGTGAGGTGGCGAACGGCCACTGTTCGGGCGGGCGGAACTATTTCACTTTTTCGCCAGACAAGTCGATCATGCCCTGTCATCGCCTCGTTGGCGAGGCCGAGTTTCAAGCCAGCAATTTCGGAGTTCCGGTGGAAGCAGCATCCGTAGAGTCCTGGCGGCGTGACATCAACGACACCCCGATTTGCCGCAAATGCGCGATCCGCTACATTTGCGGCGGCGGATGCAAGCAAGAGAATTTCGTCGGGACCGGCGATATCAACCTGCCTGACCTCGCAAAATGCAGTTTCCAGTTCCGCCTTGCAGCAACGGCCGTCCAGTCGATCGCTGAAGCCAACGATGGATTCCGTCGCCGCGAACGCGACAACCTGAGTGACCTTTTTGTGTCCTGCGGCCGACCGACGCTGTCTGTAGAGCGCCCCCCATTTGCCAAAACCATCCCGGAGCTAAGGCAATTGACGCCGCTGTTCTGACCAGTTCTGTATTAAGGAGAGTAACGATGAAAGATGATACTGAGCAATACATCCGCCGTAACATCCACACTTATCCGTTCAAGTACGGTTACACGGATTACGATTCCTTTTTCCGTAAGCAAGAGGCCGCGATCTACATCCACATCCCGTTCTGCTCAACCAAGTGCCACTTCTGCGACTACACCGTTTACATCAACACGAATGACGACCTGCGTGAAAAATATGTGCAGGCGCTTTGTACAGAGATACGTCGTTTTCCTGAGAACCCAGTGTTTCCACGTTTCACCATAGACGCGATTTACTTTGGCGGCGGCACACCCGGACTTCTGACCGCTGAGCAGCTTATTCGCGTTCTCGAGACATGCCGCGACACCTTCGATTTGGTAGACAAACCCGAGATCGCGATCGAGTTTGACCCAAGGACCCTGGAGACGGAAAAGGTTGCAAAGCTGCACGAAGCGGGCTTCACACGGCTGTCCATGGGTATCCAAAGCTTCGACGACCGCATTCTAAAGGAAACCAACCGTCCGCATAATCTGGAAGACATTGATCGGGCGGTCGAGGTCATCAAGTCGTCACCTTTCACCCATGTCAACTTAGATCTGATCTATCCGCTTATCGGACTGACCGAGGCAATTTGGGAGGACTCGCTTGAGAGGGCCATCGCGCTCGATCCTGCGTGCATTACCGTCTACCCGCTCGAAGTTTGGGAAAAAACCGCCTATCACAACTGGATCCTGAAGAAGGGCAAGTCGTTGCCTGCAATCAAGGAAGAGAAGGCAATGGCAGTGCGCGCCTTCGACCTGCTCGAGGCAGTTGGCTACTTGCCTGGAAGCGCCAGCGGTTACTATCGGCCGGACCTTTGCGCCGAATATTGTCGGTTCCTCAGCTACTATTGGCGGACCTGGCCGATGATCGGTTTCGGTGTGTCATCTAAGTCGGCGATCCACGAGTTCATGTACACCAACGTCAAACCGATCCGTGAATACATCGACCGGATCGAGAGTGGCAGTTCGGTACTCGATTTCTCTACATATCTCACAAAAGCGCAAGAGATGCGTCGCGTGATGATCCGCGGCCTAAAAGTCGGGATCGTCTATAAATCGGATTTCGAGACGCGGTTCGGCGTGCCAATGAAACTGGTGTTCGGCGCCGTCATCGCCGACCTCGTCGCTGACGGCTCGCTTGTTGAGAGTGACGACGACGTTCGGTTGACCCGGAAGGGACAGCTCTATTCGAACGCGGTCTGGGAGAAATTCTACGCCGAAGATGATCTCGCCCCGCCAGCTGAAGGTGAAGTGCAGTTCGGTGTTTCCGAGTTGATCCTCGACTGACCCTATTTTTCACATGATGATTGGACGCCTCTTATGAAAATTGATCCCACAATTGACTGGATGAGTGATCACCACCCTGCAAGCCACTGGGAAAAGACCGAGGGCGATGACCACGTTGTCTGCAAGCTAAGTCCCCGAAATTGCAAAATTCGTGAAGGGTCGTTGGGCAAGTGCGGTGTCCGCGGCAACGTGGACAACAAACTCGTCACCTTCAACTACGGTAAATCGGTCGAAGCGACGATGGAATACATTGAAACCGAGGCCGTCTATCACTACCGCCCGGGCGCCAAGATCCTAAGCCTAGGCAATGTCGGCTGTATGATGTCATGCGACTTTTGCCAGAACTGGCGCACGTCACAAACACGGCATCTAGATCCGCGAGATGTGCGGCGTTACACGCCCGAGGACATCGTCGAGGCATGCATGATCACCGGCATCAACGTCATATCCTGGACCTACAACGATCCAGTGGTATGGCACGAATTCGTGGTAGAGACCTCGCGGCTAGCGCAAGCGATGGGGATTGCGACGCTCTACAAATCCGCTTTCTACATCGAGCCCGGGGCCGTCGACGAGCTCATTGACTGTATCGACATTTTCAGCATTTCACTGAAGTCCATGGATGACAGGTTTTACCTCAAATTCACTGGTGGCACACGATTGCAGCCAGTGCTCAACATGATCGAGCGGGTCCACGCATCTGGTCGCCATCTCGAGGTCAGCCAGCTCATGATCACAGGCCGGAACGACAACGCCAACGAGATCAAGCGCACCAACGATTGGGTTCTGGACCATCTCGGCGACCGGGTGCCGTTGCACTATGTCGGGTTCCATCCCGCATATCTCTACACCAACACGACACGGACCCGACCCGAGACTTTGCTCATGGCGCGCGAGATGGCCCAGTCCGCAGGCATCCGATATTGTTACGTGGGCAACATGTTCCAGTCAGGCGTGGCAGACTCATATTGCACAGGATGTGGCACCTGCCTCGTATCACGCTACGGGTTACAGGCGGTCGTGAAGGGGCTTGATGCAAGTGGGCACTGTACCACCTGTGGTGCGGCCAGCGATATCCGTGACCCGATGGGACGTGTCGACAGCGACGGGGCGCCGCCAACGCATGGCCCCGGCTCGACATGGGCACAGTTCCATTGGCACGACGAGGCCAACTCGGTCCACATCGAAGTGGTCTTTCCAGATGGTGACGCGGCCTGCCCGTTGAGGGTAGAGCGATTGGCCTCTGCGCCGGGAAAACCGCGCGAATATGTCCTCGGCGGAATCCTTAAACGGCTCATCGTCTCGAAGGAGGCCGACACAGAAACTGGCATCCGCGTTCTCGCACCGGCCGGGGCAACGGTTCAATTCTTCCCGGTTCTGGACCGGGCGCATTTCCCGACTTCGACGGATCTCGGCAGAGAGCTCGTCGGCTACCGCACTGAACGGGCATGCCAAGCGCGAAAGAGTGCTGGCGCGCTTTCGCGTGCTGCTGCGGCTCAAGTAACTTCGGGACCACGCGCCGCAGAGTCGGCCCAGGAGGTCGACGGATGTTGATGTATAGTTGGATGGTTTGGGTGGAACACGCGCCAGAACGCTATGACGTCTCTGTCAAACTGCTGACCGGCGGAAAGATCGACCAGATCAAGACCGAGATTGCCTCGCGGATTTCGCCCTCTGACGAGGTTCTCGACATCGGCTGCGGCACGGGCTCGCTTGGAATCAAGTGCATCGAGCGCGGCGCGCGGGTCTGCGGCATGGACATCTCAGAAAGCATGCTGAAAGAATGCCGGAAGAACCTCGAACGCAGCGGGCATGGCGACCAGTTCACCATCCTCAAGGACAGCGTAACCAATCTGAAGAAGCATTTCGAGCCTGCAAGCCTGGACGTGATCGTTTCGACAATGGTGGTTGGCGAGTTATCGCGACATTATCTTGAACACATTTTCCGAGAATGCCACGACATCCTCAAGCCAGGCGGCAAGGTGCTGATCTCCGACGAAGTCTGGCCGGAAACACCCGTGGCGCGTGTCCTTTTCCAGATTGTGATGGGTTTGATGTGGGTGCCGCAATTCGCGATCCTGCGTCGAGCCTTCTTTCCAATCAAGGACCTCAAAGGAATCATCGCGGGCGCGGGCTTTGAGATCATCGAGAAAAAGACCTGGCCGATGTCGAGTTTTCAGCTGATTGAAGGGAGAAAATCCAGTGTTTGAAAAGCTCAAACTCCGGTTCTATGAGGTGTTCCACGTCTTCTTTCGGCACTTCAATTTCCCGTGCGAGTTGGGCCTAAGGACAATCGGACATCCGGACGAGACCAGCCCGGTATTTCTGAGCGGAAACTATACGCTTACGGTGCATCGGTTGTTAAAACAGCTAAAGCCGTACGACTGCTATCTACTCGTCGCAAACAGTAAAGGTTCGAACGTATGGTGCGCGGCGGGAATGAACGAATTCAACGAGTACGACATCATTGATGCGATTAACGTTTCGAAAATCACTGACAAAGTGCGTGGCCGGCGGATAATCGCGCCGCCCTATGCTGCACCGGGAGTCGATATCAAAGAGGTCGAGCGCCAGACCGGATTTAAGCTGGCCTGGGGACCCACCCACTTGGACGACTTGCCAGCCTACATTGACGAAAACTACCGCCGCTCAAAAGCAATGACACAAGCGCAATTTGGTTTCCTTGACCGGATCGAACAGGCGCTGTCGACGGCGTTGGTTTATTGCATGACAATTGCACCGCTTCTCTTTTTCTATCCGCGCTACACGCTAACGATGATGGCTCTGATTTTCGTTCTTCACCTCACTTGGTTCGCACTTTGGGACCTTCTGCCAGAGGAAAAGACGTGGTCCAAGACTCTCGCACATCTTCTGTTTTCGATGCTGGGCCTCACTGGGATCGCTTATGCAACCGAAATGCCTCCCGAAAGTATCATGCTATGGGCCGTCTCGATTGCCGGAGTCGTGCTGATGATCTCGCTGGATGGATGCGGCAGCTCGACGATATACAAAACAACGCCCCGCCGCTGGTTTACGAAAGGCAACTACCATAGCCATTTCGACCCTATTATCGACCCCAGTAAATGCACCTCTTGCTATGACTGCATTTATGTCTGCCCAAAAGGCGTACTCGCTCGGCTGCCAAAAGGGCCTGCGGTCTCGATTCGGCCAGATCAATGCATCGAATGCCTGGCCTGCGTGAAAAGTTGCCATGATGACGCGTTCTACAATCGCACGCAGGAGTGGAAAGGTGACGTAAAGAGCATCCCGAACCTTGAGGAGATATTAACCCGCGATTGGAGCCATCTCGAATCCGAGACGCGCTGGGTCGGAGCACCGATCCGCTTTCAAGGTCAGACACTTGTGGTCGACATCGACGCGATGGCGCAGCCACCGGCAGCGTCGGCACCGGATGCACCTGCCTCGGATGTCAATTCAGGCACTCTCGCTCTCGGAGCAAAAACGTGACGCTGCACCCGACAACGCTGGCGGCTCCCCGCGAGTTGCCAGATGAGGACTTGCTCGCTGCGTATACAGACCACTTGGCCATCGCCCGTCGCCAGTTCGCGCAGTCAGCGCTGTCAGCGGGCGCTCAGTATTGGGAAACGCTGATCGGGAATGGCCCCGCGCGTGTCGCGTTTGCACATCTCGGGCCCAATAATGCGCCGCGATCCCTTGTAGTGATTTCAGGCGTGCACGGAATAGAAGCGGTGTGTGGAAGCGCCACCCAAGTGACCCTGCTGGCGCGGTATCTGGAAGGCGTTCCGTCCGGCGTATCCATTCTGTTGGTGCATGTGCTGAATCCCGATGGGATGGACCGTTTGAGCCGCACCACGGTGGGGAACGTCGACCTCAACCGAAATCTCGTGGCGGACCATTCCGCGTTTGCGGCAGATGAACGCGCCCGCGCAGTGGGACGCCTTTTCAGCAGCCGAGCGTTGGCATGGCTACCCGGGCGGGTTTGGGTGGCTGTGCTGCTCTTCCACATCCTCAGATCGCGCGGGACCAGCGCATTGCGAAATACTTTGGCAGGAGGGCAGTTTTTCGACCCGAACGCGCCGTTTTATGGCGGTTCCAGCCCAGCACCTGAGGTCGAGGTTCTTTGCGAAGAACTGGCGAAGGCGGTCGGCGGTCGTTCAGTAGAACAGCTGGCGTTCTTCGACCTTCATTCGGGCATCGGCCAATTCGGCGAGACCAGCCTCATCGCGAATGGTGGAGATCTCGCTCAGTGCGAGGCACTTTTTGGTGCCCCAGTTTCACCCGGTCATGATGCTCCCCAAGCCGTTTATCCTGTGCGCGGCGACCTGATCCGTGGCGTGAAGGCGCGACTGGGCATTCCCGGCGCGACGTCGGCGACATTTGAGTGCGGCACTGGGCCTGCGCTTGCGACACTGCTTGCGCTCAGAGAAGACAACGTCTGTCGGTTGAATGGTTATGCCACACGAGTTAACGGCGCGGCACGGCGGATGAAACGCGCGTTCTGCCCCAATGAAGCAGGTTGGCGCTTGACTTACGTGCGCACAGCACACCGCCACATCGACCATGCTTTGGCGCGACTATCGGCGGAGGCTCTTGATGTTTGACGGGGCCGAGCACATGCGCTTCCTGAGCAACGATCTCGTGATCTTGCATGACGCCCGTTGCCATCAAGATGACCTGAAGGCACTCGAAGGCGATTTGCTTCGACTGGCAACCTTCGCTCGCGGCTGGGACATCGACATTCTCGTGCAAATGCAGGAGGTCTTCAAAGTCGATCCATTCTACAATGCAACCTCGCTGGTGCTTGTGTTTTGCGATGGGGTGCTGCTTGGCACCGCCGGAGTTGACGCGGATATTGCCGCGGGCCCGGAAGGCGGGCACATCATCCACCTGTGCAGCGTCAATCTCCTATCTAAACTTCGCACCAGCGGCATCGTCGCCTTGCTTCTCGTCCTCCTCTCGGACCGCATCCTAGCGAAGTTGCCCCAACACGCATCTCTCTACTTTACTTCGATCTCACAAAGCCCGCTCGTCTACAGCCTGATCGCAAAGATTGCCCGCCTTTACCCGGACGGCGCTACGCAGCCACCTCCAGAGGTCGTAGAGGTGGCCCGCCGTGTGGCGGCCAAATACGACGGCCACTTGGTGCTCGAACCTGATGCGTTGGTGCTGCGCAACGAGTGCGCATTTTTCTACAAGGATGTGCCCTACGTCGCCGACCCCAAGATAAACCGGCTCTTCGATCAGGTGCTCGACATCCCCGCTGGCGATGTCTTCGTCAACGTCGGCAAGACCAGCGTTAAAGAGGCAGCTCAGACAATCGAGCGGTACCGGTACCGTTTTCAAGCCCTAGTGAGGAGCACATGAAATGGATACATTTCGCCCGCCCAATGAAGGTTCCGTCTATTCAGAGTCCTTCTCGCGTAACATAGGCATCCTGACCGAGGCCGAGCAGGAAAGACTCGCCACAACAACGGTACTGATCGTCGGAACTGGGGGCATCGGTGGAAACGTTGCTTCGATTCTAGCGCGGCTTGGGGTCGGCGGGTTTAATTTGGTCGACCCAGACAGCTTCGAGCTTGCCAACATAAATCGGCAGTTCGGATGCGGCATCAGCAGCATTGGTCGACCAAAGGTCGAGGTGATTGCTGAGCAGATCCGTGATATCAACCCCTCTGCGAGGGTCAATCTCTGGACCGAGCCGTTTCGAAAGGAAATCGGCGAGGTGGTCTTTGACGAGGTGGATCTTGCGATAGACGCAATAGACTTCTACGCTATTCCCGATCACCTCGCCTTTCATCGTTGTGCGCGGGAAAAACGTCGCTACGTGCTGATGGGGTCGCCCGTAGGTTTCAGCGCGTGCCTTCAAGTATTCGATCCCGAGGGAATGAGCCTTGCAGAATACTGTGGCATCAATCAAGGCATGGACCCGGTCGAGATGCAGCTGCGTTATGCTTGCGGAATTGTCCCAAGGCTCGCGCATCTTAGCTACTACGACGTGTCAAAAAAGAACACAAACACCGACTTCCTCAAAGGCAAAGGGCCTTCTCTGGCCCCCGCCTGCACGCTCGCTGCCGCATTGGTGGCCTCAGAGGCAGCCACGCTGTTGCTTGAACGGAGAAAACCACGCGCGATCCCCCACACCCTGCAATACGATCCGCTGACATTTCGACACGAGGAAGTCTACATAGACGGTGGCATGACCGCCTACGATCCAAGCGACGTGATCGACACGCTTGAGGACAAGAGCTCGCTCGTGGTGAACATCTTCGACCACTTCTATCGCAAGTCGCGTGCAGCGACACTCGAACTGCGGGACGGCGGGGCGCTCTGCTATCGCGTAGAGGGTAAAGGCCAACCGTTGGTTCTGATTCCACCTGTGGGAGGCGACACTAGTTTCTGGGCGCGACAAGGCCCGGCGCTAGCGCGGGAATACAAAGTGATCACACTCGACAATCGCGGGGTTGGCCGGAGTTCGGCCTTACCGCACGACGCTACGGTTCGCGATATGGCATGCGACGTCTTGGAACTCCTCGAACATCTCGACCTGCAGCGTGTCGTTCTCGTAGGATGCGCAATGGGCGGGCTAATCGCGCTTGAAGCAGCACAACTTTGTCCAGAGCGAGTCGCGGGGGTGAGCATGGCGGCTGGCTATGCCGAGACGGACGACACTATACTTGAAACGACGGCCGGGTGGCGAAGGCTTGCGCGGACCAAGGGCATGGATGCCGTTTTCGAAGCGAGCTTGGAGTGGCTTTTCGCCCCCGAATACCGGGCAGAGCAAGCGGATGAGATCTACAAGCTCAAGACATTCTTTCGCGTCAATTGCCAGCAGGTCGAGGAGTTTTGCAAGCAGACCAAAGTCGCCAATTGTTGTAACCTGGCGGCGGGATCTCGCCCGCTTGCTTGTCCGATCCAGATCGTTCATGGGGGAGAGGACCGTCTGGTCGTGCCGACCCACGCCACAGCGCTCCATGCCCGCCTTGCAGGTAGCCAGCTGGCGGTCATCCCCGGTGCGGGTCACTTCGCCAACTGGGAACTAAGTGGAGCATACAATGCTCTCTTGCTGAAGTTCATTCGGGAAGCTGTCGAAATGTCCAAGCCATGTCCGAAAAATTGATCGAATTCAACGAGGCCATGTCGAACGCGCCGCTCAGTGCCGTTTCTTTCGAGGATCGACTGGAGCCAATTTCAGCAGATGCAGAGGTGACTGGGGGGCGTCTACGCTATGCAATGGCGGGCGATGGACAGGCGATCCTTTTCTGTCACGGTATCCCCCTGTCGATGAGCACCTGGCAGGATCTTTTCTTCGCGCTCGCCTCGCGATATAAAGTCATCGCCGTCGACCTTCCGGGCTACGGCCGATCGTCCAAGGCCTTTCCGGAACATAGTCTCTCGACCATGAGCCAAGCCCTTGCCGATCTCTGCGCAGAAATTGGCGTGTCCCGTGTTCATGCGGTCGGCTCGTCCTTCGGCGCTGCCGTGGCAGCTACGCTGGCGCTGAACGCCCAGGGCCTGGTCGACCGACTTGTGTTGATCAACAGTGTTGGGATCGCGGGAGGGACCCATTCGGTCGAGCGACTTGCGCGGGTTGGCTTGGTGCGCCAGGCGTTACGCAGTGCCCTCGTTCGAGAGCGGCTTGGTCGCCGGATCTTTCGCTCTAAACTGCGAAATTCCTACGCGACGCTGACCCCCGACGAAGCGCTGGTCGACCACTACTTCAGTCTCCTTCAGCGCGAAGATGGTGCGCAGAGTTTCCTGCAGACTTTGCGGCTTTTTCGCGAGCGCAACTTACAGCGAAATTTACCGTCACTTAAAAGGCCCGTTCTGTCGATCTGGGGTGCCCGCGATAGGGTCTTGCCTGCATCTAAGTCGATTAAGATTCAGATGCTTCTGCATCAGTGCTGGTCGACGATTATCGACGGCGCAGGTCATCTTCCGCACGAAGAGCAGCCAATGCAGTGCGCGTTCTTGATCGACACATTCCTTCGCCAGCCCGAAGCGTGACCCCGAGAATTAACCGACCGAAGATTGCGGACCGAGCCGATCCACAAAACCTGACGCACGGCACAAATGAGGATTGCACTCTCGATCGGTCGCTGGTACCGTGGTACAAACTTCGGACTACAAAGGAGCTTGGTCGCGCTTGTCAAATACACCGACCCTAAAGATTGAACGCGTACAGACTGGTGTAAGGATAGAACGGCGGGTTCTGAAAGTCCTGAAAGCTCTGGCCGCTTTTCATGAAATCAGCCTCAGCAATCTTCTCGAGGGAATGATTTTGCATAGTTTTGAAGGCAAAACTCCGTTTGGCCCCGACTCCCTCGAACTCATCGAGACGCTCCGAAATTCCTTCGGTCTTACGATTTCTGCGCAGGATAGTCACCAGATATTCGAAGAGCACGTGCCGAAAGCCAAGGCCACGAGACAGACTGACAACCAATGACAGGCCAACCTGACCGTTTTGCATGGGCCGAAAATTAGCCGGAACTCACCCTTTTCCATGAATGTGTTCAAGTGACTGCCTCGAACTTGGCCCAGTACGCACGAAGGGGGTCAAAAACGGCAAGATTTCATGAGAGTTGAGTTGACCGCTTAATTCTGTCGATTGTAGCCACGCCGACATTAAAATGTCGAGCTAAGGCACGAATGGACTGTCCTTCCTGCAGCATGGTTCTGACCTGATCCTGCTGATGCGTGGTGAGTTTGAATTTTCGGCCAAACTTCACACCGCGTTTTTTTGCTGAGGTCCTACTGTCATGGTAACCATATTCTTCGGACTCAAACCCATTTGGCCCATTTTTCATCGATTTGGTAACATAATTCATGAGACGGAACGTCGTAAGCATTTGAATTTCCTATAGGTGTGCAAAATGGAGATTTGTCGGATGGTCTTACAATTAACTTTACCATCTCATGGACAAGTTTACCGTCCCAAGGATAACGTTACCAATGGGCAACTGAAAATAAAGGGAAAAATCTGACGCGAGTCCGAAGAATATGGTTACCATGACACCAGGGGATCTTTAAATTCGGATCGTACTAAGGGTCGTTTGCGGGAGAGTGTGAAATCCTACGTTAGCGCGAAAGCAGCCAACCCCGGCTAACGCCCCCCTTGTCCGTAAGGGGATCGATCGCCGGACGGCTTCTCACCGCCGGTCTCTCATCAGCATCCACTGGGAAAACCGAATCTCATTTGATTGGTACGATGAAGGTATCATTGAAGGGGCCCTTTGCGTTGCACTCATTGCATGGCCAGGCAATCTTCGGCCATTTCCGGCCCAAGGACGTACACATGACTGAAACCCGCATCGGCTATCCCCGGCAGCACGAGCTCGCGCAGGCCTTGCGGGAAATCGTCGGATCGAGCGGACGCTCTTCATCATCGACTGGCTGCCCGACGCAGACATGCAGCGCCGAGCCCAAATTGGCCTGAACAAAGGTGAAGCCCACCACGCCCTCAAGAATGCCCTGCGTATCGGACGTCAGGGCGAAATCCATGACCGGACCACGGAAGGTCAACATTACCGCATGGCGGGGCTGAACCTGCTCGCAGCCATCATCATCCATTGAATACCAAGCACCTTGGACAGGCCGTCGCACATAGGAGGCGTGACGGATTTGACTGTCGTCCCGAGCTTCTGGCGCACATCTCG
>PJEL010002405.1_pt1 | contig 17240 bp, 12 predicted proteins | sample 1853271 | NCBI WGS metagenome assembly PJEL01 (sample SAMN08108733, study PRJNA415343) | Invertebrate metagenome, whole genome shotgun sequencing project. | host: Globobulimina | place: Sweden: Gullmar Fjord | collected 2015-08
GGTATGGGACTTGAACAGGTTGGGGTCAAATTGAAATCCAATGGCGCAGTTGCCGTGGATGAATATTCAAAAACCACAGTCGACAATATCTATGCGGTTGGCGACGTCACAGATCGGATAGCACTCACACCTGTGGCTATCCATGAAGGGATGGCCTTTGCGGAGACTGTGTTTAACAATAAACCGCGTGCGTTTGATCATAGCGATGTACCATCCGCCGTATTCTCTCAACCCCCTGTTGGTTCAGTTGGCTTGACTGAGGCACAGGCACGGGAAAAATATGGTGAAGTTGATATCTATAAATCTGAATTCCGTCCGATGAAGCAAACGCTTACATTGGGAAGCGAGAAGGCCATGGTGAAACTGATTGTCGAGCCAAAATCTGATCGGGTTGTCGGCGTTCATATTGTTGGTGCAGATGCCGGTGAAATTATCCAGGGTATCGGAATTGCGGTTAAATGCGGCGCAACAAAAGAACAGTTTGACGCCACCGTTGGCGTTCACCCGACGTTAGCGGAAGAAATTGTCACCATGCGTGAAAAATATACAGGCGAATAAGAGCCAGAAGCAGTTTTCTTACAATAATTACCATATTTTTGTGTGAAAACTGCGCATTTCTACGGAAAAATATCTGTTAAGCATTGCTTTGCAATAAAAAGAATGTAGAAATTAATATCTGCATGTTGCAGTGCGAATAATTGTTAGGGAATAGAAGAATGTCAAAGCTATGGACACCGGAGAGTTGGAGAGAAAAACCAATCCGCCAGGTGCCGACTTATCGGGACGAAAATGCATTGAAATCTGTTGAAGAAGACCTGAGTGTCTTTCCTCCGCTGGTTTTTGCAGGTGAAGCCCGCCTATTGAAAAAGAAATTGGCCGAAGTTTCCGAAGGCCGTGGTTTTCTGCTGCAAGGCGGAGATTGCGCGGAAAGCTTTGCTGAATTTCACCCAAACAACATTCGTGATACCTTTAAAGTCCTGCTGCAGATGGCTGTAGTTCTGACTTATGGTGCCAACCGTCCTGTCGTCAAAGTAGGTCGTCTTGCTGGACAATTTGCAAAACCCCGCTCTGCCGACATGGAAACCGTTGATGGTGTCGAACTGCCAAGCTATCGCGGTGATATTATCAATGGATTTGACTTCACCGAAGAAGCCCGCATTCCTGATCCAAAAAGAATGCTGACTGCCTATTCACAAGCCGCGTCTACATTGAACCTTCTGCGTGCGTTTGCACAAGGTGGTTATGCTGATCTGCGTCAGGTTCACCAGTGGAATATGGGATTTGTTGCCAGCCGACCTCAAGGTGAGCGTTATAGGGAAATGGCAGATCGTATTCATGACTCCTTGGCTTTCATGGAAGCGTGTGGTGTCAACTCCGACAATACTCCGGAAATGAATAAAACTGATTTCTTCACCTCCCACGAAGCGTTGCTGCTGCGTTATGAACAGGCACTGACCCGTGTGGATAGTACCAACGGAGAATATTACGACACCTCAGCCCATATGTTATGGATTGGCGATCGGACCCGTGATCCTGATGAAGCCCACGTTGAGTTTTTACGGGGTGTTGGTAATCCGCTGGGCGTTAAAGCAGGTCCAAGTCAGGATCCGGATACGTTAATCCGTCTTTTGGATACCCTGAACCCGGAAAACGAAGCAGGTCGCATGACCGTGATTTGCCGATTTGGCGCGGGTGAAGTTGAAAAACATCTTCCAGCCTTGGTTCGCAAAGTAGAGCAGGAAGGCCGCAAAGTTGTCTGGTCCTGTGATCCGATGCATGGCAATACAATTAAGTCTTCAACAGGATATAAAACCCGTCCGTTTGACCGTATCATGTCTGAAGTTCGTGAATTCTTCGGCGTACATGCCGCAGAGGGAACTTATGCTGGCGGTGTTCATTTTGAAATGACTGGCCAGGACGTTACCGAATGTATTGGTGGTGCTTTTGAAGTGACCGAAGAACGTTTGAGTGATCGCTATCATACAGCTTGTGATCCGCGTCTGAATGCAAATCAAGCTCTTGAACTTGCATTTTTGATGGCGGAAATGCTGAAAAATGAAAGAGGGAGCGGGGTGCCCGCAGCGGCGGCTTCCTGATAGGCACTTGCCATGAACGAGCAAAATCCGAAATTGAATAAATCCGCAATCGATCAAAAGGTTGCGGATCATACAGATCAGTATTTCAGCAAGACAAAAAATGTTGTTGGAAAATTTGGCGACAAGATAGTCACCTATGCTGTGTTTATGCGACGACCGATTATTTTCAGTCCAAAACTGATGCTGGATTGGCTTGATGAGATTAATCATAACCGCGGAAAAAGCTTTGAAGTTGAACCTTGCTTTGAAGAAGGCGAATGGGTTGGTGCCGGTGAGCCTCTTTTCTATATAACCGGAAGCTTCGTTGATCTTGTTGATCTTGAAACCCTTTATCTTCAGAAACTTGGGCCCGCCTGTGTTGCTGCCTACAATGCCTATCTGATGTGCGGTAATATGCCGAAAGCGGCCTTTCTTGCCATGGATGCCCGCCACTGCGCCGGTGCTGAAATGGCTGAAATGATGGCCTATGCTGCGTCCGTGGGCAGTAAGGCAGCTCAACATGATCATGACGCCGTTGGTTTTATAGGAAATGCCAACGACAGCACCGCTCATTTCTTTGGGAATGAAAAAGGGTTAGGCACAATGCCGCACGCCCTGATTGGTTATGCGGGAAGCACGTTAAAGGCAGCAGAAATGTTTTCGGAAAGTTATCCGGGAGAATCCTTAACTGTTCTTGTGGATTATTTTGGTCAGGAAATCACTGACGCCATAGCTGTTTGTAAACGCTTTCCAGACCTGATCGAAAAAGGCCTTTTGTCCGTTCGGATGGATACCCATGGAGGGCGATTTATTGAGGGCCTGGATCCAGCAGAATCTTACGCAGTGTTAGAACGTAATATGCCAAAGGGCATTCGGCAGTATCGATCTGAACAAGAACTTAAATGGATGGTCGGAACCGGTGTTTCTGCTGCAGCCATCTATTATATGCGTGAGAAACTGGACGAAGCCGGGTTTACAACTGTGCGTATTGTTGCATCCTCAGGATTTTCCGCTGATAAATGCCGGGTGATGGGCAGTCTGAAAGTTCCGATTGATGTTATCGGTACAGGGTCCTATTTACCTGAAAATTGGTCAGAAACCTATGCAACCGCGGATGTCATTTCTTATGGTGGCGTCCCCAGCGTCAAATTGGGACGTGAATTTTTGCTGAAAAAGGACAAATAGCGTCTCATATTGAACAGTCAACCCTGTGGTGTGAGGTTATATCCCCCTTCTTGGAATTTTTGCGGATTTTTAGTCGGGATTACGTGAATGGGCGCTGCACTATCGGCTTGTTGGCCTTTGTTACTTGGTATTGGACTTATGATGCTGGGCAATGGTCTGCAAGGCAGTCTTTTGGGCATTCGTGCCAACCTTGAAGGTTTCTCCACAGCAATCACTGGTTTTGTGATGTCCGGCTATTTCGTCGGATTTTTGCTGGGCTCTGTTGTGACGCCCAGAATTTTGGCATCTGTTGGTCATGTTCGCGTGTTTGCGGCCCTTGCATCCCTGGCATCCACTGCAACTCTAATGCATGCCGTTATTCCCGATCCTTATGTTTGGGCTATCATCCGTCTTGTCACCGGTTTCAGTTTCGCTGGACTTTATATTGTCAGTGAAAGCTGGCTCAATGATACAGCGACCAACGAAACACGCGGTCAGATCCTTTCTTTTTATATGGTCATTGTTTTCTCCGCCATGGCAGCAGGGCAGTTTCTCCTGACAATGGCTGATCCGGGTGGATATGAACTTTTCATTGTGATTTCTGTACTGGTATCCTTGGCGCTGATCCCATCCGCACTGACGGCTTCTCCGGCTCCGAATATCGAACAACCCAAAAGATTGAGTGTTGCCAAGCTTTATAAAATTTCCCCCCTTGGTTCGACTGCGATGATTGTCGTTGGAATGGCGCAAGGTGCATTTTATTCTATGGCGGCAGTGTATGCCGATTTGATTGGTCTTTCACTTACCCAGATTTCAACTTTTATCAGTGTGGTGATTGTCGGTGGTGCATTAATGCAGATGCCAATCGGTCGTCTTTCGGATAAATTTGATAGACGTCAGATTATTTTGCTCACGGCAACTCTAACCGCAGTCAGCGCCGTTTTTATGTTCTATTTGCAAGGACTAGAAGATAAAACCTGGTTTATGATCGGCGCTGCCATGTTCGGTGGCTTTTGTATGCCGCTTTATTCTCTGTGTATTGCCTATACAAATGATTATCTTGAGCCTGATGAAATGGTCGCGGCAAGTAGCGGGTTGATATTGTTGAACGGTGTTGGGGCGGTTGTTGGCCCGATTGCCATCTCCTTATTAATGGCGTGGTATGGGGCTTCCGCCTTTTTTGTATTTCTGGCAGCTGCGCACGTTTTCATTTCTGTCTTCACGCTTTACCGAATGTCCAGCAAGGTAGCAATGCCACTGGATGAACAGGGCGACTTTGTTGCTATGCCCATGCGCTCCGGACCCATTGCTGCCACCATGAACCCGGAAACGGAAGAGTGGGAAGAAGAGGAGGAAATTGGGACCGATCCGATTGATCAAATTATTCCAATTCCCTTTGGTCTGAGCAAAGCGCAAATTGCTATTTTGGCAGATCTTGCAGAAGGGGATGATGACGATGATGAAGACAGTGATCTCACGGATGACGGCCCGTCTCTTTGGAATAGGAATGGGTGATTTTGATTATTAGGAGGGAGGGGGTGTGTCTTGAAAAAGATATGTTTTAGTCAGTTCATCATATTTTCCTGACGCTTTTAATTGATCCAAAACCTCTTGCCATTTGTCTATTTCCTCATCACTAATCTGATTGGAAAATACCAGGCTGCCCTCTGAACTGAACAAGGAAATAGGGCTTTTTTGTATTAGGTCCGGATCAATATTGGCTTGTTTTAGAACACCTTGAAGATCCGTAGCGCTTATTGAAACAAGATCAACATCCCGATTGGCAAGCAACATTTTGAAGCATCCATCATAGGTGTTTCGGATAATCTTTTCAAAACCGTTTTTAGTAACGAATTTATCCTGATTGCCGCCACGATGCACGCATACTCCAACTTTCTTAGCGCCTTCGATGGTATTAACTCCCGATGGTGAAGCTTTTTGTTCATATAAATAATAAGTGTCCAAAGTGAGCGGGCCAACGAACTTCATGCGTCCCATTCGGTTGGGGCGCTTTCCGGCATTAAAGAGAGCATGTGGCATCGAATTAGCAACAATCATCGCCAGTGCTCGGGGAAAAGGAATTATGTGGATATTTTTAGGAGAGTAATGTCGCATCAACATCATTTCGCGAATAAGTTCAAGTTGGAATGCGCGTCTTCCAGAATGTTCCAATCCTCGCAACTCTCCATTTTCATCACGGTAAGATTTTCCTTCAACACTATGTGTTAGAAAAGTTATTTCCCCTGAATAGGAAAGATGGCTGACAAAAGCAGCAAAGATCAATATTGAGATAAATCTAAAGTACATTTTTCAACTTCTTTGTCGATAAATCCACAATTTCTTTATTTAATATATTCTGATTTTATTCACTATACATGGATTGGTTTAATGAAATCCTTTCAACATTGAAAAAGTTTTTGCTTTTAAGACCAGAAAAACTCATGAAAATCGAAACTCTCCATTGCTGGACGGCTAAAGGGGCGTTAAAACCAAGCAATGACTGATAAATTACGCATTGCAATGGCCCAAGCGAACCCGAAGCTGGGCGATATTGCTGGAAATGTAAAACTCGCGCAGGAATTTCGCCGTGAAGCCGAAGCGGATGGCGCAGATCTGGTTGTTTTTCCCGAGTTGTTCTTGTGTGGATATCCACCTGAAGATCTGGTTTTAAAGCCTGCCTTCATCCGTCACCTCAAAGAAGCTGTGGATGAGCTGGCTATTCTGACACTGGACGGCGGTCCCGCCATGTTGATGACCGCCCCGTTATTGGAAGAAGGAAAACTTCATAACGCAGTCTGTCTTTTGGAAGAAGGGAAAATTTCCGCCACAAGATTTAAAAACAAACTTCCCAATTATGGTGTGTTTGATGAAGTTCGGGTTTTTGAACCAGGACCGCTTCCCGGACCTATTCCGTTTAAAGGAGTGCGGCTTGGCGTGATGATCTGTGAGGATATGTGGTTTAGTGATGTCGCTGAATGTCTTGCAGAAACCGGCGCGGAAATACTCATCGTGCCCAATGGCAGCCCTTTTGATCACGAAAAAGGCGATGCGCGGCTTAATTATGCCGTTGAACGGGTGATGGAAACAGAACTTCCGCTTATGTATGTGAACCAGATTGGTGGTCAGGATGAGCTTGTTTTTGATGGTGGGTCTTTTGTTCTGAATGCTGATCGATCCCTGCCAGTACAAATGAATTGCTGGCGCGAAGGCCTTCTGGTGACCGATTGGGTGCGCGGCGAAGACGGAAACTGGGCATGTGATCCCGGAGAGCTCAAAGATCCCGGCACATCGATGGAGCGGGTCTATAGCGCCATGGTTTTGGGCTTGAAAGACTATGTTGAAAAGAACCGGTTTCCGGGGGTCGTTCTGGGCTTGTCCGGCGGCATTGACAGCGCGTTAAGCGCGGCTGTTGCCGTTGATGCACTCGGCGCAGATAAGGTTCATTGCGTCATGATGCCATCACGGTATACCAGTCAGGAAAGTCTGGATGATGCGGCAGAATGCGCGAGATTGCTCGGTGTTCATCTGGATAGTGTCTCAATCGCGCCTGCGGTAGATGCTTATGATGGGATGTTGGGTTCCTTGTTTGAAGGAACCAACCCGGATACGACAGAAGAAAATATCCAGTCCCGGGTGCGCGGCGTTACCTTGATGGCGATTTCCAACAAGTTTGGAAAAATGGTGCTGACAACGGGTAATAAATCCGAAATGTCGACAGGGTATGCGACCATTTACGGTGATATGTGCGGTGGTTATTCCGTTCTGAAAGATCTGTATAAAACGCTTTGTTTTGATGTATCTGAGTGGCGGAATTCAAAATATTCCACGCATTTCAAAGGCCCAAACGGTCCGGTTATGCCAACGAATGTCATTACCAAACCACCATCAGCTGAGCTTCGCGAAGACCAGAAAGATGAAGACAGTCTTCCCCCTTATGAAGTACTGGACGCCATTCTTCATGCTTTGGTTGAAGAAGAGAAATCCGTGAGCGAAATTGTTTCCAATGGCTTTGACAGCGAAACAGTTAGCAGAATTCAGAACTTGCTTTATATAGCAGAATACAAACGACGTCAGGCACCTCCGGGCGTTAAAATCACAACCCGCAGCTTTGGCCGGGACAGACGCTATCCGATTACCAATGGATACAGGGATAAGAGATGACAGCGAAATTCAGATTTGCCCCCAGCCCAACCGGTTATCTACATGTTGGCAATGCCCGCCTTGCCTTGATCAATTGGCTTTTTGCCAAAAAAGCAGGCGGCGGTATGGTTCTGCGCCTTGATGACACTGATGCGGAACGCTCTACAGAAGAATATGCGCAAGGTATTCAGGATGACCTGCAATGGTTGGGCCTTGAATGGTCGGAGCTTAAAAAACAGTCTGATCGTAGCGCCGAATATGACAAAGCTTTTGAAAAACTGAAAGCTGATGGGCGGCTCTATCCCTGTTATGAAACTGGTGATGAGCTTGACTACAAACGCAAGCGACAGATTGCCCGTAAATTACCGCCTGTTTATGATCGTACTGCCCTTAAACTGACAGAGGATGAAAAAGCAGCATTTGAAGCGGAAGGTCGTCAGCCTCATTGGCGCTTCCTGCTCGATCAGGAAGTTGTTGCCTGGGAAGACGAGGTGAGGGGCCATGTCGAGGTCGATTGCGCCAGTATGTCTGATCCTGTCCTGATCCGTACCGATGGACGTCCCCTTTATCATCTGCCGTCTGTTGTCGATGATATTGATTTCGACATCAGTCATGTGATCCGCGGTGAAGATCATGTCAGCAACACCGCCCTGCATATTCAGGTATTCAAGGCGCTTGGCGCAGATGTGCCCAAATTTGCGCATCTACCGTTATTGATGGGACCGGACGGCGGGCCGCTTTCAAAACGTGAAGGCAGCCAATCTTTACGCGAACTTCGCGAAAATGGTCTTGATCCGATGAGCATCAACAGCTTGTTGGCGCGTCTTGGGACTTCCGACAATATTGAACCTCGCGCAGACCTTGCAGCGATTATCGACGGATTTGATATCAACAGGTTTAGCCGAGCCGCTGCCAAATTTGATCCGGCAGAGCTTAAAAACCTCAATGCCAAGATCCTCCACGAAATGCCGTGGGAGACAGCAAAAGACAAGCTGCCTTTGGATGGTGCTAATGAGGCTTTTTGGGTTGCCATTCGCGGAAATATCGACACAATCACTGACGCTACCGCATGGTGGGATGTCGTTGGGGGCTCTATTGCTCCCGTTATTGAAGACGCAGCGTTTTTAAAATCTGCTGCTGATCTTCTGCCAAAAGGTGAGTTCGATGAAGGAAGCTGGAAAATCTGGACGGGAGCCGTTAAAGACGCGCTTGGCGTTAAGGGTAAAGCTTTGTTCATGCCGCTCAGGCAAGCACTAACAGCACAATCCCACGGCCCTGAAATGAACAAGATGTTGCCCTTAATCGGCCGGGAGAAGGTTCTCGCCCGTCTAAACGGCAAAACTGCGTAAAATAAGGAAAAGTAAAGTGACCCTGCATTTATACAATACTGCGAGCCGGCAAAAGGAAGAATTTGTCCCCCGCGACCCCAAAAATGTGGGGATGTATGTGTGTGGACCCACTGTTTATGATACGGCGCATATTGGGAATGCGCGCCCTGTGGTTATTTTCGATGTGCTTGCCCGACTGCTTCGCCGCCTGTATGGGGAAGATCATGTAAATTACGTCCGTAATATTACGGACGTGGAAGACAAGATCATCACTGCCGCCGAAGAAAATGGCGAAACTATTGAAGAGCTGACAACGCGGACGACCAAAGCCTATCACGATGATATGGCCGAGATGGGCGCTTTACCACCCAATCGCGAGCCCCGCGCAACCCAACATATTGTTGGTATGGTCGACATGATTTCTTTGTTGATCGATAAAGGCAATGCTTATGAAGCAGACGGACATGTTCTGTTTGATGTCACCAGTATGCCAGATTATGGCAAGCTTTCAGGTCTCAATCGGGATGAACTGATTGCAGGCGCACGCGTTGAAGTCGCCCCTTATAAGAGAGATCCTGCCGACTTTGTTCTTTGGAAACCCTCCACCGATGATATTCCGGGATGGGATAGTCCTTGGGGACGGGGCCGTCCGGGTTGGCATATTGAATGCTCTGTTATGTCTAAGGCCGAGCTGGGCGACACGTTTGATATCCATGGCGGCGGTCGGGATTTAATCTTTCCGCATCACGAAAATGAAGTGGCGCAAAGCTGCTGCGCAAATGGCGCGGGAACCTTCGCCCGTTATTGGGTGCATAATGGTTTTCTAACCGTTGAGGGGGATAAAATGTCCAAATCCCTTGGCAACTTCAGAACCGTTAGGGACTTACTTGAAGAAGCACCCGGGGAAGCCCTACGCCTCAATATGCTCTCCGCCCATTATCGCCAGCCACTTGACTGGACGAGTGAAGGGATGAAACAGTCAAAAACTGTTTTGGATCGTTTATACAATACATTACAGCATTTAAGCGATGTTACATCTAAAGAAAATATGGTGGCAACAGATGTGCTGAATGCCCTTGAAGATGACATCAATACGCCAAAAGCGCTGACAGCTCTTTACGCGATTGCCAGTGCCGCCAACAAAGCGACTGATCCTGATGAACAAGCAAAGCTGAAAGGTGAGCTTTTATCGGGCGGTAATTTGCTAGGTCTATTGCAGCAAGAACCCAGTGATTGGTTCCAAGGGGCAAGCGAAGGGGAAATTAGCGCTGAAGAGATTGAAAACCTCATCAATGAACGTATAGACGCCAAGCAAAACAAAGATTACGCCCGCTCCGACGAAATTCGCGACACTTTAAAAGAACAGGGTGTTATTCTGGAAGACGGACCAGAAGGGACGAGTTGGAAGAGAATATAATTCTTTTCAGTAATCAAGCTTAACGCTGGATATTATAAAAGGTACTCATGTTTTGAATAACATGGGGGCCTTGTCTGTTTCTTATTTGCATGGACACCCAATCGGCTCTCATGTAATAAAAAAGGTTCGAATGTTTCTTATTAACGGACCAATTTAAAAGGACAAATAACTCTCTATCTCCGGATCATTGTGATTATTTCAGGCACCAACGTCTGATAACCGGTTTAGCGGGTTAACTTGTGTAATCAGACAATGGCAAAAGAACGGCTTTATCTTTTCGATACAACGCTGCGCGATGGTGCGCAGACCCAGGGTGTGGATTTCAGTGTCGAAGACAAAAACGTTATTGCCGAAGCTTTGGATAAATTGGGTCTGGATTATATTGAAGGCGGATGGCCCGGTGCTAATCCTGGGGACACAGAATTTTTCGCTAATCCACCAAAGCTGAAGAATGCCACCTTTACTGCCTTTGGCATGACCCGGCGTCCGGGGCGTAGTGCCTCTAATGATACGGGGCTAAAAGCTGTTTTGGATGCAGAAACACCTGCGGTTTGTCTTGTCGGTAAAAGCTGGGATTTTCAGGTTGATGTGGCGCTTGGTATTACCAATGAAGAGAATATCGATCTGATTTCATCAAGTATGGCAGAATGTGCGCGCCTTGGCCGCGAGCCCATGTTTGATGCGGAACATTTCTTTGATGGGTATAAAGCCAACCCTGAATTTGCCCTGGAATGTGTGAAAGCCGCTTATGATGCCGGCGCACGGTGGGTTGTTCTGTGTGATACGAATGGCGGTGCGATGCCTCATGAAGTATCTGAAATCGTTAGTGAAGTTGTGAAACACATACCGGGTAATAACGTTGGTATACACACCCATAATGATACGGAAAATGCAGTTGCCAATACACTCGCTGCCGTTCTTGCTGGCGCGCGTCAGGTGCAGGGAACATTAAACGGTCTTGGGGAGAGATGCGGCAACGCCAATTTGATCAGCCTGATCCCGACCTTTATGCTCAAAGAACCCTTTAAGTCGAAATTTGAAACTGGAATTTCTAAAGACGGCTTGCATAGTCTCACAAAAATATCACGGCTTCTGGATGAGGTGTTGAACCGGGCACCCAACAGGCATCAAGCCTATGTCGGGGCGTCGGCCTTTACCCATAAGGGCGGATTACATGTTTCGGCCGTTCAAAAAGATCCCAGTACGTATGAGCATGTTGAACCCTTTCTTGTCGGCAATAAACGGGTGATCCCGGTCTCTGATCAAGCGGGTCGGTCCAATCTGGTTGCTCAGTTTGAAGAAATGGGCCTTGATATCGACCCCAAAGATCCAAAAGTTGATCGTCTTTTGGAAGAAGTGAAAGAACGGGAATATCGCGGTTATAGCTATGACGGTGCACCTGCAAGTTTCGAATTGATGGCACGGCGGCGGCTAGAGCAGGTGCCTGAGTATTTTGATGTGGAGAGCTTCCGTGTTCAGGTGGAACGACGCCATAATGCGCGGGGCGACTTGATCACCGTATCCGATGCGGTCGTCAAAGTTATTGTTGATGGAAAACGTCATATGTCAGTTGCCGAAGGCAATGGTCCGGTAAACTCACTGGATACGGCGCTTCGTAAAGATCTTGGCAAATATTCTCAATATCTGGGCGATTTGCGACTTGCTGACTTTAAAGTCCGTATCTTAACGACGGGAACCGAAGCCGTAACACGGGTGATGATTGAAAGCACCGATAACAGCGGGCATCGCTGGTTTACCATCGGCGTTTCCCCGAACATTGTCGATGCATCTTTTGCGGCATTGATTGACAGTATTACCTATAAATTGATGCGTGACGGCGCACCTGCCGGGAAATAATTCTATTATGACAGCGGCACAAAAAGGCCCGGCCATTATCCTTGTTGAACCCCAGATGGGGGAGAATATAGGGGCGGCTGCGCGGGCAATGTTGAACTTTGGCCTGACGGATCTGCGCCTTGTAAGCCCCCGTGATGGTTGGCCCAATGAGCGAGCCGTTGCCATGGCGGCTGGAGCCGGTGTGGTGATCGAGACTACTCAGGTTTTTGACAATACCGAAGCCGCAATAGCCGACTTACAGCACGTCTATGCAGCAACAGCACGGCCACGGGATATGATCAAGCATGTGGCGACCCCAAAAGGGGCCGCCGAGGAGCTCAAGACTTTCGAGTCAGCTGGCAATGCCTGCGGTATTTTGTTTGGCAAGGAAAGTTCTGGGCTTTCCAGCGATGATATTACTTTGTCCAATACTATTATTACGGTACCGCTCAATCCAGATTTCTCTTCGATTAATCTAGCGCAAGCCGTCCTACTGGTGGCATACGAGTATTTTCTGGTTTCGGATGAAAGCCCGGAGAAGATATTGCGCAACGAAGAAAGACCCGCAACAAAAGAAGAGCTTGGCCATCTTTTTGGACGCATTGAGCGCGAATTGGATGCACGCGGATACTTCGACAACATGATGCCACGAAAACCGGTGATTTTGAAAAATATGCGCAACATGTTTCAACGATTTGGTTTGATGGAATCCGATATCCGGGCTTTTCAGGGGATCATCAAGGGGATCTCCCTGAAAAAGAAAACTGGTAACGATGACCAATAGAGTATAAGAACGTCCGCTCTTCACATCCCGTTGCAAAATAAATTTGGAAATCGTCATGACGTCGAATGCCTTTAGCATTGGTTTGGATTTTGGCACGACAAATACTGTCATCACCACAATCACACCGGCAGGAGAGCGTGTGCATCACAGCTTCAATACAGATCTGGGGGATAACCGCAATTTTCGGTCCTTGATATGTTATTGGGAAGATGATGATGGCACGAGACCTGTGTTGGAACACAGTTCCGGGCCCTATGGCATTTTGGATTATCTTGAATGGGGATCGGACCAACGTCTCATCATGTCTATGAAATCTTATCTGGCAGATAAGAGTTTTAACCGAACCCAGATTTTACATTGCCAATTAAGCATTGAAGATATGATTGCGGATGTCTTGAAAGATCTGCTTTCAAAAACCGATATACCCTTTGAAACCAATTCAGTTCGGATAGTCGCAGGACGACCTGTTGTCTTTGCAGGGGCCCGCGCCGATGAAGATCTGGCTTTGCACCGGCTTGGAAATGCATTTGAAAAGGCAGGTTTATCCAACGTTGAATTTGTCTTCGAACCCGCCGCGGCAGGATACAAGTTTGCCAAATCAAATGAAGCAAAAGGACTTGTTCTGGTTGCCGATTTCGGCGGTGGTACCAGTGACTTTTCTGTTTTGAAATTGGAAGAGGGGGCTAATCGTCAATATCAGCCCATCGCCCATTCCGGCGTTGGGATCGCCGGTGACCGATTTGACGCAAAGATTTTTGATTTTGCCATTTCCCCGATGCTCGGCAAGGGAAGTACTTATGAATCATTCGGCAAAAGTATTCCTATACCGTGGCAGCCGGGTAATTTCATGTGGCATCGCATGGCGTTGATGCGCAACAAGAAGGACCTGGATTATTGGAAACGAATGTGCCGCCACTCCCACGAACCTGAAAAAATTAAAAGACTGGTTCATGTGATTGAAGAGGGCCTCCTTTTTCAGATCAACCGGTTAGTCCTGAAGGCAAAAGAGGATCTGTCTAACAAATCACAAACAACCGTTGATCTGAAGGAAATCGGATTGGATGTTGAAATACCCATTACACGCCAGGAATTTGAGCATTGCATAAGGGATGAATTGAGTAAGATCGAAACATCTGTGGAAGATGTTCTGAAGAATGCAGATGTCGTATCGGAACAAATCGATCAGGTGTTTATGACAGGCGGAACGTCCCATACACCAGCGGTTCGACAGATATTTTTCGATATGTTTGGCGAAGACAAAATAAGCGGCGGCAACGAATTTAGCTCCGTTGCCGATGGATTAGCTGAAATGGCCTTTGATCAGTCTATCGCAGACTAGGTTATTTGTTTTCTCCGCAAGCCAAACAAGCCAATGCCAACAAGTACTGAGCCAAACATCCAGACGGAGGCTGGGAGCGGAATGACAGAGACCCGAACAAGGTATGCACCATCACTTATGAAATAGGTTGCATCATCCTGGTGATGCACCTGATTTATGTATGCTTCATGATATGGAAATGGGCTATCATCGATGTCGTATAATTCGCCCAAATAGTGTCCTCCCGATCCAGTCGGTTCATCGAGCATTCCTATGGCAAAGATGTCACTTTCATCTCCGAGAAGTGTCGTGAGCCCATGGCTTGTGCCGGGTACGCCAGTATTCGGAAAAGTCCAAGTATCAAAAGAAACATCGGCAATTGAAGTGCCTGTCCAATTATTCAATAGTCCAGCGAAATCAGTATTGTTTGCATATCGCCACCCATCAAAAAGTCCGCCGCTAACCAACTGACTTTGGACGTAATTGTAATTCATGTTTTCTGAAAAAGATAAATCAAGCCAATCAAGACCGCTGATCGTATCTGTCGTGTAGGATCCATTATCAATAATATCGACAGGAAGAGCATGAGATGTAGATGTCCAGCTAAAACTGGCTGCGATGGATAATAAACCCGCAATGAGAATTTTTTTTATCATTGATATTCCCCCTGAATTAGTATGCCAATGATAGGCAATTGGGAGTGTACAAACACCCCGAACGGAGAAATCAAAAAATTACGCGACGGTAGATTAGGCTAGAATAATATGTAAGCTTTTCACAGTCAATATAAGAATAATATTGGGCTTAGTTCTGTTATGCATAGTGTGGGGTTTGGCCAAAGTGGAACTCTCACTATTGATCAACAAAAAAATGGGCGAGGGTCCAGTCCGCTCGCCCACTATTAGTACGTACCAACTATAGTAGTAATACTTATGCACAGAAACATCTATGCGGGAAAAACGTAGGCGATATCTTAATTAGAGTCAATATTCTAAATAGTCTAACTATGCGTTACCCACTCTGCTCCTTCGTACTGCTTCACGTCACAAATCTTCGATGGTTTACTTTTTGTTTATAGTTGAAACACTCATTGGAACTGTGTGATTTCTAACAGACAAAAATTCTTCTAGGCGTCAAAATTATAATCTTCGAAAAATGACCAATTCTTTCTTTCGTAGGAGGTTATAATGAAATTCAGCGTTGATGATATCAAGGCAATCCGCCATCCTTCAGAAGAAACAAGATTTCTACTCACGCTTTTTGTTCTCCTGCCTATGGGACTTCTTATTGTATCGCTCACTGTGATGTCCGTTGGTGTTCTCCTGATATTAGTACCGATCATTCTCTTTGCTGTTTGGTTTACCTGTCGGTTATTTTCTGCCTGGTATTTGAACAATACCGTTCTGGTGACACAGGAAAACTTTCCTGAAGTGCATAACGTGATTGTTGAAGCAAAAGAAGCCTTTGGTTTTGACGGTCAGGTAGATGCTTATATCTATCAGGACGGCTCTTTTAATATGGCGATTATGCCGCTTCTTCGTCGCAAGGTGATTTTGCTGAATTCCGGCTTGGTCAGTGGAGTAGAAAAGCAGTCCGAAATGAGATTTTTGATTGGTCGATTTGTTGGTGCACTGGCGGCAAAACACTATCGTTTTATGTGGCTTCAGGTGTTTTTGGATTCAATTGAAAAACTCACTATTTTTAACATTCTTCTTTATCCTTACGAAAGAGCAATACAATATTCCGGGGATCAGCTGGGATTGTGTTTTATTGGCGGCGATGCCAATACAGCGACCCAGGTTTTCAAAAAGATCATGGTGGGGTCGGAGATTTCAAATAAAGTAAAAACAGAAGCCCTAATCAAACAGATGGAGCAGTCTGAAGGAAGTATTTTCGTTTGGATTACACGCGCATTTTCAAGCTTTCCGCACGTGATTTACCGAATTGAAAACATACAGAGGTTTGCACGAGATGATTATCCGATGATTGTCTCACACATGAAGCATCGCGTTATTACCAGTAGCAACGAACCGATTGAAGTTGCTGATCCACAAACTGCTTTCGCCGATCTATGAGAAAAACAAAATACTGTTCATTCTCCCAAATATGAATTATATTCACATTATGAATTGCTGATGGATGCTTTGAGTTGAGGTGCCTCTGAAGACTGCGCTTTGATCCATTTGCATCATGCAAACAAAATTATGGATCGGTAGGCTATGCCTCATTATTTGCGTTTTTATCTTACGTTTCTTATGCCTGCCGCTGTTGCAGCCGCGATTTATTTTGGTGGTTGGATGGTGTGGCTAGCGCCTGTCTGGTCCTTTGTCATTCTTCCCGTTATGGATTATCTGGTTGGTAATAACACACGTAATGTCGCCGAAAATGAAGAAGAGAAATACAATAATAATACTGGATATAATCTTCTCGTTTTGTGCTGGCCGTTTATCCAGATTCCCATCTTGATTTACGCACTTTATGCGGTTATGACCGTTGAGTTCACCGCAGCTGAATATATTGGATTGGCGCTTTCTGTTGGTATAGTAACCGGATCACTCGGGATTACGTGGGCTCATGAGCTGTGTCACCGGACCGGATTTATAGAAAGGCTTTTTGCAGAAATTCTGCTGACATCCGTGAGTTATGCCCATTTCAGTATTGAGCATGTTTATGGTCATCACAAAAATGTGGCAACGACAAAAGACCCGGCAACGTCGCGATATGGAGAGGGATTTTACCGGTTTCTACCGCGCACAGTGATCGGCAGTTTTATGAGTGCATGGGAAATCGAAAAAACACAACTGAAGAAGAAAGGGCGGCCTTTCCTTCATTACAGCAACAGGATGCTGCGTTATCTTTTGGTTCAGGTCCTCGTTTATGTCGCTGTATTTATGATATTTGGCGGACTGGCTACCTTATTTTTTGCACTTCAGGCAGTTATCGCATTCACCCTGCTTGAACTGATCAACTATATCGAACACTACGGGTTGGAGAGAACACAGTTACCAAACGGACGGTTCGAAAAAGTACAGCCGTGGCATAGTTGGAATTCAAGTTCTCTGATGTCCAATCTGGCCTTGATTAATCTGGCGCGTCATTCAGATCATCACTTCAAAGCATCCCGCAAATATCAGGTTTTGCGGCATTTTGATGAAGCCCCTCAATTACCACTTGGATA
>PJEL010002406.1_pt1 | contig 17235 bp, 8 predicted proteins | sample 1853271 | NCBI WGS metagenome assembly PJEL01 (sample SAMN08108733, study PRJNA415343) | Invertebrate metagenome, whole genome shotgun sequencing project. | host: Globobulimina | place: Sweden: Gullmar Fjord | collected 2015-08
AAGTTTCTTGAGGGGTCGAGGGATGAAGATTTGAAAAATGATTACTCCATCGGCATCAAATTTCTGATTAGCGCCGCCGATGATTTTATTTTGTCTGACTTGGTTGATGCCGAAGGTAGCGCAATAGCCGAAGGTGTTTCGGATTGAAGTTTGTCCAAGGCCTTGGCTGAAAACGGTGACGGCGCGGGCGCCGGGGGTACCACCTGAGACTTGAAATTCTGCGTATTGGCCGACTTGCATATTGTCGATTTGGAGGTTGAGGCATTCTCGGCAACTGATGTCGAAGACGTAGGCAGCACCGGCCTCGCCGACGATGCCGTCTGCCCCATTCGCCCCGATAACCGCACGATCGCCGTCTTGAATGGCGATGGTCCTGCCGAAATCATCGTAGCGGTTCCAGTCCGAGACAAAGCGCTTGGCCTGCTGGACCCAGCGAATGCCACTCCATCGAAAGACATAGACGGAACCGACTGTTTTTTGTATGCCGTCACCATCCGACGCACCGACCAAGAGCGTATCGTCGGCAATCGCCACGGCATTACCGAAAACATCATACTCCCATGCATCTGCGGCGTGAAGTTTTGAATGCTCCACCCACTGAGCGCCATCGAATTGGTAGCAGTATGCTGCACCAGCCCCGACGGCATAGTCGTCGTCGCCGTTGGCGCCCACGACAATAAAATTATCTGAAATGGTAACCGCAGTGCCAAAACGGTCGTATTCCTCCCCGTCTGGGTGAGGCAGCTTGGCCATCTCGCGCCATTCAACACCGTGTAATTGAAATACGTAGGCAGCGCCGGATCGGGCCCCGTACTCATCATCATGGGGCGCCCCAATCACGACGGTGTCGCCACCGAGCGTCATGGCCTTCCCAAATCCATTGGCGGTATCCCCGTCCGACGCCACCAATTTCGCTTCTTCGACCCATTGTGCGCCATTGTAGCGAAAGACATACGCGGCCCCGATGTCGTGGGAGTTTCCACTGGCATCGATGCTCGGTGCGCCGATGACTGCGATGTCGTCCTGAAGAACGATGGATGCCCCGAAATAGTCCTCAGCCTCGCCATCGGAGGCAAGTAATTTTGCGACCTCGATCCATTGGGCACCGTCATGATGAAATACATACACGGAGCCGGAGTCGGTGCCGTTGTCATCATCTGATCGTGCCCCGATTAGCGCGGTGTCGCCGGACATCGCTACGGCATAACCGAAATGATCCAGCGCGGCGCCATCATGTGGGAGCAGTTTGTCAAGCTGTTCACCGGTGCTGGTGTTGAAGAAATATGCAGCGCCGGATGCGCCGCCGTTGTCATCGGCTGCCCAGGCACCGATAAGTGCAGTGGTGGCATTCACGGCAATGGCCGTACCAAACGCGTCACGATTCTCCCCATCCAAGGCAAAGAATTTGAGTTCTTCGTTGGGGTCACAGGGTTGAGCTTGGACGATCGTTGCCGTGGAAAACACAGCAAGAAATGAAATGGTCAGTGCTGACTTAATAAGATGCGGCATGATTCATTCTCCTGGTGCTTGCGTCGATACTTCCCGCTAGGGCTATCTGCTGCCCAAAGTGCCTAGGCAGTATCAGATGGAACATACCACAAGATAACAGATGGTTGACCTAGCCACAAGGGGTATTTGCCTTAGTGCAGTCTAAACAGGTACATCATTTGAGAATAATCGGCGATCGATCAGTTAATCGGACGTTGTTCGATGTTCGACATGCAAGATTCTGGGCAGGTGTTTTGCTGTGCGGCTTGCAAGAACACCGTTCGGCCCCGAAATCCGGCAGGCACAAGTATGCTCTTGGTGAAAGTACCCGCGCCGTCTGACTTGCCCATTCCTGCAGTTCGCGAGGCGATGTTACCGCCGGGCAATTTCAACCCGAAATCAACGCACCACCCGCCGGTGGAGTTGCTGAATGATCCGCGCTGAGTTGACCAGAGAATCGCCACGCGCCAACCCGGTTGCGCACCCTCGACCACGATATCTGCCATCGTCCCTCCGATTAGCTCGTCAACATCAAGTCGCAGGCAGTCGACATCGGATGATGCTGCTTCAAGTGCATTCATGATCCCAAAGCCTCGGATATAGAGCGGGTCAAAAGTCTTGTGCGCCTGGTAATAATCCGCGCTTCGTGTGAGGGCTGTACGGAGCTGCCCGACCGTCCAATTCGGCCGCGCTTCAGTGATACAGGCAGCAGCCGCGGCAGCGATCGGTGTGGCGATTGAGGTGCCACTCACCGTACTAATGCCGTCATCGTTGCGCGGATTCACGGTGTAAGCACCGACCCCCCGCGACAGGATTTCCGGTTTGACCCGACCATCGGCCGTCGGGCCGTCCGAGGTGAAGCCAGCGCTGTTGTTGTTGATGTCGATGGCGCCGACGGTGACAACCTGAAACGCATCGGCCGGGGCGAGCAGATGGGAGGTGGTGGGATCGCTGTCGTGCCCTTCATTGCCGGCAGCCTGAAAGCAGTGCATGCCGTTCTCGGCGGCGACGTTGTAGCCGATGGTCATCACCGAAGTTCGGCCGTCCAGCTGATCCTGCGTGTAGTTGTCATACATCACCACAGAAGATGTTGCCACATCCGCACCATTCTGTTCGAGAAATTCGAGCCCGGCAACAAACCAATCTTCTTCCGCAAAATATTCCGAGGCGACGTCTTCAACTTTTGCCAGCACGTATGAGGCGTCGTAAGCACCGCCGACCAACACGTCTGGAAGGTAAGCCCCCAGCCCGCCCAGGATGTAGGTGCCGTGATCGTGTTGATTAGCCGCATCCCCCGGCTCGGGCTCAGCAATCGGATCGTCATTCATGAAGTCGTATTGCGCGATGACCTTCAGTGGATGATCAGGGTGATTGAATGCTTCGTGAGACAGTTTGAATCCGGTATCAAGGATGCCGATGATGACGCCGTTGCCGGTGAATCCGGCGTTGTGGAGTTCGATGAGATTGATTTGGTTGAGTTGGATGGAGGAAAAACCGTAGAAATCGGCGGGTGGGATCAGATCATCCGGCACGATGTCGGCGCTAATTACGCGATCAATATCCGCGCGTTTGATGGATGAGACATCCTGAACGGCGCGGACAAAGGGCAGGGCTTCAATCTGAGTACGCTGTGATCGTGACACCACGGCGCTGACGGCATTAAGCCAACGACTGACGGTACGCACCTTCGTTGTGGCGCCGCGGATTGCTTTTACATATTCATTGTTGACGGGCCAATCACGTTCATCGAATAAGCCCGGAAGGGTGCGGCGTGTGGCGCGTCGTGTCAATGCCTTCGGGTGAAACGTCGTCTGTGCCCATTGCGAAACTTCCTCGGTCGTGAGGCTGGGCTTATCGGCAAAGAACACCCAGACTACGGCTTCCTCCGTTGATGATTCGGGTGCGTTGGCGGCCATGGTTGACAGCGTTAGGGCTGAGATGAAGCTCAAACAGGTGAAGCGCAAAAATACTGAGGACCATGACATGTTCTTAAACCCCTGGTATTCAAAATCTAGTCGACGCGCGGATTCCGGGCTAAATCGTCGATAACTTGGTTGATTGTAAATTGAGGGAGTATTAGTTGCAAGAAAAATCTCGGCGTTCTCGGGAGGTTTGTGACTTTCTGAGCTATTCCACCGAATACCCTTCGATAATCTTCTTGACCAAATTATGGAGAAAGGCCCGCTTCTGGAATTGAAGCGGGCCTTGGTGTGAGAATCTGAAATGTACAAGAGAGTCAGTTTGACGGTTGAGGTCAGTCTGCTTGTTCCGCCAATTTGGCGACGACCGTGAAGTCTTCGAGGGTCGTGGTATCACCTGCGGGCACTTTGCCTTCAGCGATTTCGCGGAGCAGTCGCCGCATGATCTTGCCGGAGCGCGTCTTGGGGAGCGCGTCGGTGAAGCGAAGCATATCCGGCTTGGCAATGGCGCCGATTTCCTTGGCGACATGGGCTCGGAGTTCCTTCTTGAGTTCATCGCTGGCGACACCGTTCCCACCCAGGGTAACGAATGCGGCGATGCCGGTGCCTTTGATTTCGTGGGGCATGCCGACGACGGCTGCTTCGACGACGGTGTCGTGAGAGACGAGTGCGGACTCGACTTCCATGGTGCCGAGGCGGTGACCTGAAACGTTGATGACATCGTCGACGCGACCCATGATCCAGAAATAGCCGTCGGCATCGCGGCGAGCGCCGTCACCGGTGAAGTACATGTCGGGGACTCTGGTGAAATAAGTGTCGATGAAGCGTTCACGGTCGCCGTAGACGCCGCGGAGCATGCCGGGCCAGGGTTTGCGGACGGCAAGCAGCCCCCCTTCGTTTAGGCCTTTTTCGACGCCGGTTTCATCGGTGATGATGGGATCAATACCAAAGAAGGGGAGGGTGCAGGAGCCGGGCTTGGTCGGGGTGACACCGGGGAGTGGTGTGATCATGATGCCGCCGGTTTCGGTCTGCCACCAGGTATCGACGATCGGGCAATTCTCGCCGCCGATCTTGGTGTGATACCACATCCAGGCTTCGGGATTGATAGGTTCGCCGACGGTACCGAGAAGTTGGAGTGATGAAAGGTCGTGTTTCTCGACGTGTTCATCGCCCCACTTCATGAAGGCGCGGATGGCGGTGGGTGCGGTATAGAACTGCGTGACTTGATGGCGTTCGACGACATCCCAGAACCGGCTGGGGTCAGGGAAGTTGGGGGCGCCTTCGAACATGAGGGAAGGCACGCGATTTTGCATGATGCCATAAACGATGTAGGAGTGACCCGTGACCCAGCCGATGTCAGCGGTGCACCAATAAAGTTGATTGGTATCGGGTACGAGGTTGAAGATGTATTTTGAGGTGAGGTAGGTATACACCATGTACCCGCCGGTGGTGTGCATGATGCCCTTGGGTTTGCCGGTGGTCCCTGAGGTGTAGAGAAGGAAGAGAAGGTCTTCGGAGTCCATGGGTTCGCAATCACATTCCGGTGATTGGTTACCGGTGAATTCTGACCAGGTGCTATCACGACCCTCGATCTTGTTCCATTCGATGCCGGTGCGTTCGAGGACGATGACATTCTTGCAAATGCCGGGCGCCATTTCACAAGCTTCGTCGACGGCTTCCTTCAGTTTGACCACACTACCGCGACGCCAAGCGCCATCACAAGTGATGATGACGGGTGATTGGGCGTCGGTCATGCGGTCAGCGATGGCGCTGGCGCTGAAGCCGCCGAAGATGATGGAGTGGGGGGCACCGATGCGGGCGCAGGCGAGCATGGCAATGGCAAGTTCGGGTACCATTCCCATGTAAATGGTGACGCAGTCGCCTTTCTTGATGCCGATACTCTTGAGTCCGTTAGCGAGTTTGCAGACTTCTGCCTTCATATCGTTGTAGCTGAGGTTACGGACTTCGGGCTTGCCGCCGGGCATGGGTTCGCCTTCCCAGACGATAGCGGTCTCGGTGCCATGCCCGTTGGCGATGTGACGGTCAATGCAGTTATGGCTGACATTGGTTTTGCCGCCGACGAACCATTTGGCATCGGGGCAATTCCAATCTACGATCTTTTCGTAGGGAGTGAACCAATCGAGCTCGGAGGCGATTTCATTCCAGAAAACATCCGGAGTATCAACGGAGCGTTGCCACATCGTACGATACTCATCCAGAGATTTGATGAGCGCTTTGGGGATGAATGCAGCCGGGGGATCGAAGACTCGATTTTCGGTGAGTACCGAAGTAAAACTAGTGGATGTTTCTTGTGTCGTCGTCATGGCTCTAGACTCCCGCAGTGACTGCGTTGTGAGATATGAAGAATTTGAATTTCCGCCTCGGTTGGCAGGGTAATATAAGACGGGGTAATGGAGAAAGTCATACTGGAAAACCACTGGGGTTTTCTCGGCAGCTAGGCATATCAGCTGAGTTAATAGTATGAGTTTGGCGGCAAAATGAATAGGAATTCCTATGCGAATCATCTGTATTTCGCCTGCGGCGGGTGAAATTCTAGCGGCACTGGGGGCGACCAGCCAAATCGTGGCGCGGAGCGAGGATTGTGTGCACCCCGCGGGAGTGGCAGAGCTGGTCGTTGTCGCGTTCTTGAGTAGGGAAACTGACGATGGTGGGCATTTCGATGGCCGTGAAATCGATGATGTTTTTGTACGTGGGCTGGGTGCCGATCTGCTGATCGGCGGGGATGATGGGAATTGTGTGGGGACTCAAACGGCGCTCTTGAAAGCGTTGGCAGAGAACGTCAAGATGGTTGACCTCACATTTACCTGTTTAGCGGAGGTCTATGAAAATACGCTGAAATTGGGAGAGTTGGTAGGCAAGCGCGCTGAAGCCATGAGATTGGTGACCCATTGGAAAGCGGAATTTGATCATTGGCAGCAACATGTAAATGCGTTTGTCACAGGGCCGCGAGTGGAGATCATGGTGCAATCGGATGCGCCGATCTTACTAGGGGGCCGGTGGATGGCTGAGTTGGTGGAGTTGGCAGGTGGGACTTGTGTTTTGACCACGCCGGGCGAACCGGACTTGGAAGTCAGCGATACCGAATTGGCGACGGGCGATCTGGATTATCTGGTGCTCGCGACTCCGGATGGAGATTCATTTCGGCAGGTTGATCGGGAGATTGAGTTGATCCAGGTGGAAGATTCGACGGTATTTACCACGCCGGGAACGCGTCTAGTAAAAGCGTTTGCTTTGCTGGTGCGTCAGCTTCACGATTTGCCGGGGGATTCGCCTCAGATTTGATGGTAGCTTGAGCCTATTCGTTCTTGTTATCGTTGCGGCGTGGCCCACGTTTGTGGGGGTGGATGCCTGGCCTGGTTCCTTCAGCCGTGCGTACTCCCCCCGCACCGGGCAACTTGGGGGGTGTCGGGGGTGTGGTATCCATCATGGATTCGCCAGCGAAGTGGCCTTGGACGATTTCGACTGCTTCGTCAATGTCATCGGTCATACGGAAGAGTCCCAGGTCATCGCCGCCGATGGTCTTGAATTTATCGCGCATGCTGTGGCGCATCCAATCGATGAGTCCACTCCAGAATTTGGTGCCATAACAAACGACGGGGAAGGGTTCTATTTTAAGAGTCTGGATGAGGGTGAGTGACTCGAAGAACTCATCCATCGTGCCAAAACCGCCGGGGAAGATGACAAAAGCCTTAGCGTATTTGACGAACATAACTTTACGGCAGAAAAAATAATTGAAGGTGAGTTCGTGGGTTTGGTAAGGGTTGGGGTCCTGTTCCATGGGAAGGCTGATATTGAGCCCCACGCTGACTCCGCCTGCTTGGTAGGCCCCTTTGTTGGCAGCCTCCATGATGCCCGGTCCGCCGCCGGTGAGCACCGGAATGTTAAGTTGTGCAAGCCGAGCGGTAAAGGCTGCTGCTGCCTCGTAGTAGGGGTCGTGGGGTTCCGTCCGCGCTGAGCCGAAGACGGTGACGGCTGAGCCGATTTCGGCGAGGGTTTCGAACCCTTCTACGAATTCGCCGACGATGCGGAGGACGCGCCAGGCTTCGGAACCCATGGCGCGTTCGAAGTCGCCGTAGTGGGAGTTGGTCTGGGGTTGGTGTGGATTCTGATTGGAGTCGTTGCGGTTGCCGTTATTCATGCGATCCTTCTTCATTTCTTGCTGGCGTGGTTCCGTGGGCCGAGTTCTTCATTAAGGGCGAGTCAGTATGATTTATTCAGGTTCGGCGGTGGGCCTTTGATAGATGATCTAGTGTGTGGGGTTATTTTTTGGGGGAATTTCAAGGTTTGATGGCAATTAGTATCTTATTTTGGAGTTCATCCCCAATGTTATTCCAAGCAAGCCAGTTAGCCCGATGATTGATGAGGAATGCAAGAAAATAGACTACTTGCCCAGAATCACTATTGCATTGTTGGCGTTTGTTTGTTATCTTGTGCCAACGACTCGGCAGAATAGGATCAGTAACGGAGATGACTATTCGGCAGCCAAATCGACGCGGATCCCAGATTCGATCGGATGAGATTGTTTCATATGCTGTCGCTGCCGAGTATTTGAACGGGCACATTAATCTTGAGCGTGTGCAGGGATTGCGGCGCAACGGTAACCCCTTTAAGCTGGCGCGGACGGTGCGGATTTTGGAATTACTTGGCAATCCACAGCACCATTTGCATTGCGTGCATGTGGGTGGGACCAAAGGGAAGGGGTCCACGGTGGCGATGTTGGGGGCGGGACTGGAAGCGAGTGGTTTTACGGTTGGTGCTTACACTAGCCCGCACTTGACTGACGTCTGCGAGCGGATTCAGATTAATGGTGTGAATATTCCCAAACAGGATTTCGCGCGTCGGATGCAACGCGTGGCTTTAGCGGTTGAAAACGATGGCTTTGAGGATCCGCCGCATTTCTTTGAGATTCTGACTGCGCTGGCGTTTGATCATTTTGCTGAGGAAGCGGTGGATCTGGTGTTGGTCGAGGTTGGTTTGGGGGGCCGGTTTGATTGCACCAATGTGATAACTCCCGACGTGGCGGTCATTACGCAAATCAGTCTTGACCATATGAATGTGCTGGGCAACACTCTTACCGAAATTGCCACGGAAAAAGCAGGCATTTTCAAGCGTGGGGTGCCCGCGATTTCGGCGCCGCAGGTGCCGGAGGTGGAGGAAGTACTGCGTACGGAGGCGGATCGAGTTGGGACGCAGGTGCGTTTCTTGGGGCAGGAAATCGAATTTAGTTTACGATTTCAATCGGTGGAGGAGATTGGCCCCCATACGCGGATGAATATTGAGTTTGGGAATATTACTTATGACCACATTGTGGTCCCCTTGCCGGGCGAACATCAGGGTTATAACTGTGGACTGGCCTTGGCATCGGTTGATGCATTGCGGCATCGCGGAGGGCAGATTGACAGCGGGAAGGTCATCACGGGTCTGGCGGGGACTCGGTTGCGCGGCCGCATGGAAATGCTCCTGGGCGAGCCGCGCCTTTTGATTGATGTCGCTCACAATGCCGTTTCGATTGCGGCCCTGATCAAGACGATTGGTGCCCATGTACAACCTGATTCGTTGGTGGTGATTTTTGGCTGCAGTTCGGATAAGGACATTGACGGGATGCTCAGAGCGCTGGCGCTGGGTGCGGACAAGGTGATTTTCAGCCGAACCAAGAGTAATCCGCGTGCTTGCGACCCCTTTGAGCTGGTGGAACGATTCGAAGCAGTGGGAGGGCACATGGCTCAAGCAGTTCCCGATCCCGCAGATGCCGTCAAGATTGCCGGCGGCGCTCTTAATCCCAACGATCTCATCGCAGTTACTGGCAGCGTCTATTTAGCGGGTGATGTCAGACGCATTCTCAGCAAGCGCTTCGATCAAGCCGATAAGGCTGAAGCCGAGCTGGGCGTTCGACGCTCGATCGTGGAAAGATTGGCTCAGTTGCGTCGGCGCTAACGAAGCGCCTAAGATCAGATCATGTAATTGTTTACACGACATTTCCGTCCTTGTCCTGAGCTTCCAGGTACTTTCCAAATGAACCACCCCATCATCCCATTTAGCAGTGTTTCCCGGAGTCTGCGGTTGTCGAACCTCGTTCGTCAGCCGGCAGGTCTTATGCTGCTAAATACGCCGCTAGCCCCCTAGGCCTGTTGCTGGTGCTTCGTTAGAACCTCCCTTCCCTCCCCAACTCATTTTGCGAAATGTCGGAAATGGGGAACTTCACACAGGTTACGATATCATCACCGCCGGCCTCCTGAGCGGAGCCGTTTATTGCATTACAACATTGTTCTTTTCTTCTCGCCTCAGACTAGATTCCCTGAAAAACGGGGTCCCACATAGATTGAATGTAGAATCATGCCCAATACACCAGCAAACACCGACACCTCCTCAGCCAACCGAACCACCGCCGCAGCAACGCACAGCGTGCCCACCCTGGCTTTTCGGTATGACGCTCAACGTGCCAATGCAATCGAAACGAAGTGGCAGGGTCGCTGGGATGCCGATGCGACGTTTGCCTCGCCAAATCCAGGTGATCCGGGCTTCGATGCTGCAGCTTATCAGGGTAAACGATACATCTTGGATATGTTCCCGTATCCGTCAGGCGTGGGGCTGCATGTCGGACACCCGCTGGGTTATATTGCGACGGATATCTATGCCCGTTACTTACGGGCGCAGGGGTATCATGTTTTGCATGCCATGGGGTTTGATGCGTTTGGCCTGCCTGCCGAGCAATTCGCCGTTGAGCACGGGGTCCATCCGCGCATTACCACCGAGAACAATGTCGCGTCGATGAAGAAGCAATTGCGACGGTTGGGTTTAGCGCATGATCCGCAACGGTCGTTCTCGACGACGGATGTGGATTATTACCGTTGGACGCAGTGGATCTTCCTGCAAATCTATAACTCGTGGTATGACCGCGCGGCAGACCGGGCCCGGCCCATCGCGGAGCTGATGGCAGAATATGCGAGTGGTAAACGTTCGTGTGCTGATGAAGCGGATAATCCTCAAGGTAAGGCTTGGGGTGATTTGGATGCAGCTGCGCAGCGCGAGATTATCAATGCCCATCGGCTGTGTTATCGTGCTGCGGTACCCGTAAATTGGTGCCCTGCTTTGGGGACGGTCTTGGCCAACGAAGAGGTGACGGCCGACGGCACAAGTGAACGCGGGAATCACCCGGTTTATAAGCGTCCGTTGAAGCAGTGGATGATGCGAATTACGGAGTACACGGAGCGTTTGCTGGGTGATCTGGAGCCCTTAGCGTGGCCCGAGCCGATCAAAATCATGCAACGGAATTGGATCGGCCGCAGTGAAGGGGCGCAGGTGCAATTCAAACTAGCTGACGCCGCGCCCAGTGCCGCGCAGATTGAGATTTTTACGACGCGACCCGACACATTGTTCGGAGCGACGTACATGGTGTTAGCCCCCGAGCATCCATTGGTAGCGGAAATTACCACAGAAGAGAATCGTGCAGCGGTTGAACAGTACCAACGTGAAGCGCAAACCCGCAGCGATGTTGATCGCATGGTCGAGAACCGTGAGAAGACCGGCGTATTTACGGGTGCCTATGCCATTAATCCGGTAAACGAAAAACAGGTGCCGATCTGGATCGCAGACTACGTCATGATGGGGTACGGCACCGGGGCCATCATGGCGGTTCCAGCGCATGATAAACGCGACCACGAATTTGCAGTCAAGTTCGAGCTGCCGATTGTGCAAGTGGTACAGCCTGAGAATAGTGATGAAGACTGGGTCGGTTACACGGGGAACGGCAGGAATGTGAATTCGGCACATGGTGATCTGTCATTGAACGAGCTCAAAACACCTGCCGCAAAGGCGCAGATTATCGAGTGGTTGAATACCACCGGGCAGGGCGCTGCACAAATTCAATACAAGCTGCGTGATTGGTTGTTCAGTCGGCAGCGTTATTGGGGTGAACCGTTCCCGATTTTGCTGGATGAGGATGATCAGGTCGTGCCGTTGACGGAAGCTGATTTGCCCGTGGCGTTGCCGCCGTTGGATAACTTTACGCCGAAGTCGAGTGATGATCCGGAGGCAGTGCCGGAACCACCATTGTCACGCGCTGATGATTGGGTGAATGTGGAAATTGATGGGAAGCAGTATCGGCGGGAGACGAACACGATGCCGCAATGGGCAGGTTCGTGCTGGTATTACCTGCGCTATCTGGATCGTGAGAATAAGACGAGCCTGGTTGATCCAGCGATCGAAAAATATTGGATGCTCTCAAACAAGAAAAATGCCACCGGAACCTCAACGGACTTTGATGCGGACACCCATCATTCGGGTGGTGTTGATTTGTATGTGGGTGGCGCTGAGCATGCCGTGTTACACTTGTTGTACGCACGATTTTGGCACAAGGTGCTCTTTGATCTGGGGCACGTCTCAACGCCCGAGCCGTTTGGTCGTTTGTTTAATCAGGGTTACATTCAGGCCTATGCGTATGAAGATGAGCGGCGGGTGAATGTGCCTGCCGAAGATGTTGAAGAGAGGGATGGTGAGTATTTCTATCAGGGGAAGGCGGTCACGCGAAGTTACGGGAAGATGGGCAAGAGTCTGAAGAACTCCGTGACACCTGATGAAATGTGTGCGGATTATGGTTGTGATACGTTGCGTTTGTATGAGATGTACATGGGGCCGTTGGAACAGAGTAAGCCTTGGAATACTCGTGACGCGGTAGGTTCGTTTCGATTTTTACAGCGGGTGTGGCGAAATTTTGTGAATGAAGAGACGGGTGAATTGAAAGTTACCACGGCGCCAGCCGATGCGGCAACGTTGAAGAAATTGCATCAGACGATTGCCAAGGTCGGCGCGGATATGCATTCGTTGTCGTTTAATACCGCGATCGCAGCGTTGATTGAATTGAATAATTCGTTGGTGCAGTTGGCGGAGATTCCACGGGTGGTGGCGGAGCCGATGGTGAAGATGTTGGCGCCGTTTGTGCCGCACTTTGCTGAAGAGTTGTGGTCCATGCTCGGCCATGAAGGCGGGAGGAGCGTGACGTTTGAAGCATTCCCCGTAGCGGATGAGAAGTATCTCGTAGAGGATGAAGTGCAACTCGTGGTGCAAGTGATGGGCAAGGTCCGCGCCAAGCTGATGGTGCCAGCTGACATTGATCAATCGGGTGCCGAAGCGGTGGCGCAAGCGGATCCGAATATTGCTAAACACCTCGAAGGGAAGACGATTCGTAAGATTATTTATGTGCCCGGGCGCTTGATTAATTTTGTGGCGAATTAAGCGAAGGACCATCCGATTACCGGTGGAGTGTCTTACAATTCTGGACGGATTCTTCGATAGAAGATTGTTTGCAGGATTGCAGCGCCCAGAGGACTGATACATGAGGCAGGTTGCATGTAGAATCCTGTACAAGTGGCATTGGCAGATCATTGCCGTCCAGCTGTGTTTTCTTGCTTTCACCGAGTTCTATCTTTATTCTGTCGGCCGGACCATGTCGGAAACCATCGGATATGACTTTAAAGCAACCGGAGCCGGGGTCCTTCTTGGTCTGTTCCTGGCATCACCTCTCGTAATTTTGGTTTTCGGATTTATCTTGGGCTGGCCGCGCACCATAAGTAATTTAGCGTCAGAGAAGTATTGTGTCTATTGCGGGTACCTGAGGACCCATAGTCAATCCCAGAAATGCTCCGAGTGTGGCGCGTGTCCCTTTGATGGCAGGCAGTTTCGGAACCGCGCTTTTCGTGGGCAGGCAATCTCCGCATTCATTGCGATTGTGGTTACGTTCGGAAGCTGGGTTGGATCGGAACTATGGATCCTCCGTGATGAGCGTGCGTTCATAGCTGATGTCGATGCGAGGCTCAAGATTGGAGGGCTTGGTTTGTATGGCCGAAGTCGAGCGTGGCCAAACAAAATGTCCTCGCTGGTCTATTCACCGAACCTCGGGATTCATGCCACCGATTAATTCGAGAGGTGTTTGGAACACTGAGCGTTTGATTACGCCGAGATGTCTGCCTCGGTTTGGGCAGCGGATTCGGACCAGCTTTCGGCGAGGAGTTCGCAGTATTTGCAACCAGGCTTCCTATCCCACACGCCCGTGAGGATGCCGTCGATTGCTTTTTCGATTTTGGCATTGATTTTGTCCAATTTGATGGCTTCAAAATCAATCACGCCCCGCTCGCCATTTTGCAGTAACCAATAGGCAGCGCTCCCCGCCGGCTCATCATCTTCCAGAAACGCCCGCAGCGCCAGCAAATAAACCCCCAACTGCAAGTCCGTACTCTTTGGCTCAAGCTTGGCCTTGGTAGGCTTACCCGTCTTGTAATCAATAACATGATGGCCCATCTCATCGGCATCAATGCGATCCATCCGCACCCGAATCTTGTGCGTCTGCCCATTCGATTCAAAATCAAACACCACACTCTGTTCAAGGTAAATCGGGTTCGCGGAATCGTCGTGGAGTTCGTCCCAGTAATGACGCAGCGCTTCCTCAATTTGCCGCTCAAATTTGGGGGTCCATGCTTCGTCAGGCGGGAGCATATCACGATACGCTTCGCGACCCAGTTGCAGCAAAGTCTCCAGCGTGGGTTGAGCCATCAGCTCCGGATCATCCTCATGCTGCTGCCAACGCTTATAGAAGAACTCCAGCGTCCGGTGCACAATGGAACCTAGATTGGCACCCACCGTCGACTGCTCACGCAAACCCACCACCTTCCGCAGCCAGAAACAGCGCGGGCAACGCAAATAAAGCTCAACGTCTGAAAAACTCAATTGCAGTGGGCCTTGCGGGGCAGCCAGTAAATCATACCAAGGCTCGCGCGCCACCAAATCTTTCGCATACTCCGCCAGTTCATTCTTACAATCCGCCGGCAACTCCTCCAGAATCGTCGCCAACGCCCCCGGTGTCTCAGCCGCCAAAATCGGCAGCCGCAGCGTCGCCATCCGCAACTCATCCTGCAAACGATCAATCGCAGCGCCGTCAAGATCCCCTTCCCGCAGCGCATGCAGAATGTCATAAACACGATGGCGAATCTGAAACTGTTCGCGCTCCCGAATCATGCGTACGCCATCGCTGCCGTCGCCATCATCAGCATCACCCAACCCCGGCAGGTCAAAGTCGGTTGCCGCCGCCTCGCCACTTTCTAAGCAACGCGAATTAATCTCGGCCATCACCTCATGGTCCGCACGCACCCGCAGTGGTTGACCCGCACCATGTTCGCCCGGCTCCGTGTCCGGCTCAAGCAGGTCCAGCCAATATTGGGAGGGATTCTTATTTCGCCCGTTGTCTTGTTTGGTCATCGCCAAGAGCACTGCACGCTTTTCTGCCCGGGTAAGTGCTACGAAGAAAACACGCCGCTCATCATCGTCGGCGCTGGGCGTCCCATCAAGCATCAAATCATCTGGCACCAACGGTCCCGATTTGGCGCCGCCCGGCTTCATGGGGTAGCCGTTGGGCGAATTGACTTGGGGGATAAACACCGTATCAAATTCCAACCCCTTCGACTTATGCGCCGTCAAAATTCGCACCGCATCCAGACGCGCCAGCGCCACCCCATCATCCATGCGATCAGCAGGCGTCTGCCCGAGCTCAATGGGCACGCGCGCGGCTACTAAGTCATCGTAATAGCGCAAGAACTGACCCACCTGCCGAGGCGCTTCCAACATGGGCAAGCGTTCGCGCACAAATCCTAAGAAGCGCCCGACCTTTTCCACCCGCTCTTGATGCGCTGTCGGATTCACCGGATCCAATGCCAAAACCCCCGTAGCGCGAATGACTGCCAACGTCAACGCATCCGCGCTCTCCGTAGTAGCACGAATTGCCAGCGCATTATAAAGCTCAGTAAACCGGGCCATACTCCGATGTGCGCCAGCTTTCCCCTGACTCAGAAACGCGCCGAATGATTGCAAATGCGCTGGTACCTCAACCTCTCCCTCACCCTCAGCATCCTTAGCCCACTTGGCAATCTCTCCCAATTGCTTACGATAATCATCCGCCCAACCAACCACCGTCAGCATTTCGATCGCAAAGGGTGGCCGCGCCAGCAACCGCAACAAATGGGATTTCTCATTGGGATTACTCAGCACCCGCAACCAACTCAAAATATCCTGCACCACCGGATCCGCAGCCACCGATCCCAGCTCCGGCACATCCACCGGAATCTCTAAAGCCTGCAAAGCACTAGCCACCCGACCCAATTCCGTATTCGTCCGTACTAGAACGGCACAGTCGCCATAGCACAATTCACCGTTGCTCACATAATCCAAAATCATCCGCCCAATGATCGGCCCCGCCCCTTCTTTGCCGGCATAAGTTACACCCTCCAGTGCCAAACCACAAGCAGCATTCACCCCTGCCGCCACCAACTCCTTGTCAGGCTTGAATCGGTCGCCACATTTTGTGATGATGCGGTCCGACGCTTCGACAATTACTGCCGATGAACGATAGTTTTGTGTTAGCTCGATCGTCTGCGTCTTCGGCCAATGCTCCACCACATGGCGAAACCCGCCGGCAATAGAGCCGCGAAATCCATAAATCGCCTGGTCATCATCCCCCACCACGCACAGGTCATGCGTCGGCCCCGCCAGACATTTCAGCAATTCAATCTGCGCTCGGTTTACATCCTGAAATTCATCGACGACCAGATGACGATAATCCGAGCGAACAATGGCGCGAATGCGTTCATCAGTACGCAACAAACGCAAAGTCTGCGCCTGCAAATCATCAAACGTCACCCAACCCCGCTCATAGCACGCTTCTTCAAATCGACGATAAAGATCTACACGATTCTGAAACTGCCGCTGCTTGGTAAGCTCTGCCAGTTGTGCTTCAGCATCAGGATCCGTTTCCGCAAATTCACCTGCCGCCAAGCGCGCCGCCCAGTTCGTGGCATGCGCCTCGACATCCTCCGGAAAGAGCGCTTGGTTTCGACAAACACCAATGAAGCGCAGGCCGTCGGCGATCCCCGCATATGGGTCAAAGGGAGTTTCGCGCACACTTACACCCGCTTCGTCAATGACGGTGCGCATCAAGGCGCGTTGTTGTCCTTCATCGATGATGGTGGGTTCGGGGCGCAAGCCTGCGAGATCAGCAAATTGGCGGATGAGGCGGAGGCCGAAGCTGTGGAAGGTGCAGGCAATGACGCGCTCTGCTTTAGCGGATGAGCGCAGCAGCTCAGCCAAACGCTTCCGCATTTCCTCAGCCGCTTTGTTGGTGAAGGTGAGTGCCACGATGGATTCGGGATCAATCCCGCGGTTGAGGATCAGCTCCGCCATGCGATGGACGATGACGCGGGTCTTTCCGGAGCCGGGGCCGGCGAGGACGATGACTGGGGAGTCAAAATGATGGACGGCGTCGTATTGGTTGTCGTTGAGATTGAAATCGAGGTGGTTGGGCATGCGTTGTTTACCAAACGGGTGAAATGGCTTTGAGTGATTATTGTACACTGGTGTTTGGAGTGTGGGGTTGGGGGGCGCGCAGTGGCAGAGTACTCGGTGGCTGGTCAGCAGCCGCCAGCTAGTGTGGTTGGTGTCGCGCTGTGGGACTCTTGAAGTGGCTTAGCGGAGGCCGTATTCTTTGAGTTTGCGGTAGAGGGTACGTTCGCCGATGCCGAGCATTTTGGCGGCGTGTTCACGGTTCCCTTCCGTGAGCTTAAGTGTCTCACGAATCGATCGTTTCTCAAGTTCCGCAAGGTTAATGCCCGCAAGGGAGCCTGAGATGCCCGAAGCCCCATCCGTAGTCTCATCGCCCAGCCGCACTTCCGCAGGGAGTTGGTCGAGCCCGATCATCTCGTTCTCAGGGCAGAACAACACCATGTGATCCACCGCGGTGAGGAGTTGGCGAACGTTGCCGGGCCAATCA
>PJEL010002407.1_pt1 | contig 17234 bp, 13 predicted proteins | sample 1853271 | NCBI WGS metagenome assembly PJEL01 (sample SAMN08108733, study PRJNA415343) | Invertebrate metagenome, whole genome shotgun sequencing project. | host: Globobulimina | place: Sweden: Gullmar Fjord | collected 2015-08
TTTCGATGGGTCGTCTTGAAGGCAGACGGTTCTTGGGCGGAACAATCACCGGAGGAGATACTGGCGCGGCCCGCAGCGAAGCGAGGACACGGGGTATCGACGGAGCAGCGAAGCTGTTTAGTGATTTTTGCGGCTAAGGTTCTCTGCCACGTCCCACCTCAGAAGAAACGCCACGCCTCTGGAGACGGCGCTGATCTGACGGGACCGTTCGGCCCTTAATGGACGCAGAGGCCCGATTGACCCGACAAAGAAACGCTCTCCTCGAATGGCATCTGGACAGGATTGGTTAAAGGGAACGGCAGGCATCAGCGAAATGAATCGATTAGCGCTGATTGATTCAAAAACTCATTGGCAAGAACACCCGGCAAATGAGATTCTGTGGCATGGGCAACTGCACTTTCAACACAACGCTTATCAGGATCGATCCCGTACGAAACATGCGGTGATACCCCTCGGTCGATATTCAGCCCAACCTATTCGGTGGCCATTCTCTTATGCGCAGTTGGGGGCGTATTGGATCCGGTGGTCAGATAAAGCTCGACCTATTTGAAGACACGGCATCTGTTCGCAAGGCCCATGACCGGCTGATACAGTCTAAACAAAGACGTGAATATCATGCTGAAAAATCCGCTTGAGATGCGGATATTTGAACACGGATTCGCATTTTCAAAATAATCATGTATAGTTATCCGCACAAAAAGCGGAAAAACAAACATGGTTCACGACAGGCGCTCTGCCCTCCCGTGGACTACAGGGACAAGCTTCCGCAACATCGAAAGTGGTGTACTTTTACTCCGGCGCGTGGCGGAAATTTACTCTGGCGTTGACATGCATGGCCGCTCTGTTAGAACATGTTGGTCCGCTGCTCATTCTCGTGGTTATACTAGCCGCGTTGCTCAATGGCATTTCAAGCTGACATCCTTATCGGGGGATAGATCTATGAAACTGAAATTGACATTCCATAGTCCTGAGTGGCTCAACAATCTTGACAAGACCTCTACGAGGGAACCTCCGATATGGACGATTTCTGGAGTTGATAGTGATGACTTGGCCTTCATCGATATTGAGCAAATGACAATTGTGAATGATACAGGCGATAGGTCTGTACCTCTGAAAGAGGTGCTAATTTATCAACAAAAGAATAGGTTTTATTTGCCGAAAAACGAGGACCTAGAGGATAATGCGCAAGAGGTTGGAGCTCGGCCAATCGACTTCACCTTTGCGTCTTCCATGTTAGGACAGCTCTTGAAGGGGGACGATCTCATTTCAGCACTCAAGTCACTTAGTTTTCATTTCGAATTAATGAAAGGCTCAGGTGAAACTGATGATGGGCAACCAGAGAACGATAGCAATAAAAAAGAGGACGAGAATTCATCGAATGAGAAATCCTAAAATTTAATTTTTTGGCGAGAAACCGGTTTCCGGGTTCTTTTTTTGGATACAAAGAATTAGGTCTAGTCATGCCCCCAACCCAGATACAGCAACAACGACAACTTCAGATCAAAGGATTAGACGATACATTCCATTGTACAATCTTAGCCCTCGAACGCCTTGAACGGTTCATTGATCAATCGAGCGATGGTGTGCAACCATTGGCGCAAACTGCGATCGAAACTGATCGAGACATTCATGATGATCAGAAGGTTGTGCCAACACTCGAGGCGATGCATAGCGAAATGAATACGCAATGCCTGGCACTGTTCTTCCATACAAAATTCGACAAAAATGACAAACGACACGCCGAGATAAAACGTCATTTCGTTGGAGATCTTCTGAGCTGGTATGGAGGCCGCGTCGGCGTACGAAAGCCTGACGATGTTGAAAAATACTGCTTGCCAATTCTGGCTGCACTCGACCGCTTTATAACATCTGCGCCTGAGATAAGTGCCATCATTAAACAGTACATAATTGATTTGGGTGACCTATCAATACAGCCACAAGATGTACGTGAAGAGGCAATTCAAGAAGGTATGGAAGCATGGCTTCGCGGTCAGAATATAGTTGGTCAGAGAATAAAAATTTTTATGAAAGAGCATGGTAGCGAATCGGATGTCGAACTGACCGGTCACACGAGGGGCTCAAAAGAGGAAGGATTGTTTAGGCTCTTGGACTTCTATTTGGATGTATTTACTGAGAGCGCACCGGCGAAGCGCCTGTTAGGTGTAACCATCCAAATATTTCCCGAACTTTCCCAGCAAGTGGTTTCTCGACTTATTGACCACATTCATGGCCAGCCTAGATGAAATCGACGAATGCCGAATTTTGATCTTTGAGGAGTAACAATATGAATCTACCGAGCTTCAAGGCACGGGGGGCAACATATTTTAACCTGAAGATAGCTTGCCCGGTTTGCCACGATAATGGACGAAATGTTCCTTCATCATTTTGGGTGCATGGGGCTGACGGTGGAGAGATCTATGTCGGCGACGATGCTCACTACCAATGTAAACTATGTGAGTACCATGAACACGTGAAGAATTGGCGGTATGGATGTCCAGAACATAGCGGGGCGGAGTTAGAATGCCTTGAGGCGTCGTCGCAAGGGGTAGCGCAAGCGGTATCTACTGCGGGACAATTGGTCAGCGCGACCGGCCAAAAATGGCTCATTCGTTTCCTGGAAAACATGGGTGAATTCTGAGTTTTCGGCATGCCTGATCAAGCCATCGATTCCAACGTTCCAAGCTGGCAAAAGCTGGAAGCCCTTCGTCCACGACGTATCAATAGTGGACGCAGTAGTGAGTTCTCAAACTGGCCACATCGCGATCGCGGAGGAGCCATTTGGATCGCAGATAATGCCTTCTTGCGATGCGACCGCTGCAAGATGTCGGCCTCCGCTTCTTGCTGGCAATTTCTGCACTCTGAATGTGGAGATGATGTGGAACATCATACCTCATGCCACGATGAATAGGCAGCGGATAAGAAGTATGGCACCACCATTGCGGCGGTAGTGGCGTTGGCTGGCACGATGGTCTAAAAAACTGGTCATAAATGGCTTATCCGTTTCCTGGAAAATTAATGAGAGTTTTGATTAGGGAGACAGGCCTGCAAGGAGCAAGGCGGAGTAGATGTCGCACAATCTCAAAATAAAGTTGCTTAATGCACAGGAAGGCACCACGTATCCCAAGTGGAGCCTTGATGGCTGGCTGGGGGGTCGCATTTTTGATTTGATGACGAATGGACACCCCTCTCCTTATGCGAAAATTGAATCTGATAAACCTCTCTATACGGTGAGGCTCTACTTGCCACTGCAGCGGATAAATGATGCGCAAGCCGGAATTCAACAAGATAGTCTGTACTTAAGCAATTCTTTCCTAAGCTGCGGGCTCCCGATTGAGGATGGTTTGGCCGTGAAAGTTGAACTGATCAATTACGATGAATTGCCCAAAGCGCTTCAGGTCTCGATTGAGCTTCCAGAGGAAAAAGTCACTTCATGGACGCAGCATGAAGCGGATTTTTGTGCCAATGTTTTCAGGTCGCAAGTCTTACTCGTCAATCAAAACCAGCCCCACTGGGCGCGACCAAACACGGCAACTCCTGTACTCGGCAAGGTTACAAAAGTACGTTCAGAGGGCGCGGGCGCGGCAGAGGGTCCATGTCGCGTGGATGAGTCCACGATCATACACTTTGATGGCTTGCCGACAGATCAGCAGAAGACAATCGACTTCAGCAAAATTGGAGGGCTCGACGAAGTCATTACAAGACTTCGGGAAATTATACAGATTCCGTTACAACATCCTGAATTGTTAGGGCGTTTTGATATAGCTCCACCGAAAGGGTTGCTACTTTATGGCCCTCCGGGAAACGGCAAGACAATGCTGGCAAGAGCCGTTTCCAGATCACTTGGAGCGCGTTTCTTTTCCGTTGAGGGCCCTGAAGGGTTATCTAAGTATGTGGGCGAAAGCGAGGCTTTTTTAAGAGGAGTGTTTGAGCAAGCATCCCAGACTGGGAATAGCGTCATTTTTATTGACGAAATAGATTCCATAGCCCAGATGAGGGACAAAGCATCAGCAGGATACGAAGTAGCTTTAGTGTCAACGCTACTCAACCTAATGGACGGATTGAATCCGCGTAGCAGGGTATTCGTAATTGGTGCGACGAACCGGTTAAACTCTGTAGATTTGGCCCTCCGTCGGCCCGGGCGATTTGATCTCGAGTTTGAGATCCGTGTGCCAGATTTTCAGGCGCGAAGGGACATTATAAAGAAATATGTTGATCTTGATAACCACGCTCTGTTTGGTTCCGATTTCCCCCCTGATTTTATAAACATACTGGCAGATCTGACAAACGGGTTTTCCGGTGCAGATATTGCTTCACTTCATAGAGAAGCGACAATGAGTGCTATTCGGAGATCCATTGTGTTTGATGCGGAGAACGGAAAGATTAGAAGTGTGGGCGAAGTAGAAAAAATAAAGATTAACCGATTAGATTTCGAGGAGGCTATAAAGCAAATTACGCCTACATCCCGTCGTGGTGACTCACATTTCGGATTACACCATATTGAAAATTGGAAATCATTGAAGGGGCGACGAAAGGTAAAGCGCTACTTTGATGATATTCATGCACAATTGAATTCTGGAGACAGTGCATCTACCGATCCGAATTCTATCCGATTTAGAAACATTATTCTCTTCGGTCCACTCGGAAACGGCAAGATGAAGCTCGTGAGATCATTTTGCAAATCGTTCCGGTATGAGCTCAAAACGCTTTGGGTTCCCGACCTTCTAGCACTCGGGCTTCCAGATGCGTTTTCTGCGATCGAAGACATTTTTGCGAGTGCACGGCAGTTGGCTCCTGCATTTGTTTGTTTTGAACGCTACGAGTTATTGAAGGGTGATCTTGCCGAGTTAATATCCGCAAAAATTCACAGAGAGGTGGAACAAATTAGCGGCAGATCACGAATTATAAGTGGTATCATATGGAACGAAGAAATGCCTCCGCCCCGTTTCGTACAAGGGAATGTATTCACTGAGCCCGTCAAGTGTCCGCCCAAGAAGTGATCAATTTGGTGAGAAATGAGTGTTTGGCTAAATATGTGCTGCCCGGCATGTTATGACAATGGATATCACACACCGAAAACTCAATGGAGCCATAGTAACTGTGGTGGTTCTCTGTATATGACAGAGCAGGCTTTTCTTTGTTGCATCAGTTGCAAGCACTGCAGTCATATATCGAAATGGTCCTTTAAGTGTAATAATGGGAGGCACGACTTCTGCGTAGCAAGCCCTACATCCTTGGCATGGGCGCTATCAACATCAAGTCAAATGGTCAATGCTGGCGGCTTGAAGTGGCTCAAGAGTGCTTTGGAGCAGCTGTAGGGGCCATTGTCAACTTGATTGGAAAAGCCAATGATCTTGCCCGCCTGAAGGGCTTCCGCCATCCCCCGATGGTGATCGCCTATGTCGTCTGGGCATACCACCGTTTTGGCCTCAGCCTGCGTGATGTGGAGAATCTCATGGAAGAGCGCGGTGTCATCGTCTCCCATGAGAGCATCCGGGCCTGGGTGGCCAGCTTTGGCCCACAATTTGCCGCGAAGATCCGGCATGATCGGCAGCGACAATCCGACAAATGGTATCTCGACGAGATGGGCATCACCATGGGCGGCGAGAAGCACTGGCTCTGGTGGTCAGTCGCGGCCAATGGCGACGTGCTTGATATTTTGATCCAGTCCCGGCGTAACAAGGCGGCCGCCAAACGGTTCTTTCGCAAACTCTTCAAGCGTTGGGGTGAGCCTCGGGTGCTAATCACCGACAAGCTTCGTTCCTATTGCGCGGCAAAGGTAGAGCTCGCACCGGGGATTGAGCACCGCCAGCACAAGGGGCTGAATAACCGGGTAGAGGCATTGCATCGTCACACGCGACGACGAGAAAAGATTATGGGCCGGTTCAAGTCTCCCAGACAGGCGCAACGATTTCTTTCGTTCCATGATCAGACCGCCTGCCCGCTACCATTGGCCAATAGTCACAAAGAAGGACAGTTCAACCATGACAACCCGATACAGAGCTGAACTGAAAAGGGCCGAAAAAGCCTATCAGTCGGCGACAAAAGCGGACATCTCAGAGTTATGCAGGGTAGTTGATCGTTGGCGAGAACGGCCAATGATCATGGTGGGTTCTGGCGGTTCGTACTCTGTAGCGAGCTTTGCCGCACAAATCCACGAAGCTACTGGCGGTGTACCTGCGAAAGCCGTAACTCCGCTTGAAGTAACCGCAGGCAACCTAAGGGATGCTGGCGTCGCATGCTTTTCTGCAAGCGGCCGAAATCGGGACATCGGTGTTGCGTTCAAAACCGCTGCACAACGAGAGTTAACACCTCTTTCGGCGCTGGTGCTGAGAAGCGTGAGCCCACTTCACGCACTGAACCATAGATTCCAATACGCGGACGTTGTTGGCTTTCAGGCCGACAGCTTCAAAGACGGCTTCTTAGCGGTTGGCTCGCTGATTGCATCGTCTGTTTTGATTACGCGCGCATACTTGGCAGCCAGCTCGGAAGACAAGGAACTACCTCCATCCCTGGAGGAGCTTATGTACCTGACGATTGGAGACTGGTCCGCGGAAGACATAGCCGGGCAAGCAAAAGAACTGTGTCGCGGTCGTACAGCCAGTGTTCTGTTCACAAACTCGCTCCGTGCTACATCTGTGGATCTTGAATCACGTTTCGTCGAAGCCGGCTTGGGAAATTTGCATGTCGCTGATCTGCGAAATTTCGGACATGGCCGGCACTTCTGGGTGCACAAACACAAGGCGACAACTGGTGTTGTCAACCTGATCGGCGACGGAATGTCGACGCTGGCAGACAAAACGCTCGATGCGTTGCCGCCAGAAATTCCGCGCCTACGAATTGATTTTCAGGGACCTGAGCATTTTCAGGCGATTGCCGGAATTTTTGCCGGACTGTACATCAGTCTCGGAGCAAGTGAAGCCGCGGGGGTAGATCCTGCCAAACCTGGTGTACCCGATTTTGGGCGAAGACTGTACAGAATTGGACCAACACCGCCCCGCGTTCTCCAAAAAGAGCTTAACTTCCGAGCATCAATCTTGCGAAAGGGGCTTCCATCGTCGACAAGCTGCTTTGAAGAATGGCGTTCGCACTACGACTCGTCTCTTGCTGCGGTCACCAGCGCCAGCATCCAGGGCCTTGTGATGGACTATGACGGCACAATCTCCGATGAACGTGATCGGTTTAGAGTCGGCTTGCGATCACATGTAGCACAAGAATTGACCCGGCTCATTCAGGAGGGGCTAGCCATTGGAGTAGCTACCGGTAGAGGGCCAAGCGCCGGCGCGTCGCTGAGATCAAGCATCCCAAGTGAATACTGGGAATCTGTGCTTGTTGGATACTACAACGGTGCAGTTATTACTTCGCTGGCAGATGATCGTGATCCTCTGGTAGAGGACATGGATGAATCCGATCCGCTCATAATCGAACTGAAAAAGGGGGCACTCCTGTCTTCTTGCCAGTTGAGGGCGAACAAGAAGCAAATTTCGGTAAAGCTTTCTAGTGGTTTGGATGTGCCTCTCGCGCTTGCAGAGATCCAGACAAGCCTGTCAAAATGGCCTTCCGAAAAGCACATGGTTATTTCAAGCCACTCGGTAGATGTTCTGATCGCGAGGCAAAGCAAATTGATGCTCGTTAAGGAGTTATGTTCCAAACAGGGAATTTCCAAGGACGTCGTTTTGCGATTAGGCGACCGCGCCATGCCACCCGGAAATGATGCTGAACTTCTCGACCATCCATTGGGTTTGAGTGTTGATCAAGCCAACCGGGATCCCAAAACGGGCTGGGCGTTCGCACCGGCAGGAGTTCTAGGTGTACAAGCAACAGTTTACTATCTTCAAAAACTCAAAAAATCTGGAGACAGTTGGACAATGACGCTTAAAGCCAATGACAGAGGTCTGAAAACTTGAAGAAAGAGCTGGCAGAAACTCTACTTGCAAAGATAATGGGTTGGTCTGACGCCGAGAAGGCGGAGGAAAGGGCTCTGCTAGAAAGCTTCGCGGCTTACAAATACGATGAATACCAGCAGTTCGCTCCAGGTCGTAGATTCTTGGAAAGTTTAGCGTTTTGGCTGCAGCAATTTGGAACGAAAGGAGAACGAGATACGGCCTACGCCTTCGTGAAAGAGCGTCTGATATTTATCTCAAATGCTGAGATCAACCATCTTGTTGGATTGGCGTTTTCAACATTTGTTCGCCCTAAGCTAATTTCAGACACAGCAAAAAGTGATCCGAGTGTCGATGCGCATCGTGTGAAATCCTTGGTGCAATCGAAGGAATACCGAGCGAGACTGCGTAAGACGCTCTTTCTCGGTTTAAGTGATGGCGCGCGTACTGATCAGTTTCGTAGAGCGCACCCTCAAGACATCACGCATGAGCAAGTGTTCCACGCCTATGACATGTCATCACCGAAAGCCAAAGGCTTTACAGAAAAGCTGCAGAAAGATTTGTCAACGATCTTTGACACCGAGGTGTCGGAAGACAATGCGAAATTTGACTATGTGGTGCTGCTCGACGATTTCACCGCAAGTGGGACAAGCTACGTGCGAGAGGACAAAAATGGGGGGTGGGATGGCAAAATATCAAAAATTATCCGTGAACTGGATGGTGATGAAGCCCTGGGCGCCGCCGTCGCTGAGTCCGGAGTGTCGGCTATCGTTGTGATCTACATTGCCGCAGATCAAGCAATTGAACACATCAAACAGCGACTTAGAAAAATACCGTTTTCAAAGGGCTCGATAGAGTTCAACGTTGTCCATAGTCTAAACAACGTCGCAAAACTTGCGCCTCCAGGCGACGAAGGAATGCTGTCGCTGGCTGGTCAAGACCGTTACTTCGACCCGGAAGCAGATGACGAGCATTCGAAAGTAGGAGGTACGTCCAAGCGGTTTGGCTATGCTGAATGCCGACTACCCGTCGTTCTGTCACACAACACGCCCAACAATTCCATCTTTCTTTTGTGGGCAGAAGATATACATAATATTCGTGGTCTATTCCCCCGTGTAAGCCGCCACAGGAAGTTTGAATAGCAGTGAGAAACCCTTTCCGCATAAGAGCGTCCCAACGTTCGGTAAGTGACGAACAGTTTGTCAGGCTGTTTGGTCCAGGAGCTCTGGATGTTGTTGATGACAAGGACAATCCATTTTCAGGTCTTGTCTTCTTTCGTAGCGCACCGGGCGGCGGTAAAACCACTATGATGCGAATGATGCTCCCACGTCCGCTTGAGCTTGCCGTGTCGCTGAGAGATGACCAACAGGTTAAACCAACTTTCGACGTGTTGAACAGTCTCGGAGCAGTAGACGAAAATGGCGTAAAATTGCTCGGTGCGATGATTTCCTTTTCGACGGAGTACCAGGATTTAGCGCAAATTGATCGCGGTAACGGCCTGTTTCGTTCCTTGCTGAACTCCAGAATCGTAATTGCTACCCTCCGTTCTCTTTTGGATCAGAGCGGACGACTATACCCGGACGATCTGGACACGCTCGAGATTTCTTGGGAACCCGAATCTGGAGCAACAATACCCGCCGCTGCAAGCGGTTTAAAACTTTTTGAGTGGGCCTCAGAAATAGAACGCAACTTCTATGATCGAATGGACAACCTGGGAGAGCCAAACGAACTCCAGGGCGGGCACACGAGACTCGACAGTTTGAAGTGGTTTGCAAAGTCCAGAATGCTTGCTGCAGGCAGAGAAGTCCAAGCGCGGCGAATTGTCCTCTTTGATGAACTTCAATTCTTGGAAAGCGGGCAACGTCAAAGCCTGATCAAACTGGTTACAACCGCCAGAGAACCATGTGGTATCTGGGTTGCTGAGCGGCTTGACGCTATGACCCAACAGGACCTCTTGACTGAAGGAGCGCTGGAAAAGCGTGACTATGACTCTGTCATTCAGCTCGAAAAACAGTGGTCAAATAAGCGATCGTCAGGTTTTGCAAAATTCGCCGAACAAATTGCCAACCTCAGGGCGTCCAAAGCGGACGGCTTTGAAGGTCGAGAGTTCTTCCCTCTGATCGCAAACGAGGAAGAACCAGACGACAGCGAAGCCCTTTACGGGAATAAGGCTCAAGAAATTGAACAACAACTTGTAAAAAAGACCAGGGGTGGCGGCCTATACGACAAGTGGATGACTGCAGCGCGATATGATCAACAAGACGCGATCAACACCGCAATCAAGTGGCGCTCCACTGAAATTCTCATAGAGCGTGATTTGAATAAAAGCCAGGCTTCTTTCGCTTTTGACATTCTTCCAGTGGATGAATTTGAAGAGAAAGTAAAGGAGGTTTCAAGGGCTGCTGAGCATTTCTTGAGAACTGAAATGAGAACACCTCTTTACTTTGGCAAAGAGACACTGGCAGCTGTGGCTAGCTACAATATCGATCAGTATCTTGAAATTGCTGGATCTCTGTTCGAGGAGGTCTCTGCGAAAATTTCAGGACCAAGAAGCATTCTCCGCGCGCTGTCTGCTGATCGGCAGGATGCGATTATCCGGAGTGTCGCAGAACTTCGATGGGAGGGTCTGGTTCGACGTTTGCCCCAAGGATATGATGCAAAAAGATTTTTGGAAGCACTAGGAAAATTTTGCCGGGAGCAAACTTTTCGCCCAACCGCTCCATATATGCCAGGGGTCACAGGTTTCGCGATATCCATGCAAGATCGCGATACGCTGGCAACAAAAGATGAGAGCCAAATCAGGCATCTTGTCCAACTACGCGATGTAGTTACGTCGCTCGTCGCACATAACCTAATAACACCTAATTTAGACCGACGGGCCAAAGGCAAATCCTACATGGTGTTTTACTTGAACAGATTGCTCTGTGTGAAATTCGGTCTTCCACTCGGCTACGGGGGCTGGCGCAAGCAATCGCTCGGCACTTTGCACCGCTGGATGGAGCTCGGTGAGGCAGCGGAGCTTTCTGAAAAGGAGTCTCGTTTTGTCTAGCAACCCTACTGAAATGCGTTGGGATCCCTACATTCTAAAACAGGCTCAAGAGTTCGACGCCTTCTGGCAAGAACAGACGAAGCTACCTTCGAGACGCTATTTGTTCATACTGGGGCGTGGATTTGATCCGAGAGCCCTTTCCGCCCTAAAGAAGATTCTTAGTTTTGGCACGGAAATCGACGTTTGGCTGCTCGCGTTTGACAACGGATTCCAAGATAGTGAGTTGCGAATTGAGCTGACTCAAAAAAATCTAACAGAACTACAAGGTTTGGCGGGGGTCGCCGAAATTCAAGAAATCGATATTTCTCTTGGAAGAGCCGGCCAAGGAAACGCGACTTCCAGAAACGTGCAGCATGCGTTAATGAAAGCGGGAGCGCCAAAAGACTACACCGATGTTGTGGTTGATATCAGTGCCATGCCCAGAATGGTCGCGCTCACAACCGTCGCATTACTTCTCCACAAGCTCGATTCTATGGCTAAGACCGGACCCGATGTTAATCTGCATGTGACGACCGCCGAAAGCGTGTCAGCAGACATTGGTGCCGCACGTGGTACTCTTCGAGACGATGTCACCAATGTAATTGGTTTCACCGGGCGGCGTGGAGGCGAGTCAACTGACCAAATCCCTCGCGTGTGGTTCCCGGTACTGGGGGAACAGCAAGGGATCCGACTGAACCGAATCAGAGATTCACTTGCCCCGGATGAAATCTGTCCGATCATACCGTTCCCATCCAGAGAACCGCGCCGCGGTGATGAAATCATCCGCGAACATAGGCAGCTCCTGTTCGAAGACTTCCAAGTTGAACCGGGCAACATACTGAGAGCGTCAGAATACAATCCTTTCGAGGCCTATAAACAAGTTTTTTTGGCCATGGATAGATACCGAAGGGCACTTGGTGAACTTGGCGGTTGCAAGGCATTTGTCTCGCCTCTATCTTCCAAACTTTTATCAGTTGGCGCCCTGTTGGCGTGTTATGATCACAGGTACGGGACCATCAAAGGAGAGCGGATGTCAGTCGGAATTTTATACGTGGAAACAGCAGATTACTCCGATCCAAACATTGATGATTCTGTTGAGTTCGAACTCTCGTCGATGTGGCTCCGCGGAGATTGGGAACGATGAGCTTCGAGAAGACCCAGAAAAACGTCGAGACACCACGTCTGCGGGCTGTCGGAGCCGGGTTTGTGGCAATGGATGTCGTTGAAGGGCTTGATTCCACTTTTGCCTCGGTAGGTGGAACTTGCGGAAACGTGATAGCTCTTTTGAGCTGGCTTAGTTGGGATTCATTTTCTGTTGCTAGGCTTGGTGTAGATGAACCCGGTGACTTCGTGCTTCAGGATCTGAAGTTCGACGGCGTCAAAACGGATTATATACCGCAGGAGCAGTCGGTCAGCACACCTGTCGTAGTTCAAAAATTCAAGGTGGATTCAGAAGGGCATCGATCCCACCGATATGTGCTGACTTGTCCAGATTGCGGGGGGTGGCTTCCTCGTTTCAGACCAACGACGATCCGACAAATTCAACCAATTATTGACGCCGGTATTGTACCTGAAGTCTTCTTTTTTGATCGGGTATCGCCGAGCGCTCTAAAACTTGCATCATGGGTTCGGGAACACGGAGGATTGGTCGTTTTTGAGCCATCCTCGATTGGCGACGAAAACCAGTTTCGAAAAGCGACGGACATTTGCCATGTTCTGAAGTTTGCTGAGGACAGGCTCGGTCATATTGATGACATTCGCAATCTTTCCGGCCCAAATCTTATCATTCAAACGCTTGGATCCCATGGTCTTGAATTCCGGTTTGGCAGCTCTTGGTTTGAATTGAGTGCGTTTGAAGCGCCGTATTTCTTAGATGCCGCGGGTTCAGGCGACTGGTGTACAGCCGTTCTAATAAGTGAACTCGGTGCCAAGAGAATTCTAGCGTCCGAGCAATGGACGCCCGAAGTGCTCGCAGCTTCACTTAACAAAGGACAGGCGGCCGCAGCCTTGAACTGTGGGTTTGAGGGAGCTCGCGGAGCCATGCATGCAACAAACAAGTCCAGGTTTCTTGCTGCAATTGACAATCTGACTGAGGGCAAAAAAATATCAATCGAACGGCTTGCCGAAAACAAACCGGAGCCGCGCGTAAGTTTATGCTCTCTTTGTAAGATACCACCGGCCCACGAAGACGAAAGGGCCGAGTCCGCATAGGGAAAATTTGGCATCTACTTAACATAATGGGGTAGATTCCGGCTGAGTGCAGGATAGGTGTCAAGGGCGGTGGCTCGTAGGGTTCATCCCAACAAAGGTACGTTGTGCGACATGCGAATTTTGGTAGCCAACTGATCTGATTAGATAATTGTGATATTTACATCTCCTAAACTTGGTACAATTTCAGACGGCTGATTTCAGGGAGAGTATTCCCAGGGCATCTTTCAATTTTTCTTCGGCGACCCTGACTGGGGTCACTGCATAAAAGTGGCATTATCGTCCGGTTCGTGCGAACGAACAGGGAACTTATGCGGCGTCATGGATTTCATATTTTCTAAGAGGCCTGAGGCGATCTGGGCTGAGCGGTGGGTTCATATTCCACAGGTAGTCCCCGGTCAATCCTACATGGGCCCAGCCAAGCGGTGCGATATGTTTGGTAATTTCGTTTGGGATTGCTACTCCGTTTTTCCTCAGATCAGTGATTGAGGCTTCCAGGTATTTGGTGTTCCACAGGATGATGGCGGCAACCAGGAAGTTGAGTCCCGACGCTTTGTCGATTTGATGCTCATAGCTGCGATCGCGCATTTCACCGAGTTGGTTGAAGAAGACGCCACGTGCGAGGGCGTTTCGAGCCTCTCCTCTGGCCAGACTTGCGCTGGTTCTTTTTCGCAATTCAAGGCTGCGCATCCATTCCAGGGAAAAGAGGGTCCGCTCCAATCGCCCCAGTTCGCGCAAGGCAATTGCGAGTCCGTTTTGCCTGGGATATGCGGACAAGCTTTTAAGGACCGCCGAAGCAGTGGTGGTCCCGGCCTTGATGGAGGTCGCCAGCCGGAGGATTTCGGGCCAGTTGTCGACAATGTGACCTACTTTGATGGTGCCGCCGATGAAGGGTGTCATGATGGCCGGGGGCTTCATTCCGGCCAGGAGATACAATTTGCGATCCCTGAAGTTTCGCAAACGCGGCGCGAAGCGGAATCCCAAGAGATAACACAGGGCAAAGACGTGATCCGTCGCGCCGCCAGTATCCACATGATGCTCTTCGATTGCGAGACCCGATTGATGGCGAAGAAGCCCGTCCAAAACGAAGGGAGCTTCGCTTTCGGTGGCTGTGATGACGGTCGAGTGGAACGGGCTGAATTGATCGGAGATGTGAGTGTAAAATTTGAGACCTGGGATGCGCCCGTATTTTGCGTTGATTTCTGCAGAGGCTTCACCACGGCCACCGGCCCGGAAGAACTGCCCATCTGAGGATGACGTCACGCCGTCCCCCCAGAGTTTGGCCAGTGGGAGCTCACGTTGCATATCGACCAAACAGGCCAAGGCCTCCGAATATGTTTCCTCGCGCAAATGCCAGTCGTGCGCCCATGCGATCTGCCGGGCGGACAGATTATGGGTTGCTGCGGCCATGCGTGATACACTCAGATTGACCCCGTCCGCCAAGACCGCGGCGAACAGCGCCTTTTGATCTGTCGCCGGTCTGCCCGAGCGATAATGGGTGAAGCAATCCGCAAATCCGGTCCAGGCGTTCACTTCTGTAAGCAGGTCGGGGATTTTGATTTGTGGCAATTGCCCATAAGCCAGTCGGCTCATGGCCGTGGCGGCTTCGGGCGTTTCGTCTTTGACCGGGGTGATGCTCAAGTTCCCTTCGCGAATGGCGGCATCCGGCAGCGTCCCCGCTTCGGCCCGGGCTGCAACAATGGCCATAGCCCCCTCGATCTGCTGTTGCCGTTCTGCAAGATAGGTTTCTGCATCCTCCGCGGCAGCGATGGGCAATGATCCCTCGGTACGCAATATCTCGAAGGTGGCCTTGGGGATGAGCCGATCATCGAAGTTGCGGCGTTGCCGACTTCCTTCGACCCAGACATCCCCTGCCCGAAGACGATCACGCAATTCGAAGTAGACGCAAAGCTCGTATGCGCGTCGGTTGACCTCCCCGGGCGCCGGAAAGACAAATGGCCGCCACACCTTTCGAATGAACCCGGTTGGCGGGTTGTCGGGCAGGCTGCGTTTGTTTGCCTCAAACATGATGCGCAAAAGATCTACGGCGCGCAGAAGGCTGGCAGCGCTGGCCGCACCTTTGAAAGTGAACCCCTTTATTATCAGGGGCGCAAACTGACGGGCTGTCTGATATTTCCCGATGAGCTCCGAGTATTTGTCAGGCTTTCCGTCTCCCAGAGCAGTTTCAATTGCAAATGTGGCACTCTCGATCTCATCCCAATTGGCCTTGTCCAACATTCCGTTGAGGTCGCAGGTTTGCAGGCGCGCTGTTAGGGCCTCGCGGCAAAACGCTTTGAGAGACTGCAAGGGGCGGATGATGTCCATCAGGAGCTTGGACGCTTTGTCAGAGCTTTGTTGTTCCGCCTTTCGAAAGCTTCGACCCAACAATTTGTCGAACATATCCAGTGCAAGATCGGTGAGCTGTTCTTCAAGCCGCAAGCAGGCGGCCGCCAAAACTGCCGACAACCGTGGCAATGCCATACGTCGCAGGTTTTGCACCGTGATCCGCAAGCCTTCACCGGCCAGACTGTCGAGAGCCGATGTCGAGATGTTCTGACGCAAACTGGTGGGTAGGCCGATCGCTCGAACCACCTTCAGGCGATCCAGAACCGCCTTGATGGATTTGGCGGACGCTGATTTGGGTGCTGCCTTCAACCAGCTCAACGTCGAAACCTCGCCCGATTCAGACGGCCCAATCAAAGCGCGCAGGGCATTGTGGTGATCCGGACGCAAGTCTCTGGTCAGGGCAGAAATCCTGACATTTTCCGCGCGCCGAATCGCGTACCTGACAATCAGTTCTACGGTACGGCGCGCCGGGATCAGGATACGCCGCCGCCTCAGTTCTTCAATCAACGAGATCGCCAAAGGCTCAGCCCGTGAGTCTTCTCCGGCAGATGGTGTCAGCCAATGAACAAGTTCCCGCACAAGGGATTTTGTGACCGCCTTGTATCCGAACTGAGCCATGATTTGCGCGATATGTTCGCGTCGCGTCTGCGGGCGCTGATCATATAGCGCGAGATCGGAGGCACTGGCATCAACTTGATCTGCAAGAAAGACCAGCATCACATCGTTGGGCTGTTCTCCAACATTACGAACCCGCCCGGGATGGCGTAGATAAGCCAATGATACGGCATAGCCCAGACGCGCAGCAGCTGTTCGCTTTCTGGCGACAACCTCGATCTCATCCGGGGTGAGCGTGCAATACATCGCGACTTCTCGATCCTCCGAGGGCGGCGCCATCAGCCGAGACCAAAAACTTGCCGTCAATACTTGTCGCCGTGCCATAAAACACCTCCTCCCATCCATGTCCGTGAAACGCCCGTTTGGCGGAACGTCCTGTTCCGTCCGCCAATATGGCTTGACAACGGGAAGTCGGACAAGTTGATTTGTGGACGGGAAAACGGACAAGGCTACCTTCATGGCACTGATTGGATATGCGCGGATATCAACGACAGACCAAAAACTGGAACCTCAGGTGGATGCGCTCAAAGAGGCAGGCTGCGAGACCGTGTTTAAAGATGTCATCTCTGGCGCCAAAGCTGAACGCCCCGGCCTGAATGATGCCCTGGCCTTTCTGCGCAAAGGCGACACGCTCGTGGTCTGGAAACTCGACCGACTGGGTCGGTCGATGAAGCACCTGGTTGAAACCGTGACAGACCTCGGTGGCCACGGTGTTGGCTTCAAGTCCTTGACCGAGGGCGTAGACACAACCACCACCAGCGGCACTTTGGTGTTCCATCTGTTTGGTGCGCTTGCCCAGTTCGAGCGTGACCTCATTGTCGAGCGCACACAGGCCGGATTGAAGGCCGCCGCAACACGCGGCAGAAAAGGCGGGCGCAAGCCTGTCGTCACGCCCAAGAAGTTAGAGCAAGCCAGAGCCCATATCAGTGATGGATTGACCGTCCGAGAGGCCGCAGCGCGCCTCAAAATCAGCAAAACAAGCCTCTACAATGCCCTCAGAGACCAGAAATCCGACTGAAATCGCGAATGTTCCGGTAAAGTTTGCACGAGCCGGACGATAACGTCACTTTTATGCAGTGACCCCTGTTTGCGCAAACCAGCGATCAGCGCCATCATGATGCGTGGCCCATGATCCGTAGCAAAGGCAGCCCGAGTGG
>PJEL010002408.1_pt1 | contig 17232 bp, 9 predicted proteins | sample 1853271 | NCBI WGS metagenome assembly PJEL01 (sample SAMN08108733, study PRJNA415343) | Invertebrate metagenome, whole genome shotgun sequencing project. | host: Globobulimina | place: Sweden: Gullmar Fjord | collected 2015-08
GCCGGTCATCGAAGAAGACTGGAACACCCTTCTGCTCGAAGCCATTGTCCCCGGCCGGGTAGCGAATAATGCCGGTTCTTGCAAGGTTCTGATCGCCTTCGTAGAGGAATTGCACGAAGGTAGTGTAAATATCAGTTTGCGTGTCTGCGACAGCGACATCGCTATGAAGAGCGTTGCTCAACACGCCGTGATGTCCACCCCGATTGAAGGTCCCGTCCCCGGCGTTCAAGAGCAGAAGCTTGCGGAAATTCGTCGCGTTCGATCCGACGACAAGATCAGGGTGACCGTCCTGATTAACATCTGCCGTTTCGATGTTATCGCCAATCACGCCTGCGATGATCTTTTGCTCTGACAGCTTCCAATGTTTTTCTCGACTGTAGACAACCCAGACGGTCGTCGAATTGTTGATGCGTGCACTGGTCGCCATGTCATAATCGATCTCGGCCAGGAACGCGATATCCATTCGCCCATCTCCGTCAAAATCGGCGACCACCGGAGCGCGCGACGAGATACGCGGGTCGGGACTCGGCAGGAGTTTGCTCCTCGTAAAATCGCCTTCTCCATTCCCGAACAACACATACTGTCCCTTAAAATGAATCGCAATAACAACATCCTGGTGTCCATCACTATTGAAGTCGCCAACGTCCACACCGCCATAATCCCAAGGAACCTGCTTCGACCAACGAGGCACCTTCCAGAACGTGAAACCACCGTCGCCACTGCCGAGAAAAATCGACGGCTGGGGCGTTCCTTTTCGGGTCGGCGGGAACACGAGATCAACGTGGCCGTCCTCATTCATGTCAGTGAGCGCAAAATTCATCTGCCAGCGACCGTCGGCAGGAAGGCCCTTGACAAAGGATTGCAGTTCGAGCGAATCGACAAAAGGCGCAGGAACGGTCTCGCTCTGGAAATCGAGAAAATACTCGTCATCGCCATGTTCTTCTTCCCAGGCCTTCTGCATCTTAAAAAGGACCTCCTGCGCCTGACGTTCCTGCCACTTTTTGTGCAGCGGTGACATCGGATCATTAGGCGGAATGCCACGCATCCATACAACCTCGGGATCGTCCTCTATGCCCTCGGGCGTAGGAACCACTTCCATCTTGAACGATACCGCAACGTGGGGATAACCATATTTCTCATCAACCATGACGACCGTTGCCTTCGGAACAGGACGCGGCGTTGCCCACTCCTTTAGAAATCCGGACCAGGAGGTTTTTTCCGAATCCTTCAGTTCATTCTGGCGTTTCTCTTCCTCTGGGGGCAAGTCATTCACATTCGGCATCGTCATCGGTAAGGTAGGCGGCGCACCGTACGTCCGTTTTTCAAGAGGCGGCGGCACTTTTTGCTGCGCATTAGCGATGCTTGCCATTGAAAGTGTCACAGTGGCAATCGCCACGGCCAGAATTGTCGAAAATCGTTGCCTCATCACCCAACCTCCATCAGTACTATCAATATCATCGGGGCGTCCGCACGGACACCCAGGATTCACGGATACGCGCGTCTTATTTTGCACTACAACAAGTCCGGAATATTTGTACGCCAGCGCTCAATAGCGGCGGCGCCAAGGGTCAAAAGAAAACAACCACCAACCGCCAAATAGGCGATCGCGGCGAATGTCGGCGGAGAAGATCCGATCAAACCAGCTCGCAAAACACCAATGAGCGGAGTCAGCGGATTGGCTTCGACGATCAGTAGCATTACATCGTTTTTGATGAGCGAAAGCGGATAGATGATCGGCGCACCGTAAAAGACGACCTGAAATCCCAGGGTCAAGAACTCAGGCACATCGGGCAACGCCGCCCCAAGCACGCTGGCGATAAGACTCAAACCGGTCACCCACAGGGCGAAGAGTACGACGCCAAGGCAAAGCCAGCCAAGATTATCAAGACCGAGATGGCCGCACGCCAGACAATAAGTCACTACGATAACGAACGAGACCATGTGATGGAGCAAGGTTCCGATAAGATCTCCAAGTACGAGAACCTCAAGCGGTAACCGTACCCGCTGCACGAGGTTGACATGGGATCGAAAAACCCTCGCAGCACGCAGCACAACATCGTTGAGCGCGAGGTACGGCACCAGGCCGGTCACGAGAAAAACTCCAAATCCCACAGAGGGCCGACGAGCAAGATCGATGCCAAGTCCATCGGCCTTGATCTTGAGAATCGCCGAGAAAACAACAATGTAGAGAATTGACTGCACGATTGTCGTCAATGGCGTCCACAACCAACCAAGATAACTCCCAGCGTACCGTGCACTAAAGGCACGCCATGCGAGTTGTCCGAGCAAAAAGCGGTTCCGCATCAGAACCGGGAACATCCTCAGCGGCGTGAGAGCCAACATTGTCCCCTTCATTGTTCCCTTCACTGTTCCCTTCATGACACTGAATTCTCCCTCGAATCCATCGCTTCGCGTCGTTTCTTCACCATATTTACCTGCTTTATTAACTCAATACCTAACGCCGGGTTCGCCCTTCCTATTTAATATGGTTGACGATAATGCTACCACCGCCTATCATGTGATGGAGGGATACTCATCTCCGCCGCCGGCGTGGGATGGTACCGCACAGTGGAGGAAACGGCAAACACATGGTTACTCAGTCGCAGAAATCGTCACCGCAAGCCACCGACGTCGGTGAGCGGCTGCGTGGTCTGCGCAAACAGCAGCGGCTGACTCAAGCTGAGTTGGCGCGCCAAATTGGCATTCAGCAGTCCGATCTTTCCCGAATGGAAAAGGGAGAGTACCGGGTTTCGCTCGATAACCTCTTCAAGATTCTTGCCGTTCTCAATGTCGAAGTTTCTGCCTTCTTCAGCGCCAAAGACCGTCAAACCGAAACCGTCAAACGAGCACTTTCCCACGAGGATATGCAGATACTTCACATGCTCAAACAGCTGAGTCCGGAAAGCCGCATCGAAGCTGTCGAATTCATCGAATTCAAATTACGCCGCGAACAAACCGAGCGGCGTGCACGAACTACGCGGCGTTCCAACGCTAGATCATGAAGGTTTGGTAAATGACCCCAATTATTGATCGCTACGACGAGCTCCTGAAGCAAGCCGAACAGGCCTTCATCGGGAGTGAGCTCAGGGAAGCCGCGGCGTTCTACGCCGAAGCCGAAGCCGTCGCCTACGAAAATGATCGCGACGACCTCGCTGATCGCGCATACTGTACCCGCTTTGCCATGCTCCTTGAGCTCGACGAAGCCAAAGCCGAACTTCCGAAACTGAAAAGCCTCATTCTCAGCAGCAGCGATCCACGGGCCCGCTGGCTTGCAACCTACTACACTGCCGTCGCCTACGATTTGGACGACGAGATTGACAAGGCCCTACCCTACGCCCGGCGCGCGTGCGAAGCGGCCGTGGCGTTTGGCGATCCCGCTATGACCGCACGGTGTGCCAACCTTTCGGGCACCCTGGCTTTGCGGAGTTCCCGTTTCGAAGAGGCTGAGGTTTTGTATCGCGAAGCGATTGAAGCGCATAACGACCTTGATGGCTACCACCGTTCTTACGGCGCCCTGGCCCTCGACAACCTCGGGTATGTTTTGATGTGCACCGAACGCCTGTCCGAAGGCGTAAGGCTCTGTGAAAAGGCTTTGCAAGAACTCGACGAAGCAGAAGGCGACAACTGCCTGACTCAGATTCTTCAGGATCTCTGTTACGGCTATCTTCTCGAAGACGATTTACCTCGAGCACAAGAGTGTGGCGAACGCGCCCTCAACCTCGCGGTTGATGATTCAGAAGCGTTGATCGTCAAGAACGTGCTCTTCCTGCTCAGTGAGACCGCAATCCGCCGGGGCGATACGTTTCGTGCCCGCCGCTATCTGCGAGAACTCGCCGAGCATTATCCCGATGTCGGAGTGAGCGAAGAAATTATTGATGTCTTCCTCGTTACGGATCTGACAGCGGTTGTGAACCTCAGGGGGTGAGTATGAGACGTTTAATCCTCTCATTCATAGCAATTCTGTGCTGCTTTATGCCGGCGCTCGACGCAAACGCGACGAATATGGCGCTCACCAAGGATGGGACTTTATTCCGCATCATCTTGAACGATGAAGGAATGCTACTCACGTCGAGTTCCCCAGATGGCACCTCGTATTCCAGTCTCGTCCCTCAAACCACAGGCGCAGACATCTCTTCGGTTTCGATCGGTATTGACGAAACCAGCCTTATTCCTTACATCCTCTGGCAAGAAGGCACAGCAGAAAACGCTCGAGTATTTTTAGCAACCTACATCAAGGACGTTTGGACCGGCCCGATTGCCATCGACAGCGAAAGCTTTGTTTCAGCACGAAACCCGCAGATGATCGTTCGCAGAGAAACAACCAGCGTCGATGTCGAGACGGAAATTGAAGGAAACGATGGCGAACCCGAGATCTTCATCGAGACGATTAATGTCGAAGCAACCATTCTGCACACCGTCTGGTGGAGCCAGTTTGAGGGCGACGACGCCGGTGTTGGTATTTACGCAGCAATTCCCGTACTCGACGACGGCACCCCACATATTGAAGAAGCCCTAGTTACCCAACTCGGCGACCTCCTCCCGTATGGCATCGGTTGCAGCGGTATCCATGACACCGACGCACTCTCTTTTCCCAAACTCTTCGTCGATCCCGCCTCCGGGAGAGTCAACGTTTTTTCGACCGACTACGCCAACTGCCTTTTCCAGATCATTGAAATGGAATATCACGTCGCAGATTGGAACAACTTAGAAAAGCGCGGCCGTCACAGCATCATCCTTGGCAGGACCGAAATGATTGCAATCAACCCAGACCTCGTGCTCGGTGGAGCAGCAGTCAAAGTCGGCCGCAACCTTTCGGTCGTCGTATACAGGGACGTCGCTAATGCTATTGAGTACACTCAACTCGACGAGCAGGGTTGGTCAAAAACCCAACGCCTCGAACTCTCTGAGGAGCTCAACCATGAGCAGGCCGTCAACCTGATCGACGCGCTGACTCGATAAGAACGATCAAACAACGTTAACCACTTTCAAAACCACCCCTTCGCGGGGTGGTTTTTTTTTGTATGTGAATGCGTACAAAAGGCAAAAAACAAGTCAGCCAACTGGCCCCTGAGAAGCTTCCGAATTGTTTCGCGACCGCGCCGAGCAACGGAAGAGCGTTCCGGCGGGGGAGTTTGAGGGGGAGAATCCCCACTCAAGGAGGATAGATAAGGCGTCGTAACGTTCCACGAGGTCGGTCGAATTGACTGTCCGGGAAACCGCCCTCGAAGACACTGCCGCGCGTCGCCTGCACCGCAGCGACGAGACAGGGGACCAGACCGGCATCACATCGCGGGTCCTGGTCGAGCGCCTCTTTACTATCTCTCATGAGGTGGGATTCTCCCCCCTCAACCTCCCCCCGCCGCTGCAGCCTGCCTTTTCCGACGCCCCAGGTACATCACGTCGGTCAATCAAGTTTCTCCCAGATGTGTCCACGTGTCCACGGCGCTCGCGGTTGACGACGCTCTTCCCGAGGGTGCCCGGCTCGTCCCGTACTCAACCTGCGCTACGCTCGGTTGAGCACGGGATCGAAGCCCGGCACGCCTGCCCTGCGTGCACCTAGACAGTGGCGCTCGACGCATTTCAGCCTCGGAAAGCCTAGGACAATCGTTGCTGAGCGGTGATGAGATTCTCGAGTTTTGCGGCATACGAGGCCCAACTGAGGTGGGCTACGCTGGTGCTGGCTTGGGCGGCCATACACTTCAGCGTTTCATCATCGAGTTCTTGAAGAGCTTGACTGAGGGCTTCGGCCGAACCTGGCTCGACGAGCATACCGTTGACCCCTGGTCTGATGACTTCAGCCAGACCACCCACCGCGGTACTGAGCACCGGCACTCCGTGCGCCAAGACCTTGGGCGCTACCGCAGACTGCGAACCGCTCCTATATGGCAGGACAACAAGATCACAAGCAGCAAGCAGGCTTGAAACATCATCCTCCGCTACCCAACCGAGACGAAGTTCTACACGCTTTTCGAGTCCAAGCTCACGCACTTGCTTTTTGAGAGCCTCACCAAGATCACCCCACGCTTCACCAGCAACAACCAGTCGCCAATCCGCGCCTTCAGGCACGCCCGCCAGCGCATCGATCAGCAGATCGACTCCTTTATAAGGTCTGATAAAACCAAGAAAAAGAGCGACCCTGCCCTCGTGAGACCATCCGAGAGACGTTCGAGCCGCTTCACGATCAGGGAGCCTTCCGGCATCTCCTATCGCAAGTGGGTGTTGTGAGACCAACAGTCCCGGGTAATCTGAACGGAGATCCTCAGCCAGGACCTCGGCGTGGGTAAACAGTGCATTACAACGGCCGAGGACCGCTGTCGCGGCCCATCGTTGCCCAATGTGGGCGCCGTGATCCTTCAGGTTGTGCACAATGCCAATGATCGGAGGTCTATGCGAACTCCGCAGAAGGCTGAGCCACAGGCCTGCCCACGCCCACGTCCAGTAGGGCACAATCCATGCGTCGGCGCCAAACTCAAGGGCCCTGCTTTTTGTATCCATCCATGACATCGGATTGAGCGGATCGAGCCAGGTTTGGGCACACGAGAGCTGCTCACAAACATCAGGATCCCGATCCCCCTTCCCGGGGTACAGCCATTGTGGGTACTGCCGGCGAGGCGTTGCGAATACGATGTCGTGGCCACGATCAACGAGGGCCTTGACGAGTTCAGTGGTGGTACTCGCGATACCCCCTCGAAAAGGATGTCCGGGGCCAAAGACAACGAGGCGCAACTGCACGTTAACTCGTTGGCGGATGGGTCGGATCGCGGTATCTCTCTTCGAGATGCAATCGCACCATTTCTGGCACCAGGCCGGTAACATCACCTCCGAGTTCAACGACCTCCCGCACCAACCGGGACGAGAGGTAGGTGTACTCCTCCTTGGGCGTCAAAAAGACGGTTTCTGCCGCTGGATAGAGGCGCCGGTTCATCAATGCCATCTGGAATTCATACTCGAAATCAGAAACCGCGCGCATTCCTCGAATGATGATGGTTGCATTCACTTCTTGGAGAAAATTGACGAGCAATCCGGTGAAACACCGTACTTCGATCGCCGGATCATCGCGATAAAAACCGTTCATCATCTCGGCTCGCTCGGCCGGCGTGAAGAGTGCGTTTTTTGAAGTATTCTCCAATATTCCGACGATAACCCTCGGAAAAATCTGGGCAGCCCGGCGAATAATGTCAACATGACCCATGTGCATCGGATCGAAAGATCCGGGATACACGGCGAAGGCTTGATGAGAAGCAGCCATTTTAACGCTCCAAAACGCCGGCGGAGGATCGGTTGTGGTGACGATCAACAGCCCGAACCATCAGTTTGTGGCGCCCCTGCTTTACGGCAATTTCAAATTCTTCCCGGCGCCCGTCGAAAAGACCATCAGACGGCGCCACCGCCTGCCAGTGGGCCCCATCTCGAGAGTACTCGGCGCGCACGATCGACGAAACTGCATCCTCGACTACGACAATCCACAGATCATTACGTTGCTCAATTGTGATCCGCGGAGGCGAGTTGTCGATATCAATCCAACGACTCGAGTATGACACCGTGCGACCATCTCCGGGATTACTCTCCGCGTCCGTCGCTTCGAGATGAAAACGATATCGGCCGTCGGGAACCGCTGTCGTGTCGACTGCCAACTGATTGATTTTCAGATCGTCACGTACGAGCATCCTGAATCCTTGCTCATCTTCGATTTCAACATTAAAACGCAAAGGATCCTTATTAGGATCTTCGACCTTCCAGCTGAGAGTGCGAAATCCGACCCGCCAGTACTTCTTGCCTTTGGTGGTTTTCGGCTTCGAGTTCAAACCATCACCGACGACCGAAAAGATACCGCTGACATCAGGATGGCTGACATCGATCACCGGCCCACTCGGCGGCGGTGCATTCAAGAAAACGAGGCCAGGTTCTTCGATATTAAAAGCCTTGATAACCGGTTCAAGATTGACCTCGCGATACGCGACCTCAATCCGTTCGATGCTTTCAGCCCCACCAAGATCTATTTCCCACTGCAACGAGGCGCCGACGGGTAGATCGACCCCGTTCTGCGGAGGAGCGAACCACTCGGTCCACGGCAACCACGTCTCGTCAGGTTTCTCGGAAATTCCGCTTCGAAAACGGATGCGATACGATTCTGAGGAACTCTCAACGCGGTATTCCCCAAAAATAACGGGGCTGCCGAGGCGAAGTGCTTTGACTCTGAACCGCGAACGCTCGCTTCCTGATTGCGGCGTAACAACCTGGGCCGGGCCCTGGGTCAGCATTGCCTCTCCTTTGCCGAGAATAGCGACGACATGCACAGCATCAACCGTTGTTATTCTCGTGCCACCTGAGTTGACAAACCGCCACAACTCACCCTCGTAGCCCGTTCCAACAAGTACAGCGGAACCGTCCCAACTCAAGGCCGACGCGATCTGTTTGGAAAAACGATGCACGCTCATAAGCGCACCCTCGGGCGTCAGTCGCAAAACTTCCGAGGTCGCAGAAGACCCGTTGATCTTGGGCAGATCAAGGTCGATCGTACCGGTTTCGGTCCCCGAGCTCTTTTCCTTGTCACCATTCTTTGCACTCGTTGTTGCTGGTTCAGGTTCACCGACGAGAGCCGTCGCCCAGATCGATCCGTCAGGAACGCTAACAAGATCCGAAATTTCGGTGAACTTGCTATCGCTGAGCAGTCCCATTTGGCCTTTGTTGTCGACCGCAAGGATCAGACCTGTTCCAGACGTCCCGACTATCAACCGGTCGTTGACCGTGTCCAAGCAGCGCGCGTGCACATCAGGCAACTCGACCCAGCGGACAAGTCCCCGTTCTTCAACGCGATACAACGATGCGGGCGGCCCGGTCGCAGCAATCACCACACCATCGAACTCATCGAGATCCCAAATTGTACCTTCTCCAAGGCGGCCAACCTCGACTAATTGATCAGAATCGAGTCGAAATAAGGCACCAGGTCCCATCGTTGCGACATAGATTACCGACGACGAGGTCACGAGAACAGCCGTCACCTGTTCGGCCGGTACATCAGCAAGTTTCGTTTGCTTTTCGCCCTCAACCTTGTACAACACCGCGGGATGACCTGTACCGACAATCAAGGCGCCATCGGGAGCAACATCGCCGGCGAACGAGACCGGCTCGATAAATTCAACCACAGCCTTCCACGATGGCGCACGTACAAGGCGCCCCGCGGGATCAACAGCAACTCCATCACCTTCCCCCTTGAGGAAGTCTTCCGTTGTATCGACGATCCACCGCTCGGTTTGAGTCGCTTCTGCCCACTTCGGAACGGCAATGACCATCATGAGGAGCATGAACAGCGGCAAAAACCATAATCTCTTCGTTGTCATATTTCTCCAATAACCATACAGCATGCCCGGCTTCATGGCCGCGTCTCTCTTTTGACTCGCAACGAAATTCGCTGAGCTCCACTGACGGGCATGTCCATCTCACGTTCGACAATATCGATCACACGATGCGACCAGGTTCTGAGGTTTGGCCCTAGACCCGATCGGAGATTCACTACGATACTCGGCGGGGCCGCTACCGTTCCACCGGGAATCGTCACACCAAGATCTCTACGTTCGAGCGCGACGACAATCTCAGACGATGGTCGAATCTGGTTCACAAACTGCACCTCATCGGCAAAGGATGCTGGACGAGGCGGTCTCATCTGAAGATCATACGCCGTCCACGAGGCGCCATCGGCCACGATAAGGTCAAAGCGGCCATCCGAAAGCCCTTCGGGTATTTTGATAACGATCGTCTGCACGAATTCTTCACCGCGATGGGGTCGCATGCGAATTCGAAGCTCGACATTTTCGCCAGGCCGGAAGCTGACCCGATCGGCAACCGCATCAACAAGCACGGCCCGATCAACCTTCTCGCTTGTCTTCATGACAATTTCAAGCGTTTCGATCGGCGATTTGGCAAACGACGAACCTTCAAAATAAGACAACACTGCGCCTAGATAACCCGCAGCTTCGGCGGCAGCGCTGACACCTGAAAAATACTCTTCGAGATCGACCCGCTCCTGTGAATAGACTAAAGCCATGTCAATCTTGACCTGCTGTTCACCAAAAACTTTTCCGCGAGCGCTATAACTCGTATTAGCGAGATGAGCTGCAAGAAATGGAAGAAGTACTGGATCGCGCACGGTACGAAAGTGGTATTCGCGATCATCGACTCGAATCACGACTGGCAACATCGACGGTACTTCGCCCATCGTGCCCCAAACACCATGGGCTCTATCTGCTTTCAGAGTTCCGACCGCTTCGCCGGCGTTGATGAATTTGAACGAAGAATTGGCGCTCGGAAGAACCGCGACGACATGTCCCCGCGCCATCGGCAACTCGATATTGCCGGCGCCTAGAAATGGATGACCAAAGGCCCAAACCTGGTCGCCGCGAACCTCGGTAACCGTGCCCCCGGCAGCCAAACCAGCATCACCATCAACGAGTACTGCTGAAATAGCACCACCCGGTTTGAGCGGTCCAGGATCCTCCGGGAAAGAAACTGTGCCACCAACCGTCGATACCCAGCCCAAACGACGCCACGCCTCAGCAAGCCAGCCATTCGCAAGTTCAAACTGGGCCCCACTGACAGCAATCGGCATCGGGATCCGGATTGTTTCACGCTCAACCCGTTCTGGCAGCAACGAATCCACAAGCAATGGACCGACGCGCCCCTCTTTGGCAGCCGTTATGATTGCCGCCAAATCGAGCCGGCCAGCGGTAACTGGGCCTGCAGCGCCTTCTTCAACTTCAAGATTCTGCATTCGTGCAAAGGGCGTTACACCGCCAATCGGATCTTTGGAAAATGCCCAGCCAAAAGCTAATGCTCCAAGCAGGCGATCACGCACATATACCGGCGAACCGCTCATACCAGCAATGATGCCCGTGTGTTCGAAACGTTCACCGTGCAATCGCACAAGCACCATCTCGCCCTCTGGAGTCGACGCACCAAGAACGCCGAGGATGGTCAGCTCGATCTCGACCATCTCACCGCCGTCCATTTCGGTACGGCACAATCCCGGCTCGCCAGGCACCAATTCGTCGGCCGAGATGAGCTCGATCTCAGTAGCGAAAGATACTCCGCAGCACAGCACAGTGATAATAATAACAATCAGTTGCTTCATAACCTGGCTGTGTCCTCCTGGAACAAAAGCGAGCAATAAAATCTCATAGCAGCAGAGATTCCTACGTGAAGCCCGAAAGCTCCTGAAACGCAGGATGCCTAGTATGCCTGCTCCGGGGCTGACCTGCAATTTTCGCCCGCTCTGAGGTTGTTGCGCTGTAAATTGATCTATTTACCGACCAAGAGCGTCAGTATTGTCAAACCGCCAAGACGCAAAGACCGCGAAGATTTCGTTAAATGTTGAAAAGACAACCTTTGCGGTCTTCGCGTCATGGCGGTTCATTTTCCGGTTTCGACGCCTCATCGGCTCGTCGCCATTTTTGGGACATGACATTCTGGGGTATTGTGTTTCCCAGTACGATACATATTATTGGATACATCTCATTGGATACATCTCATTGGATACATCTCATTGAAATAGAACGATTTTCTCACAGCGCAACAGCCTCGCTCTTCCTATTAATGGTCCAGTTGATGATCCAGTTGATGATCCAGCACCTGGCGGATCGTCACAGCGAGGCCTTTTTTTGAGATCGGTTTGCTGACGAATGCATCAACCCCAACCGACTCCGCTTTTTCCTTTGACATTGTCTGACTGAAGCCGGTGCACAGAATGATCGCTTGGGTTTTGTTGTGTGCAATAATCGCAGCGGCCAACTCTGCTCCAGTCATGGTGGGCATCGTCTGATCTGTGATCACAATATCGAACATCTCTGGTGTGCTCAGATATGTTTCAAGGGCGTCTGAACTACTGCTAAACGTGCTTACTGTATATCCAAGACCTTGGAGCATACTTGACAACATTTTTGCAATGGCAGGTTCATCATCCACAACCAGAACATGCTCATTGCCACGCGGTATCTGGTCTTCTTCCTGCTCCTCTTCAAGATACTGATCAGCGTCAAGTATAGGAAGATATACCTTGAAGGTCGTACCAATACCGATTTCGCTGTAGACGGTGATCGCACCACCGAGGTCCTTCACGATACCGTGCACAACAGCCAGCCCCATTCCGGTTCCTTCACCAGCCTCCTTGGTTGTATAAAACGGTTCAAAGATATGTTCCAACACTTCTTGAGGAATTCCTGGTCCAGTATCACTCACGCTCAACACAGCAAATGGCCCAACTCCCAATTCGGGGTTCTGTTGAACGGTGGATTCATCAACCTGAGTTTCACATAAACTGATTTCGAGTTTTCCCCCGCTCTCCATCATTGCATGCCCGGCGTTCGTACACAGATTCATGACGGTCTGGTGAATCTCTGTGGGATCGGCATAGATATCTGCTGTTTCTCCGATCTGCTTTTGGATGATCTCAATCGTTGCTGGAAGCGTCGCTCTCAGCAACTTGGCCGCCTCTTGTACGATTGCGGTAACCTGCAATGCGTGCCGGCTCTTTTCAGTCTTTCGAGCAAATGTGAGAATTTGCTTGACCAATTCAGTGGCCCGATTCCCTGCTGATACGATCTGATACAGGCTCTCAGCGGCAGGGTGGTCTTCAGGGATCGAGTCAAATGCAAGATCGGCGTTGCCCAAGATCGCGAATAGAACATTGTTGAAATCGTGAGCAATACCTCCAGCGAGAGTACCGATCGCCTCGAGTTTCTGAGTTTGGCGAAGCTGTTGCTCAAGTTGCAACTCTTTTGTTACGTTTCGCTTGACAGCGACGTAATTGACAATTCGGCCTGTTTTGTCAAAGACCGGAGTGATGGTTGCTTCTTCGTGAAAAAGTGATCCATCTTTTCTCCTGTTTGTGAATTGCCCCTTCCACACCTCGCCACTAGAAATTGTCCGCCAAAGGTATTCATAGATTTCCGAGTCAAGAGTACCGCTACTTTGAATACTAGGTTTCTTGCCAATAACCTCTTCACTGCGATACCCGGTAATCCGTTCAAACGCTGGATTTACATATTCAATCTTACCGTCAACGTCTGTGATCATGACCGTTTCAACTGATTGCTCGATAGCTGTTACTAAACGCTGTGTATTCTCCTCTGATTGCATGCGCTCGAGTTCTGCGGACGCCCTGACTCCGAAAATTTTGAGCATCGAGCTCGCCAGTTCGGCATTTGGAAATCCTTCTTTATGAAGCAGTGCTAATAATCCAAGTGGCTCACCGCTTGAGCGCCACAGAGGAATCCCCATATAACTTTCGACACCCATATCGACGAGCAAGACATCATCCGGGAACAATACTTGGGTATTGCTTGGGTGGAAGCAGATATCCCCTGCCACTACATTGCTGCATGGAGTTCCGGCCAAGTCATAGCTCATGTTTTCAACGATGTGCCCTTGTGCACACACAGCTACGGTGTCAATCCGCCCAGTGTCATCCGGTGCCAGCTGTCCAATCAGAACATAATCGATATCAAGACTCACTGCGATGTGCTGAGCGAGCGAACGGAAGAACTCTTTTCCTGTAGCGGCAGTGAACCCAGCTGCCACATCACTCAGCATTTCTTCTGCTTGGCGGCGTTCTGAGATATCCCGGGTAATCCCCAAGAGACCTGACGGCCGGCCTGAAGCATCACGTAAGAATGTTGTCTTCACCTCTGCCCAGAACTTTGATCCGTCTTTACGAAATAGCTCAGTCGACAGGGTTGCGGATCGGTTTGGATCAGCTGTTGGATCGGTTTCGAGTGCAAGCTCACTCGCGAGCCGCTCCCGTATGCCTGCAGACGAAACACTCGAAAGCGAATCAAAAATGGTCTGCTTGAGAGCTTCTTCGACTGCGAATCCCCTTAAAACCGTCACTGAAGGACTAACATACGTGATATTTCCATCAAGATCAGCGGTCCAAATCAAATCAGTAGCATTGTCTGCAAGCAGCCGGTATTTTTCTTCACTAGATTTAAGCGCTTTCTCCGCGACCCTTCTCTCAGTGATGTCCGCCACCATCGATGCCACGCCGTTGACTCGCCCATCTTCGTCAACCAGCGGTGTGTTATACCAGTCGCAAACAATCGTTCGGCCTTGTTTGGTCCGATTCTCATTGATACTGCGATTACCACCCGACTGCTGCACAAGGGCAATCCAGACCTCGTCAACATCATTCTTAGCGTTTTCAGGAATGAGCAGGTCATTCGCGTGACGGCCTATTGCAAACTCAGCTTTGTAACCAAAAATTGTCTCAGCTGCCGGGTTCCAGGCTGTGACTTCAAAGTTACGGTTCCAATGGATCACCCCCATCGGGGTATTCGAAATGTGAGACTTCAGCTGGCGCTCACTTTCTAACAAAGCGAGTTCACTGCGTTTCCGTTCACCAATCTCGACACGCAACCGTGCCATGGAAACGGCCACCGCCAGAAAAATGAGCAACCCTATAAGGATGACCAGTGAATAAAACCAGCCAGTGCGCCAAAATGGTGGCAAAACAATGATCTCAAGATCAACGCCTTGTTCATTCCAGACGCTATCGTTGTTTGATCCCTTTAATCGTAAGATATATGTTCCTGGCGCCAACCCCGAATAACGCCCGAAATTGCGGGTACCGGAGTAGAACCAATTCGAATCTATACCTTCAAGCATGTATGCATACTGGTTCTTCTCCGGTTTGGCAAAATCAAGAGCGACGAATTCAAACTCGAAAAAATTATTCTGCCAGTCAAGAGTGATGCGCTTCAGTCGTTCCGGGGCCGTTCCGAAATCTACGTCTTCTCCGGCCTGAGTCAGGCTGCTCAGTACAATCACTGGAATGTTGGGATTGTCTGATATTTGCTCTGGGTTGAAGCTGTTCATGCCTTTGGTGCCACCGAACCACATTTCACCACTGCGGGTCATGATCCCGTTGTTCGCGTAAAACATCGACCCCTGTATGCCATCCGCCTGAGTGTAGTGCCTGAATTCCCCAGAATCCGGGCTTAAACGCGCGAGGCCATTGTTGGTACCGAGCCACAGATTGCCTTGACGATCCTCGCCGATGGAGTGGATAGCATCCCAAGGATAACCGTCTGAATTCATGTACCGGGTGAACGTACCTGTGTCCGTGTGCAGCAGATTGAGTCCATTCTCGGTGCCAATCCATAACCGGCCATCAGCCGCACGAAAGATCGGCACAAGAGCATTGTCGCTGATCGAAGCAGGATCCTCCGGATCGTGCCGGAAGTATTCGAATTGCTCCGTATGCTTATCAAACTTTGCCAGTCCGTCACCAAATGTGGCTACCCAGAGAATGCCCCCGTCGTCTTCCAACACATCCCAGGAATCGTCGCGTCCGAAGCGCCTGAACTCTTCAGTCAACGTATCAAAACGGATCAGTCCATTGGCGGTCGCGATCCAGAGCATGCTCGGGTCATCATGATCTTCACGAAAGCGGTTCACCTGCTGTACATCCGGCAGGCCCTCAGGATCTGCCGGATTATGGGTCAATGTTCTGACGACTCGTCCGGTTGCGCGGTCAAAAATCGAAATGCTACCAGGTAATGAATTGCCGAGCCAGAAAGTACCATTTCGATCTTCGAAAATCCCGGGGGTGTAACCCATGGGGGATTGAATTGAACCCGGATCGCTGGGATCATGCAGATACGTTTGAAAACGGCCGGTTGCTCTATTGTAGCTATTGAGTCCACCGAGACAGCTGATCCACAAGATATCGTTTTTGTCCTCATAGATCGTCACAACAATCTCAGATCCGAGGGAGTTTGGGTTACCGGGTTCCGGACGGTAGAGCTTAAAACGTTCTTCGCTCAACTTCATCTTTCCCAGGCGGCCACTGTCAGTCAGCGCCCAGATTTCTCCGGTTATCGAATCCTCCAAAACCATATTAAAATCAACATGTTCACCCTCATACCTGTGGAATGTATCGCTACCATATTCGAGAAACGAGAGACCGCTCTGGTGACAGAACCACAACGTATGATGCACATCCTCAAAGATACTCAGTACCAGGTTGGAACCTATGCTCAGAGGATCTGCCGGGTCAAATTGATAGCGCTGAAATGTACCGTTATCTTCATCAAAACGATTCAGTCCTGCGGCTTCTGTTCCGATCCATAACGTTCCTGTCGAGTCCTCAAATATCGACATCACTGTGTTGCTGCTTAGACTCGCAAGATTACCTTCTTCAAACTCGAAACGTTCAACTTCCCCGGTCACGGGATTGAGTTTGTTGAGACCTTGCTCTGTTCCCAGCCAAATCGCACCGGCACTATCCTCGTGCAATGTGCGGATACTATCGCTCGAGATACTTCCGGGTTCACCCGAATCATGACGAAAGTGGGTGAAGGTTTCGGTTTTCCTATGAAATCGGTTCAGTCCACCGCCGATGGTGGCAATCCAGAGATCCCCTCTTCGATCTTCGATCAGCGTGTAGCGCCCTCCCCAGAAAAATGCATTGCTGCTCAGTCCGTTTGGCATGCCTGAATCGTAGGTATATTTTTTAACCTGGTTAGATTCACGATCAAAGCAGCTGAGGCCTCCTCCTGAAGCAGCAATCCACAACTTCCCTTGCGTATCCTCAAGGACAGCCTGCACACTGCTGGTCTCGATCAGGCCGGAATCGGGACCGTATCGTTTGAGCTGCTTTCCATCAAAGCGATAGAGCCCATCGACATATGTCCCGATCCATAAAAAGCCAACACTGTCCCTGAAGACCGTAATAGCCTGCGATTCAACATCGGTAAGAACCTGGAAGGAGGGTTGCTGTTGCTCAGCATGACCCAAACCTGGACTTGCATACGCAAGCAGTGTGAGAAGCGCCACAAACCACTGTTTTGTACCCAGCATTCTAGAATTCACTCTACTAGAAATCAGGCACGATACAAACCACTTCGCCCTTCGCAGTTGGAAGCTGGTGGCAACCGACTCCCGAATTGTATTGACTCAAGGCACGACGTGTGACCACCCATCGTTATTCCCCAGCTCGAATCCGTCTGCAAATATCGGCCAATCCTCCATTCCCAGCTCAAATGCGCCAGGATCGGGTGCAGTGCCGGTATAGGCCAGATGTACGCCTTGACCAACAGACCACGTCAGTGGCGTTGCCAGAGTTATGATGTGGTTGATGTCGTCAATCGCGACAATCTGCGACCTGATGGATTGGCCTTCGAGTTGAATGATGTCACCGGATTCGCCACTGATGCCATAACCGTCGTAGAAGAACCCGGC
>PJEL010002409.1_pt1 | contig 17221 bp, 11 predicted proteins | sample 1853271 | NCBI WGS metagenome assembly PJEL01 (sample SAMN08108733, study PRJNA415343) | Invertebrate metagenome, whole genome shotgun sequencing project. | host: Globobulimina | place: Sweden: Gullmar Fjord | collected 2015-08
TCTTTGTGTGCCGCTTGATGCCATGATCATGTGCTTTCCTACCACCTTCTTCTGAAGTTATTTTATTTCCAGATATATGTATAGGCCTTGAGTTGTTGTTACGAGTAATAGAACCACTGAACCACCAATGATGAGATTATACTTAGCAGCAAACCGATGGTTCTAATTAGTTCCTTCTCTTGAACTGAAATTCATGCAGTATGGGACTGTTACGGATCTCCTTATAAATGACCAGATGATGGATGACGCCTCTGTGAGCATTGAATGCAACGATACAGGTATCCGAACTACCTCTCAAAAATAATGCTCAACAATGAAATCGCTAGTCCTGACCCCTTCAACAGTCATGGTCCCCGGGGCAAAGGTCGTGTGCTCTTCAGGACCTTACAGAATTACAGAAAGTAAGTAATATTATCATTATTGTCTGGCTTTACAACTGAAATTGTAATAAACTGTGGCATTTTAATGGACTAATTAATGATGAGTGATTTGTTTGTGAACAATATTTTTGATTTAACTCGAAGGGAACATTGAAGAAGGATACGTTGAAAGTGAAGCTGTGGCAAAATCTAAGAAGGTCAGTTACCCACCATAACTGCCCGAATTCCAATTCAATGTTAAGGCTAACCCCAAAACAACAATCAACGCAATGAAAAATTCGAAACCTGTGTTCTGTTCCATCATGTTGCCTGCCCAATATATTACCTTGTATCAATCCCCACCCCTCGATCACTACTATGGTTGCTGGTATAATTCAATTCATTATCTAACCTGTAATTAAAATTGTGCCAAGACTGGGATGTTGGGTGGTGTTGTGAACTCTATGCCTGATTTTCATTCTGTGCTTCTGGAGGCTTTACCATCCCTTTTTTTGAGCCTTACCAACACATATAACAGGTTAAATCAAACTGGCCCCTAATATTTACTACCGAACTGCTTTGATAGTAGCTGCGAGTGGCCATAAAAATAAACTCTAACCCTAACCCTAACCCAATAACCCTATAAGCCTAACCCTATTTTTATCATGCGAATGTATTAAAGAGGTATTACGTTTTACCTAATGTGAGCTATTTTTCACTCTCGCTGTGGTGCAACACTTCTTCTCCCTCAGTACTTTACCCGCAAGAGTAGACTCTGTCTTTGTTTGGAAATTTAATGTTACCAATGATGGCTTGGCTGTTCTGAAAACACTTAAGTGGACTTCTAACGCAGTTGATGTTCAAGGTAAGAGTAAGGGTTAGGGAAGAAATATGAATGCACGGAATTGATTCGATGAAAGTTGCTGTTGCAAAGAACGATATTCCTGGGCATGCTGCACCACTACTAATGATTTCACACGCTAAGTACTAGTCTAGTCTAATATCATAGCTTCTTCTATGTATATGTATATGACTGAATACTGGTTTCCAGCAGGTAGTAGCGATATTGTATGTGCAAAGGATACAATCCTGCCAGGGGAGTCAATGGTCTGCACAGCAATAGAAATCATTACTCAGGTCATCGCATTAAAACCTAACTTTCTGGTTTGCTCAATCGCAACAGCTACCCTACAATACTACAATGTCACTATGCCTTCAATGATAATATAACCTCCTTGATACTAAAGGATGACTGTATCATTCACTCACTCTTAACCTCTTTACATTATAAACGCAACCCCCATTTCCTAGATTTCTAACTCTATTAATCCTAGGGTTGAATTTCTGTCTGGTTTGATGTACCCTAACCTACCTAATTTTTAGGCCCAAATAAACACTGGTAGCATTGTTCATGATGCTTTCGTGACTGTTTCAGCTCATACACTCAAGGATAGAATGGATGTTACTGCTCATGATTCCAATGAAGTGCAACTCATACAGGCACCCTTGGTTTCCATCGGTTAGTGGAAGAATGAAATATTACAGTTATTATTGATTGATTTGAGATGATGGCTTCCGACTTCACTTGCTTGTATTCATGTGTACTTCTCTTATAGTCAAGGCGGCCTCTTCTGTCACATCCAGTGTGGTTTCTATGCCCTCTACTCATGCCATCTTTACCGAGGTGACAAACAATGACACCCACACTTTGTGATGAAGGCATGTGCATAATTGGAGGTAATGAAAAATGTGCTTTCTTTGACCCTATACTCTCTGTGGGCATATCAGACACCCATGGCTGGGAATGATAACATCATGTGGAGTATATCGGTTACCAATGTGGGTAACGTGGACCTATTTAACATTCATGTGACTGATAACATGCCTGGTATCAACTTCTGCCCTGGTTCAATGAGTTACCAGGTAGGCAATACAATGCTTTCAGCCCTTAAGCTGCTGCTCAGAGTACCGATTACCCCCCCGGTGTGCCATCTATAAGCTGATGTGTGGTTAGGATGAAAACAACTTGAGGGGTTTTACTACTTTTTTCAGTCTTGCATTTTTATCGATTACATATCTGAACCGCTATTTTAGGGTGGTAAGGAGAATGCTCTGGGCCCTCTGGAGTCTTTCACGTGCTCACTGGATGGCAATGGTTTTATGATGCCTCTCAGCCAGACTCTTATTGACAGCATTAATTTTGATGCAGCCCTAGATAACCATGGAATGGTATTCAATTTGGCTACAGTGTCGGCAGAGGACCCTGGAGGCATTGCAGTACCTTGCGAAGGTGGCTCATGCAGTTCATCAGCTACCTGCAGCTGGCCTCTGAGTGGTGAGATAGGCATCGCTATCAGTGACGATTACCTACACAGGGTTGTATATGAAGGAGACATGATAAGATTCAGTTACAAAATTTCCAACGAGGGCCATACAACCCTGAATTCCGTGTCATTGGATACTTCTGATACTACTTCAGACCTTGACTCTGAAGTTATCACAATGGATGATGTTTCATGCCATATTCCTGGATCAATCTTATCTACTCCAGGTGATGATATAATACAATTCTGATCTAGGATGCAAATATGCCACCAGTCACAAGCTCCCCTGCCCACAATACACACTGATTTAGAACAGGGCAAGCAGTAAACTGGCTATGCTTTACTACAATAGATGTAGTAGCCTTGGGGATATGATACACATAACTAACCAACCTTGGGTTGCGCTTCCCACGCCCTAGTAATATTCTACCTGTTCATCGTGTGACAACATTCTCAATAATCCGAAGGTGGAAGAGGATTCTGCTACAGTGCCTACACACTTACCCAGGCTGATATTGAGAAAGGATCTATTAAGGCAAAAGCCAAAGTCATTTCCACAATTGCCACGACTGACACTTACGCAGAAGCAGAAAGAATCCACACCATCGAAATAATTCAGGAACCATTGCTGTATATCAGTAAGTTATTGCCTATCCTTGGGGGATTTGTAAGTCTTTGGTGCGTGCATCCTAACCGCTGAAACCTACAGCGAAAACATATCATTATATGTTTTCAGATACAGATGTCCCCTATACTCCTTTAGAAGGTGAAAGTATTCAATTCACACTCGTGCTAGCAAATGTGGGCAATACACTGCTTCACGTGTTATCAGTGATAGACACGTACACTACAGGTGGTGTTACAAGTAGCATCGAGATATCAGGTATGCCTTCAGTAATGAAATCCCCGGTGATGCAAGAGCTTTAATATAATTAAGAGTCTCAAACCCTAAACCTTAAGGTTGTACGAATGAGGAAGGATTTGAAGTAAACTATCTCACGTACTTAATCCCCGTGGGCAAATCTGTCACATGCATCTACAATCGAATTTTATCAATGAATGACATAAATGGGGAAACCTGGACCAGCGAAGCTACTGCCAGTGCTGTTTCAGTGGCTTTTAATAGTAATGCATGTGGTGGTAACTCTCATTGTATTCATACTATCTTGGGAGGATGGATGAATTACTTTGCGATTTCGGCAACCAAAACTGCTGTATACAAGACAAGTGATGGGGAAACTGTAGGGCCGAATGAACCTGCAGCTGTCGGTCAGACGATTGACTACAAATTTTTAATTACAAATGGAGGCTCTGCTTCTATGCAGGATATTGTAATCGAGGACACGATCCTTTCCAGCAGAGGGCTAGAGGTAATATGTGACGATCACACGGAGGTTCATCCAGGTGAGACTGTCTCATGCTGGTTATACGGAGGAACAACCAATGGAGTGTACATCATTGATCAAGCAGATATTGAAGCTGGAGTAGTGTCTACGACTAGTAGAATCAGTGCGAATGAGATCCAGATTAATGATGAGCCGTTAACACCAATCGATCCAACTACTGTATCTGTTGACGTGTTTCTGCATGCGGATCCAAAGGTATAGTAGTTAGACTAGATGTTACAGCAAGGAGGAAACAAACATTGCTTTAGGCTCTGCTGCTTGACACCTATCACGTGGCTCAATTTCTCTCTTCTTTACACCCACCTAAGGTACTCATCACCATGGTTGTCACCCCTTCAAACATTCCCAGCCTATTTGTAGCCTTGGAGGAACTTTCAATGTCGATTTTATTGCAAAATACCGGCAATGTGAAGCTCAAGAGCCTTCGAGTGACAGCATCAGAGTACGACGACAAGCTTGCAGTCTCATGGCCAGAACTTGATGCAGGAGGGCTTGCTGCTGTAACCGTTAGCATATATACTAAATCTATGTCACAAGCATTCATAGATATGCTAGAATGGTCAAATACTGCCACGGTCGAGGTTAGAAGATATTATATGTGTCACATGGGAAAATAGATGATTTCAATGGCATAGCAGCAGCTGATCCCCTATTCTATCCATTCTAAGCAGGTTGAACATGTATATCCACCTACAGGAGAGACCATTAACGTGTGCTTGCTTAGTGGATCACGGTGTGAAGATACTGTGACAAGAGCTTGGAGTCGACCGGGTTCACTTGCTGTAAGCAAGAATTTCGACAGACAGACATTCCAGAATGATGTAGCTCAATATTCTGGGGCTATTATTACCTGGATAATTACTCTTACAAATGATGGAGAACTCACTCTCACCAATATTGTCGTCAATGATTCTATGTTGAAGGACGAGCTTCCAACATGTGATAAAAATGTCTTATCTCCTGGAGAAACCTCTCACTGCACAGCACCTATGATACTCACGCAGGACATGATTGACGGTGGCTCTATAATGAACACTGTGGAATCCTATGCATCAGTTATAGGTGACACAAACATGAAGACCCCAACTGTTGAAGATACGCGCGTAATCTCTCTGGTCCGGGCTCCATCTTTCACATTGAGCAAGACTGGGATGCTCGACACGATTGACCCATTAACTGTAAGATCTGGAGATATGATCAACTTCGAAGTGATTATCGAGAATACAGGCAATGTTGAGCTGAAGGATTTAATTATCAAGGACGTATTTACGGGTTCGGCTTCAATTTCTGGATCGAATCAGCCATGCGGTGGTGCTATATCTCATATTAGAGTGCAGGAGACAGTGACTTGTAAATATGCTTATGAATTAGGACAGGGTGATATTGATGAAGCAGTATGGACTAATATTGCGAAGGTTACTTGGGCCAATTCATCTGGAGGGATTTTATGCAATGAGCCCGAGCCTGAAATTCCTGGTTACTGTCAGGCACAAGCCTCTGGTTCCTGGGAGATTTCAATTATGGCACAGTTGTCCACAACTCATTACACGGCGCCGCCATCTAAACCTCGTTTTGTTGCGGGTGATGAGATTCAATATAAATTTTCAATTCAGAACATTGGTTTAGGAACTCTATCAAATCTGTACATTTTGGATGGCTTGCTACCTCTCGGACGGGCAGTATGCCCTGAATCGGTTACCCTATATCCCTACGCAACGCCTGTGGTATGTTCGGGAGTGTATACTCTATCACAGGATGATATTGACTTTGGCGAAATCCACAATTCAGCTACTTTGTTTGGGACTCCAGTTAAATTTCCTGGAGATATGATGAAACTTGATAGTGATTATAATGTTGCCAAGATTGATCGTTTCCCTGAAATAAGCATCACTACATCTGGTACACTTACCAGCAGCAGCAGTCACCCATACGAAGGCGACGATGTAAACTGGTCATTCGGTGTTCACAATGATGGAAACGTAGTCTTGAAAATTTTCACTGTAAGTGATAGTATGGGGAATAAAGTGACATGCAACACGACTGCTCTTTCCCCTGGGGATGGAGCTGCCTGCTCATCAATTAGCCAAGTTACACAGGGTGACATCGAGAAAGGAGAAGTTAGCAATGTAGGATTGGTCACTGCTATGCCAAACTGGGTCGATGCAACAGGCATAAATACGCAGAATGAGGCTACGGTCTATCTAACTGGGCATCCAGCGTTACGATTAGAAAAATCTGCATCTTTCTCTATTGATTCTGGTGGAGGCTTTGCGTCTTTCGTTGATGAGGGTGATATTGTTACATTTACAATTACAGTGGAAAACAAAGGGAATCGAATATTGCAAGATGTGGTTGTACACGATCCTTCCCAGGCTGCTGCTCTTGCGGTCATGGCCTCCAGTTGCCCAGGGTTTCAACCAACCATGCCCGGGGCAATTCTGCTTCCTAGTCAGACAATTTCTTGTACATGGCCGTGGACACTGACCCAGACCGATGTAGACTCTGGGACATGGGAAAATGTTGCAAGTGCTAGCGGAGTAACCGCTGAAGGTTTGAGCGGATGTTCGACTGAAGGGTCTGTATGTGAAGACAGCATTTCAGATTCATGGCCACCTTATGGGGAAATTGCCGTGACTGTAAGTGGAAGCTTAAATATGGGAAGCAACTCAACTCCTGGACATGAAGTGGGCTTGCAGTATAATATATCAAACCAAGGACCAACAACTCTGGAATTACAAGCTTTATCAGATGCACTTCTGCATGATTCCTTGCAGACGAGAACTCCTAACGTACTTTGTGATGATGGGCAAAATACACGCCGCACATTGGTGGGCTCAACCCTTCCACCTAAAACGTGGTTAATGTGCTATGCCAGCTCGGTCGACTACCCTGATTCTTGGGGATACCAGTTAACACTGGATGATCTAGATATTGGATCAGTCTCTACAAGTGCAACTGTTACTGCCATTACAGCAACTCCAGAACCAATCATTGTGCATGACACAGACACAATGTCACTTTCACTCGAAAGCTATACAGTAATTGAGTTAATTGCTTATGGGCCAAGAAAGGCGATAAATCAAAATTTGTATGCCTACACAAATGAGGAAGTGGAGCCATATTTCACTCTCACAAATACGGGTGCAACACGTATTTATTCACTACTCATATCTGAGACTCTACGCGGTGGAGTTATTAATTGTCAATGGCCAGATTGCAATACAAGGAGCTCAACAACAATCTTATGTTTGGAACCAGAATCCACCATGCTCTGTCAAAACGTGAATGCTTATTCCGTGACAGAGAGCGATAAAGCTGCTGGAAAACTCTCCAGTGATGTGACCGCAACTGGTTTCAGTGCATTAGGTATTTCAGCTCAAGATACAGCAACTTACATTATTAGTCTTCCCCAGCAGCCTAATGTTACACTAGGGAAATCCGTAGTACTCCAGGACGTCGGTGCTTTGGGAGAGGCCACTCCAGGAGAGAAACTTCTTTATTCATTCAGCATAACAAACATTGGCCACGCTCCATTGAAACGCCTGTCTCTTAAAGATATTATGAGTGATCCAGGCAATGGGTGTCCAGTGGAATCCATCAAATGTAATCACGACGGTCTCCCAGCATCCATTACAGGTGGATTTCTGGTGACTTTTGATGGAGAACTCGCAGTCGATTCTAGTATTGATTGTACATCAGAGTATGCTATAAGCGCCGAAGATATCCATGCTTTCCGGGTCACCAGCAAGGGAAGTGTCTGCAATATTGATGTTCAATGTCCAGCTAGTACTGAAAATCAAGAAATTTGCACAATATGCAGTGAAGCAGAACTTTCGATACCATTGGACAGTACTGGGGCAGTTAGTCTCCATATGACAGCAGAAGCAGGGAACTCCTTTGGTCTGCAGTGGGCAGGGGACACTGTAACCTACACAGTTACAGGCACAAACACGGGCATTATTGGCCTTCACAGCATTCATTTGAGCGACCCAGACCTCAACACCAACACGCCGAATACATACGATGCCTCCGCTACAGAAATTCTTTGTGTTAAATCTGACCTGTCGCCTATCAGTGGGACGGTTCCAACTAATATGTTTACAAAGGCGGATCCACTAGCTAGTGGAGAGTCGTTTACGTGCACATTAACTTACGTGCTCTTGCAGTCAGACATCGACAATATCCCCAGTAATCAGATCCGCAATGATGCCAGCGTAACAGCCAGTTATGATACTAGAGATGGTGGAATAAGCACTGCAACAGCTGATGCATTTGCTATATATCAAATTAGCATTATGCCGTTAATTTCACTCGCTATGGATTCGCAGAAAGCAGCAGTACAGGCTGAACCACTTCGCGATTCAGCTGGAGATTCGATAGAATACATCTTTCTCGTTGCTAATACTGGAAACACAAAACTATCGGATTTTGTGATCAATGATGCGGTCGTTGAAGATTTTTCAGGCACAATGTGTACAATGAGCACTGAGGGCGGCACATCACCTTTGAGTTCAGCCATTCTTTTACCATCGGAGGAAATGTCATGTAGTGCCACATATAGCCTAATTCAAAGCGATGTTGATGCCTGTGTAAGAGAAAATATTGCTACAGCAAGCGCTGTTTCCAGTCATGGTGGCCAACCCATATCTGAGAAAGCTTTGGACTCTGTCAGTCTGTCTGGAGACGTAAAAATGGTGCTGATTGGTAATACGAGTACCTATGACTCGAGCACACCAGCTGGTGCAGGAGATGCTGTGCCATTGGAAATCATTGTGCAAAATCAGGGGTCGGCATCTTCTTACACATATGTGGAGGTAAATGTAAACGATATCGGCATTAAACTGAGCTGCATACCTGCAATCAATTCTGCACTCAAGCCTGCCGGGACAATGACATGCAATGGAATCTATCACCTTTCCCAGGATGATATAGAGCTTGGAAACGCGAGATTTATTGTCCTGGCCACAGGTCACAGCTGTGGCTGGTCAGACGAAGCGGAGCAGTTCTTTGATATTACCCTGTTAAGAAATCCTTCAGTATCTATTAACAAGGTTGCTGTTGCTGGACCTGGCTCGGACGGGATTTGGAATGCAGGAGATACAATCGATTACAGTGTTACCGTGACCAATGTGGGTAACATCAATCTCCATGGCGTGGCCTTCAAAGATCAGGACGTTGACAATTTCTTCTGCAACATGCCGTCTTTGTTACTGGGAGAGAGTTACTTATGCGGTCCCATTTCCTATGATTTAACCCAGTCCGACATTGATGCCGGATTCAAAAGTAACACCGCTTGTGTTAATGATGTAACTGCAAATTTGGGAGAATCTTGCGACACCGTCAACGTCACCATTCCTCAATTTTCATCTATGGAGTTAACAAAGACCGCTACGGCTGGCGCGAAGGCATATCCAACAGAAGAGCTTCCATACGCTAATGATGAGGTAATTTGGCATCTCCAAATTTCCAACCGTGGCACTACAACATTAAGCCTTACTAGTATTACTGATGCTCTAGTAAAGAATGAATTTATATGCGCAGGATATGTAAAAAATCAGTTACCAGACACTTTTTTTCCAGGCACTTCGTTAGACTGTACAAGCTTGTATCAACTCGCTCAGGCGGACGTTAATGTTGGATACGTGGAAAACACAGCCTGTATATCTGCCACTGACCCTCTTGGAGAGGAGTTGCATTCCTGTGATTCTGAGCGTTGGATAATATATACCACAGCAGAGCTCAGCTTCACAAAGGAACCTCATATGACTAATGATGTGCCTAAGGCTGGAGATGTGGTGGAGTACACTTTCAACATAATGAATGCTGGCAATGTGGAGCTTGAGAATATTGCAGTATCTGATCCATTACTGGGATCAACGGCCATGTCACCTTGTAGTTGGCATGTATTAGGTCCCATGGAATCCCTAAGATGTGGCCCAATAGAACACGTACTTACACAGGAGGATGTTGATGTAGGGGAGTTAATGAATGAAGCATGTGTAGATGGTAGTACTGCTGCCGAAAGCTTAACACCACTAGAGACCACCTGTCAGAAAGCCATCAGCAGCTGGACTTCAATTTTGGCTATCAGTCTTGAACAGGAGGGGGCCTTATCTGTCGATGCATCTGTAGTGGACTATCAATTCCACGTTACAAACACTGGGACAGTTACTCTCAAAGATATACGTATTTTGGATTCCGTGTTGAATGGTACAGCTATCACCTGTCCTGGTGGAGATCTTTCTCCCTCGAATAGCATGATTTGCACGGCCACTTGGGTAATAAGCCAAGTGAACCGGAATGAAGGGCTCATCATGAATACTGCATGTGCAGGCGCCTATGGCCCATTGCAAGGACAAGAACTTATTCCACCGTCACCTGAAAATGTGGTGGATGTGGAAGCCAGAGATGAATGTGATTCTGTAGAGATTTCGATCCCACAAGCACCAAGCCTGGATATTGTCAAATTGGGAACGTTCGAAGACCTCACTTCTGATCAGTATGCTGGCATTGGAGATCGTGTGTGCTATGAGGTCTTAATAGCCAACAATGGTGATATCGACCTCACAGATATCATAATTGAACACCCCTCATTCCTCGATCCAGTAATGCCATGCCCTGGATCATCTGGTGATGTACAGTTGTGCTGCCCAATAGCAGAGAACGGTGATTCTGGATTGCCCAATCCCAATTTTATCTTGAAAGCTGGAAGGAGTATAACGTGCTCAGGCTGCTACTACCTTAATCAGAAAGATGTAGATGCAGGATATATCATAGGCACTACCCATGTCTCTGCAGTGCCGACCATTGTCATTGGAGAGGTTGATTCCTCGGCTACGGGAAAGGTTGAGTTTAAAGGTTTACCCCAAATTTCCGCCAGAAAGCTTGGAACGTTTAATGGTAACCACTTGGGAGCTGAGGTGATGGATGGAATGTCTTATTCTTTTGTCATTACAAACTCGGGTACAATGACTCTCTACAACCCTGAAATCGAGGACAACATGCTGATAGCATCACAAATTAGCATTGAGTGTAATACGCAGGGCAATTCGATAAACCCCGGAGAGAGAGTTGAGTGTTTTGCCTCAGCTGCATATGAAATTACAGCTGAGGATATCCAGCGAAGTATTCTTTCCAATAGTGCTATCGTGTCGGCTCTCGACCCGGTGGAGAGCAGAGTCTCCACAGTTGTCATTCACGAGCAAGGGCTTGCCTCAGATCCTGTCATACATCACACTCTGGAGATGACATGGATTGATGAAAGAATTGTTGGCCTGACTGAAATCCACGAGGAAATAGAGCTCATTTACACGATACAGGTTGGTTGGTTGTTCTCTAGTTTTATTTGTTCTCATTATATACACTGATGACGATATGTCATATTTGTTCAAACCCTTGCCTAAAAATTGGTTGGAAGCATTATCTGGGTTAGTTCTGTTAGGGTTAGGGTTACGATTAGGATTTAAAAAATGGATTAGAATTAGGATTATGGTTAGGATTACAATTACGCGAATAGGATCAGGATTAGGGTTAAGCTTAGGGTTAATGGCTAATGTCAGTGTTCCCTAAATGATATGATTTGTTACAACTTAAATTCTTTCTGCGGGACACTCACAAGCAATGATTTCTTTCTGTTTTTCAGAACAATGGATTGGTGGCATTATATAGTCTTACATTTGATGATCCTACACTAGCAGGAGGAGTTGTTGATCTCAAGTGCACCAACCCTTACAAAACAATAGATGATTCTTCAAACGATGCCACTAACTTGGAATATGAATTGTTAATTGCTGATATTGAACTATTGGAAGAAGCACAAAGTGTGACTTGTCGTGGGATGCTTCCAGTCACCCAGGTAGTAAGATGATCAATAATAGTGGTAGCTAGCTATAGAGTGTTGTGTGCTTCCCATACTGCTGTTTCATCACTGAAAACTGCAAATTCACAAACCACCTCAGACCATGATCAACAACGCACTGTACGAGGGAAGCTCAAGTGCTTGTGGCACCAGTGACATTGGCAAAATGGTATAAAAACATTTCATAGTCTAACCTAACAAAGCAATCATTGCCATGGGTCCAGTGAATTTACCACCATACGTGCATTGCTAGTGGCCGTGTACTATGCATATTCTTAGTGGTGCAAAATGTATTGTTCTCATTGCCAAGAAGCAACATTGGGTGGTGGTGGTGGTGGTGCACTGTCATTGTCCTCTCGCTCTTCATATTTCTAAAAAAGAAAATCATCTCAATATTGCAGGTCTGCCACAAAGCTTCTTCAGAAGTGGTTTTAGTTCAGGGCCCAGCAATCAAGTTGACAATGACAGGGGAGGTTGATGAAGACATTGTGGTACGTTGGATTTTTGTGACTTTCCAAGAGTTAAAGCAGAATTATTCATCGTCTCACTGGGATGAGATGATCAATCTTAAAGGATGCTCTGGGTGGACACATTCGCAGGAGAGTGCCTATTAACTATAAATTTGAAATATCAAATACTGGTAAGGATATATCCTCACCATAGTATCGGGCACATCCCGGAAAAAATTGTATTGACAGTACTGCCACGTTACCATGAGCGAGCTATACCAGTGACACCGCCATTCCTACAAATGTGTAGAGCTAGCTAGCTAGCTAGCTGAATCTTTGACTGTCCAAACCGAATCACCAGAAATTATATCGCAACACAACAAAAAGTGCTGAATTTTACACACACATCTACAGGCAATGTCCCACTTTCAGGGGTGGAAGTCATCAGTGATGAGGTAATAGTATTGGAATGCAGTGGTCTAAGCATTCCTCGTGGGGCAAACCACACCTGTGAAGGGATTTACTTCCTGACTCAGGTAACTAACAACTCAAATGCTAATGTCCTGAGTATTTGGTACAATACTTTTCGCAATGCATGCGCCCATAGACTGGTCTTAATCTAAACAAACACTGTCTTCTTTCTAATTCCATTCCCACCAGCTCAAAACCACCCGTATATACTGTAACCACGGTAGTCAGATCATAACATGCTACTAACTTTCCCGTTAGGATGATGTAAATCGTGGATCCGTAACTACCATCGCTACAGCTAAGGGCTTCTCACCGATTAATTTTCCAGGTAGCTAGCTAGCTAGCTATCCCCAATTCCCAAAAGCATTGCACATACATGTAATGAATAATCGACGCACCTACATATTTTATTTCCCCACATCTGCTGCTGCACGATTGCCCTCTGTTCTAATTCTAACCTGAATGAGGGGTAGTCATTCTCTCGAGTTTGAATTTGAATCAGACGTTGTTACTTTCTGATGGTATTTGGTCCGTCCCATACTGCCCCAAGGCTGATAGTAGTAATAGAATGGCTACTGCTTAGTGCTCTAGGGCTGAATTTATTGTCTTTTTGATTTCTCAGTGTCATCGAGTGACTCCTTCACCGTGAGAGACCTCAACACATTTCCAGTTATTGATGTTGAAATATCTGGGGTATTCAATGACGACCTTGCCATTGATGGAATTGCAGAGGAAGGGGAAAATGTCATGTGGACATTATCAGTTACTAATGTCGGTCAGGTGAGTATCTAGCGTGTGATACGAGTAGAGTAAAAAATTTCATTGGAATTTTCTGACATTAAAATGAAATTAGCGTGACACTCAACTCGGTTCTTTATCAACCTCTTCCTCTTTATACACCAGGTGTCTGTGAATCACATACGCATTATTAACTTGCTTGTGGCTCCTGTAACCCTTCGTGATGGATATATACTTAACAACTGCAGTATGGACGGTGCAGCGGTATGTGCCCCTATTCCTCTCCATGACCATCTCCAGTGCTGCTGCCTCAGAGATTGATTCTCAGAGGCTGCAACAAGCAAGCACTACTCTGATACTATTTCTAACCCCTGCTCTACTGTTTTTCTAATTTCTCACCCATTCAAGATTCCTGTGTATGACCAGTACACAGAAATGCATCCAGAGTCTACGTTGGCCTGCACATACATGCATGCTATAACACAGGTACCACATTTATTTTTTATTTCTGGAAACATAGTGAACAGCCCGATTAATAATAATGGCATGAATTGGCACTACAGGATGATATAAATAGATGGAAGACTATAAATAATGCTACAGTTAAAGCCAGAGCTGTGGTGCACGGAACACACACTGAGCCTGTTACAGCTGCGTGCGTGGTTTACTTGCCAGCCAGACATGATGCCAGCCTATCCATGGTGGGACAGATATGAATTTCTTCAACTTATATACGCCGCGGCGTGTGAAGCTCTCCAACCCATGATGCAGTTTTCAACAGCTGTAACATCCAGAATCGATTGCGGCATGTTCCATGTATTGTTCCCTTACTTGATATATTTTCCTACTTTCTTCCGAACCACAGGACGGAGAGGTTGAGAGCTTAGTGGGAACCACCGTTGATTTTCCATTACCCGGACAAATGATAATCTCTTATGTTGTCTACCTCACCAACGTTGGAAATATAGGTATAAAGATCAATTTCTGAGCCTTGATTCTTCAAGATTATTTGTCGTATAACTAACTGCTCTTAATGTACATCAGAAATGTTCGAGCCACATATCACAGATCGACTTATACAATGGGATGTAGACAATGGCTCGATCCACTGTATAGAAACTGTAAGTGTTGTGTTAGACTTCTTCTTCTTCTTTAACCACCACTTGTACTGCGCGTCCCAGAGTTTGTTCATTCTTAGTAACGTTGCGCATAACAGGCTGCACACGATGCTCAAGATGTTGCAACAAGTGATGAAAAGCTCAAAACAAATGAGGTTCTAATGTGTACAGCCCATAAAGCGGTTATTCAAGACATGATTGATGCTGGTTTTCATGAAAGCAAGGTTGAGTTGACGTGGACAACCTACGAGAACACAACAGGAACTTCACACACAAAACGCAGACACTACCAGCAGGCAAACCACACGGCAACGATCATTCAGAATCCATCCATAAGGTGGGGTGTGCTGATTTGGCGTTCTGCTACATTCATTTCTTAATTACAGATGTATATACTTATATCCTGGCAATTGCTCCAACCGCGTCGCATTTAACCACCCTTGTGCACTGCTGCCCTCGTTTACAACAGAGTGAACAAGTCTGGAGTGTTTCAGGACGAGCTCGTTCGTAATCAGTCCCCAAATTACCAGGAAACGGTTATCTTCACGATTGAAATCGCTAATACAGGAAATACACGTTTACATGATGTAAGCCTCAAAGATGGAATGCTCTCATCAGTCTTTTGCACCAAGGAAAAGGGAAGTAGTAGTGACGCCTCTGCTCTAGCAACGTTCCCCATCCTTGTTCCAGGTAGGTGTGGATTGTAGGTTTAGTAGTACATGGGAGATATTGTACATTTTACAGTGCAACAGAGGAACAACCTTCAACATTTGTTCCACAATCTGTGACCCCTTCATCACTTCTATGCTATACTTCCTCAAAATACCCTACCCGCAGGAGAAATGGTAACCTGTACAGGGACTTACACCATCGAGGTCGACCATCAGGCTCTTTCGACGCTAGACAGGATAACGAATGTTGCCACAGTGTCTGCTCATGTAAGGATTTGAATCAAGGTTCATCAATGTGCTGTACATTGTGCATAAATGTCCTCATGGCATGGCTGTTGTGATGGCATTGTTTCGCTTATGCTGTTACACTATATGGTGTCATTCCATAGTATATAATGCTGGTCAGTCTCACTCTCAACCGACTAGAATTACTAATTGTTTAATTTAGGTCCCAGGCAATGCTGGAGGTATTGTAGTAGACGAGGTAAGGGGTTTGGGTTTAGGGGTAAAACTTCTTCACCAAAAAAATATTTCAAACACTATAATAGCATAGAGTATATGTATGTTATGTTATGTAGTTACAGGCAGGGGCCTGAAAAATAGAAAGAAAAGTGCTTCAGCAGTGTTCTCAAATTTACCCAAATCAGGCGACAGCAGAAATATGTCTCACAGGATCATGCACTCCACCGTTTGCGGTCCTGGGATTCAACATTGATATTATTCGATTTGACTGGGACGAAGAAGAAGATTATTCAGCTGGTTCTCGAAGACATCTTAAGACGGACGGCCTTCTTGGGACAGCCTGTAAAGTAGCACACTTGGTACAGGCCTGCAATGAAGCTTTTGGGACTACCAACTGCATGTGAGTTGTCACGAAATTGACATTTATAATATCATTAGTCACAGAAATTCTGTCGTAAGATAGAAGGTGATTGGTTGTTGTTTGTTAATCGTCGTTTTCCCGCTACTTATGATGATGATGTGCTGCAATTTCAAAATTGGAGCCCCCTCCCCCAACCGTGCACAATATTACTACCCTTGCCTAGTTTTGTACTTTGAGCCTGCCTCCATCATCTAACAACATGGGACCGGACCCTACGCTTTTTGTTTTTGCATTCCAACACACTCATTCTCACCTCCCCTCTGCATGTGGTGGTGGTTTACTATTTCAGGTGCGTGTCAAGCAGCACAGGGGATTGTGGAACACATGCAGGTGCTGAAAGCAGTAGCACCAAGACTAGAGAGTTATATGCTCCACGACGTGAAGGATCACAGACAACGACCTACAGAACGGGTAGTACTACTAATCACCTTGGTGAGAGCAATAACCACCACGACATCATTGGACCAGTAATATCATTGGAAAAGCAGCGGCAACAAATCTCAAGAAAAGTGTTGAAAGAACAAATGGTGAGAAAAAGCACCACTAGCTGTGCGTGTGACTGTATATATTTCCACATGAATGATCTTCGTTGTATACTACTCAGGAATCCTTGCGAATGGAGATGACTTTCAATTACACTAGTAGCTCATCTGCAGCAATGAATGCAGCAATGGCAGTCGAGCACTTTGCGGAGTGCCAGGACAAAACACTAGGTAAATCCTTAAAACAAGATTAAATTAAACAGTCATGGGTCAAAATATTAGTTTAACTACGGCGGACCTGGTCATCACATACCCAATAAATCCATATGATGTATTTTCTTCGTTTCTATAATCGATAGAGTGTTCCTTGAGCTGCGTAGCCAGTTAGCTTAGTAGATTCAGCATCAATCACCCCAATATATCAATGCTTTCATCCCGAAAACCAACAAGTTGATTGAATAA
>PJEL010002410.1_pt1 | contig 17214 bp, 16 predicted proteins | sample 1853271 | NCBI WGS metagenome assembly PJEL01 (sample SAMN08108733, study PRJNA415343) | Invertebrate metagenome, whole genome shotgun sequencing project. | host: Globobulimina | place: Sweden: Gullmar Fjord | collected 2015-08
CGAGGTGATAAGTAAGTCGTCTTTGTAATAAATAGGCACATCAAGTGTGATAGTGAGTGAGTGTGATACTATCAATGCGGCACGGACGGACCAGAGGGGATAACGGCTGTAGTAATGGGAATGCCGCCAATATGTAGTTTAGAGTCAGATGCCCCCATGTCTCCTAATTTGGGTTTGGGTGGTTAAAGATTAGAGTTTGGATAAAAAAGAGCAGAGCAGCAATCAAATGCAATCAAACTATAAGGGCTGGGAGGTTTACAATAGGGTGAAAAGATGAACGGACCACCTCCAGAAGTTGGTCATCACATGGTGGTTAGAAGGGAGTAGTTAGTTTTTGAACATCATCATCATGAATACACAGCTGTTCCGTATTTACATATAGAGGAGGAGGATCACCGCACGCGCTCCACGGTAGTACACACATGAGCTTGTCAACCCGTTTACCTGATCCTTTCCAGAGCCCAAGTCCAAGAATGTGTCGGACTACAACCACAAATACTCTTAGGTGGGGGGACAGCATTAGCATTATTAGGGTGGTGTAATGCAGGCAGGCAGTCAGGCAAATGGAAATGGCAAGATGCAGCCAGCATCATCCACGACAATATTGGTCCGCCTTCACTTACTGCATTGCTTTTCTCGCCCTCTCTTCTCCAATATACACCAATCCTACTCAATAAGGTAGCCAAACAGTCAAGTCAATTCAAAACATGGAGCTTCTGATATTTTAAATGACGCACGTACCATCATGGTCATCACCGCCATTGCCGTGAGGAACGGCAGCCCCATCATTCAAAACTGTTAAAGCACCATGCCTTAAGATTTCTTCAAGTTAGTTCAGATTGAAAAACGCACATATTATGTCCTATGACCGTTTCATAGCACTTTACGCTGCCTGAGAGTCACTTCACTAGACACTACTGAAGGCAGGCTCAACAACACAAGGTAGATTTGTCGTGAGAGCGATGCATGTGGAATAGAGTAGAGTGATTCCAGCAGTCGGTCGATGAAGTGATGAAGAGCTGAGCTGTACAAGTATACTATTGGAAGCCAGGACTGCTCAACGAATGCTTGCTTAAAGAGATAAGAGCATATGGGTGGTGGTGTTACCCAGGTATTTCAAATGACTCAGCAAGTGAAGAAGGGTTGAATTCTTTGTCACTAGTTCTGTCTTCAGCAAACATGAGAGGCATCAAGCCAGGGGTCGGGCAGAATGCCGTAAGTTGAAATTCCTTTAAATCATTCATACATGGAAGAAGATGAATACAAAAACAACCAGGTTTAGGGACGAGCTTAGCTGCAAGAAGATTGAAGCAAGCATATTACAAGGGGTTAGGTTACCACAGAATTTCCGGATGAGAACTCGGGCAACTTGTTGGCCCCCAAGAAGCCCTGCAAGACACAGTAAGAGCAGCAGGTGTAGGTTAAGCTTAAGCTTAAGCAATCAGCAGCTTGGTGGCCGGTCAGCACTAGGAATGGAGATTGCCTTAAATGCACTCTTCTCAACTCAATATCAGTGTCAGTTCTAGTTTCACATGTACGAGCGATGATGATACATCGGAGCAACAAGCAGCTAGAGAGAGGAGCAGAAAAATCAGCAGACGCCATTTGGTCTACGATCAGACGAAGAATTGCAATTGAGGCCAAGGCCACCCCTCCTATGCCACAAGCAGCTTTCATTCCAAATTTTGCTAATAAAAACTCAAATTATGGTCCGGTCAATACACTCCTTACTACCTGCATGTCTTCAGCGGTATATAGGCGCAGTCCTTTCATATCACTAGGGACCACCGTCGTTGGGGGAAAGGATGCTAGCCGGCCGAGGAGAACCTTTTGAGAACACACAGAGTTAAACATATCGGTTAGGCACGGACCTGGTAGTGTAAATATGCAATTCAGGATATGGGTTATAAGCAAAGGTGATCATTTAATGGGCTGCTGGCTAAATACCTCTCTTGTTTGTATGCTGAAATTTGCCAGGACAGAGAGCTTGTGTACCATGGGCAAAAGGTATCGTTCACTGGGTCGGGAGAACAATCGCGGGATGGGCTGTTGGAATTTATACGCATGCAATTTAACATCATAGGAGAGTGGGAGAATCTGCCTAAAAGTAAAACTAGGAGGCTGTAACCCAACCCTTCATTATATCACCATAATTCACCATCCTGATGAAATACGTAAAACCTGTGCTGCTTTGTAGACAGGGACTCACTGACCTGAGCTTTTCAACTTCCCACACGCATCTTCTTCCTTCACTCATAAGAGTAATCTAAAATGCGGAGCAAATCAAGGTTCACTGCACTTTGAACGATGTTGAACGACGCATCACAGAAAGAGTAACAGAATATTTACTAATCTAATCTAATCTAATCTAAGCCATCCTGCTCGGTCATTAATAATATTAGGGGAGTTTCAGCTTGAAACGACCAGCTAGCCAGCTACATGGTACACACCAGGAGGTCGTAGCTAAGGCCCAATTTAACATGCAGGTCGGTGAGTGTAATAGGTGGGGCCAACACCTTCCCCATTAGGATTTGAGCAACTTCTCCAAAGCGAATAGGTTTGTGGTACTGTTGTCCATTTGGAAAGAGAAGAACAGACGATCGGTTTGGCCCTGCGCCATTGTGGAAGTGAGGGTATCACACAAAATTCAATAGTCAATATAAACGATAACTCGAGGTAGCAGTAGTCATCAGGGATGCAGCCGCTGGATAAGTGTTTAAATATATCAATCCCACAGGTTTTGCAACCGTCACTCAGCAGTGTTACATGAGTTACACCACATGCAGGTAAATTACACTAAAAAGGGGGCCAAAAGAATAGATGCACCAACCTATTGTGAACACAGCTGACCCATTCCCGTCATCTTGTCTTTGCTGACATCCCATGTAGAGTGTGTACAAAGACGGATCATCATCATTTGATTTCTCCTCCAGTTTATCCCATTCAGCAGGTTGACTAAATGCAGGGCTAGATTCAAGCAAAATTTTTGCTATCCTGACAGTCTTGATGCCTAATAGTAGCACAGGTAAGGATACCATCAGCCCAACATCACGCAAACGTGGGCATCGTGAAGAATGAAATCATTCCGGCACACAGACAGATAGGCTCTATCTCGGAAATAATTCGAAAACTACAATATGAACCTCTCAAGGTTGCGGTTAGTAAGTGACGTATAATAGTATACAAAGGACGTTAGAGGCATTTCGGAGTATTCAATGGTACAACTCGGTTCAGGGGGGATTGTACGCAATCTTGTAAAAAAAAATAGTTCAATATTCACGTTTGGCAAAGTTGGTCTTTTCAAGCTCTCTCAGGCTTCGCCTTATGCCTTCATTCCCACTCAGCTCATGAAGCTGACACGAGAGAGCCAAATAAGATATGCAAAAGAGGAAAATATATCAGACAACGGATATTAACACAACAACAATTAAGGATTTTATACTGCACTACGTACGCTCCAGGGTGACTCAAGAATGAGTGATGAACCGTGAGGGAGCTGAGCTGAATCAGGCAGCATTTTTCGGACTAACTACCAAATCACTGAACCTCCATTCATCAACAGAGACCCCTTGAATTGTGCCCTCACCAAATTTTCGGCAGGCCTGCACTTTCCATTCCCTAGCAGCAGTACCAAGCGTAATGACACTTAATAGGGTAGCAAGAGCGAGAGCTAGTTAGACTTACAATTTCACAGTCATCACTTTACTCCCTCTAATTCAATGGAGCGCAGGGGCGGCGTAAAATGGTAATATGGTAATGTACGGCGATTTATCTAGACTCCTACTTCTCGAATATATATGTTAGCTGAATTTCATCATGCTGTAATCTGTAACACACGAGGCCAGCAATCCGCATTATTTCAACCTGGAATGGGCTTTGGCGCATAGTCTGCAGCATCTTTAATGCCTGCAGATGGTATAGGGGCCCGGAGTAATTGCCTCTGATTTGAAATGCTACAGTCAATCATTTCCGGTCACAACAAGCAAAAGCTCAACGAATATTCAATTGTTGTAATATTACCTGAAGCCATGCTACGAGCCCCAATCCCACCGCGGGGATGATAAAGCAGAGTATGGCAATAAGTCGAGTCCCGGCCTTGGGGATCATGAAAATTATAAATGAAAAATTATAAATGAAAAACACGGGTGGGGTACGAAGAATCCACTTAAGTATAATAGCACGTAATTGCACTGGCTCAACGCATTCACGTACAAATCACGTACGCAATAAAAGAATTACAATGCTTGATTCCCCATCCACACCTGGTGCCCCTTATCATGACGTATATGAAACTAATCACCCCAACTTGAAAACTATTTGTATATAATCTAAGCCCTAACCCAACCATTTCAACATTAATAATGCATTAGCATTAGCCTATATTCGGATACTCAAGTTCAAACCCTAAAAATACTAACCCTAACCCTAACCCTGACCGTGATAAAGCAGGCAAATAGAATAAGAAAATAATAATAACCACAATAGCGAGAGCCGATCTACTCTCACCATAAGCGCAGCGTTATAGTAGACGAAGCGATAGGTCTAACCCTAACCCTAGTCCTAATCCTCCAGCCCTAGCCCTATGAAACTTGACGACGATGCATCTCAATGTAGGGCAGAGGGACAAACAAACCAAGCGACGCTAAACGCATGAGGTATCAGTAGCAGCTTATGTGAGTAGCTACAATCAGAAGACATATTCCTAGAGTCAGTTATAAGGGTCCAGCATAAGTTCATATTATTCATATCTCCATGCCCCTACGCCATTCAAGGCGAGAGGACCGTTTGTAAAGGGCTATTCTTCAATTATTGTGCATAACGCATAGTTTTTTAGGTTGGGCAATCGGCAATCAGTTTAAAGATTAAAGTTGGCATTAACTCTGTTGGACTCTTAATAAGAAATCGGCTAGCAGGAAGATAATTTTATTATGTATTATTACCAGCATAGCCCAATCCAACAATTGGGTTTGCAGAAATGCTAGTGCTGCAGCTAGAGGTGTCAACTGTCAACGAAACCCCCCATGGACTGCCAGACTGTCTAGTTTAAAAACAGATGGATAACCAGACTGTCGCCCAACTGTCACGAACTATCAGGCTATTTCACCACTTACTTGCACTGATAACAACTATGAATCACATAAGTTCCGGATAGGGGTAACACCAATCTCGGTAAGGTTAAGCTAGCGCAACTTGACATTTGACACACACTTACCTCAGTCTCACAACCGTGAATCATATAAATAATTGCCGGGTAGGAGTATCAGGTATCACCAATCTCGTTAAGCTGGCGCACCTTGACGAAACTTTTTTAAAATATTTTTGGCAGTTGGTTTACAGCTGGACACTTAAATTCCAGATGACAGTTGACGTCTCTAGCTACAGCATTGTTACAGTAGTGCGACTCAGAGTTTTTCGCCCGAAGAAGAAATTGATGGCACTCGTGGAGTCCCTGGTACAATTCAGTTTTATCATTTACAGCGTTTTGGAGCCCAAATGCATGCTTCCTTTGTCGACACTTCTAGTCATTACTTGGTCGTTTCAAAGATTCAAAGATACGGCGACGTACCACCATTCGAGTTGGACTCCAATCAAGGAAGTAAGGGAGCTAATCTCCAAGCTGCCTTTAACTACGTATTCTCAAGCCATTGTCAATTTCTGGATCTGAGCAGTACTCTCGGCCTCCACAGTGTTCCAAAAGACTTCTTCGTTAGAGGTTTTAATTTTAATTCCATGGATGATTCTATATCCACCCATACAGATGCAAAAGTAGCTCCAGGCATACGTGAGGGCCCCGCAAAAATATACACACATCATTCACACCCCATGCACTCGGTACTGTTGAGATCAGCACATTTTATAAATGACAAACGACCAGCTGACAAATGCTGTTCAAGGCTGTAGTCATCGATCCAATACGTGCTTCTCTATGACAGTATCTGATCCTTGCATTGTTTGTGCGTACATGACATGTCCACTATGTGGTCGAATTCTTAATTGTAACCACTGGTGTGGTCTCAATTGCACTGGGTCCAGAAATACATGAGCGGCTTGCAGAAAGTGTGAGCAGGAGCGTTCTTCATCGTCCGTTGTGGAGCGGCTGCCCTTGCTAAACGGGAAGTTGCCTAGTGTAGAGTATTCGCCCAAGACGAACCAAATCCCAATAGCATCCACTATCACATCATCACTCATTGTGTCATGCTGATGTAGCTCCAATGTTACCAACGGATCAACATCAGGATTCTCCTCAGCCATATTTTCCTGCTACGGGTGTGAGGACTTGCGCATGGTGGCCAGGCACAAGTCTAAAAACTGTATACCTGGGTGTTGCATAAAAAGGGCATAGGTACGATGGCACAGCCCACTCGAGTTGAGAAACTGGTAAGGGGAGACAAGGGTCCATTAGGAAACAGAGGAGAAGAATACGTTTTAGACCATTTCAGCTAGCTTTCCTGCTCCAAAGTGGGTTCGTAGCAAGAGATATTGACTGATGGGTGACATTACCAAATAAATTGAGCTTTTTAGCAAAAAAAAAATACAGAGATTAGGTTAGATGGAAAAAAAAGTCACATAGAGCTAGACCAGATAATTCATCAGTTCAGTTGGGATGCACCGCAGATATATCGACCCCAACGGTTGCTTTAGGATCAACCCTGCATCGTTTCCTTAGGTGCGTAGCAGTGAGGCCAACACACGCAACTTGAAGGGGTCCTCCTGTAGATGATGCACCATGCCCTACGTTAAGTTAATATGCTCAAAGTTTGAGAAATGAGAGGCTACATAAACATACATACCATGGAGTTCTGAAATGTACACTGAAACCCTAATCATAAGCATGCAGCCCAGCCCAAACCATCCAAACCTTTACCTAACCTTTACCTAACCCAATTTTTTCAGATGCAGGCAAGTTTTTAGCACACCTGGGACCATTTCAAATCCGTCATTCATCAAAAACCTCACAGCATATAGGATGTCAGCCAGTGCTCCCTGCCTCACAAGCCCAGAGGAACCCTGTAGAAGGTAGGAGGACGAGTAATACATACAATAATCAGTAAACTTGGGGCAACTGAACTCAGAGACGGGATTATTACCTCTACAAGATCTGCCACAACCAAGACATCATGCTTGGCATTGAGACGATCACCCTGACTGTGAGGCAGAGACAAAAGTCCTGACCCCGTTGCCACTATATCACACTCTGCAATGCCTGTAAGCTGCTGTCTGTCCCTTTCTTCAGGGGCAACATGTCTCATTCCTTTTCTTTTCTCTGCTTCCATATTGCCAAGGCACTTTACAAAATTGGCCTGCAATGGCCGGTCAATTTTAAGGTGCACCAAAGGAATTGGGTAAGGGGAGGGGTGGAGGCATTGCGGAAGGCTACAAGAGAAAAGCGACGACGTGTGATACAAACTGCACAAGCTACTGGAGAAGAAGTTTGCACACCTGGCACTCATTTACATTGCAAGCCAGTATTCTCTTAGCCCCTGCACCTGCTGCAATGTGGACTGATACACAAGCAGCCCACCCATACGTAAGATCCAGCACGCTTTTTCTTATTCCTCCAGCTAGGGCGGCTTGTATTTCGCTTTGCATAAATCCTTTCCATTGGCTGTCATTGATTAGGGCCAGGTCTGCTTCTCCCACTTCAATGGTGGCAGTTGGAGGCTTCTTCAGGCAAGGAATAAAAAATGAGAGTGATGGCACACAATTAGAATTTTGACGTGCATTTTTGAATATTGAATAATATATCAGCGAGGTAGGAAGAGAAAACCCTTGTCATATGGCAGAAAGTGGATTCTACATAGCCGGATAATAAACCAGGAGAGTATGCACAAACTTTGATTCCTCTCTTTCTTCCGCCCTCTCGATCAGGAAGCTGAAAAGACAGTCGGTCTACTTCTGCTGATGCATGAAGGCACACATTTTCACCAATTGCCACATAATCCCCATCCATGAAAAAAAGTGCCTGGTCCCATGCAGTGCAACAAGGGTGTACGCTACTATACCCAGCCACCTCAGGTAGCGTAGTCACAATATGTGAGGGCTCCATGTCCGTGAGGATGAGGTCAAAACAAACGGCAATTGCATCTACCACTCCACAAGTTCTGACTTGGAGATTTATCACTTCCTGCGGTCTCGCACCATCAAGATGATCATCACATGTGAATCGTACCTCCATGCAGCGATACCAGTCAGTGAGCTGGGTATGAGGAAGGGACTCTAATTTCTCGCATGTGTAAGGCTCATCCACCCGAAAATGTATACCTGAATTGGAAATATCAATGAGCATACGGGAAAAAAACGTCAATTTTAAAATAATGGCTAGCTACTAAGTAAGTGGTATGGTACCTGTCCATACCTGCTACACACCCACGTGCTCGTCTCCTAATCACGGCCGACTCAATCAGGCAAACATGAACGATAGCACGGGAAGGAATACAAATACCACCCGGTTTGAGAAGCCTCTTTCTTGCATCCCTCAATACAGGTAGAATGCGCTCACCCAGAAGGCCAGAATCAACAAGTTCTGTAACAATAATATCTACAGGCTCGCCCCTGGGAAGATGCTCAACGCGTACTGATTCCGAATGTCCATGAAGCAGAGCGCATCGGCCTGTTTCAGTTACTCTCAGGGCCTCCGCAGCTACAGCACAGAGTGATGAGTTCATTTCCACTGCCAGCACTCCTCCTACGCCAGCCCTGACAGCCATTAAAGCCAAAAGCCCTGTCCCCGTACCGATATCCAGAACGGTGCAGCTACGAGGGGAGGCGGATACTGCTTGACGTATGGCAGCATCGTATGCAACGTTCCTTGCTTTACAATTTACCATTCGCATGTGCCATGGGTCAACTGCTGCAGACCTCACATTTACTAGGCCATCCAAGGCTGCCCCATAGTTTGGGTCCTATTGCAAAGAAATTGATAATGAACCGAGAATGAATTTAGATTAAGAGCTGCTTACAACACTTGCTCTCTCGCACATGGAAGAGTGATATCAAAACCATGTGAAGTCTATGCTTCAATTGATTCATCATTTACATGCAAAATAATAGCTAGCTACAGCCTTGGTGGTATCACGAAACACCAAACACCAAACGAAATCGATAGCAAGCAGGAAGTGTAAATATGGATGCTACCTCAACAAGAGCAGCTCTTAATACATCCAGGGCCTCGAGAGACTTCCCCTGCCGGTGCAGAATTGTTGCATAAATATTTAAAATCTCAACGCACTTAGGGCATGCTTCGGCAGCCTTGCGGCAGACCTAAATAGATGAGCTCAGCAATGGAAGGTGAAATAATTTGCAATCATTATTTCAATTTCAATCCAATAACACTGAGTTTGTCAGATCCTGATAAATGACACCATAATACAACGTCAAACAAACAGCACAAGAAATTGAATCAACCGCCATCAAAAACAACAGTATCACCACCAACGCCGCCAATAATGGCACACCCATAACCACCACCTTAGTCAGTCAGTCACTCTTTTATCTAAATTCTAAATTCTCCCCCTAACCCAACTCTAACCCAAACCGCCCTACCTCTTCCGCATGCCGCCCATCCTGTAGTATCTCAGAGTCATTCAGCCAGGAAGTCAGCGATGTGGCGAGAGATAGGCACTGTTCACGGTGATGATTTTCGTCCTCAACGTCATTAACTTCCATTTCAGGCCGCAGTGGACGACCTAAAATCTAACCCTAACCCTAACCACAACCCTAACCCCCATGCCCCTCCGAATTGCATCCCATCACAGATACATCGGTTTTTGTCTTAAAACCGACACTCGTAACCCAAAGCGACCATTTACCCCTGCACCGAATCCGAAACTCGAAGTAGCCATTGAACAGCACCACCTAATCCTAAGCCCGAAGATTTCCCCAGAAGATTAGCCCAGGATACAGTACAGTGTAAGTAAGCTCTGCTCATAGCCATTCATCTTAACCCCGTAACTTTAACAGGTATAAGGTTACGCTCCCCGCCTTATCACTTCCACTCTGACCCCAACCGTAACCCTAACGCTAAATAAATAACAACTCTTACCTACGAGGCAACGAATGAGGGGTAACGGGCGTTATGCGTTCCTCTTTATCCGTTGCGTTGTTTTGGTAACAGTTACTTTCTGTCGTTGAATGGGGGGCAACTCCTGCTTAGCTTATAATTGGTCTTCTCCAGAAAATATAATCCTAATTGATCGTTCATTATAACGTTGTATACAGGATAGGAGATACTCTCAAGTGGTGGAGGTACAGCGCAGCACTTGAGAAGGAGAGGAGGGGTCTCTGCCCCACTGCACAGATCTAATATCTGTTAATGACTGTGGCTTAAATGGTTGAAGCAATAATGCGCATAGAAGACGGCGGATAAAATTTTTATACTTGAACATGACATTGTCAGCATCAGAGGATGGTGATTGGTACTACGTGGACGGGGAAACAAACGTGCAGACTGGACCTGTCAATGTCCAGACCTTGAGTGAATTATTTGAATCAGGTAAAGTGGGTGAATACACATACTTTTGGAGAAAGGGAAAAGCAGGGTGGGAATTTCTAAATACCCTACCAGATCTTTTCCAAGCAGTTAAATCCCCATGTAGCCATAGCCTTCCCCCTGTACCACCACAACGTATCCAGAATTTAGATTCATTCGGAGGTAGTATTCGAAATTCGGGGTCTAACCACAGCAGTAATGAGCATGGAGTTAGTAGACGATTATCTGGGAGGGCTCTTAGCAGTCTTAGCAAGGCTGCCAACTGGAAAGAGAAAATAACAGCGGATAATACGCCCTACTACTGGAATGCTAGTACCGAAACCGTTTCGTGGGATAAGCCAGAGTGTCTTATGTCTGACGATGAGCTTGAATCTACCTCTGGTGATTGGGTTTGGGTTATGGTAGATGGCGGTGCTTATACATCAGCACGTGTGCTGAAAGATGGTCCTGATACTGTTCAAGTTCAATTGGAGAATGGTTCCAAGAAAACGGTACGGCGAAGCTTGGAGGCCCTGTGGCCCCTACGCCAGAGCTCTCTGAAACACATCGAAGATGATCTTGTCATGGCCGATGACATCAATGTAGGCCTGATGGTCCACTGCCTCAGGGAAAGGTTTCGGAAGAATAAAATTTATACTTGGGTAGGGGCAAACCACTCTGTGTTGGTTTCTATTAACCCGTTCAAACAGCTTCCAATCTACGGACCGGCATCAATTGCAGACTTTTCTCGTCCAAGTGCTTATCGACTTGATCCTCCTCACACGTATGCCATAGCGAGCAGCGCATATCGCAGGTTGTGCATTGAGCAGCACGGACAGGCGATTCTAATAAGTGGGGAGAGTGGAGCCGGCAAGACGGAGGCCACCAAGCAATGTTTTAACTTTTTGGCGGATGTGGCAGTGTCATCGAACAATCTAGAGCAGCGTATCCTTTATGCTAACCCTGTCCTGGAGGCCTTTGGAAATGCAAAGACCTTACGTAACAATAATTCGAGCCGTTTTGGGCGGTGGACAGAGGTCATGTTTGACAGACACAATCAGATTTGCGGTGCGCGAACCGAGAATTACCTGCTGGAGAAGCAGAGGGTAGTTAATCAGGCAAGTGGAGAAAGGAATTTCCACATCTTTTACGAGCTGTGCGTTTCAGAAGTCGGCCAGATGCTCCAACTGGGACCCCCGGAGAGCTTCCGGTACCTGAATAATAGTGGTTGTACGTCTGTTCCCGGAATGAATGACAGAGATGACTTTGATGAAGTGGAGAATGCTTTTGATCAGCTGGGATTTAACCTCGAGGAAAAGGGCTGGCTGTATGGTACGTGTGCAGGAGTGCTCCACCTTGGAAATGTGGCTTTTGTGGCACAAGGTGAAGGCAGTTATGTGGATGAGCAGGGGCAAGGTGCCTTGCAAGCCGCTGCTAGACTGCTTCAAGTGGATGCTGGTGCACTGTCACAGGCACTCACCACCAGAACCATTGAGGTCCGCGGTGATGCCACTCACGCCCTCAACACTGTAGAATCTGCTTACCAAGCAGCCGATGCCCTCGCAAAGGCTGTATATGACCACATGTTTGACTGGCTGGTGGGCCGTATCAACATTGCTGTGACAGGGCAAGTGTCAAACGTTTTCATTGGGGTTTTAGATATATTTGGCTTTGAAATATTTCAAAAGAACTTCTTCGAACAACTCTGCATAAATTACACGAATGAAAAGCTGCAACAACATTTCAACCGTCACACGTTCAAGGAGGAGGAATCTGTGTACCAGAGCGAAGGTGTTGAGTATAAGCACATTGATTTTATTGACAACCAGCCGGTGGTTGATCTGATCGAAAAGAAGCCGTACGGGCTTATGCCACTGCTGGATGAAGAGGCTGTCGTTCCCGGAGGGAGCGACCAGGGATGGTTAGGAAAGTGCAAAAGCCGGCAAGGTGCACATCCCAACCTCGATCACGCGGGCCAAAATCCGAATCAGTTTATTGTGATACATTACGCTGGTGGAGTCGTATATGACTGTGCAGGGTTTGTGGTGACTAACAAAGACAACCTCTTCCGTGATCTCTACGACCTTATGAGCGGCAGCTCTAGCCGAGTAACCAAGACCCTTTTTCCTCCGAAAGACAAAAATCCGAGGAGATCCACCACCCTCGGGGACAAATTCAGGCGTGCCCTTACTGATTTGATGAGCCTTGTGGACCACTGTGAGCCCTGGTACATTCGGTGCATTAAACCCAATGGCAACAAGTCTCCGATGACATTTGAAAGCAAGATGTGTACAGAGCAGCTCACTTATGCTGGTGTATTTGAGGCAGTGGCAATCCGCAAGAATGGCTACCCCTTCCGTTTGACGCACAAACACTTCACCAATCGCTATCGGTGTCTAGCGTACAAGGAAGCGGGGTGGGCAAAGTTAGGATCGACCCTAAAGGACAAAGAAAGGTGTCGTGCTTTAATGGGTTGCGTGCATCAGGATTTCTCGCGCGTCCAGATTGGCAAAACGATGATACTCTATCGAGCTGAGGAACACCGTGTTCTTGAACTACTGCGCAACCTTTGTTTGGAGAGAGTTCTTCCCGTTGTGCAACGCATGGCACGGAAGAAACTCGGTCGCAAATTTAGGCGGTACATGTTGAAAGCTAGGGATATATGCAGGAGAGCATTGCAGGCTGGTGGCAGAGGAGACAAAGACATGCTTAAACGCATAATTGAGGAAGCAGAAGCAATGACTGCCCCCGTGCGATCGTGCTTTGAGTGGGAACCGTATGAAATGAGACACTGTCGTGATCTCCTTTTTGCCCTTGAGGAAAGGGCCGAATTGTACCAAGTGCTGCATGCGTTGCTACCCCTGGATCCCTTGTCGTGCTACAAGGAGCTTCGAAGTGCCGTTCAACGCTGTAACAAAATCCGGCACATACCGGGTACCCCCGAGCAGACTGCTCTGGAGGCACAGGCTAGGGCGAGACTTCACGAGGCATCGGCTGCAAAGATCGGACCTATGGCGGAGGAGGCCCTGGAGATCCTGGAGAAACGAGTAATGCAAGAGATATTATCTGAGGCCGAAGCGGTGGAGTACGATAGTCCCAGTATATCCGAGATTCGTCAGAAGCTTGCTCTTCCGGAGCGAGAGTTCGTGCTGCTGCAGTTGCAGGTTGCTAAGAAGCTGAATGACCCTGAACGTGCTATTAACCGAGAGATTAAGCTGAAGGAGATGTTTCTCGATGCTAATGAAGGACTCTTCACTTTGCCACAGCAGCCAGGTTTACACAATCCAGAGGACTGGGCTTCTCTCAAACCCCTGCGCACTTTTGCGTTTGGCAAGAAGTCCAAAGAGGAACTGGCAGCCACCTTCTTGGTACACACCAACGAACCCATACACAAGAGCCTGATGGATATCCACGGTCTCAAAGGTGTTGCCGTAAAGCAATTTAAGAACATTCTGGGCTACTGTGGAGATCGCAAGTATCAGTACCCAGACACCCTCCTTCGTGAGATTGCATCTGCTGGGATTGAAGGGGGGAACGATTTGCGTGGTGAGCTCTATGCCCAACTCGTGAAGCAGCTCACCAAGAACCCAAGTACCGAATCAAGACAGCGGTGTTGGGAGGCATTTAAGCTTCTGCTATACTGCTTTCCCCCTCCAGAAGGCGTTGAAAACACCGTGCATTGCTTTGTGAGAGCCAATGCCCCGGAGGAAACAAAGGAAAAACTCAAGATGGCAGTCCACATGTCACATTACGATGGAGTGAGGAGTGCTCCACCGTCAGATGGAGATATTCATTCCATACTCCAGACTTTTTTCGACAGAGAAATTGCTCCGAGGTATAACATTGAAGAAGACATCGTCCATGTCAAACCTGTCCGTCAGCAGAGAGCAGGGTGGAATGCTGCTTACGTGTCTACGGAACCATCCCCTCCTCCCCCTCCCCGACGTGCTGATCTGTATGCCGGAAACCTAAATGACACTGCCGCTACTGTCATGAACTCTTCATCTCAACTATCGAAACCTTTACCTTCCCTGCCTCCCCGGCCTGCTAACGTACCTCCTCCGCCTGCTAACGTACCTCCTCCGCCTCCTGCTGAGCCCATGGTGCAGGTAAGTTGTTTCGTCTCATTGTTTTCTCTGTTTGTTATCATTTGAGCTCTAAACACCCAAATTGTGTACCACCCTTTTCTAGGCCTTGTACGACTATGACCCGGAAGGGCAGGTATAATCTATAGATAGTAGCCATAGTATGAATGATGATGAATCACCGTATTCTATTGTATCCAACTTGTTTCTTATGTCTACGACCCTGAGTATTATTCTATTTTCGTCACCACAACAGGTGGGAATGCTCTCTCTGAGGGAAGGGGAGATCGTTAAACTCGAAAACTCAGATGAAACAGATTGGTGGATGGTAGAAAAAGAAGGACGGAAAGGTTGGGTGCCATCTGCTTATGTAGAAAGGGTGTAAAGAAAATTCTGGTGCAGAGTAGCAGCTAGCCTAGCCACCAGTAACTGTAAGTACATTGGTGGTGTATTTTTTTTATTCGCTTATAATTATGTGGAGAAAAGACGAAGCCCTGTTTGAAAAGAAATCATTTCCTTTAAGTTATATTGTTCTCTCCTACGACCTACATGTAGTAGTGTACATTGCTTTTGTGGTGGTTCTAGCAAGAAATCCTTTGGCTTAGAATGAACGCGGAGGATTCACTTCAACCTAGCAGCACTCACACTGCAGAGGCATCCAGTTCATCTACTAGCTGGATGAGGCTGAGTGTAGGGTCGGATTGCTGCTGACTACTAGCAGCCTCCTCTATTGGTAATAATTCTGGAGGTTCAGTGGCATTTAACCTCTGGGTTTGTTCCCTTAAAGATCCAATGAGGGACGACTGTGTCAACCGTTGTTCCCCGTATGCCTCTTCTGATTTCACACAAGACTGCACAGATCCAACACCGCCACCACCTAGGGTTTTGGTTTCGGGCAAAGCAAATGTAAGGAGGGATATGTAGTGACCGTGATTGCCGGGTGCATGTGCTAGCTACTCTATTTTCAGAGTTGTTACAAGTAGTACTGCGTACCTAAGGCTATAGTAGCAGGAGATGATGGGGATAATACTTTTTTATCCCCCCTCACGTTATTACCAACAATTGCCATCTCCATGTTTCTCTTCGGGAGATTCGACACTTCCTGAAATACTCGGCCATAAAAAAAAGAATCAAAACTCAAAGAGGTACAGGGGATGTGAAACAACCCCAACTCCTTTCCATGCAGCCGGTAAAATGAAAGATTACTACCAAGTGCTTCAAAATTCAAGTCCCCATGTATTTACACATTATAAGAGGTTCAATTACCTGGGTTTCGACAGAGAATGACGATATTATTGCATGATTTGCGCTGCTTTGATGGCCTCTCTCTGTAAAGTTTTCTATATTGTTTTCTTCTACTGCAGCCCTTCCCGTCCCTGCAAATTCCCATGACAATTGTCGAGGTTCCATTAGTTCATTCTGATGCATTTCAAGCCCTTTTTGCCTCAGAAGTGCTTGTTTGAGGTTCTCACAACGCGCTTTCAGCTGCATGACCTCTCTCCCCTTGGTAGAATATCTGTATATTGTCAAATATTTGCAAGAGATACAATAATGATAAGGACGGAGCGAGCGACGAGTCACCGAACGCCACCGCCCTCTAATCAACCATACACAAAACTCCTCCAAGCCCCACACGTACTGCAATTCATCAATTCAGTCTTGGTTCAAATCCAATTCGACCTAACCCCACACGAAGAGTAACAATAACTTCTCACCTATTAAGCATGGCTTGCCTTTCCCTCTGCATGACATTTCTTTCTTTTGTAAATGTTTCCGCAACTTCTGATGTAACTGCCTGAGATAGGGGCAATGAAATGAGAAACAGCAGACCTTTACGGCAATTGAGTACACACGGGCTGAGCAATCAGAACTAATGAAGATGGTCCAGGAGGGGGCACACGACAGTAGTACACAAGGTAATGTTTATACAAGAGCACAGCACCCGGCCATTACTATAGCAACAACGAACCTGAACCCTTCGCAGCTGCTCCCTTGCCTCTTCTCTTTCGGCCTAGAGCGAGAAAAGATTTGAAAGGGCATGTTGTAAATTGTAAACTTCCAAGAGGATGGATGGATGGATGGATGGATACAGCCAAATCTAACCTTTAGGGATTCTATTTTATCATTGCAACTTTGAAGTTGGGACACAGCCTGGGATGAAGAGAGAGCGCAGAGTATAAAAGAGAGAGGTTTCATGATCACTAAGTGTAGATGAAGAAGTTAAAATTCAAGATGCTAGAAAGACCACCTCAATCGCACACACACACACACACACACCTGTGAAAGCTTCAATTTGTATTCAGACATCTCTGCAACAACCGCTGAATTCTGCCGTTTCATCTTTTCGACCCTTATTTGCAACTGGGACCTTTGGGGTGCATGTGTGGAGGTGGTGGTGGTGTGTGACACCACCTTCAGGTTTTGCAATAATCCTCATCTTTATAACTCACCTCTCCTGCTGGCTCTGTGTTAACTCAGACACAAGTTTCATCACTCGGGCCTTGTCCTCCCGATTTAGATCAGGGATTCGAGGCTCAGCACGATGAGGAGCAGACTCCAATTTGCCTTCTGCAGCTGTGAAGAATGCAACAAAAAAAGTAATCATTACCGAAACTGCATTAGTGATATTGCCACTTCAAATTTCAACATGATGATGTTATC
>PJEL010002411.1_pt1 | contig 17207 bp, 13 predicted proteins | sample 1853271 | NCBI WGS metagenome assembly PJEL01 (sample SAMN08108733, study PRJNA415343) | Invertebrate metagenome, whole genome shotgun sequencing project. | host: Globobulimina | place: Sweden: Gullmar Fjord | collected 2015-08
TGTCTCCTCATGAGCGTCCTATCCAAATGGCCCTTTCATGGGAAACCATGCCAAGATAGATAGTAGCTGAAACCTACCACCGTGACGAGCTCCAAGGGACAATTTTCTCCTCCGAGTTCTTTTTTGCTACGTCCGCCGCGAAAATTGTCCCTTGGAGCCCGTCACGATGGTGGGTTTCAGCTAGAGTAGAAGAAAAGTTCAACGGCCCCTTAGATCCATCATGAGGAAGTATATTGGCCCAACAAAGCAACAAATATTAATAAAATAGCTTTTCAACACCCGAACGAAGCCTAATATGTGCCTGAGATCGGTGCTGGATGAGAAATTCTCGAGGTGAAAGATCAACAACCATACACGCGTCTCAATGATACATTTCGCGGCATTCGATGCCGAAAATGTCTGTTTATGGGATAAAATTGCGATTGAGATGAGCACAATGCTCCCAGACGATCTGGAGTGACATAAAGTAAAGGTGTAATGAGACCCTTTTACTACAACAAGTAATTCTTTTGTCTGTCTAAACACAAGGATGGCGAACCGTTGATCCACATATACATCTAAAACACCTATAACAATTATTGACAGGAAGAAGTAGTGGCATATCTCATGAATGTCTATGAAGGTGTAGTAACCAACGCCATGTTGCGGTTCACGTGACACACCACTCTTGGTGGTGATCTTTTGAAACAAACTGACTGAAGTTGTTCTGGATGATTTGTATAATTATAAGAACGTTTTATTTCGACCCTTCGGAGATGCCAGATGATGGGAGGCACAGGTCTGGTGTGGCGATGCGTCACATGCCACCTATGCCAAACACATAGGTGGCAGCAATAGACTTTCCTTTAGGTGCAGGATTTTACACTGCTTCTTTATTGATTTCGCATTGCTTCTGGGCTGCTTCTCTGTTGCTTTTGGATTAGTCTTGAATTGCTTTTGAATTGATCTTTCCTGCCTTGAATTTCCTTCGCGGGAACCAATCAAAGGTAAATGACTGAAACCCCGTTTGGAGACATCGTTTATCAGTAGCAACAAAGGAAATGGGCATATGACCAACTAAAAGGGGTCGTAAATGTGCGCCATCCACTTTACTTGTGATATCCAAAGCAGCAAGTGGGTCCCATCGAAAGGTGCCATACATTGATTTTGATTATTCTTCGAGAAGCTTGCAGATGAGGATGATTTTAAGCCAGCAAGCCTGCCTTGAAGATTATTCATCATCATCATCAAGCCTTGAAGGCAATGCAATATTGCAGGTAGGTAGATGGTTGCCATGAAGAGAGTGAGGTGAGGCATGGAAACGACACACCAGTTTCAGGAGTGCCCCTCAAAGACAGTACCATTTTGCCAGTCGAGTCAAGATGGCCCACAGGTACCCTGATTGTTTGAATGAATGTATTCTATGGGTAAACAACCGATGTATTGTTGTTTGTTGCCTTGGTATTGAAGTTTCTACCCCTGACTCATAATGATGACATCCATGGATGATGGTACCAACCTCACCATCACCAGTGGGGATGCCAGCCCAGCGATTCTACGAGATCTGTGTAGCCGTATCATAGTATGCGTATGATTTCCACCAGTCATATGATTCATTTCATGTGTCTCAATGGAGTAGGGTTACCGAGTATAGCCCTGTAGTGTTACAAACATATTCTTCACTACGGAATCTTCCGATCCAGCCAAGTCAACATCCGAATGGAAGGTTCTGCCAAAACCCAGGGCTGCTGCCGTGAGAACTAGTACTACTACACAAGTACATGTGTAATAATCACCCACCTATCACGCAAACATCCCTTGGAATAGTTCATGTATCTCATTTTTATTTTTAATATTCATTCGTTTGCTGTATATTTTTGCAGCAAAACTTTGGCGTCGAACACGCGATTCTCGTCGATGGAAGATTGCTAGAAGCAGGTTTGTTCCTATACAAGGGAGGTCTTATAAACATATCTGCCCAACTGTAAAGCAGTAACCTTTATTCAATAAAATTTCAGACCGCTGGATTCGGATATTCAGTGACGCTGTTTCACGGCACGTCAACCTTGTAGCCAATCTGTGAATAAAGCCTCCTGGTGCTTCACTAGGCGAATCTTCCTTTTGAACGCACCTGTGAGCGACAAAAAAATCCTTTGTGATGGATAAAGATGGAATGCCTGCCTCACCGTGCTGTGGGATGGCCGGTCACCTGCCCAATGCTTGTGCCCAGCAGCAGCAACGTTCAGTTGAAGACCAGCCTGATAGAAAAGAAAAGAACAATATCTATTGCAGAGTTCCATCGTGTGATAACGTTTTGAATGATTTGAAACGGTACCATAAAAGATATCGGATATGTCCAGAGCATTTAAAAATGAGTCATTTGGTGTTGGAGGGGACTGATTGTCGGTTTTGCCAGCTATGTGGGAAATTTCAGCCTCTTTCTGAGTTTGATGGTGCGAAACGATCATGCCGAGCAAAGTTAGCAAGGCACAACGAGAGAAGACAAAAATACAAGGATCTTGATTATATACTGGATGGGTATACGGAACCTTGTCAGAAAAAAGAGCAAGATGTGAAAAAGGAGCCTGCTAGGACCAATCAAGTTGGTGCCTTTCCCCAACCAATGTACAAAGGAATTTGGAATCCTTCTGCGGGAACTATGTACCATAAAATTCCCATGTTATATAAAAATTATTTCCAAACAGAAGGAATGCCATCAGGTAGAGATAATAATGCTGCTAGTGATGGTGGGTATTTGTATCCTGGCATGCAATTACCACCAAATGAAGGGTCCCATCCCATGAACTCTCTGATCAAATGTCTTCTATCCCAGTCTATGGGTACAGGGAGGATAAATGTAAAGAGTGGGAATACTGGTTTTGAGAAATACATGGGAAATCCCCAGGATGTGCTACCTCAGAATTGCCAGCCAGGTGGCTGCTCTGGTCAATGCAATACATTGAATGAATTGATGGAGAAGACATATCCAGATACCAAAATCCTGTTTCAAGGCTTGAAGCAAGACGCAGCTCTTCGTCTTCTGAAGGGACTTCTCGAGTTCTTGACAAATGGACAAGGTACCCAATAATAATGATTAGAAAAAGGTCGATTTGGACTCAATGCATGTGAATCTTTTACATTAATTGTTAGATTGTGAAAGCCATCATGTCACTACCACAAATCTATGTTTTGAGCTTTAACTTCAATTTCTTTGGTGCACTGTCATCACTCTTTGCAGGGCCGGCAGTACTCAGGGGAAGCTTCAATTTCTTTGGTGCACTGTCCTCAGTCTTTGTAGGGCCAGCAGTACTCAGGGGAAGCTTCAATTTCTTCGGTGAATCAGTTTTCTTTTCATTCGTAACCGATGTAATAGCGTTCAGCTTGATCAGGCTGGGCTTGGCATCCGCAAATATTTCCGAGATGTAAATACTCGATTTCGTACAAATGGCACTGACTATGAATGCCAAATGCTTCACTTCAACATCTATATCAGGGCTGGTTATCAAATCCGCAAGCCTTTGAATCACTGTTGACGAAAGTCTAACAGGATAGATGCACCTGACGAGTTCAGTCCAGAGGTCCCGTGCAAACCTGAGGCCAATCGTCCCCACTTTCTGGAGCATATCAATACACCAGGAAATTGAACATTCACATCCTTGCCACGCAGTCTTAAATCGTACAACTGCCTTGTATCCCGCTTCAATGATACAGCTTGGAAGTTTTTCATCATTGCAATATCTATGTAGCAAATCCCCAACCCTCAACACGAGAGCTTTTGGGCATGAGCCACTGCATGTCATGGAAACCAAGCTGGCAAGACATGCCCTTCCAATGGGAAAACCATCTCTATTCACCGATAAATCCATTTTCAAAAGCCATACAAGCTTTTCATATACCTTTTCGTGCAAAAACTCGACCAACTGTTCCTCATTTTCATCACATCTCAAATTTCCCAATGCCTCTACAAACGTTACCAGCAAATGGCTTGAATCAATATGCACCTCTTGGGACCAAAATCTATCAACACTCTCCAAAATAAAGGAAATGACCTCAAAGTCAGTATATCCGCTTGGAGACCTGGATCGCCCCAGTGCTGCTATTACAGCTCTTGTCACCCAGTACTCTTCAATGCTTGCAAAACGGATTCGAACTGGAGTGTCCTCTGACGAATGCCAGAATCGCTTCTTGTAGTATGACATCAATACTCCGGGACCTACACAGCCATTTTCATTGTCGTAAATTTGACTCAGTGCATTGGCAGCATCACATCTAATCATCCAATGCATCGATTTGTCCTCCAGCGCCTCAGAAAGGGTTTCCAAGGGAGTCAATGAAGCCTTGGCAGCTTTCAGAAGTTCTTGCACTGCTTCTGCTTGTGCGTCTATCTGCCTGGAGTTCTTTAGCTTATTGACCACCATTCTGATGGGCTGATGGACGAATTTTTGACCGAGAAATTCACCAGTGGAATCCAAACGCACATATTGCACAGGATGTTGAGCATTCTGCAAGGCAGCCTTTTTGGCATCTACTAGCGCTTCTTCAGATTTCTTCTTTCGGCCCCTCTTTCCTGCAATCTTCTTCACTTCAGGGTTTACCTTGACAGTCTGAAATAGGTAGCCTTTGGTCCCTAAATGCAATGGGTGATCAACCCTGACACCTGATCCTTCCTGGACATTTACTTTAACAATTCCCGTTATTCCCACTTTCTCCTTGCTGGCTTCCATCTCTGAGGATAGAGAAGAATTAAAGGATGCTTCAGAGCCTAGTTGCTTGAGACCGACGTCTAACATGCATCCTCGCTTTTGATACTGAACCCCAAGGGAAACTATCGGTGCTCCAGATCCATAAATCCATCTTTCCATGAACGGATTCACTTCGGCACGGAAGTCACCCGCTTTACTCAAATCAAGCAAAAACTCCTTGGAATCGACACTGTTCACCCCTGGGCCCTGCTTGTCCATGCTGCCAGCCACCATCCCGGCACACCGAACAACAGTCTCCACTTGTTTCTTGAATAGTTGGTCCCCAGCTCTATTTTCGACCATCGAGACAACTACAGCCGCTTTTTTTGAGAAAAATTGTGAAGGATCAGAGTCTTCAGTTCCGAAAAATGCTCCCCAAGGGCATCCGTCTGGTCTCCATCCGTGGAATGCCAGGGGAGGTGCCTCCCCATTGTCCATTTGTGCAACAGCATTGTGTCTCTGCCATTTCCTGTATATATACTCCGTCTTGCCGATATAAGATTGCATAAATTGATCTCCTAACCAGTGTTGAAGGCCTCGGATGATCCAAAGATCATTGAAACTAGATGGTCTAACATGGTACCCAAACCATTGCTTTGCAAAGGCAAATGCCAGCTTGTATCGCAAGTCTTGAGACGCTTCAATACACGCAGAAGAAGGGATATCGCTACTTGATATCGCCAAAAATCCAATACCAGAGAGCAGAGGAGCTGGCATCACGTCATCAGGCAGATATACCACATTGAATGATGGTGTTGGGAGAACTCCAAATATATCGGCGAAAAAATCCAACACAAACCTGTTGAAAGAGAACACGTAGTCAACACGCCCTACTATCTCATTATCACGAGGTATAAATTGATTCAAAACTGCCGTATTGCCGCTCTCCGATGAGCTCACCGTGGAAGCAGACTCACACTTGAGTGAGCCCATTACAAATGCAACATCACCCGGGGCACACGCACAAGGCATTTGGTAATGGTATATGTTCCAGCCAGGCATTTGAGACGATTTGCGCAAACCTTTCAGCTCTCCTGAAGATATTGCCATTGCATTCTGAGACACGATGAGGTGGAGCTCGAAAGAGTGTATCAGAGACTCTGGTGAGTCCAAGCATGGCATCCAACCTGACGCACTGCCCACAGTATCTAGAGTCATCACATATCCTTTGCGCGAATATAAACCACACGAATCTTTCAGTGATACTTTGTATGATATATCAATCTCAAGATGTTTCCTGTCATCGGCATGTTCCTCCAAAGTTTGGCTGTTTGGTGGTAACTGTATGGTCAAGTTTGGACCAAAACTTGAGGAACGTGCCGACTTGTAAAACTCACCAGCATCCTCCTCGATCGAACCAAGGTTTCCCTGACTGATAGATACAGGAAGCTGCGATTTTTCGATGGTAAAGGTGGCTGGCTCACCATCCACACGCACAGAGAGAATATCGATTCTCTTGCATTGGAGAGATATCGACTCCGAGTGACTTCTCTCTAAACAAAGCACAGTTCGACTGCAAGACCACCAGGAACCTCATATAAACCATGGAAGAAAATCAATAGTAACGAGATATAATGGTCACGTACCCGAGCACCTCTTGTGTATCAGAGTTCAATTTAATCCACACGGATTGTGACTCCACTGACGCACGTTGCTTTGCGAGAGCCATCGGCCCTTTTACACACAGCCACGATTATAATTGTTATATTTTTGATTCATTGATTGCTTGGCGAACATTACAGGTGTCAAAATATGTTTTGAAATAAGGGGCTTCCGTCTTCAGACAGAACAACGTAGGTCTTCATGAAGATTGCTTAGCATGGCTTCAAGAGCTCACCAAAGCTACCCAAAACCTTGGAGTCCATTCTCTTGAATTGTCTTCCCAAGGCTTTAGAAGCCATGTCGTTCAAGTCATCCTTTGAGATGGTAAAGTGATTATCCAACCATTCAACAGACTCAACCAATTTCTTGATGACTTGATCTGCCATTGTCATGGAGAAGTCTTCTCTGATGGTGATACGCATGAGTTTCACATGCTCTGCTCCTTCTGGCATCTTGTAGGCTGGGAGCACCCATCCAGCGATTCTCATCCTGTCTGCCAGCTGGAACTCGTCGTACAGCCTCTTATGCTCTCCTCCATGGGTTCCCTTCACCTTGTTCAATCTGAAGGCAACGAGAGGGACACCTATGTCCTTGGAAAGAATTTCAAAATGACCAGTATTCTCAATCGCCTTTTTGATATGCTTTGCAATGGCCGTGAGATTTGTCATAATTTTCCTGTATCCCTCACGTCCCAGGCGCAACAGTTGGTAGTACTGAGCGATGATTTGGCTGGCACCTCTGGAGAAATTCAATGTGATTGAACGCTCTACAGTACCCAAGTAATCACAGTAGAATACCATAGACTCTGGGAGGGCTTCTGCATCTCTCCAAACCGCCCACCCAAGACCTGGGTAGACCAATCCATACTTGTGCCCAGAAATGTTGATGGATGCCACATTGTCCAATCTGAAGTCAAACTTGACATTTGGATATACAAATGGCGCAACCATGGCACCAGAGGCACCATCGACATGAATGACAATGTTCCATCCATTCTTCTTATTAATCTTTGTCACCATGGCGTCGAGAGCTTCAGTATCCTCAAATTCTCCGGTATACGTGGAACCAAAGACTGACACGACACCAATGGTGTTCTCATCACACTGAGCGGCGATCAATTCTGGCGTGGCACAGTAGCGTCCTTCCTCAACCTTGATGTATCTTGCCTCCACATCCCAGTACCTGCAGAATTTCTCCCAGCAGACATGGGTCTGGTTGCCCATGATTAAGTTTGGCTTAGTGGCGTCCAAGCCAGCCGCAGTTCGACGCTCCTGCCATCTCTTTTTCATAGCAAGTCCACAAAGCATGATTGCTTCACTTGATCCAACGGTTGGAGCGCCTACGGCGTCCCCATTTCCAGCTGCGTCAACAGAGGGAGAGTTGAAAAGATTTGCCAACATGGCCACGCAACGATTGGAGATCTCCTGGCATGATGGATACTCATCGGTGTCAACAAAGTTGATATTTAAACTGTCCATAATCAATTCCTGTGCTTCTGGCTCCATCCAAGTGGTGACAAAAGATGCCAGGTTCAGATTTGGTCTCGCGTCCAGGGTCCTCAGATCAGAAATCACCTGATGAACGACTTTCGCGGGAATACTTTCATCCGGCATGACAGATTTGGGAATTGGTTCACTCATATACCTCGATGCAAAGGTACAATCGATGACGTTGTCCCGATCCTCACCCTGAAGGTGACTGATGTCCTTTGTGGATTTACCCTTGCTTGAGAACATTGTACCAAACCCTGTCTTGTGTAGTTTATAATTCTTGTAAAATTATTATACTTCGTAGTAATTTGTATGTGTTACAACGTGTACCACATCGTCGACAAAAGATGGGGACGCGGCCTTGTCAATTGACTTGCAAGTCTCTAGAGATCTAGATCTAGAGATACTCTCTGGAGATACTCTCCAGATCTTCTGGGTGGAGCAACTTGCATTCTTATACTCCCTATCAGAATACTCTGGCAAGTGCCCGATCCAATGCATCGATTGCTATGTCGATCTCCTCTTGTGTTATGCATAAGGGAGGTAATATACGAACAGTTTGATTAATGCCAGCAGTGATCAGAATCAACCCTTCATCAAACGCCTCTTGCACAACCTTGTTGGCTGTATTTGGTGGCCCATCAAATTCAACAGCAATCATCAGTCCTCTCCCTCTGATTTCCGCAATAGGATACTTGGATGCTAATTTCATGAGACCGTTCATGAGCTGAACGCCTCGCTCTTTGGCATTGGGAATCATGCCTTCTTCTTTAATGGCCTCCAGTGTCCCAACAGCAGCTGCACAGCCCAATGCACTCCCCCCATACGTTCCTCCCATCATACCAGCTGTCATTTTGCTAAACATATCATCTCGAGTGGCAAGACCAGCAAAAGGGAAACCACTAGCAATTCCCTTGGCGAATACCATGATATCTGGTTGCACCGAGGTGATTGCTTGATGACCCCACCACTCTCCAGTGCGTCCCACACCAGACTGAACCTCATCAAATATAAGGAGCATATTGTTCCTATCGCAAATAGATCTGAGTGCGTCTAAATACCCCGGTGGAGGTACTAGGAAGCCCCCTTCTCCGAGGATTGGCTCTATGATGATTGCTGCCGTCTCGGATGGATGGGATTGGGTCTGCAGCAAATTCTCCAAATCCTCGATTGGATAACCACAGCATTGTCTCTCTTCATACGGTTTTCCAACTCCAGGGACTCTTGGAGATATCGAAAAATCCATCCCCCCTGCTGCCTTTCGTGTTTTGCAATGTAAGCAGTATGGGTATTTTGCCACTGACACCCCAGATGGCCATGGCCCAAATGTCTGTCTGTACACAGTTTTGCTCGTCGTAATCGACATGGCACCATACGTCCTTCCATGATACCCTCCATGCATAGATATAATGTTTGGTTTTCCTGTATATGACCTTGCCACCTTGATTGCATTGTCCACCGCCTCCGAACCAGAGTTACAGAAAAAGTACCTGGTCAGGTTTGTTGGCATTATCGTCTTCAGCATTTGGATCAGTTTGATTGAGGCCTCAGTTGCCGGCAATATATTTTGCTGAGCAAATATAATCTTCTTGGACTGAGCATGAATTGCTTCGACCACCTTTGGATGGGAATGTCCGGTGGACGTGACTCCAATGCCGCTGGTCAAGTCCAGCAATCTATTCCCAGAGCCTGTAGTAACCCAACATCCGGATGCCTGCATATGGAATAATGAGATGAAATATAAGGAAAGACAGTGACACAAGGTCAGATAGGATACGAACCTCCTCCGCCACAATGTCGTGAAATTTTGCCACAGCTTGAGGCAGGTGATCGACGACACTCGACAGTGTATAGACCTGCCTTCGCCCCAATGCAGCGATGATTGTCTTCATCGTTGTGTTAACTTGATAATAATCAAAATAAAATGTTGGGCTGGTGTACGAACATGTTTGTTTGCAATTGCAACCTCCAGACTAGTCAAGTATACTTGTAGTACGTACTTGAAGACGCGGGACGCGCCTGTTACGAAAGAGATTTCTTTTTCCTTTGTCTGACAAAGGAAAAGATCTGTGTGAAAGTCGGTCTGTTTATATCTTATTATTTGAGTTATCAAAATATCAAAGTAACTTTATATAGTGTGGTGCTTGGCTGTCATGGTGGCACAAGGGATGTCTCACATGTCTGCACATGTTCGAGCGCAGCACAACGTCAGACAGCCAATGTATGGAAAGAATACAAGTAGTAGTATGAAAAATAAACGATGGAGGATCATGGCAATTGATGGCTCCGAGGTGTCGTTGCAGCAGCTCATATCTGACCTGGATAGAGCCATAGACGAGGAACAGTATGAGTTGGCGGCATCCCTTCGTGATGAAATACAGAAGAAGCGACAAGACAATAGAATAGCCGTGGAAGAGGCAAATGATCATTTCTACGATGCATTCCGAAACGGGGATTATGCTGCCATGTCCCAGATCTGGGGGAGTGGTGACCATGTTCAGTGCATCCACCCTGCAGCAGAATGTATTGCAGGGAGGCAGGATGTCATGACAAGTTGGAAGCTCATCCTTAGCTCTGGCAGAATGAATATTACATTAGAAGATGTCAGAATATATACCACAGATACGCAGGGATATGTAACCCTGGTGGAAGTGGTGGATGCAGAAGATAGCCAGGGTAGAATTATTGCCACAAATATTTTTGAACGACAAAAGGGCTGTTGGAAAATTGTGCATCACCATGGAGGGCCTGTTCCAAGTCGACGATTTTGATGCTATACATACATATATATTACACTTAATAATTGTAATAATCATAGGTCCATTTTGTCAAGACCCATGCAAAGGGTCTTTTTGTCCAAGTACTCATCCAAGCCATATTTTGAATGTTCTCGGCCAAGACCAGAATGCTTCCAGCCCCCAAATGGAGCCACCTCACTGGTGATTGCAACCTGATTTATTCCAATCATACCGTATTCTAAGGCTTTTGCTACTCTCCATGCCCGAGAGATATTCTGGGTGTAAAAGTATGCTGCTAGACCATATTCAGTGTTATTTGCGAGCTTTACCACCTCTGCATCACTGTGGAACTTGAATACAGGCGTAATAGGACCAAATATTTCCTCCTTGAATACTTTCATAGAGTCATTTGCATCTACAATAACTGTTGGTTCGTAGAAGAATCCACTGCCTAGATGTGAAGAGGGTCCATCAAATGATGGCCGTTGACCCCCGACGAGTACCTTGGCCCCCTTTCCAAGAGCATCCTGCACCTTCATGTCCACTTGCTCCACGGCAGCTTTGGAAATGAGAGGACCGTGTGTGATTCCAGGCTGCAGCCCATCCCCGACACGCAGCTTTGTTACCTGTCTAACCAAGGCATCATTGAACGCATCATATACATTCTCATGGACAAACACTCTATTTGTGCAAATGCACGTCTGTCCAGCATTTCGGTAGGATGAAAGGACGACATCCCTTGCTGCTGTGTCGAGGTTTGCATCTTCAAAAACAATATATGGCGCATTCCCTCCAAGTTCGAGTGAGACGTGCTTCATCGTGTCTGCAGATGCAGAGTACAACAGCTTTCCAACCCGTGTTGATCCAGTGAAGGCAATCTTGCGGACAATATCTGAATCAGTAAACGCCTTTCCAATCGACACAGCATCTCCAGATACAATGTTTAAGACTCCTTTGGGAATTCCAGCTCTCCTACCTAGCTCAGCGAGTGCAAATGCTGTCAAAGGGGTAAGTTCAGCAGGCTTGAGGCATACTGTGCAGCCAGCAGCAAGGGCTGGGGAGACTTTGCGGGTGATCATGCTGAATGGGAAATTCCACGGTGTGATTGCACCAACGACACCTACAGGTTGCTTTAAAACAAAGAATTGTTTGTCGTCAGCTGGAGTCTCGATAATATCCCCATTGATGCGTTTGGCCTCCTCTGCAAACCATGCTATTGACTCTACCCCAGAATCAAACTCATTCCTGGCTTCTGCCAGAGGTTTACCACACTCCAAGGTCATCAACCGAGTAATGTCCTCTCTTGCATTCAAAATCTCCTGGTGCCAGCGATGCAGAATGGTGGCCCTGGATTTGGCAGTCCTCGTGGACCAGCTCTTGAATGCCTGATCTGCCTCTTGGATGGCCCTCTGCGTTTCCTGGGCCCCACACTCGACAACCGTGGCGATGGTTTCTCCTGTTGCAGGGTTCTCAACCTATACATATATGAATTCAGTAATGATGGTGAAAACACGGCAAACCGTACCCCAAACGTGGCGTGTAGATGGGACGCGTAACAAGCGAAAACTCGAAAACAAAATTGAACCTACATTGTACGTCTTTCCAGACTCAGCCTTGGAAATCCACTCATTTCCTATCATTGCACCAGTCTGAAAGAGTGAAGAATCCTGGAGCTCGAATGGCAACCCTGCAATGGTGGACTGAAGGCGCGACATGGCAACACAACGAAATGTAGTCTGGCTACTTTGATGTGACAACAACCTCAAGAGATCGTTACGCTTTAATATAGTTTTCAACATAACGAACTTAATTAAAAAAAATGTTGCATCTTCACGCGAGATCCAGTGGATGATATGGCTACTCCTCTCCGTGCCATGTCAGAGAGATGAGCAAAAAGTGAATCTTTCTTTGTGACCATTCAGGCTATTGTTGACTATATTCTCCTCATATGACACAGATATTCCTGGTAGATAGGCTAGGGGAATTTTTAGTTTTTGTCTCGTATTCCTACCATGATATCACAGACCGGAGTCTCTGTGGCAAAGAGGTCAAACCTGTGTAGGGCCGTACATGATGTTCTCCATACAGTTCTTCGTATGAATGATCGATCAATCGTCTTTGGGGAAGATGTTGGCAGTGGAGGTGTTTTCAGATGTACTCAAGGATTGCAAGAAAAGTTTGGAAAGGAAAGAGTGTTCAATACGCCCTTGTCAGAACAAGGCATTGTTGGGTTTGGAATAGGTGCTGCTGCTGCTGGGTATACTGCTATAGCAGAGATTCAGTTTGCAGACTACATGTACCCTGCCATGGATCAGATCATCAACGAGGCTGCAAAGTACAGATATCGCTCTGGTGGTGTCTTTGATGTGGGTGGGCTTACCATACGAGCTCCCTATGGAGCCATTGGGCACGGTGGCATGTACCACTCCCAGTCACCAGAAGCCTTTTTGACACATGCTGCGGGAATCAAGGTTGTCATACCTAGTGGGCCATTCGAAGCAAAAGGTTTGTTACTATCATCTATTCAAGATCAAAACCCGGTTGTCTTTTTCGAGCCCAAAATAATGTATCGTCTCAAGGAGGAACATGTTCCAGAGGAGGTGTACACAATTCCACTCGGCAAGGCCAATGTTGTTCAACATGGGACTGATATCACGATCATCACATGGGGTCAACAAGTATCAACTTCCATTGATGCATCCAAGCTTCTGAGAGAGAGACATGGGATTGATTGTGAAATCATTGATGTACGGACCCTGATCCCTCTGGATCTTCCATGCCTGGTAAAGTCTGTCAACAAGACAGGACGGCTTGCTGTGGTGCATGAAGCTCCCAAGACGAGTGGATTCGGAGCAGAGATTGTATCACAGATAACCGAGGCCTGTTTTTCATCCCTCAAAGCCCCACCCTATCGGATTACTGGATACGATACTCCATTTCCAAGAGCCCTGGAGCATGCATACCTGCCCTCCAAAGACCGAATCTATCAGACAGTCAGACATTTGTTCCAATATAGCTGAATAATATAAATAATAACATTACGGTAGTATGAATTTGAGTGCCATGCTGCTCGGTCGATGGACAACCAGCGTGCTTTTGGCACTCCATCTGGTTTTGATCCTGCTGACTCTTGTCGCCTTGCAGCCCTTTGATCGCTCGCTGCAGATCACCTGCATGTCTTTAGCAACCAAAGTATCATTAATAGTTCATGGAATACGTCTTTTGCGAAGAAGTCCACCTCCCTCAACGCTTGATAGGACAGCCTTGGTGTGGTTTCAGTCAGTGGCACAACTGTCAGAGTTTTTTTACTTGGCAGGCGATGCCATCCTTTTATCTGTGCCAGCAGGATCGTTACTACTGGTGTCGCAAAGTATTCTCGCCTTATTTCATAGTGCATCTGCTGCAAATCAAATGTTTGGTGGTAAATATGGGATTCAGGAGTTTTACAAAAGGTTGGCCTCAAGACAGCAGCAGGCTCTCATCTACATGGGATTTTGTGATATTGGAACAATGTTGCAACTAATACTTGCATGGGTGTCTTCGAGATCAAAATTCAGAATGTTCTTTCAATTAGTTATATACTTCAACCTCCTGAGGGGTCGTTACAACGACCCTTCAAATGAGAGTGCACATCATAAAACCTGCTGGGCAATGATTTCTTTATGGACAGGTCCTTATGTGGAGAGAGTGCCAGTGCTGAATCAAGCTTTGGATCGACTAAAAGCTTGGTTTTCTACGACATAAGAATCATTATAGATCCACTCCGAGGGCTTTTGATGGCGTTTTCGTCTGAATGGAGCCTGAAAAAGAGTCCATAGTTTGCTCCGAAGTATGATCCACACAATGTATGTCCCTGCAACAACTCCTGCCAAGACGGCTAATCCCTCGACAAATCTTCTCCAGCATCTGACAAGGAGCGAACATCGAAAATTAAGTATGTTTGGGCACATGCTTCTGCATGGCTGGAATTCAGGCGGATTTCCAGGCTTTTGAGTCTGAAAAAGAAAAACAACATACATGGCAGTTTGGAAACAGGTGCAACAAATACAGAGCAACGTACCAAGTCATCAATCTCGGACTGATCTGGCTGTGGACTATACTTTGTGTTTGACAAAGAGAATTCTACGAATGCCGTATCGGTGATGACAGCCAATGCATTGCTTACTGTAATATTGCACGAGCAATTGGATGCAAGGTCTGTCGTTGCTCTGAGTTGGAATGTAAACCTTTTGATGCCCAAGCCTTTCACTGCTGCACTCTGCTGCAAAACTGGAAGGATGTTTGCGCTGCAATTCATCACTGAAACATAAATCATTGCATCCTCTGTAATTGTGTTATTGATCAAAACTTGGAGGTAACCAATCTCAGATATAGCCTCAAATTGTCCACATGCAGTGCCCGCATAATTGCAAATGCCTGAAGATACAACCACTCCCTGGCCTATATTTGTCACGTATTGCAAATCATCAGCCTTGATTGTAAGCTGGACCAAACTGGTTCTCATTTGAATCAAAGGAAGCTTCAGCGAGAGGCCATCGGCCACCTGGCTCATCTGACCCTGGTTTGCAGGCCCTCCTCCATACCTTTGAATATTATACAGGGGAGTCAAGCCTCTCGATAGCCTTGATTGATCTTCCATCTCAAAATGGTAGATTTGATTCGATAAGCAAGACCCAAAAGGCTTTGAACACTGATCAGACTGAAATTTAAACGATGTATACGATACACCTATCTTGTCGCACTCTCCTTGCGTAGACACTTTTGACGATGGGAAGACCATCCACATGTCCAGGTTTGAGCTAAAAATTTCATTCGGAGACAGGCCGGGTTGAATCGGAATCATGAGCCAATGGTCGCGTAAACTTTCTATTTCAGCATAGGAAGCAAAATCTCCAACCATCTCGATATGAATATCCGAGTTTCTTGCAGACATCTGTGAAGGTGATAGAACCAAGCTCGTTGTGGATGTAGAGTTTAATTCCTCCTCTGTCGTGTTGCTATATGATTTGTACGTTTGATGAATATGCACCTGTAGCTGAAAGTCAACCTGGTACTTTCCAATCCGATACCCACGATACCACCAAGTTTCATCGTAACGGAGGCAGTGAGCTGACCCAGGGGTTCCTTCAGACAGCCAGCTGAGCGAATAGGAACACTCCCTATACCCTCTGGCAATGTCATCACCACCAAAAGAAGGGCATGCACAACAAAACCCTTGACTATCACTGCATAGAATACAAAAACGTATTACTGTATATGCTATACTAAACATGATGGATATAGAAACACGTACGCAACATCTATCTTGTTGCCATTTTGATCAATCGCAGTAGCCCAGCCACATGTTGGTTGTGAATTGAATGCGCCATCCTCACAACCTCTCACCGTGTACCCTGAACCTGTTGGAATGTATTCCTGCAAGAAATATACCAGGTACTACATTATGCTTCCGATCTCTCCTGTGTATACGTAAACCACCATACCTCGTATGGTCTTCCATTGAAGACTGTTGGACTTTCGAGTGAGTACAAAAGTTGTACTGGAGTTTTGGTCATGCTTATTCTTATGGGTTCAGATAGATCTCTACATGAACAATCCTGATCAAATTGGTGGTTGCATGGGCAAGGGCACTCTCCTGTCGGGGAGTCAACGCAGTCAACGCGAACGTCCAGGAAGTCAGTCTCATAGAGCTTGTCATTTTCAACAGTCAATGCCACCACGAGTTTTTTTGTACATTCGAATTCACCCTTCGGATAAAGACGGTGATAGTGTTGTTAAGATGGTTTTATGTCATCATAATGGTTAGAATACATACCAATCCATTCTCACACAGACTTATCTTGCTGACTGACAAGAGTGATCCCAGAGCTGTTGATAGCCAAGACAAAACCAATATCACCAATACATGATAATTATGCCTATTCATTACAGCCCTAAATGCTTTTTATTCAAACTATGATTTTTAATCAAATTCTCTAAACTTTGTTCATACGAAACAGAGGTGCTTGAAATTTGATCAAGAACCTCCAACAGGTCTCCTTCTTCACACAGATTAGTGGTAATCATATCAATGAGTTTGTGAGTCATATTTAGGGTATTTTCCTGCATTTTTGCCTTCTTTTCACTCTCAGTAAGTAATATTGCCAACTTTTGATTCTCTCGAACTACCCTGAGGGCTTTCTCTCGCGAAAAAAGTTGTGGGGAATCATTCACCACTCCTGATTCTACGGTCCTTGCTTGATCTACTAGCCTCCTGCTTTCGCCCATCAGGGATGCATTGCCACCCTGCAACGAGGATATTCGACTTTCTAAATTCTTTATAATAGTCTGATGCTCTACTTTTTCCTTCTGAGCCAGCTCGTGGGACTGTACAGCGTTGTCCTCGAGAGTCTTCCGTTCTTCTTGAAGACGTACAACCTGGCTCTGTAGATCTCTCACAGTAGTCTGATGCTCTACTTTTTCCTTCTGAGCCAGCTCGTGGGACTGTACAGCGTTGTCCTCGAGAGTCTTCCGTTCTTCTTGAAGACGTATAACCTGGCTCTGTAGATCTCTCACAATAGTCTGATGCTCTACTTTTTCCTTCTGAGCCAGCTCGTGGGACTGTGCAGCGTTGTCCTCGAGAGTCTTGCAATCTTCTTGAAGACGTACAACCTGGC
>PJEL010002412.1_pt1 | contig 17207 bp, 16 predicted proteins | sample 1853271 | NCBI WGS metagenome assembly PJEL01 (sample SAMN08108733, study PRJNA415343) | Invertebrate metagenome, whole genome shotgun sequencing project. | host: Globobulimina | place: Sweden: Gullmar Fjord | collected 2015-08
CCTATGACCCTTTTGTTTCTTATGCCTTTTTGAGTGCATTGGAGGAGAGCCAATCCGCTGTTGCAGATACCGGCTGGGCGCCCCGTCATCTGGTCCTGGAAGATCAAAACGGCCTGCTGTTGGGAGCGGTTCCCATGTACATCAAAAACCACAGTCGCGGTGAATATGTGTTTGACTACCAATGGGCAGACGCCCTTGAACAAGCTGGCGGATTGTACTATCCAAAACTGCAGGTTTCCATTCCCTTCACACCGGTGACCGGCAATCGACTTCTGGTTCGACCAGGGAGACATGAAAAAACTGCCGAGAGAATCTTGATTGATGGGTGCATGCAAGCTGTGAAACAGCTGGCGGTCTCTTCACTGCATTTTACTTTTCTAAAAAACAGGCAAGCAGAACAGCTCAAAGAGGCCGGTTTTCTGCTTCGTACCGATCAGCAGTTTCATTGGCAGAACGGAGAGTACGCTGATTTCGATGATTTTCTGGAGGCGCTTTCCTCAAAAAAGAGACGCAACATCCGGCGGGAAAGGAGAATGGCGTTGGAAAATGGCATCCAGATCGAACTTCTGACCGGAGCTGAAATCACAGAATCCCACTGGGACGCTTTTTTTCGATTTTATATGGATACCGGTAGTCGTAAGTGGGGGACTCCTTATTTGACACGGCGATTTTTCTCCTTAGTAGGGGCTTCAATGGCGGACCGGATTCTTTTGATCATGTGCCGCTTCGGAGATGATTATGTGGCTGGCGCCTTGAATTTCATCGGAGGCGACTGCCTGTATGGACGGTATTGGGGTGCTCTGGGAGACTTTCCGTTTCTTCATTTCGAAGTCTGTTACTATCAGGCAATCGAATACGCCATTCGGTACAAATTGTCTTTTGTTGAGGCCGGAGCTCAGGGGGAACACAAGCTTGCCCGAGGTTACCTGCCACATCAGACGTACAGTGCACACTGGATTGCCAATGATAGCTTTCGATCAGCCATCGCCAACTATCTCGTTTCCGAACGACGTTATGTCGATGAAAATATCCAGGTCTGGCATGAACACTCACCGTTCAGATCGGAAAAAAACTAGCTAGCTATCAATATCCCCCTTCCTATGAGACAATTGCCTCTTGTTCCTTTATTAAAATCGGCATAGCATAATTTAAAACAAGGCATTTTTTAGGAAAAATCAATACCAAGCAGTCAGTCATCTCGTGCTTGCAGACTGTGTCATAATAGAAAAAGATCCGATTTCTCAATATTTAACTGACGATTAGTCACACCTGTCACGCCCGACTTGATCCAAGTGTTTCGTTTCGAAACACGTTGCTCGCAGGTTCTAGGGTTATTTCTATGTATAACGCTCTAGATGCCGGATCAGGTCCGGCATGACAAAGGTTAACATTTGGATTTTTGTTAATTGGGACACAGTCTGTTGATACATGATCCAGAGACATCGCTGTATGCTAACCCCGGATCAAAGTCAGGGGCAGGCTCTAGATGCCGGATCGAAGTCCGGTATGACCAGATGAAATGGATTTTTCATCTCTAGTTGTGCTATCCCTGCTTTTAGCGGTTTATTTTACTCTCTAGCATTGAACAAAATTTCAACGAAATGAAATATGGAAAGTCTGTTAGCAAGTTTGAAACGAGCCCAGGAACCCGGCGCTCTGGAAGATCTGGGACATGATGAACTGAAAGCCATCCATAGTGAACTGGAAATCCTCCGGAAGATGGTACATACGCGACTCCTGGAACTATCGTTGCCGGAAGAAGATGATCCTGATTATATCCATATCGTCGTCAATGGGAAGCAGGACCGCATTAAGAAGGACATCGAAGTTTTAAATATCTCCTGTAATAGTTTCAATACACTGCCGGATGTAATTTATCAGCTGAAAAAACTCAAGAAACTCTATCTGTACAACAACTCATTTTCCTCGGAGGAGAAACAAACGATACGTCAGCAATTTCATGCCGGAGTCCATATTTACTTTTAAACACTACCAAAACCTATTGATCACGTTATCAGATCTGATGGCAGGAAATCCGTGCGGTTCTGATAAACCAGCATTCTTCTCGCTTTAACAAAGTCTATCCGGGTAATCGAAGCGTTATTCAAAATAAAAAGGTATTCGCGGTTAACAGTCGATAAGTTGAAAAGATAGTAAAGGACGCAGTTTATAAAATAACTGTGAGTCACAATCGCTATGCGATGATCAGTCTGCCCATGCTGCTTAATCAGCGCCTCAAGTACCTTCCCCGACCTTTTGTAACAAGCCTCCGGTTCTTCATAGGGTCGACTCCACCACCCGTTCGGATTCATCGATTCTGGAACTGTATAATCCGGATATTGGATTTTAATAAACTCCGGAGTAACACCTGGAAAGCCGATACGCTGTCCGCTCGACCGATCAATATTCCAGACGCCCCCCTGTTCATGCAGGTTCTCCCAGATCACCGGTTTGAGATCCACCCTGTCGACAAACGGTTTTGCCGTGTCCATCGTACGGATCATCGGACTTACAAAGAGATGTGTGAAATCGAAATTATTGAAATTGAACCGATCCTGATATTTGCCGTTTGAAGATGAAAGATAGGAATCGACAAGGAATTCTCCCAATTTTTCTGCCTGTTGCTGACCTCGTTCTGAAAGTGGTGCGTCAGAAAAACGATGGTTCTCATAAATTTTCAACCCTTGGGCATCTTGGTAGTCTTTTATGTGTTCATCTATGATCACATTATTCTCGGACTGAGCATGTCGAATAAGATATAATTGCATAATCGTAAACCTTTTTAAAAATTGTTTGAGGAACTTATAGCAGCCCCCCCCCTTGGCTGTCTCTCTTTCTTGACTCCTTCACTATATTTTAAAAGGAATATCTTATTTCAGCAAGTATGAGCTTCAAACAAAATTATTTAATCACTTTGACAAGCTGATGTTGACAGTTTTTCGGGTTGAGTGATATTTTTGAAAAATCAACAGTTCAAAGGAGATTCGGCGGGGCAGTTGTTCAACAAGTTCATCTCAAGCCGATACTGGTCCTTTGTGCCTAATCGTGTCTAAACCGGAAAGGAAATCCAATGACCCAAAAGCGTATCCCGTTCTCAAGTGACCAACTGAACGAAATCATCAAGACCTATCCAACACCGTTTCACATTTATGACGAACAAGCGATCTTGGATAATGCCCGCCGGTTTAAAGCTGCTTTTGCGTGGAATAAGGGTTTCAAGGAGTATTTTGCCGTTAAAGCGACACCAAACCCGTTTATTATGAAAATACTTCACCAGGAAGGGTTCGGGTCTGACTGCAGCTCAATGCCGGAACTGCTGCTCGCAGAAAAGTGTGGTATTATGGGTGATGAGATCATGTTCTCTTCTAACGCTACTCCTGCAAAAGAGTACATCAAAGCCAGGGAGCTAGGAGCGACGATTAATCTGGATGATATCAGCCATATCGATTTTCTGGAAAAGCATGCTGGAATCCCCGAATTGATTTCTTTTCGATACAACCCGGGAAAACTTCGTGAGGGGAATTTCATCATTGGCGACCCAGAGGAGTCCAAGTACGGGTTTACCAGAGAGCAAATCTTTGAAGGATTTAAAATAGTTCGTGAAAAAGGCGCTAAACGATTCGGCGTCCACACTTTCGTCGCATCAAACGAGCTGGACTCCCAATATTTCGTTGATACGGCCGCCATGCTTTTCGACCTGGCCATTAGTCTTAAAAATGAGATCGGCATCGAGCTGGAATTTATCAATCTCAGTGGTGGAATCGGTATCCCCTATAATCCCGAAGATGAAGCCGTCGATCTGGAGTATGTTGGACAGGGTGTAAAAAAGCTCTATGATGAGAAAATCGTACCGAACCAACTGCACCCACTCAAGATTTTCAGCGAATATGGTCGTATGGTGACCGGACCGTATGGTTACCTTGTTTCTGAAGTCAAGCACATGAAGAATACCTATCGCCAGTATGTGGGTCTGGATGCTTGCATGGCCAACCTGATGCGACCCGGGGTGTACGGCGCCTATCACCATATCACCGTAGTTAACAAGGAGAATGCCCCTGCCGATCACCTCTACGATGTGACCGGTTCCCTCTGTGAGAACAACGATAAGTTTGCGGTCAATCGAAATCTGCCCAAGGTTGAAATTGGAGATCTGATGGTCATTCATGACGCGGGAGCACATGGCCATGCCATGGGGTTCAATTATAATGGAAAACTCCGCTCTGCTGAACTATTGATGCGCCCTGATGGTGAAATTCTGGAAATCAGACGAACTGAGACGATTGAAGACTATTTTACCACACTGGATTTCGAGGCTTTTAGTAACTTTCAGCCATAGGGTCGGCTAAAAAACTAGGTCACATTCTGTTTGCAAAATGTCCGGCTGTTGGGACTTTTGCAAACAGATTATGTGAAGTTATTTTTTAACGATCCCATAGAGCTGAATTCACCAGTGACTGATGGAATTGGCGTAGTAGGAAAGGATGTCGGTCATTTCTGGGTTCGCTTCAATCAGCTGGTCAGAGTACAAAAGCATGTGCCTCATTTTCATCATCTCCATCGCCATCTCAATATACTTTTCGAAGTTGTGCTTGGGATAATAAATCGGGGCCCCTTTCTGAGTCAAATGATCGATTAATATTCTCACCCTGGCCTTGATTTCAAACAAATCCAGGGCCTTCTCATCAGCCTCCAGCATCACCCGGGAAACCAGAACAACGGGCAGTACCGGGATTACCTGTTCGATGGCTTCCAGCAGTTGGTTGCAGAAGAGTTCCACTTTCTCGAACCGCTCCTCTTTAGGTAGATCCTTAAACTTAAACTCTCCTTTATTGCAGAATTCGGCAGCAAAGACAGGATCTCCGAAATTCACACAGGCATAACCAAAACGTCGCCACTTGCCCATGGCCATCTGGGCAAAATTGCGGATAGTGAATCCAAGTGTCGTTTTGATGACGAACCAGAGACTGCGTTTTTTTCGATCGGGATCAAGATTTCTCAAAAGGCTGCGATCCTCAATCGTGCGGTCGTAATTGATACCAACCGGGATAAAAACAATATCACGGTCTGTGTCCGGATCAAAGGAGCGCAGCATATAATCAACCAGACCGAAGCGAGGGGGTCTGATTCGTCCGTCTCTGGAGAGGCCTCCCTCCAGAAACACCGCCTGACAAACCCCTTCCCGGGTTGCCATGTGAATATAACGTTCAAGAACCTGTCGGTACAGCGGGTTCCCGGAGTTCCGCCTCACAAAAAAAGCCCCCATGGCGCGAATCAGCGTATGAAGTGGCCAGATTCTGGCCCATTCCCCCACCGCATATGAGAGAGTGGTGCGTTCCATAGCTAGAAAAGCAACCAGGATGTAGTCCATATTGCTGCGGTGATTCATGACAAACACCACCGTGGAATCTGAATCTACCGCCGCCAGCTTATCATTGTCTATGCGCCCGACTCTTACCTTATAAAGCAGGCGGGCGATTTTTTTAGCCAGCCAGTAGCCGACACGAAAATAGAGATAGGCATTAAAAGAGGGGATAATCTCCTTTGCGTAAGTCATCACCTCCGCCTGTAGTAGTTCCCTGGGTTTGTTCTCTTTTTCGGCTACGGTCTGGATCGTCTCCATGACTTTTGGATCATAAGCCAAACGATCGATTAGCACTTGCCTTTTGGTCAGTTGAAAAGGACGGATTTCAATGTCCAGGTGGGATGCGATCTCGTCGATCACACGATTGATACGCCTTCTGAAAAACCAGCGGACACCAGGAAAGAGAGTGCGGCTGAATACTGACCAGAGAGTCAAAAACAGCATCAAGACAAACAGCCAGATAGGAATCGAGATCAGTGTTGTCATTTATGGGTCGGCTAATAGATTATTTCCCATTCTGTTTGCAAAATGTCCAGTTTTTGGTACTTCAGGGTCGGCTAATAAATTAATTCACATTCTGTTTGCAAAATGTCTGGCTTTTAGGACTTTTGCAAATAGATTATGTGAAGTTATTTACTAACGATCCCTATGCAAACAGATTATGTGAAGTTATTTTTTAACGATCCCTATTTGAATAGATAAAACTATCAATGAATTTGTTATTTGCTTCCGGACGATTGTCTATTTCTACAACTCACCCTGATCAAGGAAAGGAACGTTGTTTTTAAAACGGTTTATTTTCCTGATACTGAACCTGCCAGCGATCCAGATCCACGAAAGTCAGTTGCTCTTCCCCTTCCAGGTAAGCCATCATAATCCAGCCTTCACACCGATTTGAAGTCTCACGCAATTTACTAATCTCTGCGTCCGACAATAAATCCTGATTGCCCAAAACCTCGTTCCACAGCTCATACTCCAGTCCGAAGGCCCACTCAGTGCTGTGATGTTTATTACTCAGTTTGACCATCAATTCTGCTAACTGCTGTGCTGCTCCTTTCAGTAACATGAGAATACCCGTTATTCTGGTTTAGTTTGTATATTGCTTAAATTTCTACCGTTTTAAGGTGGATCATTTAATATCTCGTATATTTGAGCTCATCCACTTTCTGTGCAGGAGCCATGGATTTAAAAAGTTATGTCATCTTTCTCTATCAGGCACAGAACCGTTTTAATCAGAGATTCCTGTTCTGTTTTCTCATAGGAAATCGTAGAAGAACTTTAACAGGTTGCAATGGAAATAACAATTCCGATTCTAATGAAAAAAAATGGGACCCGTTTTTGTACATTTTTCTATAAATTCAGTTCAGTATGCTAGCAATATGAATCTATCCCGATTCTATTGAGACTGGCGGAAAATCCCTCTGTATGTTATGAATCGATTACACTATTGTTGCATCGAACTGAGTAATGAGTCGATTACAAATGTTTTCGCAAACTTTGTCAGAGCCAAACAGACAAGAAAGAATGCAATACACAGGATAACACATTAACCAAGGGCAAGGGCTTCATGTTTAAGATCGATTTACATATTCACTCGGTTTTGGGAAAGGACTCTCTTATCGAACCGGATGAACTCGTTCCGATTGCAAGGCAGGCTGGGCTGGATGCGGTCTGTGTGACCGAGCACCATGATTATAGTCTCAGTCAACCCTTTGATGAAATTTCTCTCAAAACCGGTTTTCCTATATTGAGAGGATTGGAGTACAAGGCAAAAGAGGGTCACCTCCTGGTCTACGGCGTTAAAATGGGACGCAGTGATATGCCGTCCCAAATGCCGATGCAGTATGTCATCGACTGGGTAAATAGTCGGAATGGTGTTGCTGTGCCGGCACACCCCTACCAACGGGATATGTTTAACGGCTGCCTCGGAGACCGCTTGTCCACGCTCAACAATTTATGGGCCATCGAAACCCTCAACGGTAGTGCTTCCGAGTCGGAAAACAGTCAGGCGGATCAGGTCGCTGATCAACTCAAAACTGGAAAGGTCGGCGGATCAGATGCTCACGGACCAATTAACATCGGTAAGACCTACACTGTTTTCCAGGATCCGGTAAGGACCACGGCAGAATTGGTTTCTGCATTGAAAAAACAAAATTACTTCACTGAACACCGATTGCAATCGCTTTCGAAGAAATGACAACGAGAAACGAAGAGTTGGAGATGAATGAACAAAATGAATAGCCTGGAAAAGATTTTCCATCCAGAGAGTATCGCGATTGTGGGAGCATCCACCAAGGAGAATAAATTTGGCGGGACCAGTTTTTTGATGCGATTTCAAGAAGCAGGGTACGCGGGGCGACTCTATCCGATCAACCCTCAGGCTGACCAAATACGAGGTTTAAAAGTCTATCAGGATTTAAAAGCCCTGCCGGAGGTCCCCGATCTGGCAATCGTCTGTGTCGCTGCCAAGTATGTGCCTGGGGTCCTGCAAGATTGTGGTGAAATCGGTCTCAAACGAATTCATATCCTGACCTCAGGGTTCAGGGAGTTGGGAACACTTGCTGGAAATGATCTGGAGTTGGAGATAAAAAATATATCCAATCGGTTCGGCCTCCTGGTTGTGGGCCCCAATTGTATGGGCCCGTATTGTCCATCCTCCGGCTTGACTGCCTGGGGTGCCATTCCGGGCATGCCCGGTCCTATTGGGATTATCTCACAAAGCGGTGGAATAACTCAGCGCCTGACCGAATATCTTTACTCAATGGGCGTTGGGGTAGAAAAAGCGGTCAGTGTGGGTAACGCCACGGTTCTGAGTGCCATCGATTTTCTCGAACTCATGGCAGACGATCCCAAGATTAAAGTGATTGCCATGTACTTGGAGAATGCTGGAGCGGGACGTCAGCTATTCAAGCAAATGCAGAATATCAGTCTCAAAAAACCGGTTATCATATTAAAGGGAGGTTTATTCGAAGCCGCTGCCAGAACGGTCACTTCCCATACCGGATCAATGGCCGGCAACCGACTCGTTTGGGAAGCATTTTTCAAGCAGACTGGCGCGATACAGGTTCGCTCCATGGAAGAATGGGCAGATACGGCGATTACATTGAGCATGTTGCCTGCCCCTGAAAACAGTGGTGTCTTTCTTGCCAGTGGCGGAGGGGGAAACAGCATCATTAACAGCGATATTTTCCAGTTTGAAGGACTTAGTGTACCTGAATTATCTGAAGAAACGATGTTGGGAATGCAGAAACACATACCGGCCATCGGATCGATTACCGGTAACCCGTTGGACAGCTTCGAAATCTTTTTCAATCCACAACATATCAGCGAAATTGTTGAGCTGGTATCCGGGGATCCTGCAATATCCATGATCGTCATCGATCGCTTAATTCAGCGAAAAGCCTTTCACATTATGGATATGACCGACTTGACAGAGCAAACCATTGAGATTCTGAAGCCGTTGAGTCGCCTGAAACCAATTGTCGTGACAGTGGAATCTGATGGGGGAGATCTGGAACTGAGTCAAAAGGGAACCGCCATGCGTCATGAGTTCTGCAAAAACGGGATACCTGCCTTTCCTTCAACAGAGAGGGCTGCTCGGGCACTCTTCAAACTGCATGCCTACCACACATTTATAAAAAGAGTAAATAAGACCGAAGGCTGAAATTTTGTCTGAAGGTCTAAATAATAAGGGGGATCTATTCTGGTTTAAAAGAGCAGAGATGTGTCCGGGGAGACGTAAAGACGGACACATCCCTTTGGGGTACTACGGAGATTTCTGAATATCGCTTATTTTACTTTCCTCTAACTCATCGTTCTTTTCCTGTTGTGCCGGTACCCGACAACCATTGGGTTCCATTCAGGTGGGAACTCCCATTTTAGGAAGAATCCACTTCTGAAGCGCAAACCAGCCAACAAAAATAATTAGAACCTGTAAATATTCCATTGTATTATTTGTTTAAAACTCAATTACAGATCAATGCAAGCCCGACCGCTTAATCAGGCTGCACTGTCCACAATTTGACGAATTTTGGTGGGATCTGCACCAACTATCATCTCTTTCTGCTCACCGTTTTCAAAAAGAATCAGCGTGGGAATGCTACGTACGCCAAAACGAGAGGCGGCCTGAGCATTTTGATCGACGTTAAGTTTGGCAATTTTAACCTTGCCCTGAAACTCATCAGCCAATTCCGTCAGAAAAGGCGCTATCATTTTACACGGGCCGCACCAGTCTGCATAAAAATCCACCAGTACAGGTTGTTCACTATTTAACACTTTATCTTCAAAATCTGAATCAGATACCATTACAAGGTTATTATCTGACATGATGCCTCCTTTTCTGACTATTGACGGAAAAAACACAACGCCAATCTGTTGCTAAATTAAACTTCAAAAAGCTCAGGGATCGTTAAAAACAACCTCACCTTCAATTTACAAACAGAATGTGATTTAATTTTTTGGCCGACCCCTAACAACAGTTGGATACTGCATTTCTAACGGAGAACCCTCTTCCCATATAGGAATCTTCAAAATCAATAATACTGTCGCTGATGTTGGGTTCGTCCTCTTTACTATAAATAAAGCTGATGCCACTCGCTGTTACTGCGGTGTCATTTTCTGTTGGCTCATCCAGAGCCATTCCCAATCTTGGGCCACCTCAGCCAGCACCCTGGATAAACAACCGAATTGACTTGTCAGCATTTTCAGCCATGACGCCAGCCAACTCGGTTTTCGCCTTCTCGGTCACTTCTATATGAACCATTTTTTCCTCGTTTATTTTAAGAGTTGTTTTGTAATTGCTGTTTTTAATTATTGCATTCGACGTGCCACAGGGGAACAATGATTTCTTTATCACGTTATAACAGTTATATAACCAGATTTTCCTGCAACCTTCGCCTCGAATCCGCCTCTTGAATCCCGCAGGCAGTATTGACAACTTGTTATATCCACTCCCGTCACCACTGATCGGGCTAGATAGATTGTCTCAGGAACATTATTATGGCCTGTCCCTTTATTACCAGGGAATTTTGAAGACGTCTCATTCTTCAACCAACTAAATATCTATACGCAGAAGGCTGTATTCAGACATTGGATCAGGGGGCAGATGTCTTAACGTTAACATTTTGGATAATTACGTTACCGTAACGTTACCAGAGCAGGCCTTCTTTTTTATACAATAGTCCTTTTTAAATTAAACTCCTCACCTCAGAGGCACAGATGGGGCAACTGATCCCATCAAAACCTACGTTATATTTGAGTTAGATTATCAGACTATTCGAAAAGGCTTCTACTACTCCATTTGCATTGAAGTTCCGCAGCATTGAACTCTGTTCTGCTAAATCGTATTAGAAAGGATGGTATACTAATTGAAGAATTACTTGAAATATCGATAAACATCGGAATAGAAAAAAAGCCCTCTTATTAATATCAAGGAGTATATCTTATGCCTTTATTTGAATTTAAATGTGAAAGCTGTCAACACCAGTTCGAGGAGTTGCTGATGGCATCTAACACCAACATGCCGGAATGTCCGGAGTGTCATGAATATCACGTAAAAAAACTTGTTTCTGCGGGGGTCTTTCGGGCCAATGGCGCTTCAGTCGGTTCGGCTGACTTTTCTGCCCCTTCCTGTTCACCCGGCGGTGGCTGAGGAATTTAATTAATTCCCCGGTACGGGGAACAAACAGACAATTGAACCGAACGATACCCTACCCATCGGTAATATCAGCTTTGGTTCTCTTTTTTCGTAACTATTCACCATATTTCTGGAGCCGAGGGGATTGTGATACAAAACGATGGAAAACAGGACGTTTTCCAACAACTCCATGGATGGATTCATGCGTGTTTTGGATCACAATCCCCTCGGCGGAGGACGTATTGAATAGTTACCTTTTTTTAATAATAAATTGGAGAGTAAAAATGGCAGAAGCAAAAACAACAGAAAAGGAGAAGGCAGCATTTATCTGTGTCAAAGACACCATTGATGGTGCATATCCAGCCTTGGTAATGGGAATCAATGCTGCTCGTCTGGGCATGGAGACCAAGATATTCTACTCGTTTATGGGTTTGAACATGGTGATGAAAGAGGGCGCCTCAAAAGCCAAGTTTTTCCCCCCAGGTTTTATGGGAGCGATTCCGGGCATGGCTACTCTTGCCTCCGGTATGATGAAGAAAAAGGTTGAAAAAGCCAATATTCCGGACCTGGAAGACCTGATGGAGATGGCGCAATTCGAAGGCGTAGAATTGATCGCCTGTCACATGACAGTCGAAATGATGGAATTGGATAAAGAGGATTTTATTGAGGATGTCGTCATCTGGACGGCTGAAAAGTTTATTAAATATGCAAAAGAGTGCAAAGTCTGTCTCTTCACATAATCCGCTGATCAGCAGCAGCGGATATTCCTCTCTGGTTCGGCATGGGCGAATAGGTGCTCGCCCTTGCCTGCGCCAGTCTGCCAGTTCTGCTATTTGGATTCCGAAAACATCGTACCAAAAACTTTCTGTCTGAAACGGCGCATACCAACAATCCACCTCTCATAATCAGAGGCTTTTCGTTGAAAATAGGTCTTTACCTCCGGATGGGGCAGTATCAGGAACAGTTCTTCCTTTAAGCCTTGAACCACAAACTCTGCAAGTTCTGCAGGCTCCATGATTCCATCCACACTGGCAGACCCATCCTCATTACCAGCCACCATTCGCGTTTTTACAGCCTGGGGGCAAAGTAGTGACACACCAATTCCATCATCACCGTGAGTAATCGCCAGGGACTCGGCGAACCCCAATGCTGCGTGTTTAGTGGTCGAGTACGGGGCACTGCCAATCTGGTTCAACAGACCTGCAGCTGAAGATGTATTCAGAAAATACCCTTGCTTCCGTTCCAGCATCGCAGGAAGTGCTGCCCTGGCTGCATAAACATGTGCCATCACATGAATATCCCAGGATCTCTGCCAGACCTCATCAGGAGCGGATGCCGCAGTCCAGCCGGGGCCATCGTCCGAAATAATACCGGCATTGGAGCAGAACAGATCAATGCGACCAAACTGAGCCTCTGTCTGTTTCACCACATTAATAATATCCGCTTCATTGGAGACATCAGCCCGCATTGCAACTCCGCCGATTTCAGAAGCCACAACTTCTGCTTTCTCCTGTTCGAGATCTACAACGACAACCGCTGCTGGTTGCTCTTCAGCAAATCTGCGGCACAGGGCTGCACCAATTCCCATAGCACCGCCAGTAACGACAATAACTTTATCTTTGATTTCCATACAATTCCTTATAATCTTGTTTGACGCAGCATAATTCTATTGAATCTCTGCAGCGCTTTACTTTTTTTCCCGGGTCAATGTCCCTAATCTTCTTCCATAAAGCACAGGGACCTCTCAAATTATCTTCGATAGCAACATCCCTTTTTGTTCGTACTCTAAATAGGGAAGTGCCGGAAATTGAGTTTCCGGCCAACTATAACAATCTTTGATCACACGATCAATAGTGAACTTCCACAGATTAGTTTTTTTTAAGATCCGTTGACCTGTATCCAGACTCATTTCCCGTCGATATCAGCTCAGTTAAAAACTACTCAACAACGACTCCGCCAAGGAGATCAAAACACAAAGAAAAAAACTTGACATCTGATACCCTACCGGGGTATTGTATATTTACACATTAACAATGGAGAACGCCTCATGCATCCAGATCACGAAAGCCAGATTGGACGATTGAACAAGATCGAAGGGCAGGTCAAAGGAATTAAAAAAATGATTGTAGACCGGCGCTATTGCGTCGATCTTCTTACCCAGTTAAAAGCCGTAAAGTCAGCTATTCACAAGGTTGAACAAGGCATTCTCAAAACACACATCCAGGGTTGTCTCAAAAATGCGATCACGTCAGGAGACGATTTATCAGTTCATGAAAAGATCGATGAAGTGATGTCACTGTTGGAAAAACGGATTTGAAACGGGAGTATAAAATCAATGAATAACGAGACTCAGATATTAAACATTCGGGGTATGACCTGTGCGTCCTGTGTTAGATCCGTGGAAGTGGCGGTTGGAAAACAAGACGGCGTTGCAGAAGCCTCTGTGAATCTCACAACTGAAAAAATGCAGGTATCCTTCAACTCAGAGCAGGTTTCTCTCGATCATATTGTCGCTGCCGTCTCAAAGGCAGGGTTTTCCGCCGAGATCCCCGTGGAGTCTGCAGAAGCCAATGATATCGAAGAAGAGAGACAGGCAAAAGAGCTCAAAAACCAACGCATCCGACTATTTATTTCGTTGGTATTTGCAATTCCCCTGTTTATGGTGGCCATGGTGGAAATGGTCGGCATATCACTGCCGTCCCTGATCAGTCCTCATCATCAACCTCTTCGTTTCGCCTTGCTGCAGTTGATTCTAGTGGTCCCGATTCTACTGGCAGGCTCTCAATTTTACACCCGGGGCTTTGCCGCCTTCCGCCATCTGAATCCGAACATGGACTCTTTGATCGCATTGGGATCAATGGCGGCCTTTCTTTACAGTATCTGGAATACCTATTTGATTTCAATTGGTGACGCAGCTGCGGTCATGCACCTGTATTATGAAACCGCAGGGGTGATCGTCGCCTTGATACAGGTAGGCAAGTACCTGGAAAACGTCAGCAAGGGAAAAACATCCGGAGCCATTAAGGAATTGATGCGCCTTCAGCCGGGGACTGCGACTGTTATTCGGGATGGCATTGAGGTTCAAACAGAAATAGCCGCAGTTGTTGTCGGTGATATGCTGCTAGTCAGGCCAGGAGAAAAAATTCCGGTAGATGGTCTTGTCACTGAAGGTCGCACAGTCGTGGATGAATCCTTACTGACCGGTGAAAGTTTGCCTGTCGAAAAAGGGGTTGGCGATACAGTAACCGGCGCCAGCCTCAACCAGAATGGCACCATTCAATTCCGAGCCGCCCGAGTTGGAAAAGACACAGCTCTGGCGAGAATTATTCAACTGGTAGAAGAGGCTCAGGGCAACAAAGCGCCTATTGCGCGGCTGGCCGATGTTATTTCGGGTTATTTCGTACCGATTGTCATCGGTATTGCCCTGGTAGCCGGTCTGGCTTGGTTTTTCGCCGGAGCATCAACTGTATTTGCGCTAAAGATATTTATCTCAGTCATGGTGGTCGCATGTCCCTGCGCTCTGGGACTGGCTACCCCTACTGCGATCATGGTGGGAACCGGTAGGGGAGCGGCTTTGGGAATTCTGATCAAAGGTGGCGAACCACTAGAGATTGCAGGTAGTGTAAAAACTGTGGTTTTTGATAAAACCGGAACCATCACGGAAGGTAAACCCCGATTGACCGACCTGATTTCACTGAACGGAATGGCGGAATCAGAGATCCTGCGATTGGCAGCCTCAGCGGAAAAAGGATCGGAGCATGCGTTAGGCGCGGCGATTGTAGAAGAGGGAGATAAAAATGAAATCAATTGGATCAAAGGCGAAGACTTCCTGGCGCTTCAGGGCATGGGCATACAGGCAACCCTGGAGGGGAAACGGATTCTGCTGGGTAACCTTAAATTAATGCAAACATCTGGTATACTTTCAGACCCGCTACCTGATGCCGATAGACTTTCACAGGATGGAAAAACCCCTGTTTATCTGGCGGTAGACGGTGTCCTCGCCGGTCTGATCGCCGTAGCAGATACGCTAAAGCCGGATAGTCCCATAGCTGTGGAGAAATTGCAGCAATTGGGAATCAGGACGGTCATGCTCACCGGAGACAATCTCAATACTGCCCGGGCCATTGCGGAACAGGTTGGGATCGATGAGGTCATTGCGGATGTTCTTCCTGGTGATAAAGCCAGTCAGATTGAACGCTTGCAGCAGAACGGAGATCGTGTGGTGATGGTGGGGGACGGGATCAATGACGCCCCCGCACTCACCCGAGCCGATCTGGGAATCGCCATCGGATCGGGGACAGATGTCGCCATCGAGTCAGCACAAATCGTACTAATGAAAAACAGCCTTGTCGGTGTGGTTACGGCTATTGAGCTGAGCCGGGCCACCCTGCGTAACATTAAACAGAACTTGTTCTGGGCGTTCGCGTACAACAGTGCTGGAATACCCCTGGCTGCCGGAATATTTTTTCTGTTTGGCGGCCCTACGCTCAATCCCATGTTTGCTGCGGGCGCCATGGCTTTGAGTTCAGTATCAGTCGTAACCAATGCGTTACGGTTACGGCGTTTCAAACCGGCTGATTTGTCTTCTATGACCAGCCGGCAATCTACTCATATTCAAGGAAACATCGAAAACAAACAACAGGAGCAAACCATGAAAACCATAATATCTATCGACGGCATGAACTGTCAGCATTGTGTAAAAAGCGTCACAGAAACTCTGAACAAACTGGAAGTGATTCAATCAACCCAGGTGAATCTGGAAGAGAAGAACGCACTTGTAGAATCGGGAGCAGCACTTGATGAGACTTTGATTACCCAGTCCATCACGGATGCCGGATTTACAGTAACCGGAATTCAGGCAGTTGAATAATCGTTGCAGTTGCTTTATCATGACAGTCTATTGTAAGCTGGAGAACAATTTAACAGGTTAAAAGACACTGATCCGAGAGGCAAAAAATGGAATCCAGAGCAGATGATCCCATCTGGCAGGCGCTATACAGACAAGTTCAAATCGAGGCCGAAGAAGAACCGATTCTTGCCAGTTATTTGCATGCAGTCGTTCTGAATCACAATACACTGGATAATGCCCTCTCTTTTCATCTCGCCAGCAAACTCTCAAGTCCCAGCCTGCAGGCCATGCAGATCAGAGATGTCATCGATGGGGTTTTCGATGCTCAACCCAGTATCGGCGAAGAGTTTCGAGCAGATCTCAAAGCGATTTGCGAAAGAGATCCTGCTGCCCATAGCGTGGCGGAACCATTTTTACACTTCAAGGGATTTCATGCCCTGGAGTCCTATCGCGTTGCTCACTGGCTTTGGGATAATGGGCGTAAGGGACTCGCTCTTCATTTACAGAACCGAATTTCAGAGCTATTCGGAGTCGATATTCATCCAGCGGCCAATATCGGGAAGGGCATTCTGATTGACCATGCCACCAGCGTGGTGATCGGCGAGACTGCCATTGTCGAGGATAATGTGTCCCTGCTGCATGAAGTGACTCTGGGCGGAACCGGAAACATTAAAGGGGATCGCCACCCCAAGATCCGCAAAGGGGTCTTGATCGGAGCGGGAGCGAAAGTCCTGGGGAATGTGGAAATAGGGGAGTACAGTAAGATCGCTGCCAGTAGCGTGGTGCTGACTGATATCCCGCCACACTGTACCGCGGCTGGTGTACCCGCCCGTGTGGTTGGAACCCCTGATGCCGATATACCTGCCTTTGAAATGAACCAAATGATTGTCAAACGGACCGGCAATCTCTAACTGGTGCCCTCCTGCTTCAACCCCCAGCTTTTCACCATTGGCAGCGATTTTAGGATCCCTGCAATAAACAGTTGCCAGGGGTGATAAAACAGCAGTGGCAGCAGGGCAACACCGAGAACAGCCGGATCATCCGCAAAATAGGCAGAGAGTAGAGGTACGCCCAGGGCCAGGGTTTTCTGTGGCGCCGCATACAACACAGAAATCGTCTCCGGACCGGAAAACCTCAACTTTCGTGCGCACCACACCGCCACAAAAATAAAAATGAAATGGACGATAATCAGGTAGGCAACCGGAATCAGGTATGAACTGAAACCCTGACGAAAAATCGGGGTCGAAGCGGATTTGGCCAGCGTGAAAAAAACGATGGAGAGAATCATCAGATTACTGGTAATCCCGATTTTCTTTTCCAATTTCTGGGCTCTCTCCCTGAACGCCGCACGTATCATCTGT
>PJEL010002413.1_pt1 | contig 17206 bp, 12 predicted proteins | sample 1853271 | NCBI WGS metagenome assembly PJEL01 (sample SAMN08108733, study PRJNA415343) | Invertebrate metagenome, whole genome shotgun sequencing project. | host: Globobulimina | place: Sweden: Gullmar Fjord | collected 2015-08
GACCGCGGTCGGAGCGGGCGAGTGCGAAGCTGGGGCGAAGATGTGGTAGAATCATGGGGTCGGGAATTCGGGAGTGGGAGATGGGGTGGGGGAGAGGTGCTTTGGAATTCCTATTCGCCACGACGTCGAACGTGGCATCGGTACCAAATTCCAGGTCATCGAAGTTCTGCCCGGAAGAGTGGACAACCGAAAGAACCAGCAGCAGCGGCACTAGAGTAAGAATGTGTTTCATCTCGAATCGGTGCTCCTGTGTCAGGCCTCTGACGACACGCCGGTCGTCGCTGCGCTCATGACTGAACTATACCTGTCCCTTTTCAAAACTCCATCCGCCTGCAATGGCGTCGCTTATGTGACGGTGAGTATACCACGTTTCGGCGCTCAAAACCGCCCCACACGCCTGCTTCTCCCGCTCAGTCGACCGGGATTCCAGCCGATACCATGGCATGATCACTCTCCTACTTGGATTCCTACGTGACCTGCTCCGTCCCGGCCGCGACCTCGTCATCGAAAACCTCGCCCTTCGCCAGCAACTCCTTGTCCTCGAGCGCACAAACCCCAGACCTTCGCTAACCGACCTCGACCGCACCTTCTGGGTGCTGCTATCGCGCGTGTGGTCCGATTGGCGGAGTCCACTACGGCTGGTGCAACCTGAGACCGTCATCACCTGGCATCGACGCGTGTAGCGGTTCTGGTGGCGGTGGAAGAGTCGGGACAAGGCGATTGGTCGGCCACGTATCTCAGACGAGCTGATCGAGTTGATCAGGCGCATGTCGCGGGAGAACCCAACCTGGGGAGCGCCGCGAGTCCACGGTGAGCTGCTGAAGCTGGGCTACGACCTCAGCGAGGCCACCGTCGCCCGCTATATGATCGAGCGTCGTGGTCGACCTACCCAGAACTGGACGACATTCCTGCGCAACCATCTCGGCGAGGTCGCCGCCATCGACTTCCTCACCGTGCCGACGGTAATGTTCAGGACGCTCTACGTGTTCGTCGTTCTGTCCCTGGACCGGCGGCGCATAGTGCACATCAACGTGACGTACTACCCGTCGGCAGAGTGGACGGCACGGCAGCTGTACCAGGCGTTTCCGTTTGAATCGGCGCCGAAGTATCGAGTACGGGATCGGGATGGCATCTACGGCGACGAAGTGGTCCAGGCCATAGCCAACATGGGCATCGTCGAGAAGGTGATCAGCGCTCATTCGCCATGGCAGAACGGGTACTGCGAACGTGTGGTGGGATCACTGAAGCGGGAGTGCTTGAATCACGTGGTTGTGTTTGGTCGGCGGGCTGCATAGCCGGTACTACCGCGACGCGGCATAGGCTGAGCTCGGGGTCAGCAGTCTATTTGGTGGATTGGTCTGCCCGAAAACTGCCGATCGCCCAAACCTACTCGCGAGATTCTCAAGAACTGATAGCTCGATGAACGCCCGGAGAGATTCGCGCCAGTCTTGTAGCGGAATCGGTGACCCGAATCGCCTGGATAATCGTTTCGTTCTGGGCAGATGGGGTTTTTGACTAGGGACAACTACGGACAAGAACGAATGGCGAAATTTGAGCCCAACACGGGTCGACATACCTCACGACACACCGCGCTGGCTGTGATATTCTCTGAAATACGCAGCATCGGCGAACATTGCGCGATTCCAATTCATTGATCGACGCTCGCGCATTGGTATGCTCGATAGGGCAGACCGAAGCCACTACATTTTGATTGGAAGGCACCCGGCACTACCCGCGCCCGATCTCAGCCGGACGCGAGTAGTGCTGGGAAAGGCAGGGGCATGGCTCGCGAACCTGTCGAATTCGGCCCATATCGGCTCGACATTGACCCTGACCAGCTGTGGCAGGGCTCGACGAGGGTCCCCCTTCGCGCGAAGAGCCTGAGCGTTCTGGCCTACCTGGCCTGCCGACCTGGACGCCTGGTCACCAAGGAGGAGCTTCGCGAACAGGTCTGGGGCGCCACCCAAGTCAGCGACACCACGCTCCGCGTCACGGTGCGTGAGATCCGCGCCGCGTTGGGTGATGACACGACGGTCTCGTCGTACATCGAGACTGCACCGGGGCAGGGCTATCGATTCTTCGCACACCCGGCAATGAGCTCGGGCCTCGAGAGCACGACATGTCAAAGGCAGGAGCGGCACCCTGCAGGCCAAGGCGAGCCGATCGTGGGTCGGCGGCAAGAGGTCGAATACCTGCTGAACCGCTACCTGGAGGCCGAAAAGGGCCGGCGTCAGCTCATCTTCTTGGCAGGTGAGCCGGGGGCCGGCAAGACCACCCTGGTCCAGCTGTTCATGGAGCGCCTTGCCGGGCGACCGGAGACCACCCTCGTGAGCGCCCAGTGTGCAATGAGCTTCGGGGCCGGGGAAGCCTACGGCCCGGTACTGGAGTCCCTGGGGCGCCTGGCGATCGAGCCCGACGGTGGGTTTCTGATCCGGCTCCTCGACGACTGCGCGCCCATGTGGCTCCTGCAACTGCCCGCCTTGGTTGAGAGTGCCAAGCTCGAGAGGCTGCAGCACCGGGTCGAGGGTGCTACGCGGGAGCGGATGATTCGCGAACTGAACGACGTGCTCGAGCGCCTGACCACACAGGCGACGCTCGTGCTGGTGCTGGAGGATCTCCACTGGAGTGACGTGGCCACGGTGAGACTGCTGACCTCGATCGCCCAGCGTCCCGAGGCCGCGCGGCTCCTGATCCTCGGCACCTATCGCCCGGCCGACGCTGTATTGTACGCCCCCACTCTGGGTGAGGCCATTCGCGAGCTCCAGGGAAAGGGTCTATGCGAGCATCTCGACCTCGAACTCCTGACGAGACGCGACGTCGGTGAGTACACGGCAACCCGTATCGGAGGCAAGTCCTCGGAGGAGCTGGCGGATCAGGTCTTCCAGCGCAGCGGAGGCAACGCGCTCTTCATGGTCAACGTACTCGACCACCTCTTGCAGGCGGGGGCAGTCCACAAGCTCGACGGCTGCTGGAACGTGGACAGTACGGCTGCCGCGCTGAACCAGGTACCGGAAGGGCTGCGCCCCTTCATTCGACGCCGCCTCGACACGCTGTCCGCCGAGGAGCGCCAGATCCTCGAGGCGGCAAGCGTCGTCGGCGTCGAGTTCGCCGCCGCCGCCCTGTCGTCCGAGATTTCTCCTACCGACCTCCAGCAAGACCTGGAGCGCCTGGATCAGAAGCTCGAGGCCCTTGCAGGGCGAACTCGCTTGATCGAGGGTTGTGGCATGACCGAGTGGCCGAATGGGACCCTCAGCGCCCGCTATCGGTTCCGCCACGCTATCTACCGCGAGGTTCTGTACCTGGAGATCCCCGAAGCTCGGCGCGCCCGGCTCCATCGAATGATCGGCGAGCACCTCAAGGCAGCGTTCGGTCCCGAGGACGCATCCCTGGCTGCGGTCCTGGCAGTCCACTTCGAGATGGGCCGGAACCGTGAAAGCGCGGCGCGGTATCGACGGATGGCCGGCGAGCGGGCGCTCGGCCGGCACGCCTACTACGATGCCGCCCAGCATCTCATGAAAGCGCTCGAGGCGTTCGACCAGGCCCGCAGCCGGCCTGCCGACGGAGACCCAGAGGATCGCTTGCGATGGGAGCTCGACGTCTGTATGGCACTGGGCACGGCCCTGATCGTGACTCGTGGCCATTCCGATCCTGAGGTCGGGAAGGCCCACTCCAGAGCCCTGTCGGTCCTCGATCGCCTCGACGATCCCATGGCCAAGCTTCAGACTCTCTTCAGCCTTTGGACCTTCAACTCGGCGGCGGCCGACTTGACGGAGTGCGCCATTCTGGTCAGCCAAATGTCCGAGCTGGCGGCGGGGATGGAGAATGACGAGGTGGCGCTCATGTCTCATTGCGCCGGGGCCCGGATCGCGCTCTTTAGAGGGAAGCTCGCCGAGTCCGCAGACTCCGCACGACTAGTGTTGGCGCTCTACGACCCGCTAAAGCACGGCGACCTGGTCAACCGCTATGGCAACGACGAAGCCGGAGTGAGTGCCCTGGGTGCGGACGCGTGGCGCCTATGGCTCCAGGGGTCTCCAACCCAGGCTTCGGCGCGCGCGCGAGAGGGCTGTGAGCTCGCCGAGCGCCTCGACGATCCCTTCAGCAGAGTGTATGCGTGGGTCTGGTCGATCGGAACGCTCCAGTTCCGCGGGGAAACCGTCAAACTCGAGCGGCGGATGAGGGATATGCACCGCCTCAGCGCAGAGCACGGTTTCTCTCTCTGGATCGCCTGGGCCACATTCTTCGAGGGTTGGGTGGCGGGGGCGCGAGCTGACGAAGCCGACGGTATCGCGTTGATGGAACGGGGTCTGGATGCCTGGCGCGGCACCGGCACCCACATTGGAGAGCCGTACTTGCTGGCCCTCCTCTCCGAGACCTGCCTTCGCGCTGGCCGCCTCGACGCGGCCGGAGAGCGGTTGGCCGAAGCCCGCGCTCAAGTCGAACGTAGCGGCGAGTGCTGGTGGGAGGCAGAGCTCCATCGACTGGAAGGGGAGATCCTGCTGGCGAGAGCCGAAGTCGGGGGCTGCGATGGCGACCATGGCGACCGGGCCGAGGCCTGCTTCCGAAACGCCCTCGAGATTGCACGCCGGCAGCAGGCCAGATCTCTCGAGCTGCGCGCGGCACTCAGCCTGAGCCGCCGGTGGAGCCAAAGCCGGCGCGCCGAGGCCCGGCGGCTGCTCGGCGGGGTGCTGGAGACCTTCAACGAAGGCCACGACACCGCCGATCTCCGTGCGGCCCGCGAGCAGATGGCGCAGCTTTCACAGGCCGACTGAGTCGAAACGCCCGCCGGTGCCCACCGGCGATATTTAACGTTCACCACCCCAGATTGAACGCTCTCCGGGCTTCCATTGAACAGAAGCTCTCGGGCAGACTGTCCCTGTACGAAAACGTCTCGCTTCAGCCGGGCGGAGCACTGGAAATGCCCGAGCCGATCCTTTCATTTGCCAGCGACCACGCCTTCGCGTTGCGGTTAAGGCAGTCCCGTGGAGGCGCCGAGGTCTGCCGCCTTGGCCGCGTCGAGCATCTCGCAAAGGGACGGGCTATGACGGTTTCACGCTGTCCATGAGACTGTTGTGCGCTCTGAACGAAATTCGGACCGGTTATGGACAAGGTATGAACAGGGGTGTTCACGGTTATCGAGGCGGATGCGAATCCAGGAGGATGGTTCCATGTCGAAAGTCACTCTGATTCTGGTAGCGGCAACTCTTGTGGCGCTGCCGACATTGGCGCAGGATAAAGCCGAGTTCGGCCTCAAATATGCGATCGCCCAGCAGGAGAATCTAGACCAGATCAAGCTCTACCGCTGGAACTCCGTCGCGACGGTCCAGCGGAACGGCGAGATCGAGGACAAGTACGAGATCGAGAACCGGCTCAACGAGAAGGGCGAATTGGTTCAGGAAGTCGTGGAGTCGGAGCCCGATGAAAGTCGGAGGCAAGCCCGGCGTGGTCGGCGGCATGAGAGGAAGTCTTCACGGAGGGGGGAGGACGAGCTGGTCAATGAGGTCCTTGCCTTTGCGGCGTCCTACATGTTCATGAGCAAGGGGCAGGAGGTCGATTTTTTCGACAACGCAAAGGTGACCGATGGCGAAGACGATCTGCAGGGAACACGCAAGGTCCACGGGGCAGGCGTGATGATTGATGGTGACACGGTCACCAAGTGGGTCGATTCGCAGACCCTGCAGCCGCAACGCATCACGTTCACGTTCGGCCTGGACGGACATCAAGTCTCGGGCGAGGTCAGGTATCGGGCCATCGAGAACGGACCGAATGTGCCGCGCCTGTCCACGATCCGCATTCTCGATCAGGAACAGGTGGTCGAGATCGAGTACATCGGCTATGAGAAGCAACTCTGACCGAGAACGGACAGCTTGCGCGGGCCGACGGGGACGAAATGCCGATCGACTCCCTCCAGCGAAATTTTACGGCTCCCACCCTGAATTGAACACCCTCAGGGGTTCCATTAAACATTAGTTATCGGGCAGAGTGTCCCTATCCAGAAACGTCTCGCCGCAGCCGTCCCGGGACCTGCCGCGCGGGCCGTGTGGAGCATCTCGCAACGGGACAGGCGGTTACCGTTTCCCATAATCCATGGACCGTTCATGACAAGATCACGAAGAACACACGGACGAACCGGCTTCGGGAGACACTTCCGGGGCGTCTTCCTGGCAGGAGCCATTGCGCTGACCCTGGGGCTGGGGCCCCAACCAGCGAAGGGGCAGGTCGTCATGGGCTGGCTCTTCGGGGAGTTCCTCACAACCGAGACATTCAATGTCGGCTTCGACATCGGCATGAATTTCTCGACCATGAGCGGGCTGGAGAACGTCGAGCGAACCAACGGGGCGTTGTTCGGGCTCTTTGGAGAGTGGCGCTTCCATCCCCACATCCATCTGCAGCCCGGGTTCATCGCCATATCCGACAAGGGCGCCCAGAACATCGTTCCCATCCCATTCGATGACCCGGAGCTGGATCCCCTCGTGACGGGAACCATGACCCGAGATATGGGGACGCTGGACTTCTACATCCTGCTTCAGTACGCCACCGGGCCAGACAAAGGCCTGCGTGTTGGTGCCGGCCCTCAATTCAACATCATCACCGGGGCGGTGGATCGTTACGAAGGCCTCACATCAGCGGGAACGTCCGTGGTCATCGAACAGGATCTGGAGAATCGGCTGAAGGGTTACGAGGCAGGTATCGCTTTCGACATCGAATACCAGATCGGCTTGTCGCTCGGCATCGGTGTCCGGTATTTCCACGGACTGACCGATATCGACGACACACCCGGCTTCACCGTCAAGAGCCGCGTCCTGTCGGGGAGCGGTCGCATCGCACTGGGAAGGAGACACAAGCAATAACGAGATCGCGCCCCGCTCCGGCCGTCGCTGGGGTGAATGACGTGGAGCTTCTCCGAGGCTCTGGTCAGCCCGGCCAACGTGCAGCACCAGGTACCGCTTTTCGGGATGGCCTGCTGGACTTGATTTTCTCGGGACGAAGAATTGGAGGATGAACATCATGCGCTCGGTTTTAACCCTTGTCTGTATCCTGTTGGTGGTTGCCCCCGGGCTGTGCCTGGCGGCCCAAGCCGATCAGGACTCCACCGAGGTCTCCCAGGAGAAACACTTCTTCCTTCCTTTGATGGGCGGCAAGGCCCGGGAGCAAGGCTATTCGCTTCCGCGGGCACTGGGAGTCGGTGTCAACTTCATATCCATTAATCGGCCGACGGAGATCACGAGTGTGCGCGCCGGCGTCAACAACACCGGCCTGAACGAGATAGATCACCTCAGCTTCTCCGCGCTGGCCTCGGTGCGCACCGTGATGTGTCGCTTCGACGCGTGGCTGCTGCCCTTCCTCAACGTCTACGGGCTGGGGGGGTACATCTGGAACACATCCCGAGTCGATGTGACCATCGACCTTCCGGAGCGGCCGGGCACGGAAATCACGTCCAACGGTGAACTCGAGGGGCCCACGTACGGGGGGGGCACCACCTTGGCCGGCGGGTACAAATGGTTTTTCGCCAGCGCGGACTTCAACATCACGTATTCACAGCTGAATGAGCTGTCTGAATTCGTCGCGAAGCTGTACAGCGTGCGGCTGGGATGGAACGGCATGGCAGGGGATTCCCCGATCAGGTTGTACTCCGGCGCGGAATACTGGGATACCAAACGGACGATCGGAGGCAGCATCCCTGTCGAAGATGGGGTGGTCGAGACCGTTGAGTTTGCCGTCGACCAGGAGCCGGTCGATCCGATGACGATCATCGTTGGCACCTCGGTGACGGTCAGCGAAAACTTCTGGCTCGTACTCGAGTACCAGGGCTGGCGGGACACGCAGGTGCTGGTCGGTCAGGCGACCTTTCGGTTTCCCAAGTGAGGTCTACGGCGTCCGTCAGGCGGTGAAGGTTTAACTCCAACGACCTGGGTCATCGATCGTGGTCTCGGCGTCTAGCACGGCAACTCGCCGCACAGTATCCGGGATTCCACGGCAAAGCGGCTGAGATGCGTGAATCCGTGTCCCGTCGCGATGTCTGCGATCCCTCTGATCGGTCCGGACCAGCGTAGATTGAACGTCTCCCATCCTGAATTGAACGCTCGCGGGGCTTCCATTGAACAGAGACTCTCGGGCAGACTGCACCTGTCCGGAGACCTCCTGCTTCAGCCGGAGAGAGTATTCGCCATGCCCAAGTCGGTCCTTCCACTACCCAGTGACCACGCTTTCGTGCTCCAGTTGAAGGAGAGCCACGGCCAGCCCGGGACCACCCGCGCAGGACGTGTCGAGCATCTCGCGTCGGGAGAGGCGATGAGGTTCACCTCGGCAGCGGAGTTCTGGGACTTCGTGGACGAAGTTCTTTCCAGGCAGACACGAAAGGCGAAACGGCCAACCCAGGGACAATGAAGCATTGATGACGAGGAGGACACACGGGAACACCAATAGTCGACGCCGACAGCGTCGGTTACCAGCAGGTCAGCCGACAAGCCAGGTTCCTGGCAGGATTGCTGGACCACAAGGTGGTCTACATCGATCACGGTTCTCTTAATCGGCTATTTAATTGTTTCGCAATAGGAGGTTTGGAATGCGCGAGTGTGTGATGGCAAAAACCCTGGTACTCGTCATAAGCATGACACTCCTGGCGGCAGGGACGGCCGTGGCTCAAGTCGGTCAGGGAGACGGACTGCTCATCCTCAATGGCGGGTACGTCACGGCAGCAAGCGCCGCCACCGACCAGACGATCGACGGCGGCATGATCAGCCTCACCTACGAGATGCGAGACTGGGCGAACCCGGTTTCGTTCGGCTTCAACATTGGCTACGCCTCGGCGAGTGGCGACATCGGATCCGGCGACTCTCGGGTTGAGACGAGCACGCACTCGATCCCCTTTTACTTCGGAGGGAAGTACTGGATGGGTAAGAGCAAGGTCCAGGGCTATCTCGGAGCGGCGTTCGGGATCTACTTCAGCAGGCTCAGCCGTGAAATCGTCGCGACCGGCGAGAGCTTCTCTTCAATCGAGAAAACCGGTCTTGGCCTGGGTGTGCCCATCGGGGGTGCGTTCTCAATCGGCGAGACGGTTTTCATCAATGCCAACTACACCCTCAACTGGCTCTGGGAAAACGAACTCCTTGAGGACGATCTTCTGCACTCCTTCAACCTGGGGCTCGGGTTCAAGTTGGGCACATAGAGGTCACGAGTGGAATCGACAATGAGAACACTGAAAGGAAACTGGAATCATGTTGAACAGATTTGACCCTAGAACGGCCTTCGTCTGTCTGGCAGTGCTTTCATTGCTGATCATCCCCAGCAGTCAAGCTCTGGCCCAAGATCTACCGGGAGATCATTCTCGCTGGATAGGGGATATCGAGGGGCCGGTAGTCGATGAGCAGGGGAGTGCGAATGTCTATGAGTTCCAGTTCCAGGACAATGGAAAAGTTAAAGTATACAAGCACATGCCTGTAAGTAAGCTGCAACAAACATTCGATTATGAAATGGTTGATCGTAACATAAAAATCACCGGAGACAGCTCTGGCCCCATCGGTGAGCTGGCTGGTCAAACGATCATGCAAGTTGACGATGCCAAGTATACCTTCAAGTTTATTGATGGTAAAACCGACATCATCTTGAAGAAAAGCATAAGATGGCTGAGCTGGTTAAACATCGCGTTCATTTTTGTATTGTTGTTTGTTGGTGCTGAAGTAACAAACCGCTACAAGTGGGCTCCATACTTCTTCTTTGTCGGATTACCCATCCTCCTTATCCCCATATGGATGACTTCAGAACTGGGCTGGTTTCGTTACGCCAAGCTCATCGCTATCATCATCGGTGCGATGTTCATAACGGTAACCAGATTCAACCTCAAACCCAATCACATCAAATATGGAGTCTTCCTCGTTGTATTTGGTCTGGCGTTCAACATCTTCGAGGCGGTTACGCAGGACTTCAGTCAGCCTTTTCTACCCAACAAGTTGAATGCGCTTGCGGGCTTCTTGAATGTCCTGACCATCTACCTCTGGTCGACGATAAAGATCGCTGACAAGAAGCCTCACACCTTTCAATGGCCGGGAATGGTTGTTTTCTGGATTCTTGCCTATGACTTCTGGAACATCTGCTTCGTCTACTTGAATTTCCCCAATACGGTTCAGTACACGGCACTCGCGGTCATTCCGGTCCCTACCATCATTGCGATCTGTTTAGCGAGCGGCAAATTCGCCTGGCTACAGGCGAGGGCCTATAGCCTGGTATTCTACATGATGTATGTCGTTACAATATCGACTTTCGATATGCCTGTATCGCTGGTCGAGCCTTTGCCTCGCAACGATATGTGGATCTGGACACTGGTGGTATTGAGTCTCGGGTCGAATGTTATTTTACTCGTCCTCCAGTGGAGGTACAGATTGACTGGAAAGGCGCCGAAGAAGCTCGACGTTGGCCAAATGGCAGTCGAAGGCACTCCGCCACGCTTTGGATAGATCCCGAGCATGACGCTGGCCAACATGGTTCTTGGACAGGCCAAGGAGCGCATTGTTTTTCTACCCCCTTGTTCCGGATCATCAAAATCTGGAACAAGGGGGAGAGAAAGCGAAATCCTCGCCAGAGGTGCCGGGTTTCGTCCGACCATCGAATCTTGAACGGGAGCGAAGAATGAAACGCGTCAATATCCTCTCCAGGATTTGCGTACTGGCAGCTCTTGGTGCCTTTGCCGTCACGGTGCAGGCAGCCGAGGGTGATACGGGGAGTAAGCTCAACCCCCTGCTTTCGACCGACGAAGTAGAGAACCAGATCACCATGGATCGTGAGGTCAATCCTCTCCATAAATCGGAGGTCTTCGCTCCCATAAAAAAGTGGCGAAGTCAAGTGGCGGAGAACACGGGCTTCCACTGGAGTCTCGACTACAGTGCCTTGTTCATGGCCGTGAGCGATAGCCCAGGGGAAGATAACGCGAGCAGCGGCATGGTTCGCTTCTACGGCTTCTGGGACCTCGTGAATCGCGGCGGCCCCAACAAGGGAAGCCTGAACTGGAAGGTGGAGAACCGCCATCGCTATACCAGTGTCCCGCCCAGCGGCCTCGGTTTCGACAGCGGGTACCTGGGCTTGTTCGGAGCGCCCTTCAGTGATCAGCAAACCCGCCTGACCAACCTGCACTGGAAACAGTATTTTGCCGGCGGGAACTGGGCGTTTGTGGGAGGCTTACTCTATGCATTGGAATTCGTCGATGTCTACCAGATAGCCAGCCCCTGGACCGGTTTCACCAACTTCATGTTCGCGACAGGTTCCGGGGCCATGGACCTGCCCGATGATGCCGCCCTCGGCGCCGGTGTTGGCGGATATATCAGCGAGACCATGTATGTCCAGGCCGGGTTCGTCGACGCCAGTTCCGACCCTGCTGATCCTTTCAGTGACGTGTGGAAAGGAAGCAACTTCTTCAAGTGGGTGGAGGTCGGCTTCACCCCGGGCCGGAAGAGCTACTACGTCGACAAGATCCACCTCACCTACTGGCATGTCGATGAACGGGCGGATTCAACCCCGGACGGCTGGGGCCTGACCGCCTCCTGGCATTCAGTGATCGATGACAACTGGTTTCCCTTCATCCGGGGTGGCTACACGGAGGACAGTGGCAGCCTGCTGGAACGCTCCATCAGTGCCGGGATCGGGTATGAACCCATACCCAAACGCGGAATGATCGGTTTCGGCTTCAACTGGGGCAGGCCGAATGAAGCCTCCTACGGCAACCTGGGCGATCAGTACACCACCGAGCTGTTCTGGCGCTTCCAGGCGACCACCGAGCTGGCTATATCCCCTACCGTCCAGTACATCAGAGACCCGGCATTGAATCCTGATGAAGACAGTCTGTGGGCTTTTGGTCTGCGAATGAGAATTGTGCTGTAAAGCAGAATCGACTGGCGATCATGGAAAGGTGGAGCAATGAATAAGGTCGTAGCGGGGATCTGTTTATTCTTGGTGGTCTTCGCCGTTTTGGGGGCACTGAATCCCAATCATTGCTTCGCCTCCAATGCTACCCACGAGGGCCCGGAAGGCATCGACTTCCCGAGGGAACTGGAGAGCTATCACGACGCGGATCAGGGAATCCTCGGACGTCTGACCGGCCGGATCCAAGCCGAGCCGTTCAACCTCGTCGGCACGGTGATCTTCCTGCTCGCCATCTGCCACACCTTCCTCAGCGGTTCGCTCCGCGAGCATTCCCTTCGTCTTGCGCACGCCCACGAGCAGAAGATCGCCGATGGTACAGCGCCGCTGAACTCGGTCTCCCACGGCGCCCGGGTGCTGCATTTCCTGAGCGAGATCGAGGTCGTCTTCGGCCTCTGGGCGATTCCGCTTCTTATCTCCGTGTTCTTCTTCTTCGATTGGCCGACCGTCGTCGGCTATGTCTCGCATTCTGTCGACTACACCGAGGCGGGCTTCGTCGTGGTGATCATGGCGCTCGCCTCGACCCGGCCGATCCTCAAGCTGTCGGAGGCCGCCATGAGCCGCATCGCCCGCCTATTCGGCGGCTCGCTGACGGCATGGTGGATGACGATCCTGACATTCGGGCCCTTGCTCAGCTCGTTGATCACCGAGCCGGCCGCGATGACGATCTGCGCGATGCTGCTGGTGCAGAAGTTCTACCGGCTGGACCCGAGCCCCGGACTCAAGTACGCGACGCTGGGCTTGCTGTTCGTCAACGTCTCGGTGGGCGGAACCCTGACGCACTTCGCCGCGCCGCCGGTCCTCATGGTCGCCGGACCCTGGGGCTGGGGCACGAGCCACATGGCGCTCAACTTCGGCTGGAAGGCCGCGGTGGGGATCGTGATCGCCAACTCGCTCTACTGGTACCTGTTCCGCAAGGATTTCGCCGCGCTGCGCGAGAAGTTCGAGGCACAGGTCCTGGAGGAGGAGGTCCTCACCACCCACCTGCCCCGGGAGGCGGGCGAGCGGGCGATCGACGCCATCGTGGCCGAGGTCGAGGCGGGGAAGGGTGCGGCCGGCCCGGAGATCGCCGCGACGGTCGATCGCTACGTGGCGAAGGTCAGGCAGCGCAGCTGGGAGTCGGTGCAGGAGAAGACCGCCGAGCTCGGCCTCGATCCCGAGATCCTGTCCCGGGCCTTCGAGCAGCGCTTCGAGCAGATCAAGCTCTATAGGCTCCAGCGAGAGTTCCCACACCTGCTGCCGAGGGATCAGCGCGCCCCGTTCAAAGATCCCGCGTGGGACCAGCGGGAGGAGCCGGTGCCGGTCTGGGTCATGTTGGTCCACATCCTCTTCATGGGCTGGACGATCGCCAACGCGCACCATCCGGCGCTCTTCGTTCCCGGCCTGCTCTTCTTCCTCGGATTCGCCGCGGTGACCGCCGACTACCAGAACGTCGTCGACCTGAAAGCACCCTTACTCGTGGGTTTCTTCCTCGGCGGTCTCGTGACCCATGGAGGGGTCCAGGGCTGGTGGATCGAACCGGTCCTGGGTGGCCTGGCCGAGTTGCCTCTGGCGCTGGCGGCGACCGTGCTCACCGCGTTCAACGACAACTCCGCGATCACCTTCCTCAGCACGTTGGTGCCCGGCTTCACCGATGGGCTGAAGTACGCCGTCGTGGCGGGCGCGGTCACTGGCGGCGGCCTGACCGTGATCGCCAATGCGCCGAACCCCGCCGGCCAGTCGATCCTGAAGGAGTACTTCGAGAACGGAATCACGCCGGCCGGCCTGTTCAAGGCGGCTCTCATCCCGACGGCGATCATGTTCTGCATGTTCATGCTGTTTCGCTGAGGATACCAACGCACACGGTTCTGCTAGGGAGCAATCATGGACCAAGCATCGATTCTTTTCGCGCTAGTCATCCTGCTCCTGGCGGCGGGAGTCTGCATCATCCTCTTCGAGCGTCTTGGTTTTGGCTCCATACTGGGTTGTATCGTCGCCGGTATCATCATCGGGCCCTATACCCCGGGACCCGTCGCAACCGAAAATGTGGCGGGCCTGCAGAACATCGCTGAAATCGGAGTGGTGCTCTTCCTGTTCACCATCGGTCTGGAGATGCGTCCCGAGAAGATGTGGGCCATGCGACGCCTGCTCTTTGGTCTGGGGTCATTGCAAATGGTGGTGACCGGGTCCGTGCTGGGCACCTACCTGTTCTTTCTCACCGATGCGTCGTGGGAAAGCGCCGTCATCGGGGGCCTCGGATTCGCGATGTCTTCCACGGCCATCATCATGGCGACATTGGCGGAACGAGGAGAACAGTCCACTGAACATGGGCAGACCTCGTTTGCGATTCTCATGGCACAGGATCTCTGGGTCGTGCCGGTCATGGCGCTGGTTCCCATCCTGGCTCACGGCAAAGCAGAGGCGACGGGGGAGCCTCTATGGGAGAAGGTCGCGCTGCTGGTCGCGGCGATCGGCGGCATCGTTGTCGTGGGGCGCTACCTGTTGCCCACCGTGTTGCGTTACACCGCGAAGCAGCGAAATATGCAGGCGTTCGGGGTCGTTGTGGTCCTGTCGGTCCTCGCCTCCGCATGGTTCGCTGAACTCGCCGGGCTTTCGACGACGCTCGGCGCCTTTCTCATAGGGATGCTGCTCTCGGCCTCGGCTTTCCGGAATCAGATCGAGGCGACCATCGCGCCCTACAAGGACACCTTGATGGGCCTGTTCTTCATCGCCGTGGGGATGTCGATCGATGTCGGCGCCCTGGTGAGTGACGGGTCGACGCTGATCGTCCACGTTCCGGTGATCCTGGCTCTCAAGGTCGGGGTGCTCATCAGTCTCATCCTGGCGTTCGGCATCGGACGCAAGGCTGCCATTCGTTCGGGTTTCTACATGTCGCAATTCGGTGAGTTCGCTTTTGTGCTTTTCGGTGCCGCTGCCGTCACCGGTATACTGAGTCCTCACCAACTGACCCTGGGCATGCTTGCGGTCGCGATCAGCATGATTCTGACCCCGCTGATGGTCAAGATCGGCGGTGTGCTGGCTGATCGTGTCGGGACTGTTGCGGTGCCTGAAGACGCTGAGCCGGCTACCGATATGGATCGCCATGTGGTCGTCATCGGCTACCAAGAAGGCGAGCAGCTCATCTGTCTCATGCTCGAGAGGGCGAACATCCCTTACGTGGCCTACGACGACGAAGTCAGCCATGTCCAGGAAGGAAAACAATCGGGTCGCAACGTTCACTTCGGCGATATGGAAAACCCCGTCACACAGAAGGCTGCGGGACTCGGCAGAGCCGGTGCCGCGTACGTCACTCTCAAGGACGCGGCGCAGGCCAAATCCGTGGCGGTCACCCTGCGGAATCTCTATCCCCAGCTCGCCGTCTTCGTGCCTGTGCGCTCGCTGACTGAACAGGATGAGCTTGCGAGCAAGGGCATCAAAGCCGGCATCTCGTATATCGAGAGCACGCTGCTACGAGGGAGTACGCTGCTCAAGGGTATGGGCATGCCGGAAGCCGACGTTCAGGAAATCGTCAATGACTTCCAGCGGGATAATTACACCCTGATTCGTTCCGCCTTCGCCGAACCCGCAACAGAACAGTAGCTCACTTCACGAGCACCAGGCCAACGGTCTCACGCCGACCGCCGGATTCCGCGGCACCGTGACGCTGGTGCCGGACCAGGCCGGAGTGCCGGGCGAGGTGTCGGGGCGGCAACGCCGGCAGGGGCGGAAGCCGGCTTCTTCGGCGGCGGCGGCGCAGGCGAAGAAGGTGCAGTTGGCGGCCCGCGGCGTTCGCGCCGGGCAGACTGGACGGCAGTAGATGCCCGTGGAAGTGACGCCGGTGAAGAAGCGACCGTCGAAACGGCGATCGCGGGTGCGGAGGGCGCGGTAGCAGATGTCGTGGTCGAGATTCATGGGGGGAAGATAGCAGGTTCGGCGGGCGGGGTTGGACGTTTTCGGACGTGGGCGTGCCTGGCTGGCGGCTGGTGGCCGGGGGCAACGGAGGGGGATTGGTTCTTGCGGGTGATGCCGGGGGCGAGCTCCAGCGTCATCGATGGCCGCGGCTGCTGCTTCCGCCGTCGCCGATCATCACGCCTTCCTGTGAATCCGTCCTCCCACGTTGACACATCGCCCGTCCTCCCGGCGCCGCGGCGCATTGGGAGGCTCTGGTGCCGCCCGCCGTCTACCGCCCCCGCCGTCCCGCCGCCACGGTTCTGCACCGCACCGTGCGCGAGCACCTGGAGACGTTCCTCGCGCAGGCCCAGGCCGGCGATCCGGACCTGCGCCCCATGCGCCCCGCCGCCGAGCGCGCCCTGCGCGAGTTCCTGCGCTGCGGCATCCCGGCCCACGGCTTCGCCCGGGTCTACTGCGACTCCTGCCGCCACGACTACCTGGTCGCGTTCTCCTGCAAGGTGCGCGACGTGTGCCCGTCGTGCGGCGCGCGGCGCATGGTGGAGACTGCCGCTCACCTGGTCGACGAGGTGCTGCCGCGGGTCGCGTACCGCCAGTGGGTGGTGTCGGTGCCCAAGCGGGTGCGCTGGTTCCTGAAGCACCGGCCCGACGCACTGGACGGCCTGGCGAGGGTGTTCCTGCGGGCGACCGAGACGGCGTTGCGCCGGGCGAGTCGGGGTGCGCCGCGCGAGGCGAGGTTCGGGGCCGTGCTGTTCGTGCATCGGTTCGGCGACTCGCTCAACAGTCACGTGCACTTCCACGTCATCGTGACCGACGGGGTGTTCAGCGCCGATCCGGATGACGCCGCTCGGGCGATCTTCCACCCCGCCATCGATCTCGACGCCACCGTCATCGCCAAGGTCGGCGACCAGCTCCGCCACCGCGGCCTGCGCTGGCTCGTGCGCCACGAGCACCTCGACGCGGCCGCGGCGGCGGACATGCGCTCCTGGCGTCACGGCGGCGGCTGGTCGGTAGATGCATCGGTGCGCGTGGCGGACTGGGATCGGCAGGCGCTCGAGCGGCTGGTGCGCTACTGCGCCCGCCCGCCGCTGGCATCCGGCCGCCTCGGCCGCCTCAACGCCGACACCCTGGTCTACCGCCTGCGCCGACCGCTGCTGGACGGCCTCACCGAGATCCTGCTTCCGCCGCTGGAGTTCCTGGCCCGCCTGGTCGACCTGCTCACCCCGCCGCGCAAACATCGCCACCGTTACTGCGGCGTGCTGGCGCCGGCTGCCCGACTGCGCCAGGCGGTGATCGCGTCAGCCGGTCCGGCCGGCACGGTGCTGCAGGAGATCGAGTCGGCGCGCGAGGCGATGGGGCTGTGCAGTGAGGCAGCCCGTCGGCGCCCGGCGTCTCGCAGCTGGGCGCTGCT
>PJEL010002414.1_pt1 | contig 17198 bp, 12 predicted proteins | sample 1853271 | NCBI WGS metagenome assembly PJEL01 (sample SAMN08108733, study PRJNA415343) | Invertebrate metagenome, whole genome shotgun sequencing project. | host: Globobulimina | place: Sweden: Gullmar Fjord | collected 2015-08
CAACTTGATTCCTAGCAGGTTCGCGACTTTGTCGGCATCGACCCAAGGCACGCCCATAAGGAACGCCAACGGCCTCAAAAGGGTGCCAAAGAGAGTTTGCAGCGAACCCGGAAAGAAACCGGTGAATTCACCTTCAGCGGGCGATATGCCGCTCGTGCCATAACTGCGATAAGCACCATGCAACCATGCGCCATCAATAACTGAATCCATCCAATTGAGGCTCACATCAATCACGGCGATCAGGGCGATAAAACCAATAAGCATCGCACCAACATTGAGCGCCAATTTAAAACCGTCCGTTATACCGTTGGTCGCGGCCTCGATGACGTTTCCACCAACGTCGATATCAGGCATCTCGACCTCACCGGCGGTTTTTGATTGTTCAGTCTCGGGATACATGATCTTTCCAATAACCAGCGCAGCCGGCGCCGACATCACACTCGCCGCGATCAAATGTCCGGCGGGCACACCCATCGCGATATAACCGGCGAGCACTCCGCCAGCGATCGTCGCGAATCCCCCAACCATAATCGTCAACAACTCCGAATCGGTCATCTCGTCGAGAAATGGTTTGATCAACAAAGGAGCTTCAGTCTGACCGACAAACATATTAGCGCTACACGAGAGCGTCTCAGCGCCCGAAGTACCTACCGTCCAACGCATAAAACCGGCCATCGCTTCGATGACCTTCTGCATCAAACCGAGATAATAGAGAACACCCATGAATCCGCCGAAGAATATGATCGTCGGCAGTACCTTGAAAGCAAATTGAAAACCAAAACCGGGCCATCCAGCATCAGGACCAGTAAAAAAATACTGTGCATCAGCAAGATTGCCAAAAAGAAAACGCGCTCCAAAGTCTGAAAGCGAAAGAAAACCCGCAACGCGATCGGAAAAAGCATCAAATACAATTTGCCCGTAAAACCCTCGGGATATGAGAAGAGCAGCGCCGAGGGTTACGAAAAGAGCAGCAAGTGGCTGTTGAGCCAACGGCGCAAGCTTGAAATAGCTATTCGCAATCATGATGACGACAATAGCGAACAAAACCCACCCGAGAACCGGGCTTGCAAACTTACCGCCGAGAAATCCAACCAGAGCAAGACCAGCGATCCAACTCGCAGCTCTCCCCCAGCCGGGGGCTCGATGCGGCGCTCCGTCGCGGAGGATATACGTCATCACGAGCAGCGCAAAAACCGACATCGCGACAAAACTCCAAGAATCCTTACGAAGGATAGCCACGGCAAAGAGGAACTGCAGGCCGACGCCCCACAGAACAGTTTTCATGCGTATTTTTGAATGGTGGTAAGAAAGCGCCCAGGCGATTCCGAGCAAAGCCAACAATCCGAACACACTCATGAAACGCATTTCCATTGAGAATTCCTCCGCGCAGGATAATATCATGGGGCATCGCAGCAACAGCCCATTGGGGAAATTCGCAAACGGAAATGATTACCCGCTGAACACTGTTTTGCTGATGTGGAGGCCAACTATGAAACTCAATACAACACTTTCGCTGATCGTTTGTATGGTGTTATCCGGGTGCGCCGGCCCTGGCGACACTCCACCGACAGAAGCTAAAGTCATAGAAATGGCAGGTCTCCCACGCAGTGTTCAGCCTGATCCGCGTGAAGTCCATTTTGGCGAACTCCGCATGATCACCGACGGCGGTGAGAATGCCGAAGCCTATTTCTCGTTCGCGGGGGATCGTCTCGTATTCCAGACGACCCGCCCTCCATTCGCTTGCGACCGCATCATGTCGATGGATCTCAACGGTGGTGATCTCAAACTCGTTTCAACCGGAACGGGCCGTACGACCTGCGCCTACTATTATCCAGACGACGAGTGGATCATTTACGCATCAACCCACCTCGGCGGCGAAGAATGTCCTCCAACCCCCGACCACAGCCAGGGTTATGTCTGGCCAATCTACGAGAGCTACGAGATCTTCCTCGTGCGGCCAGACGGATCCGAACTTCAACAACTCACCGATACTCCTGGATACGACGCCGAAGCAACCGTTTCACCCCAAGGCGACCGGGTCGTTTTTACCTCAATGCGCGACGGCGATCTTGATCTGTATTCAATGGATCTCGACGGCAATAACATCTCACGTCTCACCGATCAACTTGGTTATGACGGCGGCGCCTTCTACTCACCAGACGGTTCAAAGATCGTCTACCGTACCAATCATCCCGAAACCGATGAGCAGCAGCAGGCATATCAATCTCTGCTCGGCGACGGGCTGATTCGGCCGTCACAGCTCGAAATCTGGATCATGGATGCCGACGGCTCGAACAAACAACAAATCACCTCGTTAGGCGTCGCTGCCTTCGCGCCTTTCTTTCACCCTTCGGGCGAAAAAATCATCTTCTCGTCAAATCATGGTGATCCGTCGGGTCGCGAATTTGAACTCTTCATGATCAATCTCGACGGCACAGGTCTTGAGCAAATCACCTTCACAGGCGGTTTCGACGGCTTTCCGATGTGGGCGCCAGACGGCAAAACATTCGTCTTCTGCTCAAACCGAGGAAACGCCACTCACGGCGAGACCAATGTCTTCGTAACAGAGTGGATTGATTAAGGCGAACCGTCATTATCAGCAATGTTTCTTGCGAACGACCAGTGCCAGGTTTGCGCATGTTGCGCATATTGAGCCCGATAGCTCGACTTAGAATTGGTAGCCGAACCTCAATGAACGGCTCAGCGTTGAAACAGTCCAGTGGCTCAAACTTCGAGGAATGCTGCTTGTAAACAGTCATTCTTCCGTCTCGAAGTTGAGCCAACACCCTAACCCGCATCGACCCTTCGATCTATTTCCTCGATTGCAGCATCGCGCAACATGCGCAAACCTGGCAGCGAAAAGGATGCCTCTCTTTAAGACAAGTTGATTAGTTCTTACTAAGATGTTAATATTTTACAATAACTCAACTTGACAACAGGTCACTAAGATCATATATTTATATTAAGCCTGCAAAGGCACCGGCAAAGCCCCCCACAGAAAGTCGGAGGCGAACACGGTCGTACGCTCATGCAGGACGCAGATCAAAAGGAGACTGAGTCATGTCAAAAGCAGTAGGAATCGACCTGGGTACAACCAATTCTGTGGTCGCCGTATTAGAGGGAAACACCCCTGAGGTGATCATCAATTCTGAAGGAAACCGGACGACGCCATCCGTGGTGTCGTATCAACAAGATGGCCGCCGCCTGGTAGGTACCGCCGCCAAGCGACAAGCGATCGTCAACCCAAAGGGCACCGTGTCCTCAACAAAACGCTTCATTGGCCGTCGTTTCGACGAGGTCGGAGCGGAGACCGAAATCTCCGCCAACGACGTGGAGCGCGGCAAGGACGACGGGGTGCGTTTCGCCCTCGGGGGCAAGCAGGTGGCCCCTGAAGAGATCGCCGCTGCAGTACTCACCAAACTTGTCGAGGATGCATCAAAACACCTCGGCGAGAAGGTCAAAGAGGCGGTCATCACCGTTCCCGCATATTTTAATGATGCCCAGCGCCAGGCGACCAAGACAGCCGGCGAGATCGCGGGCCTTAAAGTTCTTCGAATCATCAACGAACCCACTGCGGCCGCTCTGGCTTATGGCCTCGACAGCAAGAAAAATGAAACCATCCTCGTCTTTGATCTTGGCGGCGGGACCTTCGATGTCTCGATCCTCGAGGTTGGAGATGGTGTCTGCGAGGTGAGATCCACCAGTGGTGATTCCCACCTTGGCGGCGATGACTTTGACAAAGCAATCGTCGATTGGCTGGTCGCCGGCTTCAAATCAGATCAGGGAGTCGACCTCAGCAACGATTCGCAGGCTCTTCAGCGTCTTTTCGAGGCGGCAGAGAAAGCCAAATGCGAGCTGTCGAACACCGTACAGACTGAGATCAGCCTGCCCTTCATTACGGCTGATGCCTCGGGTCCCAAACACCTTGCGATGACCCTCGACCGGTCGAAATTCGACGCTCTGACAGATTCTCTGGTCAAGAGATGCCGGGGACCTGTCGAACAGGCGCTGAGCGATGCCGGAATCAAGACCGGCGAGATTCACCAGGTCGTCCTTGTAGGCGGTTCCACGCGCATTCCAGCGGTGCAAAGCATGGTCAGAACCCTGACAGGCAAGGATCCCCATCAGGGGGTGAATCCGGATGAGGTCGTGGCGTGCGGCGCAGCCGTACAGGCCGGCGTACTCAAGGGCGAAACCGCCGACGTATTATTGATCGACGTGACCCCCTTATCCCTCGGCCTGGAGACCCTTGGAAGCGTGATGACGCGGCTCATCGAACGAAATACCACCATCCCGGTGAGTCGAAGCGAGGTGTTCTCGACCGCAGAAGATAGCCAGAACGCAGTTGACGTCGTAGTTCTTCAGGGCGAACGCGAGATGGCGAACGACAACCGTACTCTGGGCCGTTTCCGGCTTGAGGGCATTCGCCCCGCACCACGCGGCGTGCCACAGGTAGAAGTCACTTTTGACATCGACGCCAACGGCATCCTCAGCGTTTCGGCGAAAGATCGTGATACCAACGCCGAACAGAAAGTCACAATTGCAGACAGTACCGGGCTCGCTCCAGAAGAAGTCGAGCGTATGGTCCGCGAGGCCAGCACTCATGCCGATGACGACGCCAAACGCCGCAAGGAGGTTGAAGCCAGGAACAAACTCGCTTCACTTGCCCACCAACTGCAGAGTTCAGTCGTAGAGCTCGGCGACCAACTGCAATGGCACGACAAGGCGCGCGCAGAAGACCTGATAAGCCGCGCACAAAAGGCGTTGGACGAGAATGCAGGCCTCGAAACCGTTGCATCACTGGCAAGTGACATCGAGCAAAACCTGCACATGCTGGCGTCGGCCGCGCAACAGGGCCAGGCACAACAGAGTCAACCTCAGGGTCCACCGCCGCAAGCCGGATCTGAAAGCCCCTACGATGACGTGATCGAAGGAGAGGTCGTCGGAGGTTGAGGATTCTGAGCGCGAAAAGGCGGCCGATGAACATCGGCCTCCCGCTCGTGTCTTGCCTCCAGGAGAGGTGAATTATGAACTACAAAAACTATTACTCCGTTCTCGGCGTCGATCGTTCGGCAGACGAGAAAAGGATCAAACGCGCCTACCGCAAGCTGGCGCGCCGCTATCATCCCGATGTTTCGACCGAACCCGATGCAGAACCCAAATTTCGCGAAATCAACGAGGCCTACGAGGTGCTCAAGGATCCGGAGAAACGAAAGAAATACGACCGCTTCGGGGCCCAGGAACGTCAGGCCGGCCCGGCAAACAACTCTTCTACTAAATGGCAGGAGGCGCCTTTTGGCGTCAATAAGAACGGTGGCGGGAACACCGGTAACAGCGGATTCAGCGCTTTCTTCGACATGCTTTTCGGCCAGGATGCGGTTGATGGGCAATGGAATTGGAACGGCGGCGAGGGCGGTATTGCGACTCACAAGCCGGGCATCGACGCCGAGGCTCGTCTTGAGCTAAGCCTGGAGGAGGCGGCGCGAGGCGGCGTACGCAGCATGAACCTGAAGGATCCGGACAGCGGCACGGTGAGCCCCTTGAAGGTGCGCATTCCTGCCGGTGTGCGTCAGGGTCAACGAATTCGCCTGGCTAGCAAAGGAAACGCGACCGTCGAAGGCGGAACTCGGGGCGATCTTTACCTGGTGGTTGAACTCCGGCCGCATCACACATTACGCCTCGACGGACAGGATCTCCACACCACAGTGAGCATCAGCCCTTCCCAGGCAGCGCTCGGAACAACGCTCAGTGTCGCAACGCTCAACGGACCGGTGCGCGTCAAAATACCCGAGTGTTCATCATCGGGCCGCAGGATCCGCCTCAAGGGTAAGGGTTTTCCAATACCCAGCGGCGCCGCCGGAGACCTCTACCTCGAACTCAAGATCGTGCTGCCGGAAACACTATCGGCACAAGAACGCGAACTCTACGAGAACCTTCATCGACAAGCAGATGAACAGCACGAAGTAGCCTGACCGGCGTAAAATGGAATAATCAGGTCGGCCTTCTAGCCCGGACATCTCACCAACTCCCTGCTGCGGGCGGTGCGCGAGGTCCCTACTTTCGAGTACGACTGCGCATCCCTTAGGTCAAAACCCCACTGAACAAAACACATAGCCGCCCTCTCAGCATGAGTTGGTGAGATGTAGAACTTAGGGTCCGCGCGGAACTGTTCTTACATTTTCTGAGGCAGACCCGCCGCAGATTTGGTCTAAGACAGCACGTGGGGTCCTGATTTTGACTCTTCAGAACTCCTCTGTTTGCTCCATCGCCTCCGAGCATAAAAATACGCTACACTCCCGCGGACCCTGAGATGGAGGAAGCTATGTACGAACTCGAACGTGAAATTGCTACCCAAGTCGTAATAGAAGCCAGCGGAATCGGGCGTTCGGTGCAACGTGAGATTGTTGCTGCCAGTGACAAGCTGACAAAAGCCGACCGTTCACCAGTCACGATCGCCGATCTTGCGATCCAAGCGATTGTCAGCACCCGTCTCTCGGCTACCTTCCCTGATGATCCACTGCTCGCGGAAGAAGATTCCGGCTCGATTGACGGACCACTCGGTGAACGGGTTCTTGAACTTGTTGGACGTTCTTTGCCGGACATCGACATCGATGGCCTCAGCCTTGCCCTCGACCGCGGCGGTTACGAAGGTGGCAAGGCGGGGCGATTCTGGGTTCTTGACCCAGTCGACGGCACCAAGGGTTTCTTGCGCGGCGAACACTATGCAATCGCACTCGCGCTCGTCGAAAACGGCAAAGTTGTTGTCGGAGCGCTCGGCTGCCCGAACCTTTCATTCAACGGCAAGGGTAAAGGCGATGGCTGCATCTTCACGGCCGTCCTTGGCGAAGGATGCATCGCACAACCGGTTGCCGCCAAAGGCAAAGTCTCCGTTCAGGTAGATGACATCACCGACACCAGGCAAACTTCATTATGCGAATCTGTCGAGTCCGGCCATGCGGCCCATTCGGTGCACGCAGAAATCGCCGCCACGCTCGGTATCACAAAGGAACCTTACCGCATCGACAGCCAATGCAAATATGGAATCGTTGCCCGTGGAGACGCTTCGATCTACCTCCGCCTTCCAAGCACCAAGGGATACCGCGAAAAGGTCTGGGACCATGCGGCCGGTTTGATCGTCATCGAAGAGGCGGGAGGCCGGGTTTCCGATCTTGACGGCAAAGCTCTCGACTTCTCTGAAGGCCGCTACCTTGCAACCCAACGTGGCATCATCGCGACAAACGGCCATATCCACGATCAGGTGCTCGCAGCAGCACGCAAAGCGACTGGACTCTAGAAAGCCCAAAGTCGAGAGTAAGAATCCCTTCGGGATGGACGGGAATAGGAAATAGCCGCAAAAAGGCGCAAAGAAAATCCTAAGTTCTTCTCCGCGCCTTTGCGTTGTCTTCTGGATTGTGGCGTTCGTTGTGTTGAGTTTTTCCCCGATGTGTCCTGGTAGCGCAGCCTCGGATGAGAGTCTCTTAATCAGGCAGGACTGATCCGGAGCATTCGAATTGCACGAGGCGTTGACCTGTGACGCAGGCCATGCATGCGGGCGCACTTTTGATGACACGTTCTTGAAACCAGTTGATCGGCAGGTAGTAGAGGGCGTCAACTCCGAGTTCGGTGCGCACTTCGTCGGCATCGCCATTCAACCGTGCGCCAATCAACTCCGACTGAGTTGGCGTATTGATGCCCTGAAAACAGGAATCAATGACCATCGGCCACAAGGTTCCGAAGATGACTTTCTTGGCACCAGCCGCACGAAACGCCCTGACGATTCTTGATGCGTTGGTTCCGCGCACGATCGAGTCGTCGACAAGAAAGATGTTTTTTCCCTCAACCGCCTTATTATCAACCCTGAAATCGAGCATCGCAGCTTCGTCACGAGCCTCCTGGGTTTCTTCCATGAATATGCGCCCGCCATAGCGGTATTTAGAAACCGGGGTTGCGTATTGTATTGCGGAGGTATCAAGCTCTTTTTCCAAGAACCGCGCAAGCGCTTCAGCTCCTGGGATCGGCGAATGTGGAATCGGTACTATGAGGTCGATATCAGCAACCACATCACGGTGTTGCTCAAGCACAAGCGCACCAAGCGCCCGGCCGGCCCGCCAGCGAAAAGAACGGATCGAGTCGCCAAACATTTTCGATTCGACATCGGCAAAATAGATCAACTCGAAGGCACAAGGACGGGGTTCGCGCTGAATGAGCGTACGGCTGTCGATCTCAAGATTTCGATCGATAAACATTGCACCGCCATGCGGCAGATCAGCCTCAACCGTGAACCCGTTCTGTTCGAGGGCCAAGGTTTCTGACGCAACCATGATGGACTGCGAGTCCGAGCGTTGACGCCGCCCCCAGACTATCGGGCGAAAACCGTGAGGATCACGAAAGGCATACAGACCAGCACGCGTCGAAAGTACAACCGAAAATGCGCCTTTCGCCCGCTGCTGAACCTCTTTGATCGCTAAGAAAACAGCTTCCTTCTCACCAATACCTGGATTTGCTGTCTCGAAGTGCTCCGTCCATAAACAGATCATTCTCAGCAAGGCTTCAGTATCACATTGTTGAGAAAGAGATTGTCCTCGTTTCGTCAGTTCAGCCTCTATCTGGCGTGAGTTGGTGATGTGTCCGTTGTGAGCGATCGCGAATCCACGAAAATCGTCAATAAAGGGTTGAGCATTCGAGGCGCCTCCGCCACCGGAAGTTTTGTACCGGGTATGCGCGATACCAACATCACCGCGAATACCACCTACGGTCTTGAAAATATCGTCAGCCAAGCCTTCACCTTTGATCAAGCTAATCGCACGATGAGCTTGATCATGCACGCAGAGTCCAGCGTAGGCCGCTCCCCTGTGTTGGAGAAAATGAGCCCCGTTGCTGAGGTCGAGAACAACAGGCTTGCTATCATTCCTGATCATACCGACGATGCCGCACATACCGCCCTCCAGGCCGCCCAATATCAGGCTGCTTACTATCAGGCCGCATACTATACATAAGACAAGGGATTCGTGCTGGATGAATGATTCTCACCAGCAACCAGGAGTAAATTTTGAATTCTTAATTTCGAATTTTGAATTGAAGACTGCACCGCGCTCAGGATTTGCACTGCGATAGCGGCGACAGGAGTGTCAGGAGTGCGACGGAGTTCGTTATGGCGCTAGTTGTCCCTGTTTGACCACATCTCAAACGCCCTAAATCGACTCGTCGTGTTCCCTTCCCAATTCAGAATTAAGAATTCAAAATTCTCAATTCAAAATTCAGGAGTTGTCTTGATTTTCGATCTCTCCGGTCATTGGCACGAACCGCACAGGAATAACTGAGCGTTCACTGACTTCATCACCAATTCTCGAAATGACTTTCAACTCCTGGTAGAAAGCGCCGACGGGAATGACCATATGGGCATTGTCTTTGAGTTGTTCGATCAGCGGATTCGGAATCTGTTCCGGAGCTGCGGTGACAATCACACCATCAAAAGGCGCCTCAGTCGGCCAACCGCCATATCCATCACCACAGCGCACATGCACACTCTTATAATCGAGTTCGGTCAGAATCGTTTTTGCCTGTTCACACAGACCAGGCCTGATCTCTATTGAAAAAACCTCAACACCCATTTCAGCGAGAATCGCTGCCTGGTATCCGGAACCTGTGCCAATTTCCAAAACCCTTGCGCCAGGGCCGACCTCAAGCAGTTCAGTCATCAACGCGACAATGTATGGCTGGGAAATCGTCTGATTTTCACCGATCGGCATCGGCGAGTCGTGGTATGCGCCTGTGCGGTTTCCTTCAGGCACAAACATGTGGCGCGGTACACTGCGCATGGCTTCGAGAACTATAGGATCACGAACCCCTCGGGCTTCAATTTGACTCCCCACCATCGCTTGTCGTTGAACATGCCAATCGCCTTCTTCTACGAACTGATTTTTGCCGCCCGGAGTGTTGCAACCAATCATCAACATCCCCCAAAGTACCAGGAAACTAATAGCTCCCTGTCGCCGTTCAATCTTCGGATGACGTCTCATACAGCTTCCAATCGTGCTCCCGATCGTTCTCCCGACCTTTCAAGTACTAGCAATTCGCGTACCACCCTTGAAGAAGTGAACTCTTCGCGACCCAAGTGTAACCTGCCACAACTGGCGGGGCACACGAGGTGACTGGTGTGGAAGTCCATCTTGGCTGCAAATCGCGCATGAGATGCGATCTGAACTTTCGCAAGTCCTTGAAGTAGAGGGACTACGCCTGCGGCCTTTCGAAAGCACATCTCGCACCTCCTTACGATTTTCGCTAAAAGAGGACCTTCACACCAATCACCACAGTGTACCCCACAGGACCCGAGATAACTGTCCTCTATTGGTGACAATCCATTCAATATCGGAGAACTCAACCACTCCAGAAATCACACCGAACTCCCTTTCGATTGATCACCTTAGATGATCGATCGGTCCTTTGGCACGGGCCTTGCTCATTTCCTTATCGAGACCTGGCCGAATCGGGTTTCAAAGGAGGCACCCATGAAAGCGACACAACTCATGAGATCAACAGTTCTAATCGCCGTTCTGGCACTTGCCGCGCCAGCCGCCGCCGGTGGTTTCAGTTTCAACGTTCACAATAACCATGGTGGGTTTTCGATGGGATCATCGGGTTGGTCGGTCTACGGGGCCTCATGGCACAATCCTTCGTGGTCGGTCAACTACAACTATGCGCTCGCCGGCTATGGCGACTGGCTCGAGGTCGCTGGTCTTGGACGAGTCTGGCGACCTTACGTCACCAACGAATGGAGCCCCTATACTCACGGTCGCTGGACTCGCACAACGTATGGCTGGACCTGGATTTCATATGAGCCCTGGGGCTACTTTCCCCATCATTATGGCGAGTGGGCTCTGACAGCACACGGTTGGGCCTGGAAGCCCGGGTACGTCTACCACGCCGCCAACGTAGTATGGGTACACTCCGGCTCATATATTGGCTGGTACGCTCAAGCTCCTCACGGATGGAGCCACCACTATCGGGGCCAACATCATTCTTACAACAACGGCTATCGACACGGTAATCAACACGGCTACAACAACGGATATTGGGATGGCTACAACGAGGCTCGCTACGCGACCTACGTTCGCTGGGAGCATCTTGATACAGCCGATATCTCCAGACATCGCACTTCGTGCAAAACCGTGGCACATCGATCTCATCATGAGCCACGCGCCATGAACACTGCACCAAGTCGTTCGGAAATCAGCCGCAGAGGCGGCCGGGAGGCTCCAAGAGCGGAAATTGAGAGCCGACACGTCAATCTCAACGGTCGCGATGTTGTCATGGCCCGGCCCAAGAATGCCAGTAGATCGGTAGAACGACACGCCCCAGAGTCGGTTAAACGCGCTCTTTCCCCGTCGATCAGCCGAAGCCACGAAACAGAAACACCGCGTTCAGCAAGCAGAACGGGAAAAGCGGTTCAATCAAAAACCTCAACCCGTCGCACGAACCAACAACAAGAAGTCAAACGGGTTTCGTCACGACGAGTTGAAGCAGATAGATCAACAACGTCCCAACACCAGAAAGCCGAAACCACTCGAATGAGGGACTCGTCGCGGCGACCCGAGCGCCGAACAACGGCGCCTTCTACGAGAAGCAGCCAACGTCCTTCACAGCAAAAACCGGCTACAAGACCGCGTAGCCAAGCCAAAGAACAGAATCAGCGGAGGGCACGCACCGAAACTCGAAATGAATCATCGTCGAAAAGACCAGAAAAATCCGCACGAGCACCACAGACTTCGCGACAACAACCGAAACAAAGGGTCACGGCGCGAAGCGAGACATCCTCGAGGAGATCAACAGAATCCACGCGGAAACGAGAAGAATCGCGTTCATCGCGCCAAACCAAAAACACATCACGGAGTCGCACAACTTCAAGGCAGCAGAAGAAAGCAAACAAATAGGGTATACAAACCAGGGCGCGGGGAAGGATACAAAAGAGGAATGGCGCATCATCTCCAGCCATTCCTTCCTTCCTTGCGTCTCTGTTTTCTCTTTCTTCGCTCGACGGGCAGCGGTGCACCCGTTACCATGGGCTGAACGAATTTTCAGCGGTCAGTTTTTTGACCGTTCGGGCAAAAGGGGATGTACGAGATCATGATGAAAATTGCAATTCCAATCGCGCCGGCAAATGGAAAGTCCGAGATCAGTATGCAAACTCTCCTCACCATTCTCTTGGTGTGCCTCGTGGCAACGTCGACTGGTTTTGCAGTAGAAAGGGATATCAACGAGAAATCGAGCTTTTCGGCGAACAACCTGCTCGTCGACATCAGCACGCTTGACATCAGCCTTCGCGCTGCCGACGTCAACAATATCGAAGTTAATACCGAGCTGCACATCAGCAACGTCACCGAATCTCAGGCCGACGACTGGGTGGCCCGCCACACACCTTCATTCGAAGAGGGGCACGACTCGCTCAAAGTGGTCGTGAAACCTGGACGCAACGGCTTCATTTGGTTCGGTCACCTGACTGCCAAGGCTCGTCTCAATATCGTTGCTCCGCTCTCCGTGATGCCTGATCTCACAACCGAAAGCGGCAGAATCAGTGCGCGCGGCGATTTTTCAAACGCTAAACCAATGCTCATGCGTACCTCGTCCGGCGACATCGAATTCTCAGGCGCAGCACACTCACTCAACATCCACACTACAACCGGAGATACCCACATTGAGGTTATGCGCCCGATCGAAAAACTCTTCGCCCGTAATGCTTCAGGTGATATCACTCTGATTGGCGGAGCACGCAACATCGAAATCGATACTTCGTCGGGCAATATCTGGCTGAGCAATCTCTCTGGATCGACAAAGATCACAAGCTCAAACGGCAAAGTCAATCTTCGCTGGGACCGCCTCGATCAGAATCATGTGATCTATGTACGAACCTCATCGGCAAAGATCAATCTCTCGGTCCCCTCTTCGGTCCGCCCCCGTGGCATCTTAAAAACGACTACTGGAACGATCAGGAGTGATTTTCCTGGAACGGTCTCTGAAGCAGGCGATGCCGTCGAACTCGGAGGTGATGGCCCGCGATTCGACGTCGAAACTGCCTCCGGAGAGATCATCCTCACACAGGCGGAGTTTTAGAAGACTAGCCTTCTAGTCACAGCCAGTTTTGATTCATCTCTCTTTCGGTCGGAAGAGCAAGGTTCAGCACTTCAAACCCTGCTTTTTCCGGCGCCATACGCAATTCATCGAGCACAAGCATCATTGCGAAATATGGTGCTGTCGGATCAGTTCGCACGATCACCGGCTTTTTTGGGTTCTGTTCAAGGCGAGGTTTGAGATACGCGAGCAAACTCTTAAGGGGCAATGACTTACGATCAACTTCTATTTGTCCGGCTGCAAGAACATGAATATCAACTGCATCTTCTGCGACAATTTTATCATCTTTATCAGGAGGCTCTCCGACATTGAGATCGAGGCCCCTTGATGTTGTTAAGACCGACGTCACCAAGAAGAAAATCACCAACAAGAACGATATATCAGCAATCGAACCCACATAAACCTCTGAATTGCATGTCGATCGTTTCAATTGCATAGAATCCTCCTAAAAAGGTCAGAGTCCCAGCAATCGCCAAAGTTCCATCTGCAGTCGTGTCACGCCACATATACGGCGCTGGTAATCTCCGAAGAAACCTCCCGGTTCTGAAGCCCCGCGTGGAGCGCCGGAATCCCTGCGGGATGGACAGGAATAGGAAAAAACGCAAAGACGCAAGGGCGCAGAGACGCAAAAAAAACCAATTTGCGCCTTTGCGTTGTCTTCTGGATTGTGGCGTTCGTTGCGTTGAGTTTCTTGCCGATGAGTCCCTGTGGCCCGGCCAGGGTGAGGAGCTCCTACGAAACTTATTCTGCATTCGAGCTTCGATTTTCGTCGCTATTCACTTCACTTGAGACCGCAGAACGGGCCTTCGGGAGGATGATCGAACTCAACGCCGCGTTCGCCGTTGACGATATTGCCCATTGGAAAACCAGGACACCCATTCTTTTTTAGGACCTTGAGAACCTTAGCCAGCTGTTTCGCCGGTGTGATGAGCACCATGCCAACCCCAAGATTAAAACTTCTCCACATATCCTCTTCGGGGACCTTGCCCTTTTCAGCGAGCAGTCGAAAGACCTCGGGCACCTCCCAAGTACCAACCTTGATGATCGCGCGCAGGCCTTCGGGAAGTATACGTGGAAGATTATCGGTCAACCCTCCGCCAGTGATATGGGCCAAGGCGTGCAAGCGCCGGCGTTCGAGCAGAGGCCATACGTCACTAAAATAACAACGATGAATCTTGAGCAACTCCTCGGCGATCGAACAACCAAGCGCACCGACAGTATCATCAATGCCAAGTCCGAGATCATCGAAAAAGACTTTACGTGCAAGCGAATAACCATTGGTATGTAATCCGGTCGATGGAAGACCTACCAGCACATCGCCTTCACGCACCTCAGACCCATCGAGGATCTTCTTTTTATCAACAACACCAACGATGAAACCAGCAAGATCATACTCTCCGTCGCCGTAAAAACCCGGCATTTCGGCGGTCTCACCACCGAGCAAAGCAACTCCGCTCTCGCCGCATGCCGCAGCTACGCCACCAATCACGGTGCTGACAACATCAGGATCGAGGCGGCCGGTCGCGAGATAATCTAGAAAAAACAAGGGCCGGGCGCCCTGCACAAGGATATCGTTAATGCAATGGTTGACGAGATCCTGACCCACCGAATCGTGCCGTCCGGTGAGAAAAGCAAGCTTCAGTTTTGTTCCTACACCATCAGCCGATGCAACAAGCACCGGATCCTTGATGCCTTTTCGCGGCATCGCGAAGAGTCCGCCAAAAGAACCCATATCCGACAGTACTCCTTCAGTATAGGTGTGGCGCACCATCTTCTTGACTTGTTCGAGCGCTCGATCCTGAGCATCGATATCAACCCCAGCTTCTTTATACGTCGCCATGCTTCTCTTCCCCCAATAATCACCAGTAGCGTGATACTGTAACCGCACAACGCCATGTTGACTACTCGAAGATGACGAGATTCTTGAAGGGAGGCCCAAAATGCTCAAGATTGTACTTACTCTGAGTCTCATCGCGGTCACCACAAACACTGCGGCCGTCGAGCCGATGAATGCGACGAAATTTGGAAAACTTGCGATCAATGGCTACGACGCGGTGGCATATTTCGCCGCTGACAAAGCGATCAAAGGTGACAAAAAATTCACGGCCGAGTACCGGGACGTGCATTGGCGCTTTGCCAACCAAAAAAACCTTAATGCTTTCACAAAAAATCCCGAGAACTTCGCCCCGCAATACGGCGGTTATTGCGCGTGGGCCATGGCCCAGGGATCACTCGCAACAGTCGATCCCAAGCTCTGGCGCATTGTTGAGGGAAAACTCTATCTCAACTACAACAAGAAAGTGCAATCGGATTGGGAAAAAGACATTCCAGGTTTCATCAAGCAAGCCGATGAAGAATGGTCGAAGCTCTTGAATCAGTGATCGCAAACATCGGATTTTTCTCCCACACGAGGCTGTTGCGCTGTGAGAAAAGTGTTCTTTTCAATGAGATGTACCGCACAGGGAAGCAAAATCCCCAAATCCTAATGTCCCAACAATGCGACGAGCCATTACGGCGTCGAGTCCAGAAAATGAACTGCAAAGACGCGAAGGCCGCAAAGGCTGACTTTTCAACATCTAACGACGATCCTTGCGATCTTTGCGTCTTGGCGGTTCAACGATGCTGACACTATTGGTCGGTAAACAGATCAATGTACAGCGCAACAACCTCCACACACACCCCGTCTGCCCCCATATTCCCTCAACCTGGTAGAGTGGAATATGGCGTTTTTGGCCCTCATTCTTTTCTTTTGATTGTTAAGAAGGGATTCACAATGAACCGAATCCTCGTCGTAGCCATTTTCCTGATATTGGCATTCTCGCCCGGTGGTTGGACGATCGCTGATCAACCCGACATCGCGAGCGACGAACAACAGCTTGCTGATCTATCAGGAAATGAAAAGGTCGACAAGCTCAATGACTTGGCTTTTGCTCAATGGAGCCGTGATCCCCAAAAAGGTCTTGGCTTCGCTTATGAGGCCCAAAAAATCGCCCAGAAAATAGGATACAAGAAGGGTGAAGCACGAGCGCTCAACGGCCTCGGCGTCAACAATTGGGGTCTTTCTAATCACCGGCTTGCACTTGAGTGTTACCTCGCTGCATTCGACATCAGCCGAGACATCGATGACGGCAAAGGCATGAGCAATAGTCTCAACAACATCGGCATCATCTACACGGTCCTTGGCAGCTACGAGGACTCCCTCGGCTATTTCACGCAATCACTCGAAATTCAGAAAAGGCTCAATGACAGAAAAGGAACGGCAAGCACTCTCAACAACGTCGGGCTCATCTACGAGCGCCTCAAAAGCCCTTATAAGGCGGTGGAATACTACACTCAATCATTAGAAATCCGCAGGGAGATCGCGGATCAAAGGGGCATCGCCAGCTCACTCAATAACCTAGGATCTGCGTTTCGATCAGTGGGCAAATACTCCGAAGCTCTGGGTACCTTGACAGAAGCTTTGTTGATATTTCGAAAGATCGATGATCCTGCCGGAATAGCCTCAACGCTCGTCAGTAATGGTGACCTGTATGCGGCCCTGGGCAACCACAAAGTGGCCCTGGATGAGCTCACAGCAGCACTTGCCCTCAGCGAAAAACTCGGCGACAGACTCCTGGTTGCCACATGTCTCCACAAAATAGGACGTTCAAGCATCGAACTCGATCTCCTCGACGAAGCAGAATTAGCCCTCAATCAGGCGCTTACGATCGCTGAAGAAATTGGCGCCGCCGACGAAACAAAACAGAGCCACGCTTTTCTTGCAAGGCTTTACGAACGCCGAACAGACTGGGAGCAAGCCTACTCACATATGAATGCTGTAGAGGCTATTCAGTCCGAACTCGTTTCTTCCCATGTGGCTGAGGCCATCTCCAAAATGCAAATCGTCAAGGAGGTTGAAACGGGCAAACGTGAGATCAAGATCCGCGATCTCGAAATCGGGCGTCAAAAGCAGATGATTCGACTCTACCTCCAGGGCATTGCAATGGTAGCGTTAACAGCTCTCTTCTTACTCTACCGCTACCGTCTCAAGGTGCGGATGACCACTCAGATCGAAAGACTCAATCTGAGCCTTG
>PJEL010002415.1_pt1 | contig 17197 bp, 16 predicted proteins | sample 1853271 | NCBI WGS metagenome assembly PJEL01 (sample SAMN08108733, study PRJNA415343) | Invertebrate metagenome, whole genome shotgun sequencing project. | host: Globobulimina | place: Sweden: Gullmar Fjord | collected 2015-08
GACCTCTCCAACGGTGTGGCGATCTCCAATTACAATATTAACTTTGTGCTTGGTCCGTTCCAGACAAAGTCAGTAACATTTAAAGCAGACAAGCCGGGTGTGTTCTGGATCTACTGTACGAACTTCTGTCATGCCCTTCACCTTGAGATGAGGATGAGGTTTATTGTAGAGGTGTAGGGGCGTATCGCGATACGCCCATGGGTTGGTTAAACGTAGGGGCTCGGCGCGCCGTGCCCTTACACGTAAGGGCAGGTTTAAAACCTGCCCCTACATGATCTGCCAATAGATACAAAAGAGGAAACATGAAACGAGGGATACTACTGATAATTCTGGTTATTGTCTTCTGTTATCCAATGTCAGGGCACGGTCAGTGGACTATGTTTGAGCACAGGTATGAATACAAACCCGGAGATGTCCTTGAGGCTTCAAAGTTTGTTGAAAAGAAGGGATACTGGGAAGGTTACAGGGATGGTGAACTTGCCGGTTATGTAATATTATCGAAAGAATGGACGGAAAAACTTATCGGATACTCCGGGAAGCATATGGAGACCCTGATAGGTATGGACAAGAACGGATTGATAACAGGTGTAAAGGTCCTCTACCATTCCGAACCAATAGTTCTAATAGGATTGAAGGAAAAAAACTATCTTAAATTCCTGGAACAGTATACAGGTAAAAATATCAGGCAGGACTTTACTATCGGGAAGGGAATAACACTTGACGCGGTTACAGGCGCTACAGTCACTGCCGTTGTTCAGAATGCGATAATCTTCAGAAGCGCCAGAAAGGTGGCATCTGAGGTAGGCATGATCGAGTATGCCAAAGGTCCCAAACGCAATATAAGAAAGAAGTTTACCAGACTCACATGGAAAGAACTCCTGGATTCAGGGGGAGTTGAAAATATAAGAGTGACCTCCAAAGAGCTGGGTATAGAAGGAGAAGATCTTTATCTTGATCTGTATTTTGGTGTTGTGACTGTTCCGTCAATCGGAAGAAACGTTGTCGGTGACAAACTCTTCAAAGAGACAATTGATAAACTACGAAAAGGTGAATCCGCCATATTTGTTGCTTCAAAAGGTGAAGGTTCATTTAAAGGCTCGGGATTTGCCCGCGGCGGAATTTTTGAGAGATTCAGCATTGAACAGCAGGACAGAGGATATGCATTTAAGGACAGTGATTATAACTATTTGATGGGAATCAGGGCTGAGGGCGGACCAACTATAAAAGAGGGAGGGCTCTTTATTATTCGCGGTGATGACTTTGAAGCAATAAGTCCGTTTCAATTCAATGTTGTTATGCCTTACAGGATAGGAGGCAAAAAGGAATTTAAATCATTCAGCGTCGATTATAAAATCCCTGACCGGTTTCTGGAATAATTATGGATACTCCTCTGTGGGTACAGATATGGAATCTGAAACTAATGCATATTATTGTCTTTGCGGGTTTTCTCATATTGATTACCCTTGTAATGATCTTCAGGGACAGGTTATCAAAAAACAGGAAATCCCTGGACATTATCAAGTACGGCATACTTGCTGTGTCCTTTTTTTATGTCGGACTGCTACTCAAGGCACAGCCCACTACAACAAACATAATTATATTCATCAATGCTCTGAGGGATTTACAGTTCCCTATCGGGCTGTACATGATGGAGCCGTTTTTATTTCTCTCATTTATTTTCATTTTAGTGACAATCTTATTATGGGGGAGGGGGGTCTTTTGCGGTTGGCTGTGCCCTTACGGAGCCATGCTTGAACTGTTAAATAAAATATATATTAAGCTGTTCCCGAAAGGTAGATTTGAACTGCCGGAAAGGACCAATAATAAATTAATCTACATAAAGTACATTGTCTTTTTGCTGATACTTGGTGCCTCATTTTACAGCTTTATGCTGTCCGAATATATGACCGAGGTTGAACCATTCAGGACGTTTGTTCTGAAGTTAAATAGGGAGTGGTATTTTGTGTTGTATTTTATGATTCTTACAATTGGTTCAATGGTAATCTTCAGGTCGTTCTGCAGATACCTCTGTCCGCTGGGGGCGGCACTGGCAATCCCTTCTCTGATCAAGCGGGTGCCCTTTATTAAATTGAACAGATATGATTTCTGCAGTACTTGCAAAATATGCAAAAGGACATGTTCATCCCGTGCAATAAGGCCGGACGGAACAATCGATAGCCGTGAATGTATGGAGTGTCTTGATTGTCAGGTTAATTATTGGGACAAGGATGTTTGTCCTGTTTTGATTAAAAGGAAGAAAAAAGGCGAATTATGAATTACGAATTACGAATTACGAATTATGGACTGCGAATGACTAATTACGAGTGTACTGCATTCGTAATTCGTAATTTGAAATTCATAATTATCATAATCTGTTTGTTAATGCTTGTTCTGCCTCTAAACATTTATGCAAAGACACTTAATGTTGGTATTGATTATGAGACTATCGGGGCTGCACTGGTACAGGCTGAAGATGGGGATGTGATCGAAATTGTGCAGGGTGTATATAAAGAAAGCCTTAAGATTAATAAGAGCGTTCATGTGAAAGGTATTGATAATCCTGTTATTAGTGCTTCAAAGGGCAATATAATTGAGATAACGAAGCCGGATGTGATTATTGAAGGTTTAACTCTTACATACCATGATGCTGATCTTGCTACGTCAGATACTGCTATACGTATCTTAAAAGGGGCAGACAGGGTAACGGTGAAAAATAATAAACTCTTGAATGTGATGTTTGGGATCTGGAATCTGGATGGTAAAGGCATAAGGATCGAGAATAATACTATCATCAGCATAAAGGAACTGGAAAAGCACAAGAGAGGGAATTGCATTAACCTGACCGGATCTCAAAGTGTACGTATTCTGGATAATACGATGAATTACTGTCGGGACGGGATTTATATGGAGCTATGTCATGACGCTACGGTGGTTGGAAACAGTGTAAAGAATTCCCGCTACGCAGTGCATACCATGTGGGTGGACAGGGGTGATTTCAGCAATAATGTCGCACATGATAATCTTGTGGGCCTTGCAATAATGTATACAGATCATTCCCGGATAAACGATAACCTCTCATTCGGCAACAGGACCCACGGACTGCTTTTGATCCAGTCGTTAAGAAGTGAAATAAATGGCAATAGTGTAATTGGTAATACGAAGGGGATATTTTTATATAACTCTGTATACAACGAGTTGATGTCTAACCTTGTTATGAATAATCAGTTGGGTATACATAACTGGGGAGGCTCTGAGGACAATACTATTACCGGCAATTCATTCATCGACAACGAAGTGCAGGTGAAGTATATAGCACGCAATAACCAAAAATGGGACAACAACTATTGGAGTGACTACATTGGATGGGACATGACCGGTGATGGAATAGGTGATAATAAGTACGAATCAAATTCAATCGTTGATCAAATATTATGGAGATTTCCACTCGCAAAGATCCTGTTTTCGAGTCCTTCGCTCCAGATGCTATGGATGCTTGAGAAGCAGTTCCCTGTTTTTGAAGTTCCGAAGGTTATTGACAACAGACCCACAATGGCTCCTTTACATGCAGATTGGAAAGAAATCAAAGAGAAATATTCGTCATATACACCGGAGAGAATCTATGGTGATATTGAAAAACTGCCTCATATGCCGGGAGGTGGCTCTTGATATTGAAGTTTGAAAATATATCAAAGGCGTATGAACAGATAGATGCGCTCAATGCTGTATCTCTTGAGGTGAAAGAAGGAGAGGTGCTTGCTCTTGTTGGCCCAAACGGCTCGGGTAAATCGACAATGCTGAAAATCATGCTCGGCATTATACGACCGACTTCAGGAAAAGTCCTGATCAATGGTGAAGAACTTTCAGGGAAGGGATGGAAGGAGTTTAAAAGGTCTGTAGGCTATATGCCTGAAAGGGTTTCCTTTTATGATAACCTCACGGGAAAAGAAACACTTGAACTTTTTGCGAGGGTCAAGGACGGAAAACTGAGCAACATTAAGGATATCATTGACCGGCTTCTTTCCGAAGATATTCTGCTGAGGAAGGTCGGCGGGTATTCAAAGGGAATGCGCCAGAGGCTGAACCTGGCACAAGCGCTTTTGAATGAGCCTGGATTCCTGGTGCTTGATGAACCGACCTCAGGCCTTGATCCTGTTGGGACAAAGGAATTCTACGACATTCTTGAAGAAGTGAAAGAGAAAAGGAAGCTTACCGCGATTCTGTCTTCACACATACTGGCCGAGATTGAAGACAAGACAGACAGGGTGGCAGTGATGAAGAACGGAGCGCTTAAGGCAGTAGGCCGTCTTGAAGAACTCTGTGAAGGAATGAATTTGCCATTAAGACTCTATATTACTATTAAGAAAAAAGATGGTTTTCTGGAAGGGCTGCTTATGAAAGAGGGCGCTCTTGATCTGGGGTATAAGAACGGATATCTTCTTGCGAGTATACCAAGAGAAAACAAGCTCGAATTAATGTCCGCAATTATGGAAGAGAAGGACAGGTTTACTGATATATCATTCAGGGAACCTTCTCTGGAGGAGGTATTCTTTGGTGTTCACTGATGCCATGCGGGCCATTGCCCATAAAGAACTTTCGGACAAGCTGAAGAGCAAATGGGTAATTGTGATCGGAAGCGGGTTTGCACTTTTCACGCTTGTAATATCCTATTTCGGTGGTGCAACTTCCGGGGTAACGGGCTTTATGAGTCTGGAAGCAACCATTGCGAGCCTTACAAGCCTTGTTACGTATTTTATCCCTATACTCGCACTTACACTCGGTGGAGGGATTATCGCGGATGAACAGGAAAAAGGCACGCTCGGTATATATCTATCTTCACCTATATCTATCGGCGAGTTTTTGATTGGCAAGTTTCTGGGCCTTGTTATAGCCCTTGTGCTGTCCATAGTCGCCGGGTTGGGTATTGCAGGTGGTGTTCTTCTGATAAATGCCGGATTAGGAGCAGTCGGGATGTATCTTGTATTTGTACTGAATTCAGTGGTCCTAGGAGTGACATTTTTGAGCGTTTCTTTTTTAATCTCTGTCCTGTTTTATGAGAGAACCAAGGTAATAGCTTTTACTATCTTTCTATGGCTTTTTTTCACCATTCTCTATGACCTTGGACTGATAGGACTGCTCATAATTACCAAGGGAGAAGTGAGTACCGATATATTCTCCATGCTGCTTATGCTTAATCCCGTTGATATTTACCGTGTACTGAACTTTGTCTCGATCGGTGAATTTCAGGTAATGATAGGTCTTGCATCTGTTGATTTCCCTGCATATATAAGGCCTTCCATGTTATGGGCCATCTCCATGATATGGATCATAGTGCCTCTTGTAATTAGTTGCTATTATTTTAAGAAGAGATACTTGAATTAATTATGAATTATGAATTATGAATTATGAATTACGAGATAACATAAAGGAGAATTGTTATGGGTAAGTATTTTATATTGGTTTTGGCATTGATTTTTTGGGCGGTTTCTGCAGGGGCGGTGAAGGGGTATGATGTGGTTGATGTGCCTAATGGTGCTACTCTGACAGGCACCGTGAATTTTAAGGGCAGTGTTCCTGCTGATGATACAATCGTTATTAATGAGAATACTGATTATTGCGGTAAGGAGCAGAAGGCGGGGAAGTATATTGTTTCTGACTCAAGGGTTAAGAATGTTGTGGTCTGGGTTGAAGGAGTGGAAAAAGGGAAGGCTGTTCCCAAGAAGATGGTAGACGTAGCGATCAAAAACTGCCGGGCTGTCCCACATGTTAATATCGGGTTCGTCGGCGGAGAGTATGTATTCAGAAATGATGACGAGATACTGCATACAATTCAATCAAAGCTCGGACTGGCTTATCAAAAGAAGGTGTCCTCCAGACCACTGGAGGACGGGGCATCTATCTACAATCTTGCTTTACCCAAAACAGGCCTTGAAGTCAAAAAGCCAATCAAAAAGTGGCATAGAATTACTGAAGATACAGGGTTCATTCAGGTGCGATCAAATACTCACAACTGGATCAGAGGGTATATATTTATTTTTGACCATCCCTATGCTGCAGTGACAGGTGCAAAGGGAACATTTCAAATGGCAGGTATTCCTGCCGGCGAATATACTCTTAAGGCATGGCACGAGGGTTTTGGTTTGCAGGAAAAGAAGATAAATATTAAATCCGGAGAATCCATGGAGATTGAAATTGCGTTTCCTGAATAAATGGCTGATTACTGTTGTGTTACTGTTTGCTCTTCCCGTTTTTTATTATTATGTGACAAAGGACAGAGCCATTGATTTCAGTCTTGATAACTGGGATGAAACAACAGTGACGATGCGTGATCTGAGAGGCAAGGTAGTTGTCCTGGCCTTCTCTTATTCAAACTGCACGGTCAGGTGTCCTGTTGTTACAGTGCGGCTTACTGCACTTGATGAAATGATGAACGCTCCGGAGGACGTGGTTTATCTTCATGTTTCTATTGATCCTGAAAAGGACACTCCTGAAAGCAGAAAGAAGTATTTCAGTCTCTATAAGCTGGACGCGGTCAAGGACCACAGGTGGATGTTTGTTTCAGGAGAAAAGGGTGAACTTGCCAGACTGTGGGACTTCTACGGTATAGATATAGAAATAATTAAAGAGAAGATGCTTCCGGAAGGGTACTACATAGAATATACTCCGAAGCTGGTGCTTATTGATAAAAATGGGACCATACGGCATGAGGAGGATTTTTTCTTTGAGGATGATCAGATTATAAAGAAGATCAAGGACATTGCATGAACAGAAGGAAGTTTATAAAACTCTCTGCCTTAACAGCTGGGACCATGATCGGAAGTCAATTATTTTCCGGCTATGAAAATATCGCATTTGCCGGTAGTCCGGGAGATACAATAAAGACTGTTTCTGATAAAGCGGTCAAAGCAATGGACCTTGATATCAGTTACATAACAGAAGTGGTTACACGTCCCAGACTCGGAAATAAAATAGAGTTCTGGGTCCCTCTTTGTATTAGCGGCCAGGGACAGGAAGTTTTGCAGACTTCTATTGACTCTCCAGTTAAATATACTATAAGCGAAGAGACCCATTACGGGAATAGAATGGTTTATGTGGGATCGTCAGAGTTAAAAGAGGAGGACAGAATTTCTGTTAAATATAAATTGCGGAGAAAAACTATTGGAATGTTTGAAAGTAAAGAAGAGATCAAGAAACATCTTGTTCTCACAGAGAGGGAAGCCTGGGACAATAATATTGCTGCATTTGTTGACCGTGTAGTTGGAAAAGAAACAGGGCCCCTTGAGATCGGACGGAAGATTTATTATGCGTTAATTGATTATTTGACCTACGATAAGGCCATTCCCGGGTGTGGACTTGGGATAAGTGCCGGAACTTTTGAGAGTAAGGGCGGAAGATGTGATGATTTTCACGCGCTGTTCAGGACAATGATGATTTATAAAGGTGTGCCTGTGAAATGGGAACAGGGATTTCCGCTGCCGTACCCTTCAGTTATGACAGAAAGCGGAAAGTTCGAAGGTGACTGTACAGGGGCGCATTGCTGGGTGAGTTTTTATATTGGGGACAACAGATGGATGCCTGTTGATGTATCGGAGGCTGACAAGAGGGAAGATTTAAGAGACTACTTTTTTGGCAAATTATCCCCTAACAGATTCAAGGTCTCTTCAGGCCGTGATATTATCCTGAGCCCGCCGCAGAAAGGCGAGCCGCTTAATACATTTCCGTTCACTTATGCTGAAGCTGATGGTGTCCCGCTTATATATGGTCACCATTTCAGGAATATTATTAAGTATAAAATATTAAATACGGAAATCTGAGGTCATGGCCTTTAAAAAGCATATAGCTGTATTTGCGCTGCTTCTCATAATCTCTTCTGTTTCAAGCGCTGCTGAATTAGTAGTCGGTGGGCCGCCTCCGACATTTACGCTGATCGATGAAAGCGGTAAGAAGGTTGATTTCGGTGATCTTCTTGACAAGCCATCGGTCATATATTTCACCCACAACGCCTGTCATTACTGCACGCAGATAATAGCGATGCTGAAAAGGGCTGACACAAAGTTCGGGAGGGAAGACCTCAGGATAATGGGTGTTAATGTTATGGCAAGGGACAAGAAGCTTGTAAAGGCTTACAAGGAGGAGCTTGGTTTCATATTTCCAATGTTCGCGGGCAACAGGTCCGATGTATTAAAGGCGTATAAAATTTATTATGTCCCCAAACTCATATTCATAGACAGGGAAAAGCGGGTGAGCAGGATCGTGGGGCATTATATACTTGAACCTGAATTGCATAAATATATAAACGAGATAATGGACTTGTAGGGGCGGGGTCACCCCGCCTGTACGTTCCTTAAAAAAGGAGGGTTGTCATGAAGAAGCTGTTAATATTTATGGTAGTTGTCGCACTTATAATTCCATCGTTGTCTCACGCAAAAAGAAAACCTAAATATAAAGCCATTGAGGTAACAAATGGAGGGACTATCAAGGGAACAATTAAATCAGCCAATAAGGTCAAAGATCCTGTGATTCCTATTAATGTAAAACCCAAGGAGGACGCGAAAGAGACCGAGCTTGAAAAGAGTACATGCGGCAGCAGCCAGCAGGCAATGATGTATGTACTGTCATCATCGAATGAGGTCAAGAATGCCTTTGTTATAGTTGAGGGCATAAAAAAGGGCAAGGCCGCTCCCAAGAAAGACCTGAAAATTAATAATGATAAGTGCAGGTTTGAGCCATTAGTAAGTATCGCTTACGTAAAATCAAATTATGAAATTAAAAACAGCGATCCGATTCTGCACAATACAAATCTGGGCAAAGAGGTAAGAAAAGGTGTGAGACAGACGGTATATAATCTGGCCCTGCCTTTCAAAGACCAGGTTATAAAGAAAGTCAACAGGTCTGCGGGGTTAATTAATATTAAGTGTGATGCTCATCCCTGGATGAGGGCATATGTATATTCGTCCAGGCATCCATATGTCGCATTGACTGACGCAGCCGGTAATTTTGAGATCAAGGACCTTCCGCCGGGCAAGTATAAAGTCAGGGTATGGCATGAAGGATTTGAGGATGTTGTGAAAGAAGTTGAAGTTACAGCAGGCGGTACATCTGATTTGAGTGCGTCATTTTCTAAGACACGGACGCCGGATTTTATGAAATAGGAGATATTAATTAGTACCTCTCTGTGTCTCCCCTTGTAAAGGGGAGAGTAAAGACTCCCCTCCTTACCAAGGAGGGGCCGGGGGAGGTTATTAATATGATAATATTAGACAAATAAAACAGGAGGTTATAAGTTAAATCTAAGGTTGTACTTAAAGTATTGACAGCCGTGGTCTTTATTGTTTTGAGCTGTACAAAAGCTGATACGGAAAAACCGTTACCTTTAGAACTTACCAGTGAACACTCCTGTGCGGTTTGCGGGATGATTACCGTAAACATTCCGGGTTCCAAGGCCCAGATACATTACAGTAATGGAGATATATTCCCTTTTTGTTGTACATCGCATATGTTCTCTTATTACCTCCAGCCTGACAGTCCCCCACATATAACAGCCATTTATGTGAATGATATGGCTAAGGCTGAAAAGAACATTCCCGTTGGCGGCTGGATTGACGCGAGGACGGCTTTTTATGTTTTCGGCGGGGACGTCATGGGTCCGCATGGAGAGGCTCTGGCCCCGTTTGCTGAAATAAGGGATGCGGAGGATTATGTTAAAGATCATGGTGGGGAAATAATCAGTTTTAATGACGTAACAATGGAAATGCTCAGGCCTGATGCGCATGGGCACTCATAATACAAAACAGAATTATGAAAATTAGTATTAAATGGAAAATCAGCATTGCACTCTTAGCTTTGTTTTTATGTGTCTCCAGCAATTTTGTCGGAATTCAACTCTGGATCAATGATTCAAAGGCATATGGAACGATCATAAATCTTGCTGGAAGGCAGAGAATGCTTAGCCAGAAAATGACAAAAGAAGCGATGTTCATAGCGAATGGCTTTGATACAGTCGAAGATATGGAAGAGACACAGCAGCTCTTTGAGCGGACTCTGAATGACCTTATTGACGGAGATAAAGAGTCAGGATTACCTCCTGCTAAAACTGAAGAGATCAAGGACCAGCTTCTAACTGTAAAGGGGCTATGGAGTGAATTTAAGAAGGACATCATCAGAGGGTCAAAGGGAGAACTTAAAGTTGCAACTGAAATGGAGGCATTATATTCTTCTTCTTTAGAAATACTTCATGAGATGGATAAAGGGGTCAAGATGATGGAAGATGATTCATCAAAAGCTATAGTCAGACTCAAAACGAATGCGTCTTTGACCTTTATCTTTTCTCTTTTTATTGCCGCAGGTTGTTTTTATTTTATAGGAAAGAATGTGTTCAATAAATTACGGGAAACTGTGGATGCTGCTGAACATTTAAGAGATGGTGATTTGTCCACCAGGATAAATATATCTTCGCAGGATGAAATCGGTCAATTGAGTACTGTGTTTAACGAAATGGCAGAGACCCTGAAAATGAGACAGGACCAGGAAAAGACCTTTCAGAGAAAACTCCAGGAAGAGACAGTCCTTGCCCAGGCAAAGGAGCGCCGTGGTATTGCGAAAGATGTACATGATCATTTAGGGCATAGTCTTGCGATATTAAAAATGAAAATAGAAGATGTGCAATCAAGGGTGGATGACAGGGCGTATAACATGACGGAATCTCTTGAAGAGAGTATTGTTATGATAAAAGAAATGATCCAGCAGACAAGGACCCTTATTTTTGATCTGTATCCTGTAATGCTTGATGATTTTGGATTGCTGAAGACAATTGAATGGCATGTAAATGATTATAAATCCAAGACAGGGCTTGAAACAAAATTCGTTCAGACAGGGACTCCGGCAGAACCGTCCCGCGCTGTCTCAATATATCTTTTGAGAGTTATAAAAGAACTTCTCAATAATGCGCTAAAACATGCTGATGCAGATAATGTTATAGTGACAGTCAGGGGCTCTGATTTAGCGTTTGAAGTTGTTGTAAGCGATGACGGTAATGGATTTGAGACTGATAGTATTCTAAAATCCCCTGGGAAATTTAGCGGGATCGGTATTTATTCAATACGTGAATGGGTGTCGGGAATTGATGGTAAGTTTTCTATTGAGTCCAAACATGGCAAAGGGACTAGTGTGACAATTAAGATACCTATTAAATTAATTACGAATTATTAATTATGAATTACGAATTATGGATAACGAACTATGATTATTAAAGTTTTTTTGGCGGATGATCATAAGATGTTTAGGGATGGGCTTAAGGCACAGCTTGATAATGTTGATGATATGGTTGTTCTTGGTGAGGCGAATGATGGTCGTGAAGCTATAAAGAAGATGGAGGAGCTTAAGCCTGATGTTGCGGTGCTTGATGTTGCCATGCCTATGTTAAACGGGATTGAAGCAACACGTAATGTTCTGAAATCTCTCCCTGATCTGAAGATCATTATGCTGTCCATGCTGGCTGACCAGATGTATGTGGTTGAGGCACTTAAGGCAGGGGCGAGTGGGTATCTCTTGAAAGAGGAAAGTTTTAATCAGTTGCTTGAGGCCATAAAGATTGTTTTGAACGGAAAGGTCTTTCTCTCAAAATCCATTGAGGAGGTCATGATGGATGATCTTGTCAGGCAGATCCGTAATGGGGAGATGGAAAAGAATACTGGTCCTTTAACGGCCAGGGAACGAGAGGTATTGCAATTAATCGCAGAAGGGAAGACCAGCCGTGAGAGTGCGGACATTCTTTGCGTTAGTGTTAGTACGGTTGATACTCACCGTAAGAAGATAATGGACAAGCTTTCCGTGCATAACACTGCGGGGCTTGTTAAGTATGCTATTAAGAATAAGATAATTATTGAAGGGTAGGGGGGCACATTGCCAATTACCTGTTGAACAGCAAGGGGAAATCAGGTTATAACGAGCGGTTGTATGATCGCCTGTCTCAGGATCTGAAGATTGATGAGCGGACACTGCAACAGATATTGCTCAAACCGTTTTATTCGGATCCTGCTGCTCTTTTAACATCTGCATCACTTTCTCAAATTCATTTTCAAGTCCTTTATAAAGATTTTTAACATCATTCAAGTTCTTGTCTTTTGCTGACAGTTCTATTACCATTGCTTTTTCACTTAATGAGTCCGCCCCGATATTGGCAGAAGCGCTCTTTATTGAATGTGCCTGACGTTCAGTCATGTCAGTGTCACTGTTTTCCATAGCTTGTTTTAGAACTCCCATCTGCTTCGGAGCGTCATCTATAAACAGATCACATATTTCCTTAAGAAGTTCTTTATCACCATCCAACCGTTCAAGTGCCTCTGCTTTATGTATCACATCACTTTTATCCTTATGTTGAATTGTTTCGGTTTTATTGATTTCAACCTTTATCGGGACAAGTTTATTTATTTCTATGAAAAGCTCCTGCTTTTGAAAAGGCTTTATAACACAGCCATTCATTCCAACTTTTAAAAAATGCTCTTTATCTTCTTCAAAGGCATGAGCAGTTACAGCTATTATTGGAATCTTTGGGTCAAAGTAATCACTCTTTGATTTTCTTATTATCTGTGTAGCCTCAATCCCATCCATTTCCGGCATCTGCACATCCATCAGCACAATATCAAATCTCTGCTTTTTCAGGGCATCAATTGCTTCCTTGCCATTTCCTGTAGTTTCCACTATGTATCCCTGCTTCATAAGTAAGCTGGTTGCCATTTTTTGATTAACCGCATTGTCCTCTACAAGAAGGACATGAAGACTCCTTGCAGGAAACATGTTTTCCTGTGAAGCTGAGTCATCTTTTAATTTTTCATGGCTGATATCGAACCTTGCTGTAAAGTGAAATATGCTTCCCCTTCCTGCTTCGCTTTCCGCCCATATCTCTCCACCCATCATATTGACAAGCTTTTTTGAGATTGTCAGACCAAGTCCTGTTCCGCCATATTTTCTGGTAGAGGAGTTGTCTACTTGGATAAAGCTCTCAAAGATATTCTGTATTTTGTTTTTTGGAATGCCAATACCGGTATCGGAAACAGAAAAATGCAGTCGAGCTGTTTGGCTGCTATTATCTTTAATGCCGTTTCCGGATTTCTCCAGCTTAACATTTATGACAATCTTCCCCTTTTCGGAAAACTTGATAGCATTTCCTACCAGATTTGTAATAACCTGTCTGAGACGTAATTCATCACCTTTCAGGTTTAAAGGGACATCATCTTCAATAAGGCATATCAGGTCAAGTTTTTTGTCAAGTGCATGCAAGGTGCAGACCTTGAGTAAATTGTCCATTACAGTTTTAATGTTGAAGTTGGCATTTTTAAGCTCAAACTTGCCGGCCTCAATCTTTGATAAATCAAGGATACAATTTATCAGATCAAGGAGATTATCGGCAGAATGCTTGACTGTTTCAATGTAATCTCTTTGCTCTGTATTAAGGTCTGTATCAAGCGTCAATTCGGTCATGCCTATAATTGCATTCATAGGTGTACGTATCTCATGGCTCATATTGGCAAGAAATTCACTTTTTGCAATATTAGCGGCCTCAGCACTTATACGCGAATCGTTTAATTCTGTCTGCCGATCTTCAAGTATTACAATCATTTCATTGAAGGTTTCCCCAAGATCTTCGAAGGAAATCATCCTGGCGCTCTGATAGACCTCACACTTGCGACAATCCAATAGTTTCTGGGCAAATTTCCCCTGTACTACGCCCCTGCAGAAGGTACCAGCAACTTCCCAGCATCTCAGGTTGCTCTCATTCCCATAGGACACGCATTCATTGTATTTACATTTCTTTATTTCCCAGCACCGTACTAGTGACTGGTTTTCAAACCTGGAATTGAAGGTATTGTCTTCAACAACGTTTTCCATTAATGTCTTTATCCTATTGGCTGTTGAGTCAAGTTGTTCGTTGAGTTTCAGGAGATACTGGTTGCTATTGTTCAATCTCTCCTCTCCTTTATTACTTTCGTTTTGGTAGAGCAATACAACATAGTAAAGAGCTAAGCCATAGGCTATAAACCTGATAATATGCCACTCCCACCATGCACCGTCCCATAGTGAAGAAATATCAAATAATATCCCTGCAATACCAAACATAAAACAATGGTTGGCAATGACCGAACTGTACATGCTTTTATTTACCTTCGGATTAAATGAAAAGAATATTGTGGCTATCAGAAATCCGATGCCTCCAAGAATATTGAGGGCCTTTGCAGTAATAGTAAATTTGTCATTAATCTTCATTTCAGGTAACTGTTCCGGGAAAATGATAGACAAAATTGCAAAAGAAATCACAGAGATACATATTATAAAGGGAAGTTTTTTAACCGAGAATTGTTCTGAGACTTTTTCTGGAAGCCAGACACAGGCAAACAGAATACCACCAATTAAATTTGCACTACTATGCAACCAAACAAAAGTCTGACCAGCTTGAAAAACAGCATGAAATCCATCCAACAATCCCATTCCTATTAATGCATTCGTTACCCAAATATATTGAGGTATTATTAAATTATATGCACGAAGTCGTATTAACATAGCAGCAATGCATAATGCCATGAAAGATCCTACGCCTTCAATTAATGAGTGGATCGGGTAGTGCTCCCAGCGTAAATTGGGGAAATAATGTGAGAGGAGCCATCCCCCCAGTAAGAAAATAAATAAAATAATACTGAACTGTCCCAAGAGCAGGACATGTGATTTACTTGTTTCACCATTGCGGTTGTCTTTATTTCCTGATAATCGACATTTACTTAGCATGATATTTACGTTTTGATTTTTGTACATTTCTCTTATCGGACTTCATGAACTGAGGCTAAATAGGAAATTCTCCTCATATTTAGTTAGTAAAAAGCCTGATACTATCAGGAAATAGACTGATTCTGAATGCTGCTTTCCATCGCAAATTCTCCATCGATCGCCTGTCTCAGGATCTGAAGATTGATGAGCGGACTTTGCAACTGTCTGTAAAATTACACAAATCTTTCCCAATTCCGGCCGCGCGGTCGGAATTGAACTGGACAAATTAGAGGGACCTTCTGAAAATCACGGATAGAGAAGGGGGGCCCTGTTCTGGTCGGAAGTGATCGCACAGTAAATGATCTTTATACCTATCGTGCGTATCTTGATTATGTGATTGATGGAGATACGGTTGTTGTTTATGTTGATCTTGGTTTTAGTACTTATAGCAGGCAGAAATTGCGGTTGCGTGGTATTGATACGCCGGAGATTCCTACCCCCGAAGGCATAGAAGCCAAAACCTTTGTTGAAGAACAATTTAAAAGATCAAAGATCATTATGATTAGGACTTACCGGAAGGATAAGTATGATCGTTATTTGGCGGATGTTTTTGTGGGGGGTAGGGAGGTTTTTTTGAATCAGAGGTTGTTGGATGAGGGGTTGGCTGTTGGGTATTAGGGTGCGCATTAATTCGGGGGAAGCTTATGGGGCTGTTATCTTTTTCTTTGATATGTAGATATTGATGTAACATTTCAGACTAGAAGCGACACATCTCTATTTGATTTTATGAGTAAAGATTTCATGTGGAAATAATTGGAAATTATCCAGGTTGAATTTCGTTAATTAAATTCAAACGATCACGGTGAATGATTTGATCCCATCCCATTAAATTCGTAATTGATAATTCATATTAAAGGTAGAAAGATGTTAACGTTAATTATTGTTATGCCATCTTCTTTCTTTTTATGTAACTTTGTCCTGCTAAAAGTGTTCCACCAATCACAAAGAGGATATAGCTAATGGGCTCGGGAACAACATTTATTGGATTCCATAGAACAGCATGTTTTTGATTATAACTATCTGTTGAATATCCTACAATCTGACCATTATTATTTATTGCAACAGCAACACTACTTATTCCTCCTAAGTTAGCAAGGTCGAACATCTGGCCATTATCATAAAAAAATGCATGGGAGTATACTTGGGTTTTTTTGTATGGTAAATTCACTTCTTTCAAAAGACTATAACTCCCGACAATCTGGCCGTTATTATTGATATCATTTGCCATGCTTTTGAATCCTCCAAAAGTACCAAGATCAATCATTTGACCATTATCATATAGAAAAGCATTGTCACCTGAATATCCTACAATTTGACCAGTGTCATTTATCGAGCGTGCCCTAGAAAGATTGGGACTACTATCCAGATAACCAAGATCTATAACCTGACCACTGTCATAGAGAAATCCGTGACTTTTTCCGTAATCAACCCATATGTTACCTATAATCTGACCAGAATTATTTATATCAGTTGCTGAGCAGCCAATAGAATCACATTGACCCAGGTCTGTCATAATGCCATCTTTATATATAAATATCTTACCTCCATAATTATTTGCACTCGTATGACCACCTACAATTGAACCACTATTGTTTATACCCGTAGCCCATGTTCGCTTACTACCAAGAGTTCCAATATCCGTCATTGAATTATTTTCGTTAAGGAAGCTGTACTCATAGCTGTGCTGATAGTTGATGCTTGTGTAGGAGTAACCGGCGATCTGTCCACTATCATTAACTGCCCTAACAAGATTAGTACTATTTCCATTAAATGAACCAAGGTCTGTCGTTACACCATTTTGATAAGTAAAGGCATGTTTTTCTCCTGATTCAGTATCATAATCTCCTACAATTTGACCATTGTTATTTATATCTCTGACATCCCCAATAGTACCAAGGTCAATTAATTGATACTGAATAGCATTAACAGTGTTGTGAAATAATATAACGGTTAACAAGATAATAGCGACACATATGATTTTCTTCATCTATTCCTTTCTTAAAAACGCTAGTTATTTAGTAATAAATTTACTATATTAGGTAATTAGTAGATTAAAGCTATTCCTTCTCTACGCATACTACTTACTGCAAGTATACTGCCAGCACATAACCACTTGAATTTATTGCAAACTTAATTAATTATAGTAATGTTTGCACAGTGCCGTGCGGCACACTTTAGTTATTTGTCACATTTCTAATTATGTATAAATTGTTTATTAACGTTTATGATTTTGCATGATGCACAGGTATTCATAAAATACTAATTTGGAGTTCCCCCGGTTTGATAGACATCTTTTAGGTTAAAATTGTAACCAAAGGAGGAAGTGTCTATGTCGAACAGGAAGTTTACGGAGGAGTTCAAATCAGAAGCAGTCAAACAGATA
>PJEL010002416.1_pt1 | contig 17195 bp, 16 predicted proteins | sample 1853271 | NCBI WGS metagenome assembly PJEL01 (sample SAMN08108733, study PRJNA415343) | Invertebrate metagenome, whole genome shotgun sequencing project. | host: Globobulimina | place: Sweden: Gullmar Fjord | collected 2015-08
GCTTCGGGCTCACTGCCGTCGTTCCGGCCCGATTCATCTGGCGACCGCTTCCAACCGTTGAATGTCCGCACATTGCTGCACTTAGCTGAAAACGCTGAATTATCCGGTTCTTGGGAATGGCCGCTTTCGGAAGGCGTATAAAGCCTGGACTGCTGCATCGCCGCAAGGCAGCTTCGAGCCCAGAGCAGCCTTCAGTCTCAAGCGCAGCATTCGGTACTTTGGGCGGGAAGCCGACCTTCGCTGCTAGTGCAATCAACCGGTTCACCTAAATATAGAGCAGACATTCAACTGCAAGCATTTAGCTTGTTAAGCGCGAGTTGAAGTTTAAAGTGCGCGTTGCACTGATCATGGTGCGGACCTAATTTTCGGCTAGAGTAAAAGGGACTGGATCTAATGAGTGCAGCGATCAAACGAGGATTTATTGCCGACGCAATCCAGAGCGCCGCGATGGATTTGAACATTGGTGAAGATGACGCGTTTATGTACTGGTTTTACTCCATCTTGTTCGATGTCGATCTTGATGAAGTTCCAGAGGATGAAGTGGTCGATGGAGCTGGTGAGCGCCAAATTGACCTCTTTAGGATAGAGGTCGATGACAGCAATCAATCCGTACACATTCGGTTGATACAAGTCAAAAATACACAAGGATTTTCTGCGAACGTCGTATCGCTTATGAAGACCGGCATAGAGTTTATATTTCTTGCCAAAAAGGCTGAATACCAAGCCAATCCAAATGCAAAACTGGTGGAGAAGATTGAGAACGCAAGAGAGCTGATCAGGCAATATGGCAACAACAGCGTTAGTGTTTCTTGCTACTTTGTAACGCTTGGTGACGAAGCAGACATAGCCGAAGAGGCACTAGCCAACAAAGGAAATATTCTACGGGATTTTTCGGATAGCGGAGTTTTCTCGAATTTCGATTTTTACTTTATCGGTGTCAATGAACTCGATCGAATAAACAACATGGGGCGAAATAGAGCACGTCAAATCGATGCAAACATACCCATTGTGTACGACGCTAATCGACCTTCAATTATCGAGTTTGATACTGGGGGAGTGAGGAGCGTCCTGTGCACGGTAAAGGGTAGTGACCTTGCAGAACTCGCTCAGACCGAACCACGGGATGCGATCTTTGATGCAAATGTAAGAGGAAATCTGGGGCTTGGGGGGCAGGTAAACAAATCGATCTATTCGACTGCGACTAACAACGAAAAATCAGACAGCTTCTGGTATATGAACAATGGGGTCACGATGGTCTGCGATAGCTTATCGATGGTGCGGGACCCAGACGCACCCTCAGTTCGTGTCGAGAAAGTGCAGATCATCAATGGTTGCCAGACAACCTCTTCTTTGCGATCCGCATTTGAAGACGGAAAATTAAGAGACGACGTAAAAGTTCAAGTCAAAATATACGAGTCAAACGACTTTGAGTTTGTAAACAACGTTGTCATCGCAACAAATAATCAAAACTCGATCGGTTCTCGCGACCTGCATGCAAATGACGAGATTCAACGACTTATCCAACGGAAAATTGACGAAGACTTTGGCCTTTTTTACGAGAGGAAAAGGGGAGAGGCAAAAAGTGCGGCGGTACCTAAATCGCAGGTAATTGGGTTGGAAAAAGCTGGGCAAGCCTACTTGGCGATCTTCAAAAACCAACCAACTGTTAGCCGTGCCCAAAAGTACAAGGTGTACTCCCCTGAATTCTACAATGACATCTATGGTAAAGCATAGCCGCGCAATTCCAGGCGGAGTTCAGCACCTCCTCCCTTGGCCTTGATCAGCTCGACGGCTTTCGCAGTGTCTGGCCGCAGATACGCGCTCGCCATATTCATATCGCCAAGCGTTGCTGACAGGCCAATGCGGCGGATAGGACGTTTCACCGCAATCTCCAATCTGGTCAGCAATGAGCGCATCTGCATCCCGCGTTCGCTGTCCAGTACGCTATGCAATTCGTCGATCACGACCGCCCGTGTCGCGCCAAACAGGCGCGGAATTTCGAGGCCACGCCGGACAAACAGCGCCTCAAGGGATTCGGGCGTGATCAGCAAAACGCCTTTCGGGGACTTCATCGCCCGCGATTTCACGCTGCCGGACACATCTCCATGCCAAGGATAGACGGGCAAATCAGCTTCTTGGCAAATGTCTTCGAGCCGCATGGCCTGATCCGTGATCAGCGCCTTGAGCGGCCCGATATAGAGCAGATCAAAGCCGCTGACCCCAGCCGGATTATCCAGAACCTGAGAAATCAACGGCAGGAACGCGGCCTCGGTCTTACCGCCGGCGGTTGAAGCCGAGATGATCAGATCGGTGTCTCTGTCCACAATGGCGTGAACCGCGTCAGCCTGTATCTGGCGCAATTCTCGCCAGCCCTTGGTACGCACCCATTTCTGAACAGGACGCGCGAGTTTATCGAAGGCAGAAGTCATCTTGCCGGGTCAGAGCCGGAAACTGACCAGATCATCGTTGCCCTCGGCAGGCTGCGACCCGGTAGCTTCATCAATGTCACTTAGATCATCGCCCTGATCGTCGGCTACCTCGATCTGATCAATCAAGTCGGACCACTCCACGCCCGGGTTCTGATCCAGCACAGCAAGCAGATTGACAAAGGCCGTCACCGTGTTGCGCGGCGTGCGGAAATAGGCTTCTCCTATGCGCTCGGAACAATGAATCATGAACGCCTCCAACGCGCTGTCGGGCAAAGCGACATCTTCCTCCTGCATGACCCGGCGCACATTCGCCAGTAGCACAAACAGGTCTTCCGGGGTCAAACTCGCCAGACGGATAACTGGCCCGGACAAATCCACAAGACCATCCCGCGCAAAGGTATTCTCGGCAAGGCGCGATTGCAGCGCCTCATAGCTGTAAAGCCCCCTCCGTGTATTCATCAGAAATTCCGGCGTGCCCCCCATCAAGAAGCCAAGGTTCTGAGCGCTGCCCTGAAGCACATCATTCAGGATGCGCAGGATTTGTTCGTAATTCGCATTGCGGGCCTGAGACGAGGTGAGTTTATAGAGGTTGACCATCTCATCCATGCCTACAAGCAGCCCTTTGTAACCCGCCTCAACAGTGAAGGCAGACATCAGCTTGAGGTGGTCATAAACGCTGGCGTCATTGATGATTGTGCGCACACCGAGCGCCTTGCGGGCATCGGTGCGCGTAGCAAATTCTCCGCGAAGCCAACGCAGCGCTGCGGATTTCAGTTCTTCATCGCCGGTCTCATGGCCTTCCCAATACCGCCGTACGACCTCGGCAAATTCAAACCCACCGGTCAGTTCCTCAAAATGAGCAAGTTTTTCGCGGATCACATTGCCGGTTGGCAGATCGCGCGCCTCGGCTTCACCGTGCGCGGTCGAGACAAACCGCTCTACGACGCTCGCTAGTGCCCCGCCATCGGGCTTGGTGCGGGTCGACAGATTGCGAGTCATTTCGGCATAAAGCCCCCGTGCCTGTCCGCCAGTCGCATGAATGCGGCGATCAGGGGCCAGATCGGCAAACATCACCACCAGCCCTTTTTCCAAGGCGACCAGACGGATCAGGTTAATGAAAAACGTCTTGCCAGAGCCATATTCGCCAATGATGAAACGGATGGCCGAACCGCCATCCGCTATGCGATCCATATCCTTGACTAGTTCCTCGATCTCTCGAACCCGCCCCACCTGAATGTGGCGCAGCCCCAGTTTGGGAACGACACCGGCACGAAGGGCCTGAACAATGGCGTCACGTTCGCGGGGTTTGAGTCTCGACATAGACCATCTCCTCTTCAAGTTTCTTCTTCAATTCTGCGGCAATGTAAGGTGCAACCTCATAGCCTTTATATTCGTCCAAGAGCGCCTCGTCGTACGTGTCGAACGCCCATTCATTGATGTCTTCGATGGCACCAGAGGCAAGCAATCCTGACCGGCTGCACAAATCCTGAAATGCCTCTTCAGTCCAATGCTCTTGGACGATCAACGCTTTCACAAGGTTGGTGTGTCTCGTATCCAGACCGACAAGCACGGCAGATGCTACTTCGGCCTCCTCCGACTCTTCCGGGGTTTCATCGAAAAACGGCCTGCCCCTTAAAACTGGACTGCTGGGCAAGATGAATACGCTGGAAGTGCATCACATTTTCCCGCGCGCGCGCCTTTATGAAGCGGGCTATAGTCGCTCAGAAGTAAATGCGCTTGGGAACTTTTGTTTTCTAACCAAAAAGACTAACCTGGCGATCAGCGCTCGACGGCCAGTGGACTATTTTCCCGAAGTTGAAGAGAACCATCCTGGCGCATTGGGCTCCCAGTGGATCCCAGACGATCCGCATCTGTGGGAAATCGAGAACTATCGCGACTTTCTTGAGGCGAGAAAGGAGCTGCTTGCCGATGCCGCGAATGCTTGTCTTGCGTCCCTGCTGCATGAGGATATCCAGATATTGGATAGCGCAAGACCTGCTCGCATCAATCCGAAGGTTCTTCTTGGCGGCATCACCAGCGAGAATGAGGCCAAAGAGCTAGAAGCGCTGAACGGATGGGTTATTGACCAGGGCTACTCCGAAGGCCAGATCGCCTGGGACTATGTCGACCCCGACACCGGAGAGCAGCGCGCGATTCTCGATCTTGTCTGGCCCACCGGCGTGCAGGAGGAACTGAGCGAACCTGTGGCAGTCCTCCTTGACGAAAGCGCAGAGCTGATCTCTCTCGCGAGTGCCGCAGGCATCAGATGTTTCACAACTACCAAGGCATTCAGGACCTATGTTGATAGTCTTGGGAAAACACCAAATCAGGACGGCATAGCCGCCCAATAGGTAAGAAAAATTCATGTCAGTAAGAGCATTGGTCGACCTGTGGTTCACTGAACAAATTGCCGCGAAATCCTCGTTATTCGAAGCCGGGATACTTCAGGACGCGCCGAACGATGAGAGTTTTGTGCTTCGGCTGAACGCGCTCGTCGCCGCCAGCGCCAGAGAGTTTATCCCGAAACTGAAAAAAGACCTGGGTTCGGCGATCTTGGCCAGAGGTCGGTTGAACGAACATGCGGAACTGGTCGTGTTCGGTCACTGGTTGCTCAGGGATGGCATGTCGCGTGTGTTGACCGGGCATAACGTCGTGGAGGAAGATCAGGAATGCGATTGAATGTGAGGTTTGTGCCGTCACATTCGTGCACGACCTGACCATTCGTCGGACCGAAGGCAAGCCCGACTGGCGCGACCAGCTTGCGGAGCTGGATATGACCAAGAAGACAGGGCAGCATTTTGCCATCATGATCCAGGAGCCGGAGCCCCGGAGCTTGGCCGCGATTCTGATGCTAATCGACCGCGAACACGGCATTGACGGCGAAGTAGTCCCTTTCCTGCTTGAGCTATCCATCGATTTCTATCCAAGTGATTTCAATTCGTCGGAAGAGGCACACCTGCTACGCGAACAAATGGTCGGCCTGCTACAACGTCACCATTGGGCATCACATGAATTGCTCCTCGGCGATGACCCGGACATCCCGGCATATGCAGATGCTCGCCAGACCTATGGAAAGAGCAGCGATCAGCGATTCCTGTTTTCACGCAATGATGACGACAAGAACAGCTCGGACGCTCAGATCAAGAACGACACAGTGCGAAGGCGCATTCTGGATGCCAAACCGGGCAATGATCTCTATCTGGATGCGACGGTCTACAAGGGTATCAGACTCTCGCCCTATCTGATCAGCATCCAAAACAAGATCGCAGACAGGAGGGACACATCCGGAAACGCAAAGAATATCCTCCCTGATGAAGAGCGCCGGGCGCGTATCGAAGTGACGATCACCGGAAGAGAACAGCTCAGGGAACGAGGCCTTGTCACAATAGACGATCTTGCCAAAGTATCGTTCAGGCAGATGCGGAAATCGCTTCTCCAATTCAGACTTGGGACGCTTGACCCACAACAACATCTTCTCAACGAGGCAATCCAGCAGATGACAACGCGCGGCATCTACGGGATGGAGATGAAGGAACGAGCACTCCACCAGGAGGAACGAAAGCAAATACGCCGCGACGCTGGGAAGATACCGCAAAACAAGGACAGGGAAGGTCTGGGGCTCGTTAACTGGCAGGAGATGAGCACGGTCGTCGGCGATGCGCTCGATGGACTGGGACGACACTGGCGCGGCTTTTCGTGGACCCGGAAGGGAAAAGACTGAGTGTGTGGAGCGCAGCAAGGTGAGGAAAACCTTCTCTAATGACAGAGGTGCCCTCGCAGTGCCCGACCGGCCGCGCCGCAGCTTTTTCCCTACAGGTTCACTTCACCACCCTTATGTGTGTGTAGGGAGAACAAGGGGAAGTACAAAGGGTAAAAGGTGTAGTATAATGTATATGTGTTCCACAGTCATTAGGGCCGCAGTCAACTGGATCGAAGCCAGTTTCGGCTGGAATGCCGCATATGTCAGCGTTTACTGATGCTCTAAGCACCACCTTAAGCAGTTTGTTCGGTACGCTTGCCCCTCAACATCCGACAAATTGGGGGCAATATGAGGTACATTGGAGCTAATCGATCTTGGCCGAAGGTCGTGCCGCCAAACCCGGTAGTAAGAATATCGGCGGCCGCCGTTTAGGTGCCTACGGCGAGTACGCGCTCACAGTGACGCTCAGGCAATACGGTGTACGATGGCCATGGGAGGTTTCAATCACCGAACGCTGAAAGCCCTGAGCAGACCAGAAAGTTGAGCGCGGCATTTGTCACTTTGACGGTTCAGAGAATCCGCAATTCAAACACAAACTCACATTTTATCCATCATAATTTTTGTGGTTGAGGTTCTATTAGAAAGCCAGTGCCGCTGCCGATCTTGCACGCCAGACCCGGCGTCAGGATCAGAACCAGGGTCCATGTTCCGGAGTTTAGGTTTGCATATTCGGACCCTAGTCAGCGGTGCAAATGACGGGCCATCCGGCTGCCGCCATCGCAGATGGAACGCTCCCTGAAGATCAATTTCTCCGCAGTGCCGCCCTGGCAGCTTCAACCCGCTTCACGGCTTCTGCGGGATCCTGGAACACCACCTGGGCCGGTATCCTCAATATCGAGTAGCCCTCCCGCCTCATGTCGGCATCCCTCTTGCTATCGCGTGCGACGGCCTCCGGGGAGGAATGATAGGTAACGCCGTCGATTTCCACGACGAGTTCCTCGTCGATCAGGAAATCCGCCCGGTATTGGGACGACGCAGAACCCGAATAGATCCTCAGCAGCCCCATCGATACCTGGTTGCGCAGGCGCAATCCTCGTCCTTCGATGGCCCCTGGCCCGGTTTGCAGGGCATAGGCCGAAACCATAGCGTCGAGGAAGGACGTCTCAGCGGGAGAATCGCAACTCCACCGGATCTCCTCGACACCTACCGGGGCATTGACCTGGGCATCTATCTCCGCCTGCTGCGCTCGTCGGGCAGGTGCCTCGACGATGTCGCGGTAGATGCTCCAGGCGATTAAGCCACCCACGAAAAAGAGCGGAAAGAAGAGAAATCCGAGAAGAATGCAGACGGCTGCAATCAGGACGCGCAGAAGAATGGCCAATAGTTTAGTCCTTTCCATTATATCGAAATGCATCCGAAGGGTCTGTTAGAAATGTCAGATTCCAATGGCGGAGCCAAGGCAACGCCATCTTTGCCGGGACGATGTGTCTCTTGCGCGACATTCCTCCGCCCTTCCGGAAGAGTTTATGCTTGGCGCTCTGGTGTGCGCGAGTGCCTTCGCGTCTCCGGTGGCGGCAGGCAGCCTCGGATAGTACATCGACAGCGGCCGACATAAAGGTTGTCCAACGCGTCCAGCAGCATCCCGCTTCAAATCGGGAGAGAGGCATCGCTCTGACCCAAGAACTTGAGCCTCGCTGGCATCACGATGGTGCTCTCAGCAACGATGCAGGCCCGGAAGACTTGCCGAACGGCCAGGCTTTCGATAAAGTTCCGGGGCTTTGAACAATCACGAAAGAGCAAAAATGAGACTGCAGGATTTTCTCAACCTTCCTTCCGAGCACGCGATCAGTTTTGAAGATGGTCAACAACTCCATAAAGACATTGCTCTGAACGGATCTGCAGGGCTGTCAAATGAACAATCTGACCGGCTACAGACATACTTAGAAATTTGTCTACTTCACCAAACCGTAGAGTCAGATCGCATAAATGTGCTGGAAGCTATATGCAAAGACCTTCAAAGCAGAGATAATGAAAAGTTAGTAAAATGAAATTCTGGATTTATGTTGCCGTTTGCTTTCTACTTATAGGAACTTTATTTCCGATACTTCGCGGCGATGGCGCAGGCGCAGCCCAAGGGATGATTGGGGGATTTGGCGCCCTGATAATCGCCCTTATAGTCGCTGGGCTGATTTGGGTTACGAAGCTACCATTTAAATCCAAAAAGAAGCCGAGATGCTCAATCCCTCGGTTCTGGATCGGCGACCCTTCCCGGTGTTTGGATACCGTTGGCCTGTAGGAAATTCAGAAATGCGAATAATGAACCACTGTGAGACACATATTTTCACGTCAAGTGTATCCTCGCGATCGCTCATCCTCGCTTTTGTGGCGGCACTCGGGATGCACGGCAACGCCGTGACAGCAGCGGACCTGCCTCTTTCCGGCAACTGCGCCATCCTCGACGATGACTATCTCCCCAGGGTCGTGAGCCTCTCTTGGGATCACGAACGCGCCATTGTCGCGCGACTCGGCATGGAAGAGCCGGCGCGTCCAGTAGGACTGCGCGAGCACAGCGGCGGCTTCAAGCTCTCGCTCTTCTACCAGGACCCTATAAACGGACCCTCTGAAGCGGTTGTGTTCTCGATGGATCTCGGTGAAGGCGTCAAATATCGCATCGGCTCTGTCAACTACCATGTTCTTGCCGACGGTACCCGACTCCTCAGTTCAATGTGGAGCTTCAAGGATGCGACCTGCGAGGTGAAGTAGGGCCCGGACCACAGCGATAGAGAACCTCACTTTTCACTGCTCTGTGTCGACCAGTGTGCTTGTTCATTCAATCTGCGGCAAACTTCCGCTTTTCGCTCTTTCTGACGGACACGCCAACTGGGTTTGGGTTGGCGCTGATTACGAACGGCAAGAGTGGGCTGGGCCCCGTCATGGCCCACGAAAACACGAACGGTAACAAAGTCCGCACTGGGGCGCTCAGCCTCGCTCGCGATCTGCAGCTGGGATTTCTTAGATTTCAGTTCCAGCACCCGGCGCTCAATGTATTTTGCCAGACGGGTGTCTTCATGCGGTTTCTTGGTCATGTGGTTTCCTCTCAGATGTGACGCAGCACGCACTGCTTGTCTTCATTATAGAAACGACACGATGGGGATTATGTGGGATATGACGAAGGAAAGTTTTCAGTGGCTGGTTCTCCAGTAAGCCGCGCCTGCACGCGACATGGCAGTAAAATTTGTGTCGGCCATCCAGGTGGTTTCATCTTGACGCCAGCGTGAAGTCGTGGCGAGTTACACGCATAGGTTTATTTATCTCGCCGGAGACCAACATTGTCCTTCAAGTTTCTTCATACGGCAGACATCCATCTTGATTCCCCGCTGAAATCCCTGGCGCTACGCGACGAAGGGCTGGCGGATCTGATAGGCAACGCCACCAGGACTGTGCTGACCCGGATAGTCGACCTTTGCATCACCGAAGAGGTCAACGCGCTCCTGATCGTGGGTGACCTTTACGACGGGGCACAGACCTCGATGAAGACCGCGCGGTTTCTGGCGCAGGAAATGGTGCGATTGGCTGAGGCGGAAATTCCCGTTTTCCTGATCCGTGGTAACCATGACGCCATGTCGCGGATCACCCGTGAACTGGTCCTGCCGGAATCCGTCAAAGTGTTTTTGGGGCGTGCCGAGTTTGTCGAAACCAACTGGAACGGACATGATGTGGTAGTGCACGGCATCTCATTCCGTCTGCCGCAGGCCCCCGACAGCCTGTTGGATCATTTCCACACCCCGGTTCCAGGGGCATTCAACATCGGGCTTTTGCATACCAGTCTCGGCGGGGCACCCGGGCATGATCTCTATGCACCCTGTTCAATGGCTGAGCTGCAGGCGACCAAGTTCGATTATTGGGCGCTGGGGCATATCCACCAGCGCGCGGCTTTTCCCGGACCAACGACAGTGGTGATGCCCGGCATCCCACAAGGACGTGACATAGGCGAGGCCGGTGAAAAATCCGTGACACTTGTTACGGTGGAGGATGACGGTGCCGTGGCATTAGAAGAGCACGCCCTGGCTGTTGCCCAGTTCGAACGCGTGCAGGTGGCCGGTGACGGCTTGGACGACTGGGGCGATCTGGTGACGGTGCTACGAAGCACGCTGTCCGAGGCGCGCCGGACGCATAAAGCCGAGCATTTGATCGTTCGGCCGGTGGTGATCGGTGTTTCGTCGCTTGCCTGGCGAGCACGACGTGATGTGGACCTGTTGCGCTCCGAGGCGCAGTCGGCAGCCGAAAGCATCGGCTCGCTCTGGATCGACAAGCTAGAGATCACTCTTGAAGAAGGCTCAGAATCCGCCCCGGGTGGACCGGTCGGGGAACTGGCAACGCTGATCGAGGCTGACATGACCGAAAGCTTGCAGTTGTCCACACAGGAAACGCTGGACGCTCTATTGAAAAAACTGCCACGCGAGTTGCGCCACCTTCTCGGCGATACAGAAGACGAAGTTGCTGCGGCTTGTCAGGAAGCGATGCGGCAAGGTGCGCTTGAACTGTTGGCGCGGCTCGACGCCGAGGAGGTGTAAGCGATGCGGCTGAACCAACTCAACCTTACCCGGTATGGCAGATTCACCGATTTCAGTCTGTCTTTCGGTGCGCGCCCCGAAAGTGGCCCGGACCTACACGTTGTGTACGGGCCGAACGAAGCCGGAAAATCGACCCTACTATCTGGCTGGTTGGACTTGCTGTTCCAGATCCATCCTCGAAGCCAGATGAATTTTCTGCATCCCTATTCAGCAATGCAGCTTGGTGCCGACCTAGAGATTGATGGGCAGGTGCAACAGATCGTCCGGGTCAAGAAACGCGACAATTCACTTCTGGATATCCACGGTGCACCGATGGGCGAGGCCATGTTGCATGGTGGCTTGCGTGGACTCGATCGTCCTTCTTATAGTGCGATGTTTTCTCTGAACGGCCAGACGTTGGTGGCTGGGGGCGAGAGCATCCTGGCCAGCGAAGGGGATCTGGGTCAATTGCTGTTTTCTGCGAGCGCAGGACTTAGCGACCTTGCCACGCGGCTGGATGCGCAGCGTCAGGACGCGGACGATTTCCTGTCCGCTTCGGGGCGTAAAGGCAGGTTACTGGAGCTGAAATCCGAGTTTGACCAACTTGGCGACCGTATGAAGGAGTTGGATACTGCCGCCAGCGAATTTTCCAGACTGTCCGAGGCCCGGGATACGGCGCGCGGTATCTGGAAGCAGGCGTGCAGGGATGCGGAGACCGCGATGGCTCAGTCTTTGGACCTGCAACGGCAGATCGCAGCATTACCAGTGGCCGACCGATTGCAACGGTTTGATGCGCAGATTGCTGAATTTGGAGATCTGCCGGAGCCACCGCCTGGTTGGGTGGACAACCTGCCAGCGCTCGACCGAGAGCAAACCGAGACAGCCACCCGTATCGATGCTGCCACGCAGGCGGTGCTCGGGTTGGAAAGCGAACTGGAAGACACGCAGCCCGAGGCGGAGGTTCTTGAACTCGAAGATAACATCGCAGCAGCTGACCGGCTCAAACCCGGCTACGATACGGCAATCGAAGATTTGCCCAAACGTAACAAAGATCGCGACGCTGAATCCGGCGCAATCGGAACCTGCCTGACGCGGTTGGGGCAGTCCGCGGCCGACCCGGCGTCACTTGTGCCCAAGGCCGGTGTTCTGGGCAGTTTGCGTGCGCTGATCGAGCAGCATTCCGGGGTTGAAACAGCCTTGGCATCTGCCGAACAGGAGGACGAAAACGCCCGAGTCGACAGCGATCGTGCAACGCGGCGGTTGAAACAGGCCGGAGGTGGTGCAGCCGATCCCGGCGGTCTGGCGGGATTGGTGGCCCGCGTGCGAAGTGAAGATCCGGTCGGAGCCTTGGAGCGCGCCGAGGCAACGTGCCGCGAGACGACAGCTCAGTTGCTAACCGCCGTGACCGCCCTGCTCCCCTGGACCGGGGATAGTGCCGCGTTGCAAGCCGTTCGCTGCCCCGAGGCAGGATGGCTGGATACAACGCGGGTGGCATTGAACACCGCAGAACGTGCCGCCGAACGCCAGGCCGAAGAGGTGGTGCGGCTGACAGAAGAGGCTGATCAGGCCGAAGCACGATTTGGCGGTTCTGAGGGTCAGGCGACTGTGACGCTGGAACATGCTGCCGAGGCACGCGCTGATCGCGAAACATCCTGGTCCCAGCATCGTGCAGAACTGACTGCTGTGACCGCAGACACGTTTGAACAGAAGATGCGTGTTGACGACCAAATCACGATTGCCACCGCCGATCAGCGGGCGCGTGCCGAAAAGGCCACCGAAATGCAGCTTGAACTGACAGGGAAGCGCCAGACGTTGAAGTCGGCCGAAGCGAACGCCGCCAAGACCGTGGCCCGACTGGACGAGCTGAGGCAATCGCTTTCGGATGTGGTGACAGGGGTTTCGCAGGCGTTGTCGGCCGACATGACGATCGAGACGTTCGGAGCATGGCTTGCACGCCATGACATCGCAGTGGACCGCGCCATTGCCGACGCCAGAGCCGGACGAGATTTGGAACAACGCAAGGTGGCGGTCGAACGTGACCGGGCGAACCTGTTGGCGGCGATGGATGGGGCAGGCCGTCCACTTGATCCGGATACAGGTATTTCTGTTGCGCTTGAGGCCGCTCAATCGCTGCTTGACCGCCAAGCCAAAGTTGCGGCGCTTGACGAGGCGTCGGCAGACGCGCGCCAAGAGGTGACGCGCCGTGAACGGGCGCTTGAGACGGCACAGCAGGCTAGCGCCGACTGGAAGGACCGTTGGAGCGCCGCCTGCGCCGAAACCTGGATGGCCGCTGCCCCGCCCGACGTCGGTGCCATGCGTGCCATCCTCGACGTTCTGGCCGAGCTCCAGGAGACTCTGCGTCGGCACGCCGATCTGGACCTTCGCATACGCAAGATGGAGGACAACCACAGCGGCTTTACCACCGCCGTGAAGGACATTGCCGTCAAGCTTGGGATGCCCGGGGATCGCGATGCCTCCGCCTCATGGCGTGCAATCAGCATTCGACTACGCGCGGCTGAGGACATAGCAAAATCGCGCAAACAGATTCAGGACAAACTGAAGGCGGCGCAGGAAAAGCTGGCTGACCTCGACCGTGATGCGGCGCTGCACCGCCAGCGGATCGCCGAGATCGGGACCTTTTTTGGCACCGGTTCCTGGCCTGATGCGCGAGAGGCGCTGACACGTGCTGGCGGGCGTGCCGATCTGGTTCACGACCGGGACGACTGTGCAGCGGACCTGTGCGAGCGAATGCAACTGCCCAGCCCGACTGCGGCACTTGAACAGTTGCAGGGGCTGGACTCCTTCATTTTGAAAGCCCAGGCGGAGACGCTGAAAACCAATTTGGAAAAACTGAACACTGATCAGCAGCAAGCCTTCGCAGACCACGCCGATGCAACTCGCGAAGTTGAGGCGGTCGGTGGCGACAATGCCGTCGCGCAACTGGCAGAAGAACGTCAGACACTCCTTCTGGAGATCGCCGAAGGTGCGCGTGCGCATCTGCGCCACAAATTGGGTATTCTGGCCGTGGATCACGCGCTGCGACGTTACCGTGACACCCATCGTAGCGGCATGTTGGAGCGCGCATCCGAAGCATTCCGCATTATGTCGCGCGATCGATACTCGGGGCTGGCCGCACAACCGGACGGCTCCCGCGAGGTGCTGGTCGCGCTGACGGCCGACGGTGGTTCGAAGGAGGCTCACCAACTGTCGGATGGCACGCGCGCACAACTTTACCTGGCTTTGCGTATCGCCGGCTATCACGAGTTTGCTCGCAGCAATGGCCCGGTGCCATTCATCGCAGACGACATCATGGAGAGCTTCGACAACGACCGCACAGCCGAGGCTCTTGGCCTGCTATCTCAGATGAGCGAAACCGGACAAGTTATCTATCTTACCCATCATCCTCATGTTTGCGAAATCGCAAGGGAAGTTTGCTCGTCTGTTCGCATCCACGAGTTAGCTGTTTGAGACATCATTTTGCGCCATGAAGTTAATTGGGCTGAGAGCTCCATCAATAAATGGGGGATTATCCCAAATACAGTGGTTGGACAGTGCTCTTGGCTTAACTGACCCTGCCGAGCACGAACTTGGTCAGTTCGTTTGTCTTCGTTGTGTTTCTTGGACATATTTGTCCTCTCAGATGTGACGCAACATGTGCTGAATATTTTCGTTATAGAAATGGCCTGAAGGTGAACTGTGACCGGATGAATAACCCAAAAAGGTGAATGTATTTTCCTGAAGTCGGCCACTCGCTTGGATGCTGTTCATCGTTCAGGACTGCCGGGACCGCCAAGACCGGTGGGACCAGCCTGAATCTAAGAGATTTTCCGATCCAGGCGGTCCCACCGGTCCTACTGTTGCAAGGAGGCAGCCCAGATCACCGAGCTGCCCGATCTCAATTTCACTGAGGAACCCTTTGCCTAGACAGGATTCAAAATCGATTCACTCACGGCATAAACCTTGGGCCGGTCTAATACTTTGCGCCCCATGCGATACTGTAATGAGCTGCCTTTCTGCGTCCTCAGCATTCCTGCATCGCGATGATGGCGCGCAGCGTCTACATTCTCATCATCACCATGGATCGTCTTCCAGGTGCCGGGCAGGATGTAGAACCAAGACCCATCGCGCCAGCCGCTGGATGCCACCGATCCTGTGGTGCCGATCTCCGCAAACCGGTCCACATTCTTAACAATGTAATCGCGTGTCCGAGTAACTGCACTGTCAATATCACTACGCGTGGCGCTTTCACGTTCTTCGAACCAGGTCCCAAAAACGTCGAGGATGGCGGCACTCGCAATTCCCCGAGCCCACCCGGTCACGAGGAACGTTGAAGCCAACTCGCCAGCCAAGGCCGTAACAGCAAACCGCCTGAGTGCGCGCAGAACCTGGCCATCGTCAGGAAGATCGAATTTAATTTTCGCGGCCTCACAAAACCGATCAATGAAGAGCTGAAATCTGTAACGGTGCGCGAGTTGGGGCATCAGTATTTTGATGAAAGCTGGGCCGGCTGTTCCGTAATTCATCTGAACGGCCCTCTGCATCTGCTCGGAAAATATGCGTCCCTCGCTTGCAGAATGCAGGCAGTCGAATGCACCTATACGCCGGGCATCGGCTGAAATATCCAGAAGACGAATATCCTGACCTGCATGGATCTGTTTGCTTCCGCTCGCCATGTGCTCTTCCAATGAGATCTCTCCGCTCGACAGTAAGGGCACGTGCCAGCGCCCAACCGGCTGTGTATGGCCGTTCGTCTGCATCCGATGCTTGCCACGCCCGTTTGCGAGCATGTAAACGATCTCGCCAGCTATCCTGGGCGACACCTGGTGCAGCTCGTCTAGCGCCAACAATGTCCCACTACAGGCAGAAGCAATCCCTTCGATCCCGTTATCGGTGCCCCTCCAGCTCTGAACGAAAGAAGGTGCTCCCCAGACTGAAGCAGCCACGCCCAACAAGGTCGTCTTGCCGCGAGATGAAGCCCCACGCAAGTGGAACCCACCGCCGTCCATGGAAAGCGGCCACAGGAGCGGCCCGGTGAAGGCCAGGGATACAGCAAGGATCATCAAGGGATTCCCGACACACGGCGCTGCAACTGTTTCACGCCAATCCTCTAGCGAGCTCGAGGCGTGCATAGCCTTGGCCGCATCGCTGGCCTGATGCTGGAAAACAATCAAGTCGTCGCCAATGACGCGCCCGTCTCCGAGCGCAAAAGCCTGAAAGCGGGCGTCCGTCCAGCCCAGCAGATCCGCGCGTGTGAAACGAGTCCTCGGGCGCCATGCGTGAAGCAAAGCCGCAATGCCGTGAGCAGCTTTTTCTACGGCTTCCACCTCCAGTCCCTTGTCAAGCAAAGGCCGCAGCAACCGTGCAGGGCTTCCCGAAAACTCCTTCTCATCGATAACCAACCGGTGCACCTTTCCATCCGGATCCTGCACATCAACAACACGACCCCAGCAACTTCCATCCGAACGACTGCAAAGCCCAATTACGGTGATTGGTGAGCAAAGACGAACAGGGATCTCATCCCCGCCATCAGACGGACGAAGATGATAGATACCTTCTTCACGCAGGAGAAACCCTGTGGGAAGACCGCCGGTTTCTTCCTGAACTATCTCAGGCAAAACAGACCCGGCCAGCCCAGGTGATCCGCCACCGGTGTTGAGTGATATAATATTGGATGCTCCCAGGTTTTCAGGGTGCAACGTCTGATTACTGTTTGTCATGATGTGCTCTCTATTTGGACAAAAGGGGACCGGCAGCGCGAAAACATCGCACAGTAAAATTGGTTTGAATGTTGTGGAAGGCCAGGCCCGTCGGCCTGGAAGAGCTCAGCCGTTAACTGAGAAATGCATCCTCCGGCTCAAACCTGAGACCCATGGCAAAGGCGCAGACGCACCGACTTTCCCAATGCTCGATGTCGGCAAGGCGCCAGCGCGTGGTGCGGCCGCCAAGCTTGACCGGGGCTGGGAACTCGCCATCGCGGCGCCACCGCCAAATCGAGTCAGTAGACACACCAAAGCGCGCGGCAACTTGGCCGACGGATAGGTAGAGGGATTCTGAAGTAACGGGCACGAGGCAGATCTCCTGGATCATTGATACAAAATCGTTGATCCAAGCATTTCTTTGTGCGCATGGTCCCAACTCTATACCCTATAGCAATCCGTCGTAGGAACTGCGTTAGGCGACCGAAGAAAGTTGAGTCATGGACAGTTTGTCGCACCTCGGGCCACAACGCCACATTTACGAGGACCCCGTCCATTCACTTAGGCCAACATGAAATGCAGTTGCACTTAGTGGCAGAGCATTGCGAGAGAACGCAAATCTATTGGTGGCAACAATGGTGGCAAGAACTCTAACTGAGAGTCTTTTAGTAGCAATAACAATGTCATAAAGATTTTTCTGGCGGACCGAGGATCCTTCGTTCTCACCGACAAATTTCTGTAACATCTTATTATTTAAGCATCTTTTAAAATGGAGTGCATCAAATTGTATAGCTAAATGTATAGCAATATTCTCGGA
>PJEL010002417.1_pt1 | contig 17184 bp, 15 predicted proteins | sample 1853271 | NCBI WGS metagenome assembly PJEL01 (sample SAMN08108733, study PRJNA415343) | Invertebrate metagenome, whole genome shotgun sequencing project. | host: Globobulimina | place: Sweden: Gullmar Fjord | collected 2015-08
CAACTGGTGCTGGGCATCCAGGAGAAGGCTGCCGCCGCCCTGCGTGTTTCCCTGATCCAAAAAGGCACCCCTCTTGAGCGAAGTTTCACCGATCCGCCCGGCAGCGTCGCCGCAACGATCGGCTCGCCAGCTTATGCCGAACATTCCGGGGATTGAATACCTAAGACATCAAATGCAACCAAAAGTCGCAAGTTGCGAACGATCCGCAGGCCCGCCGGCGCGACGTCTACGCAATGATGTCGCGGCTGTGGCTGCGAATCCAGACTACTTTGCAGCGGTCCCGTCACGCGACACCTGAGCAGCGCGGCCAGGAAAGTCACCGCCTTCGGGCCGGGTGGTCCCGGCGGCCGGCCGGCAGGGGCTCAAGTGGTCGCCGCCGTCCAGGCCGATCATCTGACCGGTGACCGAAGAGGCCGTGATGAGGAAGCGCAGGGCGGCGCAGACCTCGGCCAGGCTGGCGACCTCGCCGAGCGGCAGAGCGGCGCGCCGGGCCTCGAAATCTGCGGCGCTCTGGCCCCGCGAGGGCAGCGTCGGCCCGGGACCGATCGCATTGATCCGGATGCGCGGCGCCAGGGCCACGGCCAGGGTCTGGGTCAGGGTCCAGAGCCCGGCCTTGGACAGGGTGTAGCTGAGATAGCCCGGCGTCAGGTTCCAGACCCTCGTGTCGATGAGGTTGACCACCAGGCCGCGCGCCTGTGGCGGCAGCGCCGCGGCGAAGTGCTGGGTCAGAACGAAGGGCGCGCGCAGGTTGGTTTCCAGGTGCGCATCCCAACTCGCCCGGTCGGCGCTCAGGTGATCGTCGAACTCGAAGATCGCGGCGTTGTTGACCAGCAGGCCGAGCGGCCCGAGCGCCGCCGCCGCCTGCTCCGTCAGGCCCGCCAGGGCGCCCTCGTCGCAGAGGTCGGCCTGCAGGGCCACGGCCGTCCCGCCCGCCGCCGCGATCTCGGCGCAGAGCGCCCGCGCCGCCTCATCCGAGGAGCGGTAGTGAACCGCGACGGCCCAGCCCTGCGCCGCCAGGTCCCGCGCCAGGGCCGCGCCGATGCGCTGGGCGCCGCCGGTCACCAGGGCGGCCCGGGGCATCGCCTGATCCCCCTCTGCGGGCGTCTCGGTCTTGGCAGTCATAGGGCAAGGATCCACTGAACAGAGCGACAGGCGCGCGATAGCAGTGGCACCTTAGCAAAGCCGCCGCAGCGAATCTGCTGGGATTGTCGTGCGCCGGAACCGCGTGGTCGTCGCTTGGCTTTACGGGCCGGCCGTCAATCAGGGGTCAGGTCTTGCAAACACTTCGACGTCGGACACCCCAGCGGCGACTTGGAACTTCGAGCCTCCGCCTGCCTGTCCCGTGGTATTCACAATTCGACCGGGGTGATAGGCTGAACGTAGGAACGCCGAACAACCGAGGACAGCAAGAGATGAACAGAAGACGATTCCTGACTGTGTTGAGCCTCGCGGCCGCGGTAACTGTCTTGGGCTTCGGCGCCGGGCAGATTCTCGCGCACGGCCATGGCGGGCACCACGGCGGACATCACGGCGGCGGCCACCGTGGCGGAGGCCATCACGGCGGCGGCCACCACGGCGGACATACGGGCGGCCACCACGGCGAAGGGGCGGCGCACGTTCACCACTCGAGCTTTGTGCGCCCGCAAGGCGGCGGATCGCAGAACCCTCCGCCGCCGGAAGAATCCCACTATCACCACGATCACGACGACTACGGCGATCACCATCACGACTGCCGCCTGGCGGACGCCGTCACCGACAAGGTGCAAAAGGGACCCCACGCGGAGATGTGCCAGGACCACAACGGCGGTTGGATCATCGATTGAGCGGAAAGCCGCTCGATCCCCCGCAGCTTTGTCCCCGGCGCTCGGCGCGTTAAGCGCGCGCAGCGCTTGGCGCCCCTTGACCCAACCTTGGCCGGCGCCGTCTCACAGGCTTCTGCACCCCCTCCTTCAACAGAATCGAACCTGTCGGCCCGCTTTACAGTGCCTGGCCGGGCCGCACAGCCGCCTCATGCTAAATCATTAATTAACCACGTTCTTTAAGAACTGGCGCGACTCTTGCTGGATGCAGGCTGATGGTTTCATCGCGCAGCTTATTGCACGTCGAAATTGTCTCGCGTGCTGAATTTTTGCAACCAGTGCGCTACGTGGCTGGGGGGGGTTCGAACATCGCAGCATTTCCGGAAGGTCGCCGGTGAGCGGCCCGAAATGCTGATGTTCTGACGTGTCGGCCGTATAGCGGACTAGAGGGGGAACGCCAATGCAACCGACTGTCCGATCCGGAATGTTGAAAACGATGCTGCTCGGCGCCGTGTCCGCGGCCGTGCTGCTTGGCTCGGCACAGGCCGACGCGGGCGTCATAATCGACACCACCGCGGGGACCATCAACGGGATCGCCAGCGGCGGCAGCTTCAACGGCACCACTTTCACGACCCGGACCACCGGTGGCGGGACCGTCACCCAGTTCCTGTTCCAAGGCGACCTGAACATCGGCGCCAATGAGCAGGTCACCGTCACCGGCAGCCGTGGTGCCTCGTTGTTTTCCGGGAACAACGTCAACATCGGAACCAACGTGACCTTCGACAACAGCGCCGCCGGGACGGACCCAGGGGCCGGCGGCGGAGCGGCGGGATCGGCAAATTCCGGCCCCTCGGGCGGCGGTGGCGGGGCCGGCGGCAACGGCGGCAGTGGCGGCAGCGGCGGTAACGGCAGCAACCTCGGTGGCGCCTTGGTTACCTTCAGCAGCCCGGCCGGAAGCGGCGGCAATGTCGGCACCCACGGCGGCAGCGGTTCGGGAGGCTTGATAGGCTCCTTCGGCACGCAGGGTGCCTCGGGCAGCAGCGGCGTGAACAGCGGGGGCGGTGGCGGCGCGGGCGGCAACGGCGGTCAGCGCGGCGTCGGATCCTCCGTCGGCAGCGGCGGCTCACGCGGCACCGGCTCGGGCGCCGCGGGTGACACCTCAGGGTCCTGCCTCAACATAGGCATTGGCGTCGTTTGCACCTCCGGTGATGGCGAGAACGGCAGCACGGGCGATGGCGGCAACCGCGGCGGGAACGCCACCGGCCAGGCCAGCAGCGGCGGCGGCGGCAGCAGCGGATCGGGCGCCAGCAACACCGGCGGCGGAGAGACGATCTCCGGCGGCGGCGGCGGCGGTGCCGGTGGCACGGGCGGCAGCGGCTCCGGCGGCGGCGGTGGCGGCGGCGGCGGCGGCGGCCAGGGCGGCGGCGGCGGGGCCGCCGGCGTGGGACTCGTGCTGCTGCTGGATGGCGGCGGCGGCGGCGGCGGTGGTGGTGGCGCCGCGGGCGACAGGGGCGGTTCCGGCGGTGCGGGCGGAAGCTCCGGCGCCGGCGGGGCCGGCGGCGGCGCTCTGGAGATCGTGGCCCTGGGGCGCGTCAACGTCGGCGCGGGCAGCAGCCTCGAGGCAGAGGGCGGCGACGGTGCGGCCGGCGCCTCGGGTGCGAACGGCAACAGCGGAACCAATAGCGACGGCGGATCGAGGGGATCGGATTCATCGCTCTCCGGTGTCAATCGGATCGGAAATGGGGGTGGCAGCGGCGGTACCCCTAGCACCGGCGGCAGCGGCAACGGCGGCACCGGCGGCTACGGCGACTACGGCGAGGGCACCGGCTGGAACGGCGGGACCGGCGGCCGTGGCGGCAGCGGCGGCGGCGGCGGCAACGGCCAGCGAGGCGGCAACGGCGGCGCTGGCGGCGCCGGTGGCGGTGGCGCCGGCGGCACCGTGAAAATCTCCGGCACGGTCCTGGAGGCAGACGGCGCCAGCGTCGATACCTCCGGCGGCAGCGGCGGCGCCTCCGGCGGCAATGGCCGCCTCATCGTGGCGTCGAATGTGGCCGGCGGCGGCCCAGGCAGCGTCACCGGCGCGAACCAGGCGACTTTTGCCGGTCCGATGGACGTCAATCCTTTCATCATGGGCGGGGTCGCGACCCCCTTTATCGCCGATCTGGTCGGCGGGGCGGAGACCTTCGGCCTGTTGAACGGCATCGGCGGCGACAATGCGGGACTGATAGCCGCGCTCGGTGCCATTCCGGTTGATGCCCGCGGGGCGCTTCTGCGCCTCGATGTCGGGCCGGCCGGATACGCCGACGACTACGCCGGTTTCGACATGCTGCTGTTCATCAATCTCGCCAATCGCGCCCTGATCAACCCGATGCTCGGCGTCGATCCGGCGGGCGGCGACGCTTCATTCATGACCGGGCTGCTTCAGGGCGGCTTCGCGAACGATCCGCTGTTCGGCGGCCTCGGCGATACGGCGCTGGAAATGCTGTTAGGCTTCAGCGTCTTCGCGACGCTGGTGCCGGAACAGGGGACGATCTTCAACGCCTCGGCGCGGGGCGTCCTCGATATCGCGGGAATTGACCTGGCCATCGGCGATGCGGCATTCCTGATCGCGGCGGCGCAAAGCATTCCGGAACCGGCAACCTTCGGCCTCTTATTGATCGGTCTGCTGGCACTGGGATTCCTCGCCAATCGCAAGCGCCGCCGCCCCTGAGCCGTCGAGGCCTGGATCGAGCGGCAAACCGCCAGCCGACGTTACCTCGGCTTCGGGCAACCGAGGCTGCACGGCGACCGGTCCGGCGGCGTTGCGGAAGGCTAAATCATTGATTTAGTTGGTGCCCCTGGCCTGACTCGAACAGGCACTCCCTTGCGAGAAACAGATTTTGAGTCTGTCGCGTCTACCAATTCCGCCACAGGGGCCCCGGCGCCGCGGCGGCGCAGAAATACTGCCGCCCGGCGGCCCGCATCATAGCCAGGGCGGCGCGCTTGGCAACCGGTGACTCGCCCCGAAAAGCGGAAAATCGCAGGAAAACCCGCGGCATGACGAGGCCGTCCCTTGGTGCGCCCGGTTGCAGCCCCCTGCCCGTCACACGCTTTTCTATGGCACTGGTTCCAGAGTCACGGTTAAATGCAACGTGCATACGTTACGTTCAGGATGTGACGTTCCACGGCGGTTCGGCCTTTTTGTGGAGACCTAAAAAGGCTGGAGGCGCCGGGGAAGCGACGTTGAGCGTAGTGCGGTGACGCTAGGTAGAGCACGCAGTGAGGACTTTTGATGGTGGATAGGCGCGTGGGCCTGGTCCCCGTGCCGGATTAGGGAAGAACCTGGCATCGCGATAGCGGGGCGGACGGAAGGTTCCGCCGGTTTGCCGTCACTGGGCACGACAGTGATCCCTCGGGAAAGTGGGTTCGGAGATCGCGGACAGGGCGGCAAAGCGCCGCCGAGCGTCTCCGCAGAGCGATGGCTGCAGGACGTAGGAGAGGGACTCCCTTACTTGTCTTGGAGTGGCCGTTGTGATGACCAATGATTACGATTTCGAACGAGAAGAGATTACCCACCGTAGCGTGAGCGCCGTGGTCAAGTGGTTCAACACCACCAAGGGCTTCGGCTTCGTCCAGCTGAACGATGGGGCGCCCGACGCCTTCCTGCATGTTTCCGTCGTGGAGCGTTCCGGCAATCGCGAACTCTACGAAGGCACGACCATCGTTTGCGACCTGATGCAGGGCCGCAAAGGCCTGCAGGTGGCGGAAATCCACAGCGTGGAGGCCGGTACTGCGCCGGCGGGCGGCACTGCGCCGGGGGCGCCGGCGGGTGACGCGGGCGCGACCGAGATGGTCGAGGGCACGGTCAAGTTCTTCAATCTCGAAAAAGGCTTCGGCTTCGTCATCCCCGACAATGGCGGCAAGGACGTCTTCATCTCCGGCCGCACCCTGGAGCGCTTCGGCGTGCCGGCGCTGGAACCCAACCAGCGTGTGCGCCTGCAAACGCGCATGGGCGAAAAAGGGCCGATGGCCGAGCACATCGAACTGCTCTGAACCGGCCGCGCGGTCCGGCGCGCCAGTCCGGCATCCGTCCGGCGGCACTATTGCAGGCGGCTTTCCTCTTCTTCCGGCAATTCGGACGGCGGCGCGTTGCAGGGCCCGGCTTGGTGATGCACCAGTTTCCAGGCATCGTTCTCGCGAATGAAGAGGTTGGTGGCCGCCAGCAGGCTGTCGCCGATCACCTCATAACAGGTCACGAAGCCCGCCTCGCCCAAGCGGAACGCCTTGGCGCCCCGGCAGGTCACGGACTGGGCATCAGGATTGGAGAGGATCGCCGCCCAGCTTTGCATCACCTGATCGCGCCCGCTCAAAGACGGCCAGCCCGGATGCGTGCAGGCTATTGGGGACTCCTGGGCCCAGAGGCCGGCCATCGCATCGAAATCCTTCGTCTCGAAAGCGAGATAGAAGGCATCGTTGGCGAAAATGATGTCGGCGTGTTCTTGCATGTGTACCTGCGACCGGCCAGTTTCCGACGTCATCAAGCCTAGCATCTTCCCTGACCGGTTGCCCAAGACAACTGACCCTGGTAAACGGGCTGCTGCAAACGAATCTCCAACAAAGAATGCCACGCGGCCTCCCGCGGGCCAGGGCAACCAGGAAGGGTCTGATCGGGCGTGCTACGGCGACTCTATGATTGGACCATGGGCCTGGCCGGCCATCGCCACGCGCTCTGGGCGCTGGCGATCATTTCCTTTGCCGAGTCCTCGATCTTCCCAATTCCGCCGGACATCCTGCTGATCCCGATGATCCTGGCGGCGCGGCACCGCGCCTGGCTGATCGCCACCGTCTGCACCGTCGCCTCGGTGGCGGGCGGTGTCGCCGGCTATGCCATCGGCGCGCTGCTGTTCGACAGCGTCGGCCAGCCGATCGTCGAGTTCTACGGCTACCTCGACCGCTACCAGGATTTCCAGCAGCGCTACGAAGAGTGGGGGGCCTGGATCGTTGCCATGGCCGGCTTCACGCCCTTCCCCTACAAGGTGATCACCATCACCTCCGGCGTGATGGACCTGAATTTCGGCGTCTTCATGGTCTCCTCGGTGCTGTCCCGCGGGGCGCGCTTCTTCCTGCTGGCGGCGCTGCTGTGGAAATTCGGGCCGCCGATCCGCACGTTCATCGAACGTTACCTGCCGCAGCTGACGATCCTCTTTTTCGTGCTGCTGCTCGGCGGCTTCATCGCGATCCGCTACCTGGTCTAGAAACCTTAAGCGGTCTCCGGCCGGTCTTCGTCGAAGCTCGGCACGCCTTGCGGGATCGTCTCCCACTTCGCCTTGGAGCCGACGTAGATGTGCGTGACCTGCTCGATCTCCGGATCGCCGTTCACGCAGCCCAGCGTCACCCGGAAAACGGCCCCTTCGTAGACGGTGCAAAGCGTCGAACCGCAGCGGCTGCAAAACTGAACGCCGTAGCCGTGCCGGCCGACATAGGAGGTCAGCAAAGCCTCGCCAGACAGCCATTCGAAGGCACCGGGATCGACCAGGGCGCAGGCCGAGGCCTGAGCGCTGAAAGCTTTGCGGCACCGCGAGCAATGACAGGACCGGGCATCGCGAAGCCTGCCCGCCACCCGGTAGGTGACCTCCCCGCAAAAACATTCACCTGATATCATCGCCTGGTTCCCCCGGTGATCTTTCATGACCGCAACCATCGTCCCTCACCTACCACATCGGCCCGCCCGCCTCAGCCGAAATTGAACCGCTACATATCGCCGCCCCGCCTTGGCCCGCGCGGCACGAGAAAGTAGACTCTGCCCCAGGCCGTTGAACCGCCCTCCAAAATCAAAGGACCAGACGACGTGATAACCCTCTTGATGTCGCGGCATCAGCACCCAAGGCTTTGGCCCGCGCTGCTGGTCGCCGCCTGCTTGGGCGCCCTCGGCGCCGCCTTCGCCTCCCAGTATTGGGGCGGCCTCTACCCCTGCGTCCTCTGCATCTATCAGCGCTATGCCTACGGTGTCGCCATGGCTCTCGCCGCGCTGGCCTTCCTGCTGGCCGCCAGCCCGGCCGGCCGGCGCCTCGCCTTGATCGGCAGCGGTCTTGCCTTCGTCGCCGGCAGCGCCATCGCGGTGTTCCACGTCGGCGTCGAGCAGAAGTGGTGGCAGGGCACTGCCGAATGCCATGCCCCGCAGCTGCCGGACAACGCCACCGTCGAACAGCTGCGCGACATCCTGCTGAATAAGGCCTTCGCCCCCTGCGACAAGGTGCCTTGGGAGATCTTCGGCATCTCCATGGCCGGCTTCAACATCCTGGCTTACGCCCTGTTGGCCGCGCTATCTTTCTGGGCGGCCTTTCGGCAACCGAGCCGCCGGGGGCCCCGGCCCTAAGGAGGGATCCTGCCCATGACCGACAGCAAGCAGCCCCCGCACCCCCAGGAACCGGCCGCTGCGGCCGTCGGGGCGGAGAAGCCGCGGCCCGGCGCCCTGCCCGGCGACCTCGACCCCGAGGCGCGCCTGGCACGGATGCTGCGGGTCGACCACGCCGGCGAGTACGGCGCCCGGCGCATCTACGAGGGCCAGTTGGCGGTGCTGGGCAAGAGCCCCAGCGCCCCCACCATCCGGCACATGTACGAGCAGGAAGCCGAGCACCTGCGGACCTTCGAGGAACTGCTGGTCCGCCATCGGGTCCGCCCGACACTGCTGCAGCCGGTCTGGCACGCCGCCGGTTTCGCGCTCGGCGCCGCCACGGCGCTGCTCGGCGAGAAAGCAGCCATGGCCTGCACGGTCGCGGTCGAGGAAGTCATCGACGAGCACTATGCCGGCCAGAGCGAAGAGCTCGGCGAAGATCAGGCGGAGCTGAAGGACACCATCGAAACCTTCCGCCAGGAAGAGCTGGAGCACCGCGACATCGGCCTGCAGCACGGCGCCGAGGAAACCCCGGGCTACGAAGTGCTGAGCGGTGCGGTAAAGGCCGGCTCGCGCCTGGCCATCTGGCTGTCGGAACGCTTCTGAAAGCGGGAGACGCGGAGTCTCAGGACTCCAGCTCGCTGTCCCAGTAAAGAAAATCCCGCCAGCTCTCGTGGAGAAAATTCGGCGGGAAGCAGCGGCCGTTCTGTTGCAGCTGGTAGGTCGAAGGCGCCTCCACCGGCCTCAAGAGACGCATGCCGGTCTCCTTCAACAGGTGGTTTCCCTTCACCAGGTTGCAGTCCTGACAAGCCGTCACGACGTTGACCCACGACGTCCGCCCCCCGCGCGAGCGCGGAATGATGTGATCGAAGGTCAGGTCTTCCGCCGGGAAGTCGTCGCCGCAGTACTGGCATTCGAAACGGTCGCGCAGGAACACGTTGAACCGCGTGAAGGCGGGCCGGCGGTCAAGGCTGACGTACTGCTTCAGTGAAATCACGCTGGGCAGCTTCATCTCGAAGCTCGGCGAATGGACCGTGGTGTCGTATTCCGAGACGATGTTCACCCGGTCCAGGAAGACGGCCTTGATGGAGTCCTGCCAGGACCATAGAGACAAGGGGAAGTAACTCAACGGACGAAAGTCAGCGTTGAGGACGAGAGCCGGATAGGTTTGCGCAGCACCGGTCATTTCCGGTCCATCCTTCCTCTACGTCGTCACATTGAACTGGGATGCCAAGCCCAGAGACGCACCAAAAGTACTAAATGCCGCCCCCGCATACAAGATGTTGGGATTCGTGGCCGGCACTCTTCATGAAAGCTTCACTCAGACCGCCACGAGACACCTGCCACAAGAGGTACCGTCGTCCGCGCCAGGTCCGGCTTTTTGAAAGATCGGCTGCATGAAGAAAGCCACCGGCCTTCCACTGTGACAATCCAATAGTAAACATTCCGATAGATATGCAATCATACCGTACAGAATCATGTGCCCGCAGATTTTCGAGGGGGGAGGGGCATTGCCCAAGCTCGACCATGGATCGCCAAGCGGACCGCACAGCACCAGTGAGGCTCGCAGTTCTGGATGTCCTGCTTGCGAATCGGGCGCGGTTTCCCCGATACCCCCCACTTCTGAATATGAAGCAATCTCGTCCACATCGTCATCAAACGGCCTGATAGCGCCACAAACCGGCAGCCGGCGCCGGGTCCTGCAATACGGCTTCACTTGCTTGCTCACGGCGGTGGCCCCGGGGGGCCTGTCCGTGACGGGCCGGGCGGCAGCGCAGGAATCAAATACCGCCGCCGAGAACCGCATCCTGACGATCAGTGCTTCCAACGCGCCGCCCTACGTCACGCCACAGAGAACGGGTTTCGAAGACCGGCTTTTCACCGAAGTCTTCCGCCGGCTGGGCATCGAGGTTCGAATCTACGACGTTCCATCGCAACGCGGCTTGGTGCTGCTCAACGAAGGCCAAGACGACGGCACCTTGGCGCGGAATCCCGGCATGTCGAAGCGCTTTCCCAACCTCGTGCCGTTCAGCGAGAAGGCGCTCGACCGTGAGTACATGATCTATACCACCCGTCCTGACATCGAAGCGGCCGGTTGGGATGGCCTTGCCGGGTACAGTGTCGGCATCGTGAACGGCTGGAAGATCCTGGAGCGGAACATCACGGCCGCGCGCTCTCTGACCAAGGTCCGCGACGGCGCCCAGCTCTTCCGACTGCTCAACGAGGGTCGGGTCGATCTGGTCGTGTTCAACCGATGGGGCGGGCTCTATCTGCTGCGCGAACTCGCGATCAAAGGCGTGAGGACGCTCGAACCGCCGCTGGCACGCCGTGAGGTGTTCTTTTACCTCCACAAGAGCCATCAGGAACTCATCCCACGTGCCAGCGAGGTCTTGCGCGGAATGAAACAGGACGGATCCTATCAACAGCTGGTCGACGAAACGTTCGGCCCACTTACGAGCTAACCGTGTTCGCCCTGAGCAGCCTCTTGGACAAACGCAGCGTCGCCTCGCGCCTGATCATCTATATTGTCCTGTTCAGCTCGGTCGTCACGCTCCTGACCACCTCGTTGCAGCTCTACCGCGAGTATAAGCGCGACGTCGAGGTCGTGGTGGGAGCGGTCGAAAATCTGCGGATCAGCCACCTGGACAGCCTGACCCGGAGCCTTTGGGCGCTCGACAACGAGCAAATTCAACTGACGGTGGATGGCATCGCGCGCATCGCCGATATTCAACGCATCGAGGTGGTCGACAGCTACGGCGTCACGCACAGTGCCGGCAGCTCCTCCAACAACGCGAACCGCATCTACCGCTTCCCTCTCGTCCATGTCGAAGATAGCCGCGATTTCGTGCTCGGCGAACTCCGGGTCATCGTCGACCTACAAGGCATCTATTCCCGTTTGTTCGACCGCATCTGGCTCATCCTCCTCAGCAACGGCCTGAGGACTTTTGCCGTTTCCACCTTCGTCTTTTTGATCTTCCAACACCTTGTCACGCGGCATCTGCAACAGATCGCCAGCTACGCCCAGCAGGTATCACCGGAAACGCTCGACCGCCCGCTGAAGTTGGCCCGGCGCGCGCGCGTCGGACCACCCGACGAGATCGACCAGCTCGCAATTTCGGTGGACACGATGCGGGAGAACCTGCGCCGGTCCTACCTTGCCTTGTCAGAGAACGAGGAGCGTTTTCGTCACCTCGCAGAGCGCATCGATGCGGTATTCTGGATCATTAGCACGGACTGGCGCAGTGTGATCTACGTTAGCCCGGCCTATGAAAAAATCTGGGGCAAGTCTTGCAGCGAACTCTACGAATCACCTTTGTCCTGGCTTGAGTCGGTTCACCCTGATGACCAGCCCGGGGTGGAGCGCATCATCGCCGAGGCGACCAGCGACTTGACATCGTCGACGACAGCCACCGCCGCACCGCCGCGCATCGATTTCGAACCCTACAGGGTGACGCATTCCGACGGTACGTTACGCTGGGTCTCAGCACGGGCCTTTCCCGTGTCGGATGACAGCGGCGCGCTACGCTACGTCGTCGGCATCGCCGAAGACATCACACAGCAAGTCCGTGCCGATGAAGCTTTGAACGAGGCCAAGGAAGTCGCCGAACGCGAGAGCGCCGCCAAGTCACAGTTCCTCGCGCACATGAGCCATGAGCTGCGCACACCACTGAATGCCATCCTGGGCTTTTCGGGAATGCTGGAGCACGAGATACTTGGTCCGGTCGAACCCAAGGGCTACCGAGACTATGCAATCGACATCCAGGAAAGCGGCCGACATCTGCTGTCGATCATCGACGATATCCTGGACCTGTCGAGAATTGAGGCTGGAAAGGCGACATTCAAACCAGAACGGTTGGCGCCGGGCAAGCTGGTCGATGAAGCGCTAAGATTGGTCGAAAAGCAGGCCGCAGAAAAGAGCATAGGCCTCGAGAACAGCTTATCAGCGGACCTGCCGATGATAGAGGCGGACAGGCGCGCGATCGTCCAGGTCCTCACCAACGTCATCACCAATGCTATCAAGTTCACGCCGTCAGGCGGCCTGGTCCGGCTCGACGCACAGCGACGCCGCAACGGTGGTATCGACCTGCACGTCGAGGACAACGGACGCGGCATAGCGCCGGAAGAGATGGCCGAGTTGTTCACGCCCTTCGCCCGCAAGAATGTCTTCATGGCCCGGGTCGAAGAGGGCGCGGGCCTGGGTCTGGCGATCTGCAAACAACTGATGCAGCTTCAGGGTTTCGACATCACGGTTTCCAGCAAGGTCGGGCTCGGCACCGATGTGACGCTCGAATTCCCAAACGACGCGACCGATAGGCTGACCGAGGAACCTCCAGCGCCCCGGAGGGCCGCCGTCTGACCATCAGAACGGCCGCCGCGCTTGTTCCTCCGGTGGCGTGTCTCCGGGGAGGCAGGGTGCCGGGGAAGAGATGCTGCACCAGGGCCGCGGCGCAGAGCTGCAGCCCCTCCCCGGGGAAGTAACTCAACGGACGGAAGTCGGCGGTGAGGACGAGAACCGGATCGGTTTGCGCAGCACCGGTTATCTCCTGTCCATCCTTCCCCTACGTTGTCACCAAGTACTGGGACGCCGCGCCCGCACCCAAGATGGAGGAATTCGATTCCCCTCCGCCTTGATCCAGGCTCCTGGAATACAGAGATACAGGGAAGCTCGGATCACGCATTGACCGCTACTTACAATGGTGTTTCCAAAAGCTGTTCTACGCATAATAACTATTTATAAGATTAAGACATTTCGTTTAATATTTGTCTGAATTACAGCGTAGTGGGTAATGCGCTGTGCAAATGTGTATTGCAGTAGCTCCAAAAGCCCATGGGATCCGCGTTACAAGCCCTCTAACAATAGTTGAAGGCCTGGATCACTATGGAACTCGGAAAATCGAAAACCTCCCGCCCCGAGAGAACTTCGAAACTGACGCTCAGTCGCAAGATTCCAGCTGTCATCATCGCAGCAGCGCTGATTTCCACCCTCGCGGTCGGTCTTGCCAGCTACTTCCAGGCTGCCAGCACGATCGGTATCGAGGCGGAGAACAAGCTGACCGCCTTGGCGAAGGTTCGCGCCACCGCCCTGCAGGACTACCTTGCATCGATCCGGCAGGATCTGAGCATTCTGTCCGGCAACGAGACGGTACTGCAGGCGACGGTTGACTTCACCACCGCCTGGAACCAGCTCGGCCCGCAGGCGCAGAACGACCTGCAGCGGCTCTACATCACGGATAACCCCCATCCAACGGGACAGAAGGAAGAGTTGGACCGCGCGTCCGACAGCTCGCTCTATAGCGATCTTCATGGCCGCTACCATCCCTGGCTGCGCAGCTTCCTGCGCGAGCGTGGTTACTATGACGTGTTCCTCTTCGATACCGAGGGCAATCTCGTTTACACCGTGTTCAAGGAGTTGGACTACGCCACCAATCTGAACGGCGGGGAATACAAAGATACCGACCTGGGCAACGCCTACCGGGCGGCGATGGCCAATCCGACGCCGGGCTTTCAAGCCTTCTTCGATTTTCAGCCCTATGCGCCGAGCGCCGATGCGCCGGCCAGCTTCATATCGACGCCACTGGTCGGCGAAACCGGTAACACGATCGGTGTCCTGGTCTTCCAGATGCCGATCGACAACATCAACGCGGTCATGCAGAACACCGCAGGCATGGGCGAGACCGGCGAAACCTACATCGTCGGCAGCGACCTGCTGATGCGCAGCGACTCCCGCTTCAGTGAAGAATCGACCATCTTGAAGCAGCGTGTCGACAGCGATTCGGTCGCCATGGCGCTCAGCGGTCAGGAAGGTGTCGTCGAGCAGACCGACTATCGAGGCGAAGAAGTGGTTTCCGCCTACGCCTTCGTCGATTTCCTCGGCGCGCGCTGGGCGATCATCGCCGATGCCGATCAGGCCGAAGTCTATGAAGGTGTTGCCGAGATGCGCAACAGTTCGCTGGCCCTGGGCATCGGCATCCTGGTGCTGGTCACGGCCGCCGGCCTCTTCGTGTCGCGCGGTATCGTCAGGCCGATCTCGGCGATGACCGGTGCCATGGGTGAGCTGGCCCAAGGTAACAAGGCAATCGACATTCCCGCCCGCGACCGCCAAGACGAAATCGGCGATATGGCCAAGGCGGTCGAGGTCTTCAAGGAGAACGCCATCGAGGCTGAACGCCTGGCAGCGGACCAGGCCAAAGAAAACGAAGCCAAGGCCAAACGGGCCCAGAAGGTCGAAGACCTCAGCAAGGCGTTCGACGAGAGTGTCTCCGGCGTGTTGAACTCCGTCGCCTCGGCAACGGTTGAGATGCGCAGCACCGCAGAAGGCATGTCGACCACGGCGGAACAGACCAATGATCGCACCCGGGTGGTCGCCACTGCGGCAGACGATGCCTCGGGCAATGTGCGCACGGTGGCTTCGGCCGCCGAGGAACTGTCCAGCTCGATCGCCGAGATCACCTCGCAGGTCAGTCAGTCCGCCGACGTTGCGAGCCGAGCAACCAACGAGGCCGAAAAAGCCAATGAGACAGTTAGCGGGCTGGCCGGCGCGGCACAAAAGATTGGCGATGTGGTCAGTTTGATTCAGGATATCGCCGAGCAGACCAATCTTCTGGCGCTCAACGCCACCATCGAAGCCGCCCGTGCCGGCGAGTCGGGAAAAGGTTTCGCAGTCGTCGCAAACGAGGTGAAATCCCTTGCCAATCAGACCGCCAAGGCGACGGAAGAGATCTCTCAGCAGATCGGCAGCATGCAGACCGCAACGAACGAGACGGTAGAGGTTATTAGCAAAATTCAGAAGATCATCTCTGAAATCAGCCAGAACGCCACCGCCATCGCCTCTGCCGTTGAAGAGCAAAACGCCGCCACCTTGGAGATCTCGCGCAATACTCAACAGGTCTCGGCCAACATGCAGGAAGTGACCAGCAACGTGGGTGGCGTGACCGAAGCAACCAAGGAAACCAGCGAGTCGGCCACGCACGTCTTGGAGGCATCCGACGAACTGTCCCAACAGTCGGAGACGCTGCGCGGCGAAGTGAACTCGTTCCTCCAGAACCTGCGCTCCGCCTGATCGAAGCTAAGGCTCGACAAGCCGCAAGGGACTGCCTTCTCTCGGCATGGCCTGATACAATTGAGACGGGCCGGGGTTACAACCCCGGCCCGTTTCTGTTTGGCCAAACCGGCAACCGATAAAACGGCGGGAAGTTCAATCCGCCGGCGGCGCGTCTCCGGGAGGCAGGGTGCCGGGGAAGAGATGCTGCACCAGGGCCGCGGCGCAGAGCTGCAGGCCCTCCTGGTCGATGCCATGGCCGACGCCGGGACGGCGGTAGGCGGCAACCGGCACGCCGTTGAGCTGCATCGCCTCTTCGGCCGCCGGCATGGCGTCGAAGAGGACGACATCGTCGGCGTCGCCATGCACCAGGAGCACCGGCGGGCGGCTGACGATCTCCTCGCCCAGCACTTCCGGGGCCAGCAGGGCGCCGGAGAACCCGACCACCACGGCACAGGCCTTGGGCCGCCGCAGCGCCGTGAAGAGAGCGGCCATGGTGCCCTGCGAGAAACCGACCAGGGCCAGGTGATCGTCGGTCAGGCCGTGCTTTTCCAACTCCGCATCGAGAAAGGCATTCAATATCGGCGCGACCGCCCGTACACCGGCCACCATGCTGTCGGGCTCGTCATCCTGCAGGCTGAACCACTGCCGCCCCATGGGCGCCATGTCGCAGGGAAAGGGCGCGTGGGGCGAAACGAAGGCGGTATTGGGCAAAACCGGCTCCAGCATCGGTGCCAGGGAAATCAGGTCGTCGCCGTTGGCCCCCAGGCCATGCAGGAAAACCACCAGGGCCTGCGCGCCTTCACCGGGCGCCGGCCCGTGACGCGGACCGTCCAAGTCCATAAGAGCATTCACCGCTTACCCATCCTTCCGTATCAAGAAATTCTTCATTCGAGAGAGTTGCCTTCAGGCCGTACGTTTAACCCCGCGCCCCAGCGCCACGCCGGGGTGCCGATAGAGATGCCAGAGGAAGCGCGCCACCGTACTGCGATAGGGTCGCCATGCCTCTCCCAGTGCCAGCATAGACCGTGGCTCCGGACGGTCTTCAAGTTTCTTCAGGTGCTGCGCGGCCACGCAGAGCGCCAGGTCGCCGACCGGCCAGACGTCGGGCCGGCCGAGCGCGAACAATAGATAGATCTCCGCCGTCCACTGGCCGATGCCCTTCACACGGGTCAGTTCGGCGATGGCGACGTCGTCTTCCAGGCCGGCCAGCCCGTCGATGTCCAGCGCCCCGCTGGCGATCTCCTCCGCCAGGATGCGCCCGTAGCGCAGCTTGGGCCGGCTGAGGCCGACGGCCTTGAGATCCTCTTCCGAGGCCTTGAGGAATTGCCCGGCGGTCAGCGGATCGACGCGCTCTTCCAGGCGCCCGATGATGGCGCGGGCCGACTGCACGGAGACCTGCTGGCCCGCGATCATGCGGATGAGACCGGCGAATCCGGGTTCGCTGCTGCGCTCGGGCGGCAGGCCGCAGCGGGCATAGGCCTCGGCAATGTCGGGGTCGCGCGCCGCCAGGGCCTCCATCGCCGGGCGCAGCCGCTCATCTGGGATCGGTTCGGGCATCATCACTGGACTTTAGCGCGGGACTGGCTTACGGCCAATCGCATGTCGACATCGGAAGTCACCCGTTTCGCCCCCTCGCCCAGCGGCTACTTGCATCTGGGTCACGCCTTTGCGGCGCTTTTCGCCGCCCGCGCCGCCGGAGAAGCAGCCCAGGGCGGCCGATTCCTGATCCGAATCGACGATATCGACGTCGATCGCACCCGGCCCGAATACGAAGCCGCGATCTTCGAGGACCTGGCCTGGCTCGGCCTGACCTGGGAGCAACCGCTGCGCCGCCAGTCGGATTGCATGGCCGAATATGCCGCCGCCCTGCAACGCCTGCAGGCGCGCGATGTCACCTATCCCTGTTTTTGCACCCGCAAGGAGATCGCCGCGGAGATCGCCCGCGCCGGCGCCGCGCCGCATGGCCCGGC
>PJEL010002418.1_pt1 | contig 17182 bp, 14 predicted proteins | sample 1853271 | NCBI WGS metagenome assembly PJEL01 (sample SAMN08108733, study PRJNA415343) | Invertebrate metagenome, whole genome shotgun sequencing project. | host: Globobulimina | place: Sweden: Gullmar Fjord | collected 2015-08
GGTGTGCTCACCGACTTCGGAATGGCGTCGGACCACGCCAGCGCCGAGCATCCGGGCGGCACTCCTCTGTACATGGCTCCCGAGCTGTTTCGGGGAGAGCCCGCAGACGAGCGCTCGGATCAGTTTGCCTTCGCAGCGACGCTCTATGAGGCCCTGCACGGCGCGCCTCCCTTCTCTGGCGAGACCCTCCCACAGCTGCGCGATGCGGCGCGTACCGGTCGGTTTACCCTGGGGAATCAGCAGGTGCCAGGTCGCCTCGACACGGCGATTCGTCGCGGTCTGCACGCCACGCCATCCGCTCGATACGCCGACATGGGAACGCTGTGGCTCGCGGTAGACGGGGCCACTCGAGCGCCCACAAGGTGGATCGCAGCGGCCGCCATCGCCGTGACAATCGGGATCTTCGGCATCTGGTCCATGGCCCCGGAGCCGGTCCAGCCGGCACCCGTGTTCGAAGTCCCAGCCCCGCCAGCTGCCACGCCCGAAGACGTTCTCCGAGACCAGATCCACGCTTTCTGGACGGCCACCGGCTGCGACGAGCTGGTCTCCATATCCAAGCCCTTGCTCTCGGCTTCGGATCGGGACTTTCCCACGCACCAGAAGGCCGCTGCCAGCGCAAAGATCGCCAGTTGTTTCGAGGATCTCGGCGACTGCGACCGCGTCCAGCAGTGGTACGCACGGGCAAAACAGGAGGAGCCCCACACCGTCTGGCGCATCCTCAGCCCACCGTGTCCCCCAGCGGATGTCGAGGGCCGCGTCGGGCACCTGTTCATGCACCTCCACCCCACAGACAAGGAAGCCTGCCTGTCTGGAGGCGAGAGGATCCGGGCGCTCTACACCGAGCCCAGCTTGAGCGACGAACAGCGGACCTCGCTGCGGGCGATGCAACTATCGATGATCCTCCAGTTGTTAGCCAAACATCTGCTCGACGACGAAGCGGAGGCGCGAGCGGAGACCGCCAGGGCCAACCAGATCTTCGACGTCAAGATAGACGTCGATGCACTCATCGCTTCGCAGGCGCGGGAATAGGCCCTCGCCCGGAGGAGGGCTGCATCGATGCTGGATACGTTCTTGCACGCCGCCGACGCGGACCCGCAGCAGCTCGACGCGACAGACCTCTCCGAGGAACTGGAGCAGGCGGTTCGGCAGGCCCACACAGCCTTTCCACAGCTAGACCATCCCGGCTTCGTCGCGGTCTTGGGGCAGCGTTTTGGCGCCCAGACGGCCCCATTCTCGGTCTGGTTGGAGAGGCTGCAGCCCGGTGACCTGTACCTCGCGCTCGCAGCCGCCGCCGGAAACACAGAGGCGATCAAGGCATTCGAGGCCAGATATCGCAGCGAGCTCATCCGCGTCGCCCAGAGAGTGTCCGGACCTCGCCATCACCAAGACGACCTGGTCCAGACAGTGCTGGAGAAAGTGTTGGTAGGCACCGGCAAGCGCGGTCCGCGACTCGCCGAGTACGCCGGCCAGGGACATCTGGAGAACTGGCTGCGAGTGACCGCCCTTCGAATCTGCCTCGACGTCGTGAAGACCGGTGTCCAGCACAAGCGGGAAGACGCTGTCGAGGACCTCTCCGCCGCCGCCATGGCCGATGACTTCGAGCTGGAGTTCTTGAAGAAGGCACATCGGGCGAGCTTCAAGCAGGCCTTCTCCAAGGCGGTGATCTCCCTGGAGCCTGATCAGCGAACCCTGCTGCGCATGTCGTACCTACGCGGCCTGTCGATCGACGATATGGCTGGTTTGTACCACATACATCGGGCAACGGCGGCCCGGAGACTCGGCCGGGCGAGAGAGTCCCTCATGACCGGGACCCACGCCGAGCTGGCCCAGATCCTCGAGGTCGAACCGGGCGAGATCGACAGCATCATGCGCCTCATCAACAGCCAGCTCGAGGTGAGCATGGAGCGGCTGCTGCGGACCACCCTGACCTAGTCGAATCCATTAAAACGTACCAGCAACGCCGATAACACCCGGCCCGATGACGGGAGCCCACGCCACCTGTGTGCGCGGTGAAGCGGTGTACAGACTAGCGGTATCGATCTCGTGGGTCTGGTCTCTCGTGAGCCCGAGCTCCCCCCGCAGTTTGTCGTTGTAGACCCCGCACCGCTGGTTGGCGAGGCCTCGGTCATAGGCGGCCGTCACGCTCTTCAGGGGCGCTCTGGCCATCCGCGTACTGGTCATCGCCAAGCCGGCCACCGCGCCCCCGCCTGAGAGCAGCAGCGTGCCGGCGATAACGACCCCAACAGAGCCCGATCCGGTCCGTCCAAGTAGCATTCCGGCGCCTCCGAGTCCGGCGGCTGCCCCTCCACCGACAGTGAGGGGAAAGTTCTTCTTCGCGGCCCTCTCGGCGTTGGTGTTCAGCTCGGCCAGGTACTCGTCGTCGCCCACCATGGTCGCAAAGGTCTCGGTGTCGAGGGCGAGTCCCCTGCCGTCTTTGACGCCCCACAGAATCCGATCGGCGCCTCGGGTGCTGATGGTCCCGTCATCGTCGAAGGTGGTGGTGGACTCATAGGCAGTGGTCGACCAACACTGCAGGCGGCGGGCCGCGTAGTCCGAGATGGGATCTGCCAGGGCGGTCGAGGCGAGGATGAACAGTGAGAGCATGGTTTCTTCTCCTTTGCCTCAAGGACGAGGGGTGTTCGGAGAAGTCGCGCCGCCGATGGAAGAATCTCAATGGCCGCGGGTCCAGATGACGACCACAGGGCGGCAGGGTATCCTCCGCCCACCCGGAGGAGAGATGAGGATTATCTGCTACGCCCTGGCCCTGCTGACTGCAGCTGGCTGTCACGCGAAGTTCAAGAAACACGCCGGTACGCTCGGCGACGTGAAGGTGAAGACCATCACCACTGGAGGACCCCAGGTGGTGCTCGGCAAGGTCTCCGAACCCGGACTGGTGGGCCAAATCGTCAACGTCGCCCAAACCATCAAGGAGGTCAACCAGACGGCGCGGATCGCCAAGGCGGTGAAGATCGACAACGTGAACGACGCCATGCAGCAGGGTGTGATCGACACGATTGGAAGCGGACCGCCATTTGCAGCGACCCCCGACTCCGCCAACCTGCTGCAGCTGGACGTGCTCAGCTACGGGCTAGTGGTTCCGACCATCGGTGATCCCGGCACCTTCAACTACAAGGTTCGCGCCCGCATCTACGACGCCAGTGGCGACCGCGTCTACAGCTCGCGACTGACCTGTTCGACCGGCGTCGGCGATCCATCCGCAACCGAGGTCGTGCTCGGCGTCGTGAACAACGTGCGCGAGCTCAAAGACATGAAGGACAGGAAGATCAACAAGTCGTTCATGAGCATCGCCGAGTACTGCGGTGGGTACTTCGTGACCCGGATGCGCAAGCACGCCGGCTGAACATCACAGGTGCAGGTCTAGCCTACTCGCGAGCCTCAAAAGCATCGACGAACGTGTTTCTTCGGGCCGCTGCGATGCCGCCGATGACCGGCAGACCGAGAGCCGGGAGGATCCAGATCGAGTTGATCGCGGTGTAGTTGAAGATCAGCCGGGTATCGCGCCAGTGGTTGAAGGAATTGCTGGTCTTCTTGAAGCCGCATGGGCCGAGGAGCGAGGTGAACTCCGCCTTTCGAATCTTGCCGACGACGTTGTAGGTCTGGCCGTTCACCGTCACCCGGCCCACATGGGCGGAGACCTGCAGGGGCGCACCCTCTGCCCACGGGCACACGTCACCGGCGAGTGCGCCAGTCCCCAACCACAGCATTGCCAGCCACATGATCTACTCCTTCTCTGCGTGCAGCCTAACGCCTAGACCGACAGGTGCTGCGAGATAGGCAGGGTACGGATCCTGGTTCCAGTGGCCGCGAAGATCGCATTGCAGACGGCCGGAGCGACGGGTGGCAGCCCCGGTTCGCCAACGCCGGTGGGGTGGTCGGGCGCGCCGTTGACAATGTGCACCTCGATCTCGGGGGTCTGCCGGAGCCGCAGCACCGAGTACTGGTGGAAGTTCTGCTCCACAGCGCGACCGCCATCGTGGTGCAGCACTTCGCCCAGGGCGGCGGACAGACCGTGGGTGGTGGCGCTCTCGATCTGGGCGACGACGTTGTCGGGGTGGATGGCGAGTCCGCAGTCCACGGCACAGGTGAACCGGTGAACCTGGAGCCGCTCGCCCTCGACCGAGATCTCTGCCACCAGCGCCACCACGGTCCGGAAGCTCTCGTGCACCGCCACCCCCTGGAAGCGCCCCTCCGCAACCTGGCCCCAGCCCGCCATTTCCGTCGCCTTCTGGAGCACGGCCCGGTGCCGCGGGTGATGCTCCAGCAAGTCGAGGCGGAGCTGCACCGGGTCCACACCGCCCGCATCTGCGAGCTCGTCGATGAAGCTCTCCTTCATGAATGCGGTGCCGCTGTGCACGACCGAACGCCAGAACCCCACGGGAACGGGCAGACCGGCGCGCACGAACTCCATCTGCTGGTGTGCGACGGCGTAGGGATGGTCGCCGATGCCTTCGGTGCCGTAGTTCACGATGAGCCCGATGCCGTGCAGGATGCCGGGAGTCCAACGATCCAGCTCGTTGTCCCTGCAGATTCGAGCGCACAGTGCATCGGGACGGCCGCTGGCATCGAGGCTCGCTCGCAGCCGGCCCGCGATGGCCGGACGGCAGAAGTCGTGGGCAAAACCCTCTTCGCGGGTCCAGAGAAGCTTCACCGGCAGCCCGGGCAGCTCGGCCGCGATCTGCAGGGCCTGCTCGACAAAGTCCGTCTCACCTCGCCGCCCCAGGCCACCGCCCAGGAAAGTGGTGTGCACGAAGACCTTGTCGTGGGGCAACCCCGAGTACCGGCTGCCCAGCTTCTGGCAGCGGCCCTGGTTCTGGGTGCCGACCCAGATGTCACAGCGGTCGTCGGAGATCTGCACAGTGCAGTTGAGGGGCTCCATGGTGGCGTGCAGCAGGTAGGGCACCTCGTAGTCGGCCTCGATCAGCTCGGTGCCGAGCCCCTTTTCGCCCTTTCCCTCCTTGCGAGTGACGTGTCCGCGCTCGTCGAGGCCCGCCCGGAGCCTTGCGGAGATCGCGGCGCTGTCCAGATCGGCGTGCTCCCCCTCCTCCCAGTGGATCTCGAGCAGATCCACCGCCTGTTTGGCCTCCCACCACGACGACGCCACCACGGCCACGAAGTCGTCGAAGACCAGGATCTCTCGCACACCGGGGGCGCCTCGGGCCTCGCTGTCGAGCACCTCGCCGACCGAGCCACCCAGGACCGGACAAGCGCGCACTGCGGCGTGCACCATGCCGTCGAGCTCTACATCGATGCCGAACACCGCAGAGCCATCGGTCTTGGCGGCCAGATCGAGACGCTGGACGTCCGACTCCAGGATACGGAAGTCCTCCCTGGCCTTCAGAGGCAGCTTCGCAGGGGGGTTTCGGCTGCCCGCAGCCTCCACGAGCTCGCCATAGGCCAGTCGCTCCTCCCCAGCGATCACCCAGCCCGCCTCGGTCCGACAGACGTCGGGATCGACACCCAAGCGATCTGCCGCCTCGCGCACCAGCATCCAGCGCGCAGCGGCACCGGCCTGGCGCAGAGCCTCGTGGAAGTTGAGCACGCTCGTGCTTCCGCCGGTGATCTGCATCCGTATCGGCCCAACCGGCTGACCATAGGTTGGGGGATCCGCCGGAGCCATCTCGGCGCGCACCTGTTCCCAGGCGACATCGAGCTCTTCGGCCACCAGCATCGGCAGCGAGGTGAGCACTCCCTGGCCCATCTCGGAGCTCGGAACGCGAATCGTGACCACTCCGTCGCGGGCCACGTGCACAAACGCGTTGAAGTCGGCACCCGACTCGCCAAGCTCGGCTCCAATACCGAGGAATGCCCGCTCCGAAGGCCGCAGCGCGCCCCCACAGCCAGGGAGGAACAGCGCCACAGCGAGCCCAGTCAAGCCCGACATCACGGCGCGGCGGGTGGGCCCACTCACGGCTCCTCCTCCTCGATCACCGGGGCGAGCTCTGCCGCGGCACGGTGGATGCCTCTCCGAATGCGGACGTAGGTTCCACAGCGGCAGATATTGCTCATCAAAGCGTCGATCTCGTCGTCAGTCGGGCTTGGCCTGGACGCCAACAGCGCCGCCGCAGCCATGATCTGGCCGCTCTGGCAGTAGCCACACTGCGGCACGCCCTCCTCCACCCAGGCGCGCTGCAGCGGGTGGTCGTTCAGTCCCTCGATGGTGGTGATCTCCTGCGTTCCCACGGCAGACACGGGGAAGGAGCACGAGCGGATCGCGACCGGACCCAGGTGCACCGTGCAGGCGCCACACTGACCGACGCCGCATGCAAATCGGGTGCCCTTCAGGCCGAGGTGGTCGCGCAGAACCCAGAGCAGTGGCGTGCTTGGAGCCACCTCGACTTCATAGGTCTCGCCGTTCACGCGAATCTGCATCGAACCACCGGGACACAGACCGTATCACTGTGCCGTTGGCCGGGGCGGGCTCCCGACGAGGACAATCGGATCGGTGAGATGGGCAGTCCGACCCAACTGTCCATCCGCTCCCTCCCGTCGGAAAGCCACGACGTCCCTCGCTTTGCGCCCACCTCCCCCTCCGCAGAAGGACGGCGACTCCCTGCCATCGCCGCACGCGAGGAGGAGGGAGAGAAGGGTGAACGTGTACATGGTGCGCCTCCGAGAGTCCGCGCTTCGTATCGGTGCTCCGACGCCGCGTTGGCCACGGGGCTCGACCCACACAGTTGCCACATCCGCGGAGCCCGGGGGGATACACTGCCCCTGTGCAGACGTTGAAGCTCGGAGCGGCCACCGTCGACCTCGGTCAGCGCCAGGCCCACATCGATGAGCGGACCACCGCACTGTCCCCGCTGGAAGTGGCCATCCTCCGCTATCCGGAAGAAGATCGAGGTCGATCCCACAAGACCGCAGTTCCTCAAGACCGTACGCAGCGTCGGATACGCCCGCGGTATTCATAACATTCGGCAGTCTCGGATGAGCTGCTCAGGCCGCAGCCGAACGCTCCGAGCATCAGACGCCCCCCGCGGCCGCCCAACCCGCAACACCATCGCCGGATGCCCGCCCCGCCCCTGGGGAAACACAGCGTCAAACGGCTCCCGGAGGCCGTTGAGAACCCGGACGTGGGCCGGCAAGAAGCCCTCGGGTTCGTCCTCGACCTTGGTGAGGTACTGCGGAAGCACGCCATGGGGCTGGACCCCCAGTCCCAGGGCGGTAGCTGCGAGCCAGATCCGCTCCATGGCCCGCCCCGCCGCGATGTAGCCCTCCGGATGTCGACCGGACGACGAGATCAAACACAGGGCACCCGCAGCACGCAGGCTCGACGCGAGCAGGAACGCCACCAGACGCGCCAACCCGAGCCGACAAGCCGCCCAGTGCGCCCACCCATGGCGAAGCTGACGAGCCAGGAGGCGGAAGACCAGCGGAACTCCCAGGCTGCCGAAGTCCAGACCGTACCGAGTGCTCTCCACCTCGGCGTCCGTGAAGCGGAGGACGTCGAAGAGCTCTTCCTTGAGGGGCTGGTGCTCGAGGCGGATCCACGTAGAGCTGGCGTCCAACCGGGCCAAACGCTTCAGGTTCTCCGCTCCGGTGGCCCAAGACACCCCGGCATCCACGCCCCCAGCCGCCTCGGTGAGAGCTGTGAGCGTGACGGCGTCCAGAGGGCTGGCCTCGTAGGGACCGCGATGGGTCGCCCGCTCCAAGAGCACGTCGGCGAGGGGATCGTCGCTGCCTCCTAGTGAGAGCTGCAACACAACCGACGGCCGCTCACCAGTGGGGTCCACCGCGCACTCCACCGAGGTCGAAAAGCCCCGTCGCGCCGCCGCGATGACCAGGTTCTCCACCGCAGCGCCGATGCCGATCCACCCGAACATGCCGTGAACGTCGGTCGGCAGCATTCGACTGGGCTCGAGATACACCTCGATGCACTCCCCTCGCCTGCCAAAGGACCAGGCCTGCATGTTGTCGGCCGACGGGGCCCGGGCGGCCATGGCAACCAGCTCCCCAAAGAGGTCGTCGGTCATGCTGCGGGCCAATGGGGCGTTCGGACCTTGGCAAACACGTCGATGGCTTGTTGCAACATGGCCTCGTCGTGAGTCGCCATGACGCTGAGACGCAGGAGCTCTCCTCCCTTGGGCACCGCCGGCCAGGGAACCGGGTTCACGAACACACCGTCGTCCAGCAGTCGGTGGAAGAGCGCCATCATGAGCAGCTCGTTCCCGCAGTACAAGGGCACAATGGCGCTGCCGTGGTGACTCACCTGGTAGCCCAGCTCCCGCAGGCCCCGGAACAGGAAGCGGGCGTTGGCCAGCAGTCGCAGACGCCGCTCGGGCTCGAGGTCCACCAGGGCGAGGGCTTCGAGGGCGGCGGCCACAGAACCGGGCGGGAGGCTGGCGGAGAACATATGCGACCGCGCCGTGTGCCGCAGCGCGTCCATGAGCCTCCGCTCTCCGGCGACGAACCCTCCGATAGAGGCCAGGGACTTGCTCAGGGTGCCCATGATGACGTCGACCTCGTCGGACAAGCCGTAGTGTTCGGCGACGCCGCGGCCGGTGGGACCCATGACGCCGATTGCGTGGGACTCGTCGAGCATGAGCCGGGCGCCGTGCTGCCGGACCAGGGACACCATGGCGGGCAGGTCGACCACGGTGCCCTCCATGCTGAACAGGGAGTCGCTAACCACCAAAGTGGGCCGATCAGCGTGCTTTTGCAGCATCTCGGCCAAGGAGTCCATGTCGCCGTGTCGGTAGCGCGCCAGGGTGGCTCGACTCAAGCAGGCGCCATCGATGAGGCTTGCGTGGCTGCGCTCGTCCATGAGCACTACGTCGCCGCGGCCCACCAAGGTCGAAACCACGCCGAGGTTGGTCTGGTAGCCGGTGGAGCAGACCAGGGCGTCCTCCTTGCCGACGAAGCTTGCGAGCCTCTCCCGAAGCTTCTCGTGCAGATCGAGGGTGCCGTTGAGGAGCGGGGAGCCCGAGCAGCCGCTGCCGTATTTGTCGATGGCTGCGCACGCCGCCGCCTTGACGCGGGGGTGGGTGGCGAGGCCCAGATAGGCGTTGGTCCCGAGCATGATCACCTCGCGGCCGTCGCGCTCGACCAGCGGCTCCTGAGCGCTCTCGAAGACCGGGCCGTAGGCGTAGACGCCGGCGGCACGGGTCATATCGGCGCGGGCGTAGCGGTCGTGCTTTCCAAAGACGTCGCGACGATCCCAGGTGCTGCGCAGCACTTCGGAGGCCTGACGAGGCTGCACTCGGGCCGAGACATCGGTGGAAGTAAAGGCGCGATGCGGGTTGTCGGGCTGCTCGATCCCCTCCCCGAGGAGCTTTGCCCAGCCCGCGCTGAGCTCGGGTTTCTGGAACGCCTTGATCAGGTAGACGGTCGGCACCAGCTCCGCTCCGAGCGACGCCTTGAAGTCGTAGGTGGTGATGCCGAGGTCAACCGTCTTCTTACCGAGATCCGCGGCGGCGCGGATGGTCTCCAGGAGCATATTTGCGTACAGCTCGTAGCCGTCGCCCACCGAGTAGTCCAAACCCTCGGCGGCGCCGAAGTAGCAGTCGTCTCCGATGAGGGCCAGGCCAAAGCACACGATCTTCCCGTGCAATCTGATGGCAATCACGTGACTGCGGCCGCGTGTGTGCTCGCCCATGGCCGCGAACCAGTCCCGGGTGAGGACCTCGTGTTCGTACTCCCCGTGTTTGTCGGCCACTTGTTGCCAGAGGGCGGCGAGGCGGTCGGCGTGGGGGGCGTAGTCCTCGATGATCTCCACCGAGATCTCCGGCGCCTGGAGAGCCCGCTGCGCCTGGAGGACCTGATACCGCTTCTTGCTCTTCAGGGCGGCGACATAGCCCTCGAACCCGTCCCACTCCAGCTCCAGGCGCGCGAGGGGAAAGCCCATGGTCGGCCGGTAACCCCGCTCTTCGAGGACTCGGTAGGTCGGATAGGACTCCGCCTCCAGATCGCGGATGATGCCGAGCTCAGCCCCCTCCAGCGCGGCGATCTCGTCCAGCTCGGTGGCCAGCGCCTGCAGGAAGGCCTCTCGGTCCTCGCACCCGACCTCGATGGTGGCCCCGATGGACGCGATGTGGCCGACCTCCAGGATGCGGCAGTGCATGAACCCCGGTTTCCAGGCCTTCACCGCCGCCATCACCTCCGGAGGTTCCTCGGTCACCAGCCGGGTGAGGTCCAGATCCATGGCAAAAGCATAAGCAATGCCCACCGCCTCGCTCCCGGAATAGGCGATCAAGTACCAGGGATTCAGGGCGTTGATGCCCGACTCTTCGGTGGCCCGCAGGTGAGCGGCCTCCAGACCCACCGCCGACCGCGAGGCCAGACTCTCCCACACGGTCAGCGGCACCTGTTCGATGCTGGAGTAGCGCTCGAACCTCATCTCTCGACGAGAGAACAGGATCGCGGCTGCGGATGATGGCCTCATGAGCGCGCCTCCCGGCAGGTCTGGATCCACCGGGCGAGGAAGGTCGCCTCGGCCTCCAGGGTGATGTCCTCCAGACCGACGAGATCAGCGAGAAGCTCGGTTTCGACCTTGGTGCCGGACCCGAGCACGACGCGAAGCGGGAGGTGTCTGCGGCGCTGGTTGCTGCACAGCGCCTCCAGCTCTCCGAGGGCTGTCCGGTCGAGGTGCCCTTGGAAGGTGATGGTGATGTTCTCGGCGCTGGTCTGCAGGTCGAATCGGTGGGTCATGGCCGCTCCCTACCCTTAGACACCGCAAAGGGCGTGCCATGTGACGATGTAGGAAGAACCTGGGTCGCGGACTCCGGGTCGCAGCATATGGCTAGCTGTATGTTGTGAGTCGCCAGATGTTGCGAGTACCGGGGTCAGGTATCAAGGAACAGATACGCAGGAGCTGCCGGGGTCAGGTATCAACGGAGAGCCACCGGGGTCAGGTATCAAGGAACAGATATGGACGCCGAATAGGACTCCTCTGAACTCGAGATTGCGTGGGGACAGGTGTCCAAGGAGGGTCCGCCTGGCTCCCCGATTAAGCCGCCTATCTGTTCCTTGATACCTGACCCCGCCAGATCGTGGCGTAGATCGCGGATCTTCTAGCGCCGGATATCTGTTGTTGGATACCTGACCCCGGGTATTCCTTCGGGTATCGGGTATTCCTTCGGGTATTCCTCTGTGTCCGCCCTGCCACTTCGAGACCTTTCTGATCCCAGGTCGCAACATACGGCTACTCGCTGGCTGACGTGAGTCGCCATATGTTGAGAGTCTGGAGGAACGTTTGGCAGTCTCAACCATCGAGCTGGCCCTGGCCGTCTCCGCACAGCCGGTCTCCGTAGACACCCTCGTCACCTGGGGACTGACCCGCCCGAGCGAGCTCATCGCCTGGCTGGACGGAGCGCGAGCCCGCGAGGAGATCACCGAGGAAGCCGGACACCTACGGCTCAACGAGGAGACCAGTCAGGGCGTCCTCGTCGACGCGACCGAGGAGGACTTCCGGGTCCTGGCGCAGATACCCGCCCTAGTCCCCGACCTTCTCACCACACCTCGTCGGGTGGCAACCGCGCGCGGCACACGAACCGCCACCGCGCTGTGTCGGGCGGTCTTCGACACCGTTCCACCCGAGGACTTCCCAGGTGGACCCAAAGGTTTTGTGGCCGCAGTAGTAGAGGTCGTCAGCCTGTACCGCCTGTGGGGACTGATGGACGAGACCCTGCAGGTCGCCATCGATCTGGCCACCGAGCACGGCGATCTGGCCTCCCAGGCCCCCCTGCTCGCGGCCCGTGCCCTGGGTGTGGTGATCGGTCACTTCCCCGGAGACAGCCAAGCGCTGCTCGAGCGCGCCCACGAAGCCGCCGAGGCCGTGGGAGGAGCGGTGCGGATCGGAGTGCTCGTGAACACCGCGATCAACTTCGTCTTCGTCGGCAAGCTGCGCGAGGCAATCGCAGCCTTTGAGGCCCTCCTTGGCGACGTCCCCGCAGACCTGCTCACCGCCGAGAGCCACCCGCTGCTCGACGCCGACCCCGACAGCGCCACTCCCGCCGCCGCTCTGGTCATCCTCGCCGTGGCCTACTCCGACGGAGGACAGCACCCGCGCAGCATCGAGCTCCTGCACCAGCTGCGCACCCTGGGCGAGCGTTTGCAGCGACCGCGGCTCATCGAGGAAGCCGAGCTGTTTCTGGGACTTCTGCACGTGCGACGCGGCGAATACGAGGCTGCGGTGCCCTATGTGGAGGCCTCCTTCGAGCGCTTCCGCTCCGGAGAAGACGAGCCCGCCTACGGTTGGTTCGCGGGACTGGAGCTGACCCTGCTGCGCTGCTGGCAGGGTCGACTCGGCGAGGCCCGGACCGCCTTCGACTTCGCCGCGGGTGCCTGGCTGCGCGCCGGAATGCCGCCCCTGGGACGAGAGCCCTACGACATCTTCGAGTACTTCGAAGCGGCCGGAGAGGAGCTCCACACTCCCCTCGACATCCTCGCCGAGGCCGAGCGCGGCGTGCACATGCCCCTGGTGCACACCGCCGGCATGGCCCGCCACTTCTTGGCCTGCAGGAAGCTTCGCACCGCCCAGACCAACGACGACCTCGCTGCGGTGGCCGACGAGTTCGACACCGCGATGGCACTGCTCCGAGAGGCAGGAGCGGCCTACGATCTCGCCCGGGTCTGTACCGACGCCGCCACCCTGGCCGAGCGCCGCGATCGAAGCGCCGAGGCACAGCGCCACCGCTCCGAGGTGGCCGCGCTCCTTCCCTCCAGACCCCAGAGCACACCGGTCCACCAGGCGGCTCGACTGCGCTCGGTAGTCCTCGGCCTCGGAAGGCTGCCATTGGCCGGCCACGGCGAGGGGTTCTGGGGTGAGCTGTGCGCCCGCCTCTGTAAGGGCGTCGGCGCCGAGCGCTGTGCGGTGGTGGAGCTCGACCCGCCACGCCTGCTCGCGGCACGAGGCGGCACGAGCGCCTGGCAGGAGGAGATCCTCGATGTACGCCACAAACCGGCCACACCGACCTTTGCACTACCGGCTGGAGGAGGCCAGCGGGTCCTGGTGCCCTTCGCCGCCGCCGACCTGGGCCGGCACGGCTTCGTAGTCCTCGAGAATGCCCATACAACCCCCTCCATAGACCCGAGCGACACCGAGTGGCTCGAGGCACTGGGCGCACAGCTCGGCGTCCTGCTCGGCAACATCACTCTCTGGCAGCAGCTCGCCCTGGCCCGAGAGCGGCTCGAGCTGGAGAACCGCTACTTCCGGGAGAGCGCCCCAACTGCCGCCGCGGGCTCGCAGATGGTCGCTCACTCCCCCGCTATGGGCGAGGTCATGGAGCTGATCGCGCGCGTCGCACCGTCCAAAGCAACGGTCCTGATCACCGGCGAGACCGGGGTCGGCAAGGAGCTCGTCGCCCACGAAGTCCACCGCCAGAGTCCACGTCGAGACCGCCCTTTCATCGCCGTTCACATCGCATCCCTCGCTCCCGGGCTGGTGGCGAGCGGCCTCTTCGGTCACGAGCGGGGCGCGTTCACGGGAGCCACCGAGCGGGCTCGCGGACGCTTCGAGCTCGCCGACGGCGGCACCCTGCTCCTCGATGAGGTCGGAGAGCTCTCCCTCGACGATCAGGTCAAGCTCCTGCGGGTCCTGCAGGAAGGCATCTTCGAACGAGTCGGAGGCTCCCGGCCCCTGCGCTCGGACTTCCGGCTCGTCGCCTCCACCAACCGGGACCTCGAGGCCGAAGTTCGTGCCGGACGTTTCCGGGAGGATCTGTACTATCGGCTGTGCGCCTTCCCGATCCCGGTGCCTCCACTCCGGGAGCGTCGGGAGGAGATCCCCACCCTCGCACTGCTCTTCATGGAGCGAGTGGCCCGCCAGCGCGGTGTGCACTTCGAGGGCATCGGCACCGCGGACATGGAGCGCCTCCAGGCCTGGGACTGGCCCGGCAATGTGCGTGAGCTCGAGCACGTCATCGAGCGCGCCTCCCTGCTCTCCGAGCCGCCCAGATTGCGCATTCCTCCGCTAGAAGGCGGGTTGAGGCGGGAGCAGTTGGCCCCGGTCACCGAGGAGTCCTGGGTCACTCTGGCCGAGGTCGAGCGGCGCTACGTGCTCCAGGTCCTCGAGCACACCGGTGGGCGGGTCAGCGGTCCGGGAGGAGGGGCGGAGATCCTGGGCTTCAAGCCGTCTACGCTCAACTTCCGGGTTCGCAAGCTCGGTTTGGTGGAGGCTCTTGCCGGCATTCGCTCCCGCGACCGGAGCAAGCTCACAACCGGCGATTGATGCCAGCTGTCGCTCCATCACGGTGGACGGCGGTATCGTGCGCCCGGGAGGAGCCCATGAACCTATGTGATGTCCTGGCGGCCGGCGGCGACTACCTCGTGATCACGATCGACACCGAAGCGCTGACCGTGACCTTGTCCGGCACCGCCGAGGAGCGACAGCTCGCCGCCTTCGACACCTGGGACGACCTCTGCGCCGCATACCCCGCCACCTGGCAGGGCTTGCTGGACGAGCACGAGGACCTGAAGGAGGCACTCTCCTGGGAAGACGAGGACCCAAAACCCCTCGATCTACGGGCCGAATTGGAGCGCCAGCAGCGCCGGCAGCGCGCGCGACAGGGCGCCGACCTATCAGAGTGGCAGGCGACGTTGGACCGCGTACAGCACGTCGTGCGCAGCTTCGATGATGAGCAGGGTTCCCTGAAGCGTATGCCCAAGGGGATGCGGGACGAAGTCGACCTGTCGCCGGCGGGACTCTGGAGCTCCCTGGAGCCGGTCATCGAGATCCGACGCCGCAGAGGCGCCATCCCCCTGGGCGCCTCGAAGCATGCCGGCCAGCCGCATCTGCCTCCAGACATGCAGTGGCCGACCCTGGGTGGCAAGCCGACCTATCTGTTGGTCCAGCTCAACCTCGCCGAGGTCGCCAAGGCCGATCTCAGCGGGACAATCCCCGATCGCGGCATGCTCTATGTGTTCACGACGGAGACCGCGTCGGGCTGCGTGCTCACCGCTGCGTCCGAAGGGCTGGTTCCCCGGCCGTACCCATTCGAGGTGCCGTCCTACATGACCAGGCATGTCGAGGCGGAGCGGCGTCTCGTCTTTCGGCCGGGTTTCTTCTTCCGCCAGACCAGCGACACCTACGGACCGCGGGCCATTGCCAAGGCGCTCCCGGACTCGTTCCTGCGGCGCGTCTGTGGTGCCTTTGGGGAAGGCGTGGTGGAGGCGGGCGACGCCTGGGGGGGCGATCGGATCTTTGGGGGAGACCCCATCGACTGGCAGGCGATGGGTGATAGCTACCTGGACAACGAGTTGTTCGCCCAGATCGAGCATGGTGAGGGCCACGTCTCGGTGGGGGTCCACCCGGATGACCTGCGTATTGCTTGCTTCGATGATGCGGACGTAGGGTACTGCGGGACGTGACCTCTGGCCTCCGAAGTATTCAGACTTCTGACGGCACACTCCGGCCGGCAGGCGATGAGCCCGGAACCGTCGTCTCGTAGCCCGAGACCCAGTGCACAATGCGCGGGCGGTCGACCGCGCGGGCGATCTGATAGCCCAACTGGGTGGCAACGAAGGGGCTTCCCATGGACTCCTGGAAGGCGATGTCGTTGCCGTTGGTGCAGCGCACAACGACTCGAGACCAGACCGCCCCGAGCCACCTACGCTGGTAGACGTGAACGGAATCCACCGCTTCGAAGGGGGTTCTGCGCTCGCGAAGGCCGAACCACGTCCACAACGAAATCGTCCGGCTCCTGGAGTCGACCGAGGCCCGGCCCCAGTTCGCATAGAACAATGGAATGAGCACCGAACAGGACATCGCGAGTAGCACGGTTCCAGCCGCGCGGTGCTCGAAGTACAGAAGGGCGAAGTGTGCTGCGACGGCCACGAACATGCCCAACGATGCCAACCAGCTCGCGCTCTTCACGGCGTCGATGGTGGTGCCGTGCGGATCGCACCAACAACTTGGATGGCCACAACAATCGGAACGGGTGCTCATCAATCTTGGTACGGCGAGCGGTTGCCGACAATTGCGTCTCCGTCAGCCCGAATTCCTGAACGCAGCCACGGCGGACTGGAGCTCCTCCGTTACATCTGCGAGGCCACCGACAATGCGTTCCAGCGTCACCTTGTGCGAGGGATACTCGGCCCAAAAGGTCGTCTCGGCGCGCAGGAGAGCCAGGAGCAGGTCCCCAGGGAAGAAGTCCCCTTCGCACAAGGGATTCCCTTCGACCTTGGCGAGTGCAAGGGGAACGAGGTGCTCGAGTCCGATCTGTTGCCCAATCATGATGCGAAGGTCTTCAGTCGAAAACTCCCCGATTGGCTTCGTCCTCAAGCGGTGGCAGGTCGTCACCAGATGGCTCTGAAACTCCGGCTCACCCCACGCGGGGGGGTCAAGCACGTCCAAAGTTCGCTTCCCGTGGGACACTTAGAGCGCTCCAGATCAGATATCGGCAGCAGCCACGTCGTCTAACATACACCTGCCCCCCGCCGGCCGGTACGGGATCGAGATCCAGGAGCGAAGGGGCATGTCTCTCCGGGCGAGAAACGCCCTGGGCGATTCCAGCCGCCCGCCTGCTCCGAAATCAAACACCCTCTACGATTCCAGCCGCCCGCCTACTCCGAAATCAAACGCCCTCCGCGATTCCAGCCGCCCGCCGGGTCCAAAATCAAACGCCCTCTGCGATTCCAGCCGCCCGTCTACGTCGAAACCAGACGCCCTCTGCGATTCCAGCCGCCCGCCGGGTCCGAAACCAAACGCCCTCTGCGATTCCATCTGCCCGTCTGGGTCGAAACCAAGCGCCCTCCGCGATTCCATCTGCCCGTCCGCACTCCGAAGGGCCGCCCGCAGGGGAAGCATCCGACCTTGCCCAGCGGCGCACGGTCCGCCATGCTTGGCCATGCGCAGTGAATACAAAGTGGCCGGCCGGCTCCTCGATCTCATCGACCTGATCGATCGCGGCCAGCCCCTTCGACTCGCCGACATCGTCGCGAACTATGGCGTCGACCCCCAGTGCGCGAGGGACTACCGCGACTTCGTGGGCCGCCGTCGCAACCTGGTCGAGGGACGAGAGGGACGTACCAAGGTCTGGCGTGGCGAAGGCGACACGGACGCGTCGGTGGCGCGGGCGGCGGCGCTGGATTTTGCGGTGCACGCGCTGTCGGAGCTGGAGGGCTCGGAGCACCTGGCCGAGCTCGACGCGCTGGCGCACCGGGCCCGCAACGCCCTCGGGGACGTGGAGTGTATGCAGCTCGACAGGGCGACGCGGAACTTCCAGGT
>PJEL010002419.1_pt1 | contig 17181 bp, 12 predicted proteins | sample 1853271 | NCBI WGS metagenome assembly PJEL01 (sample SAMN08108733, study PRJNA415343) | Invertebrate metagenome, whole genome shotgun sequencing project. | host: Globobulimina | place: Sweden: Gullmar Fjord | collected 2015-08
TTCCGTCCCCTCGCCGAGGGCGCTTTCGATGCAGACCTCCCCGCCGACCTCGCTGACTCTTCCGCGAATGGAGTGCTCCAGTCCGTGCCCAGCAATCACATTGTCGACGTCAAAGCCTTGTCCCTCATCTCTGACATAGATCGCAATAACTCCATCCTCGATCGCCGAGTACAGGTCGATATGACCCGCTCCTGAATACTTGGCCGAGTTCGTCATCGCTTCACTGGCGGCGTCTACAAGAGCACGAAGAGTCGAATCCATGTCCACATCCGTCCGTATCACCGCTGAAACGTCGACGTCATACAGATCCTCGATGTCACCCGCAGCCTTCACAAGGGCCGCCGTCAGTGACTGATCCCGCGATGAGGCGTACGCATCAACAAGGTTGCGCAGTTCACGCGTCTGGCGTCGAGCCAGCTTGCGGACTCGTTCGGAGTCATCGGCGTCGGTGTCGATCACCTGCAACGTCTGAAGTGCCGAGTCATGGAGCCTGTTGCCAAGCTCCAGCCTCTCGCTCTTGCGGGCGTTCTGCTCACGTTCGGCTACCAACTCGTCAACGGTCGCCCGTCTGAAGGCATCGGTCTTGCGAATCGTTGCGAACAGCCAACCAAACACGATTCCCCACACGATGAATCCAAGCGATGACAGCGCCGGTACTGCACCCTTTCCCCAATCGATGAGGATCGCTGCCTGCTCAACAGCGATGATTGTCGCCACGAATGCCACGCCGTAGAGGTTCAATCCGTAGGCAGCCACGATCAGAGTCGGGATGAGATAGCCGCCGTGAAACAGGTCGGCAGCACCCGCAGCCCATGACGCTCCTCCGACGATCAGCACAACAGCCACGTCTGTGGCAACGAACCACATGGACCCGAAGATCTCACGGCTTCTGGAAGCCCACACCGAGATCGCTGTCCAAACGGACGCGAGGATCATTGCAGCCACGACGATCACAGGATCCGCACCCGCATCGACCTGCAACGTGGCGACCACGAGCATCAACATCCACGCCCACCCCACAACTCGAGCGATCACGGCAAGACGACGCATCGCACCCTCGACAGTCGCTGTAATGCGATCGGACTTTTCCAGCGTGCGCGAGCGATCGGCCGTTTCAAGATCGATTGTGTCGCGCATCTCTTCAGGGTTCGTCATTGGCCTGGCACCCGTTTCATTGGCTCGCCACAGTAATTCCCGTCCCGCCCCAGTGTCGAACAGGACCGCAACCCGACAGCGGGGAGTCTCTGGTGGATTGCAGGACGACGTTGGTAACCTTGCGGACTCCGTACGGGCCTATAGCTCAGCCTGGTTAGAGCGCATCCCTGATAAGGATGAGGTCCCTGGTTCAAATCCAGGTAGGCCCACCACCGAAACCCCTTGTGCGACAAGGGGTTTTGCTCATGTGGCAGCCAGGGCGATGACCTCGGAATCCTCTCGTGTGCACATCGCGTGCACATCAGCGGCGGCATAGGTCGCCTCGAGGCGGTCTGTAGCTGCCTCGTCGAGACCCTCGAAGAGGTGCCCGTAGGTGTCGAGCGTGGTCTTGATCGACGCGTGACCGAGCCTTTCCTGGATGACCTTCGGATGCTCTCCCTGGGCGATCAAGATGGCAGCATGTGAGTGCCTCAGGTCGTGGAACGTGCAGGGTTGGCCGACGGATGTCTCTACCGCAGGCAGCCAGATGCGGCGCCGGAAGTTACTCCGCCGGATCGGTCCACCGGTTGGTGCCGAAAAGACGAGACCGGAGTCGTCGGCATACTTCGCCAGATGGACTGCCAGGGCATCGACGAGGAACGACGGCACGCGAACGGTGCGGCGTGAGGCTTCCGACTTGGGCTTCTCGAAGTAGAACTTGCCCCGGCTCTCCACGAGCGATTCGCTCACGCGGATCGTGCGCCGAAGGGCGTCGAACCGATCCAATCGGAGTGCTCTCAGCTCACTGAAACGGAGTCCCGTATACGCGGCAGCCAGGACCATGGCCGAGTACCGGGAGTCGATGGCATCCGTAAGGATGTTGATCTCAGTCGACTCCAGGTATCGGATGGTGGACCTCGTCTCGAGCCGCGGCAGGTCTACGCCTCGGCATGGAGAACGGCCGATGAGCCCGGATTCCACGGCGGCGTCCATTGCTGCGGCGAGGAGTTGATACGCCTTGCGCACAGTTGCCGGCGCGTATCCCGCTGCATCCAAGTCGGCAATCCACTGGGCAATATGAATTCGCTCAATGCTGCCAATCATCCAGGTTCCGAACCTCGGAAGAACGTGATTCCGGATCGTCGCCTCGTCTCTCGCCTGGGTCTGCCGGCTAAGATTCACACGAGTGGCTTGGTACTCGGCTATCCACTCGGCCAGCTCCGTCCTGGCCAAGCGAGGGTCGGTGTACCGGCCTCGGAGTTTGTCTGTCTCCATGGCAAGCAGGTAGTGCTCAGCGTCGATCTTTCGATCGAAGTTCTTGGCTCGTTGACGACCCGCCGGGTCTCGCCAACGTGACTGCCAGACACTGCGACCGGAACTGTGCGTCACTCTCGATACGGCTCCCATGGTTGACTCCTCGCTCTCGGGGCTTCCTTCGAATGTACACGCGACCTATGACAGTGTCCGAGGAGAAGCATCCTGGACTCGGACCCTCTCACCAGAGTGTCGGTAGACATGGCCAACAGGCTCTGAGGCTCTCCGCGAGCGTCCGTGAGGCAGCAATTCGCGAGGTTGTTGGCGGCTGCTGCCCGATGTCCCGATGGACCTTGGTGCGTATGGGTTCCAGCGGTGTTGGTGTTGCCTCTGACACTCTGATAAGACTCTGGTGAGAGTGTTTGTTCCGGGATGATGTGTGACACCGTGTACTTGAAACTTACGTGACACTTCTTCGTTGTTGTGGGGGTTTTCGTCCTCCTTGTTTTGGTTGGTAGCGGCGGTCGGGGTCGATGGTGAGGGCCCGGATGAGGTCGTCACCGTGGTAGATGTGTACGAGTCGGTCGACTTCGATGACCCTCACTTTGTCTGTTGCGTGGTTCTTGCCGACGTAGACGAGTTTGCCTCGCCAGCCAATGGTGCCGGTTTCAGCGACTTTGCGGATGTACGCGTCGGGTGGATAGGCGGGTTTAGTCGTCTCGTCGGGGTCAGATATCGGGGTTACGTCTTGGTTGATGGGGGCGACGCCGTAGCGTTCTGCAGGTGTGGCGTCACCGATGCCTTGATGTGGACGGCGGCGGTTGTAGTGGAACCGGAACCCGTCGAGGAGTTCTTGGAGATGCTCGATGGTTTCGGCTGGGCCTTCATCGTGGAGCCATTCTTTGACGGTGCGGTGGAACCGTTCGAGTTTCCCGAGGGTTTGTGGGTGATACGGCGCCGAGTTGATCAGCTCGACCCCTAGATCCTTCAACGACACTTCGAAAGTGGCTTCGGAGCCATGCAACCTTCCCGTGAAGATGAGGCCGTTGTCAGAGAGCACCTGGCGAGGTAACCCGTAACGGGACGCAGCGAGTTCGAAGGAATCCCACGCCAGATCCCCCGTCGCGGCTGGACCAGCCACAGCAGCGAGGAGGTATCTTGAGTGGTCATCGATCACGTCAACAACCCACACCTCGGTGTTGTCGGCAAGGATGATGCGGGTCGCGTCGATCTGCCACAGATCATTCGCAATCTCCCGCTCGAACCGCTTATCAGCCTTTCCACGCTTCGGTGGGCGGGTAGCAACCAGGCCGTTACGGACCAGCACCTGATGAACCGTCGACACCACCGGCGGATCAACCCCTGCCCTTGCGAGTTCGGAACGGATCCGCCGAGCACCCCAACGCGGATGATCGGTGCGCATCCCAACAATCCGAACCTCCAACTCGGCAGGGATCTGGTTTGCAGGATGATGAGGCCGGCGGGACCGGTCCTCAAGACCCGGTAGACCTTCAGCGAGATACCGGCGCCGATACCGGTAATACGTCTGGCGAGAGATGCCATATCTCCTACAGATCTCCGTCACCGTCAACCCGGTGCGCTCAGCCTCCAACAACACTTCTAAACGTAACTCTGCCATCGATACCACCTTCAACACCACAGCCGACCTCCTCGCTAGAACGCGAACGTCAGCATGCAGCAATCAACACGGTGGTGTCACACATCTCCCCGGAACACTGTCACACATGTGTCCGGAACGATCTGTCACCGATCTCCCCGGAGCAAACACGTTGCCGATGACACTGTGATGACACTCTGATGAGAGGGTTGATGACACTCTGGTGAGAGGGTTGGGGTGTCTATTGCACGGTCATGGAGCACAGAACGCACAGTTGCCGAAGTGGAGATCCTGTCGTCGACGGCGACCTGGTTCATCCAGTTGGCCGCTCGGAGGTCACACAAGCCGTCCGGGCTCTCTCTGGATCGTTCAGGATCCGGTCACAGGACGATTCCTCGCATACAGGAGTCGCCCGTAAGCCAATGCAGTCCCACGATCAAGAAACCCCACAACAGGATGTGAGCCGCATGACCGTCACCCACGACAGCCACGATCCGGAGAACAACCGCGGCACTGTCCTCCGCGTCGCGATTGCACCCAGATACCCTCAAATCACACACGCACGTGCAACACGGTTGCGGGTGTATACATGTGCACATCGGCGGTGCCGCTGATGGATTTGGATCGGGGCAGCTTGGCAAGAATCGACCGAAAGCTCCTGGCGGGCCTTGGCAATGATGAGGACTTTCGGACGCTGCGAGTGCCAGCGACCGCAGCGAAGTGGGCTACTTGGAAGAGGTACTGCGATTCCGTGGGGATCTCGATAGGTCGAGCCGTCACCATGCTCGTCGACCGAGAGCTCATCAGCGTCTTCGATGATATGACCAGTACCGATTCGCCGGTGTTTGCTCAACAGGCCACGGAACGGGTAGCGATTCGAGACGCCAGGATTGTTGCCAGGGAACGTGAGGTCGACAAGAAGGAAGCACGAATGAGTGAGTGGAGCGAGCGGGTGCGACGTCGCGAGGATGAGCTCGAAGCTCGACAGCTACGGTTTGAATCTGTGTCCAAGCTTGCGTCACCTCTCTCGACGACTCACGCCAAGATTGGGCGCAACGAACGCTGCCCCTGCGCGTCAGGCCTCAAGTACAAGCGCTGCCACGGCCTGGCTGGTCGCCGGACATAATGTTTCTCGTATCTCAAGGATCGTGTGGTTTGGTCGACCACTATCCAGGGCTCACGTCAGCCCCTTTCTACTCGTAAATGGTCAAGGGGTGGCACACGCCACCGTGACGGCGGAACGGACTCAACCGAGCTGCTGACTTCAGCTCAACAGGGAAACCACCGCCCGAATATGGAGAACACCTGGGTCGTGCGCCGGACAACGCCACTTCGCCGCCGGTGCGTCGTGTGCCATTCTTGGGTCGGTGCCCGTCGCCTTCGCCGCGGATGGTCACTTTGGCAGTTCCCGAGATTCGCTGCGGGCTAGGCTGATTTCGATCGCTCGGACCGGGGAGGTCTCGGCAGGGTTGAAGGTATCCGTGGGCCGGTGATGGAGGAATTGTGCTGCCGTTCGATGTGCCGTGGTATCGACGTCTGTTGCGTATCGCCGTTCTGCTCGGTATTGCAGGCGGAGTCCTGGGTCTCATCTATCTGGGTGCCACGGGCTGGGTCATTACCCGTGTGTTTCCCGAGACCGACGGCGCAGCGTGGTCCGGTGAGTGGTGGTGGATTCCCTTGGTTGCCTTGGGTGGCCTCGTCGTCGTCGCTCTTCGCACTGCGTGGCACGTCCCGGAGAAGGTTCCCGGCGGTGTCGCGATCATCGAGGCCGCCGAGGTTGACGCCCGTACTGCGCCGCGGTGGGTCGTGATTGCTGCGGTGTCTGCCGTTGCCGGAGCGAGCCTCGGTCCGTCATTTGCCCTGGTGATCATGGGCGGAGGTCTGGGGTCGTGGATCGCGAGCCGCCGGTGGGCGGAGGGTGGAGCTGATCCCGACTACACCCTGACCGGTATTGCCGGTGGGTTCGGTGCAGCGTTCACGTCGCCCATCCTTGGAGCATTCCTTGTCTCGGAACTCGAACCTATACCCCGCCAACGGTATGTGGCTTCGATCATTCCGCAGTTGATCGCCTCGATGGTGGGATTCGTCATCTTCTATGCGGTGGTCGGGCGGACGTTCCTCGGCAGCTACGACGTGCCAGCTTATGACTTCGAGATCGTCGATATGGCGATCGCTGTGGGTCTGGGCGTCCTGTCAGCGTTCGTGATGCTGGTCTTTGTTGGTGTGATCCTCGCCGTCAAATGGATTGTCAAATTCGTACCGAACCGGTACATCCTGGGCATTGTCGGTGGTGCAACTGTGGGCCTCATCGCCATGGCGCTTCCTCTGACCGTTGGTGCAGGTCAGTCCCAGCTTGGCGTCGTCATCGACGATCCCGCTGCGCTTGGCATTGGTCTGCTGATCGTCGTTCTGCTGGCCAAGATGGTGGCGATGGCACTCAGCCTCGAGGTGGGATTTATGGGCGGCAACGTGTTCCCGTTGATCTTCATGGGTGGCACAGCAGGCACCGTCGTGTATCTCGCGTTGCCAGACATCCCGATCGCACTCGCCGTGTCGTGCATGCTGGCAGCAGTGCCCGGCTCGTTCCTGCGGGCACCCGTCAGCATGGTGTTCATTGCCGCGATCGCTCTCGCCCTCGGTGCTGAGGCTACCGCTCCGGTGGCGGTCGCCGTGGTCACCTCGTATCTCATCGTCGCCGGCGTTCGCTACGCCCTGTCGAAGCGGAGGGCTGCAACGGGAGATTCCACACCCGTCGAAACCGCGAGCGCTCCTTAGAAGGTGACGGCGACACTGTCTGAGATGTCTCGATCCAATCCACGAACACTGTCAACTCCGTTCGCCAGTCGCAGTCGATTCAGATGGCCTCGACGCTGTCGAGAGGGATCGTTCGTTCGACAGAGACCTCAGACACTTGGAGATGGTTTGCGACGTTAGCGAGGGTGGGGGACGGTTGTAGACCATGCCCGGGCGCTATGTCATCACACTGGGATCTGCGGGGAACGTCTTCGCAACCTGTGAGCTGCACATATTGCCTGCGAGTTCAGGGGGTCATTGCAACACTTGGACGGTGCCCAGCAGTTAATCCTTACTAACTGCCTATGGAATTCATGTATGATTCATGTGGAGACATCTTCGTCTCCGTAATCATGCAGGGAGTTGACCACGATGGATACGACCGAGCGAGTTTCGACCACTGTTCCTCTGGATTGGAGTGAGGTGTGGTTCACGAATTGTCCCATGGTGTCAGCGAACAATGTTGATCAGGAGTTGGGTTGGTGTCGTGAGGAGTTCAAGAAGATCGGTGTCGAGTATGCCTATTTCCGTCATGCACCTGAGAACAATTGGTATCCGCATTACATCCACAATCTTGACAATCTGATCCGGTTCGGTGGCCTCTATCCACCAATCCATGTGCAAGCGGACCTCAGGCGGACTCGGCTGCTCGGTGCTACTTGGGTTCACGAGGGTGGATGTATGGCGGTGCGTGCTGGTGATCCGCTGATGCAGATGACGGATTTGAAGGGCAAGAAGGTCGGGATCTCGAAGAGCCTGAACAGCATCAAGAATGACTGGTGGCGGATCCAGGAGCACATGGGCATCTTGAACATGCTCGAACTCAACAATATGACCTTGGATGACATAGAACTCGTCGAGTATCCATATCCGGATGACTGGTATGACAAGCCCGAGATGCTTGTGAACCAGATGAACAACCCGTCAGAGCTGTGGATGCGCCGTGATCACAAACACGATCTAGCATTCCGTCCGCTGGAGAACGAACTCCGCAACGGTGAAGTGGATGCGATCTACACTCAGAGCAAAGTCTTCCAGCATCTCCAAGAGGCCACAGGCAAGATCAAGATGATCGAAGACCTGTCCAAGCGATCAGACTGGACGATCCAAGTCGCTAACACGCCCGCCGTCATCACATGCACCGATGCCATGGCAGACGAGCATCCTGAACTGGTCGTTGCCTATATGAAGGCCATGATCAAAGTCGGGCGTTGGACGAATGATCACAAGCGAGCCGCTGGAGCCATCCTTAATCGGCAGACGTTCTATCTCGATGCAGAGGACACCTACCAGGGCATCAAGCACGTTGACATGGTGCCGAGCCTGGATGCAAAGAACATGGCCACCATCAAGATCGGCAAAGACTTCATGGTCGAGCATGGCTATGTCGAGAACGACTTCGATGTCGATGAATGGGCAGCACCCGAGTTCCTTGAACAGGCAGCCAAGGAAGTACTTGCTGAGGAATGGGAGACAAGGAGCTGGTCCAAACTTCCTGAGGGCGGCACCATCGAAATCAGCGATACCCGACTCGGTTAGCCCGAAAGAGGTGACCGGATGAGCAATACCGATCCACTCCACGACGTTCCCGCCGGCTGTCAAACGAGCCTCGAGCTCTACGTGACACCGACCGAGGCATACGAGATGTGGGCCTCGGACGGTGACGGCGTGAAGATTCTCGACGTACGGACACCCGAGGAATACGCATTCGTAGGACACCCCGAAATGGCGGTGAACATCCCGTTAGTGATGCATACCTATCGATGGGAACCGGAACTCGGACGTGTCGCCATCGAACCGAACTCTCGGTTCATGTCTGAGGTGTCGGGCTGGGCCGACACCTCAGACACGATCCTGGTCATGTGTCGCTCAGGCGGCAGGGCAGCGATGGCAGTCAACGCACTTGCGCAGGCGGGCTACACGAATGTCTTCAACATCCTCGAAGGGATGGAAGGCGAACGGGTGAACAACCCCAGAAGTATCTACCACCGCAAGCGCATGGTCAACGGATGGAAGAACGCAGGACTCCCGTGGACCTACGATCTCAACCCCGATCTGATGCGACTGCCCGACCATCCATAGCCACCCATCACGGCTCAGTGTCATGCTGGTGGTGCCTGGCGGGTTCGTTCTCCCGATGCGAGTTGGGAGAGACATATGAATACTGGATCAACATCGTCGTTGGTTCTTCGGGATGACCTGTCGCGGTTCGATGTTCAGATCGCGTTGGGAGGTTCCCTGGCAGGCTACTCGAACAACACGTTCCTCGCATACCAGCAAGACCTTCGCCAGTTCGTATCCTGGCGTGGAAACCAGGATCTTGAGCTCTTCAGCGTGAAGAGGACGCACATTGAACTCACAGCCGTTATGTCCAGTCGGGGACGCCGCTGCTTGGTCCGCATTTGGTCCGCGGGAGGATGCGAAACGTTCACAAACGGTGCGAGCCAGTGAGAGGCGAAAACTCAAGGGGCAGAAGGGGTTCCGCCGAATCATCAATGTTGGCTGTACCCCCTGATTCTGACTACGGATCAGAAGGTTGGGGGTTCGAGTCCCTCCGGGCGTGCCACAGAAGCCCTTGCTGTGCAAGGGCTTCTTCTCTTCGATGGCTTCCTATTTGTGTGTTATCAAGCCGCGTTCTTGGTTGAGTTCTTGGTCGAGACCCATATTCACGCCATTTGTGAACGCCACCATGGCAGTAGCGGGCGCACCTAGCTGCGGATTACAGGGATGGGGTTCGAGTCCGTACGGGCGTGCTACTGAGCCCTCTGCCATGACGGAGGCTATTCATGGGTCCTTCACGAAGGAGGTAGTACCCTATGACCCTCTCTCTGGCAGTACATGTGATACTCCATGGCGATTTCAGGATCGGCTCGGGATCTGTTGAGTGAGGCCTATCCGGACTCTGGATCTGTGACGTATGCCGAATCAACCTGTTGACGCAGTGCTTGCTTCGTCTCGTCGTCGCAGAAGGCAGCATCGATCGCACGAAGGGTCACGTGTTGTAGATCATCAACATCCAACTCGAGAAAGCGCACTGCGAGTTCGAATTCACCGGTCATGCTTGAACCGCTGATGAGCCGATTGTCCGTGTTCAACGACACGTTGAGGCCTGCGGGATATAGCTGTTCGAAGTGATGGTGTGCGGATTGGTTGCTATGCAAGACAGCGTCTGATGTCGGGCAGAGTTCGACGGGTGTCTGCTCATCGAGGAGTCGCTGGGCAACGGGACCCAAGAGAGCGGTGCCATCCGCCTGCTTGGTGATGTCATCGCGGAGTGTGTATGCGACGCCGATTCGCTGTGCCCCGGCATCGAGAGCATCGACAATACTGCTTGGTCCCGCCTCTTCGCCTGCGTGGATGGTTACGCCGATGTCGCCGTCGAGTGCGGTTCGGATTGCAATCGTATGGTCAGATATCGATTGGTCTGTCTCAGCTCCCGCCAGGTCGAATCCGACGACTCCGCGATCACGATGTTCAACTGCGATCTGAGCGATCTCGACGGAATCCGTACCGTTGCGGAGGGCGGTGAGCACAAGCCTCGCCTCGACGTCGTGGGTTGTTGCCGCCCGGCCCATCCCCGTCAGCACGGCACCGACGACGTCGCCGCTGGAGAGATTACGCCCAGAGTTCGGCCCCGGGGCCATTCTCAGCTCGGCGTAGATGACCCCGTCTTTTGCGAGATCCTCGATTGCCTCGAACGCTATCCGCTCGATCGATTCAGTTGTCTGGGTAACAGCAACAGCATGATCGATGATCCATAGGAGCTTGCCGAGGTTTCCCGCGCCTGCTGAGCGAATCCAATTCTCGAGTCGCTCCGGATCGGACGTCGGAAGCCTGCGGTACCCCGCTTCGTTGGCCAACTCGATGAACGTGGATGCCCGCAAACCGCCGATGAGGTGGTCATGCAGCACAACCTTCGGGAGATCACTCATGCGCATCGTCATGTCGACTCCGATTGTAGGTCGTTGAGCAGTGTGCAACGGGCCCTTACTGCGACGAATCACCCTTACCGCTAGTATCGCTGATCGGGTGGACGAAGATCTGCGGTACGGCCCTGGCATGGAAGAGAGCACAAAGAGATGGTTCACAGAGCCGGCAACAATCGTCAGTGGTGGCACGTCTTCTCACCCCTCTTGGCGTTCACCCTCGTGTTGGCAGCGTGTTCCGGTTCCTCAGAAGAGATTCCGCAGACCCCGGGCACCGGCACCCAGATCGAGATGGCAAGAGCCAATTGGTCGACGGGCTATTTTCAAGCGGCGGTCGTCGAAGCGCTGCTTGGTGAACTCGGCTACGAGGTCTCCGATCCTGCTCAAGCCGAGGTCGCACCGAGTGATTTCTACCCCGGGCTTGCAGCTGGTGACCATGATCTTTGGGTCAACGCTTGGATACCAAGCCATGACTCATTTCTGGCTGAGCCACTGAGCGATGGAAGGATGACTGCCAACAGCGTCTCGCTGTCGGGCGGCATCGTTGCGGGCGGCGCGTTTCAGGGATTCGTCATCGACGTTGCCACCGCACAGGCGCATGGGATCGAGTATCTCGATGACATTGCAGGCGATCTCGCGATTGCTGCAGTTTTCGATGGCGATGGTGATGGCACGGCCGATCTGATGGGATGCAACGAGGGTTGGGGATGCAATATCCTGATCGATGATCTGATCACCGCCAACGACTGGGAGAACTCCATCACGCAGGTTGTGGGCGATTTCGATTCCTTGTGGACTGCTCAAGTCGAGGGATATGGCAATGGTCAACCTGTGCTGTCATACATATGGGCACCGAGTGCATTCATCGCGCAACTCGTCCCTGGTGAGGATGTCTTGTGGCTAAGTGTTCGTGACGACGGGGGAAATTCCACGGAAATCGCCCTTCCCCCAAGTCAGTGTCCGGCTCAGCCTTGTCAACTTGGTCTGCCCCTCAACGAGATCATGGCAGCGGGTAATAAGTCGTTCTTCGCTGCGAATCCAGCGGTTGAGCGGCTTGTCTCGGTCGTTGGGATTCCCCTCTCCGATATCGCGGTACAGAACTTCAAGATGCTCCTTGGCGAAGACTCCGAGGCCGACGTTCGGCGGCATGCCACCGAGTGGATCGCTGATAATCGCGCTGCTGTCGATTCATGGCTCGATGCCGCGCGTCAGGCCGCTGCGGGCTAGATTTTCCTTGTGATGAGTGATCTTGACCCAGTATCGATTCTTAAGGGCGGTGTTGAGGAGTGGAACCAGTGGCGCCACGACAACCCAGCTGAGCGTCCTTCTCTGGCGGGGGTTGATCTCAGCGATAGGGATCTGACGGGCATCAACCTTGATGAACTTGATCTGACGGACGCCGATTTCTACGGAGCCAATCTGTCGCGGGCGAATCTGAAAATGGCAACCCTGGCTGGTTGCGATTTCGCCGATGTGACCGCGGTATCGGTCGATATGTACAAGACTGACCTTCACGGTGCGTTCCTGACTGGCGCCGATCTCTCGAAGGCTTACCTCAACGAAGCGCGACTCGACGGCGCCGACCTGAGAGGAGTGAATCTCACCGGTGCGAAGTTGGAAGGTGCGACCCTTGTGGGTTGCGACATCTCAGGCTCTGACCTTTCTGGTGCCGTGCTCGACGGCGCTGACCTGACCGACAGCAACCTCTCTCGTGCAGACGTTGATCGGGCGAGCATGTTCGGCGTGAGGTACGGAGCATTCGAGTCGATGAGGGGCCACTACTTCGGTATCAGAGGTCTTGATTCGGCATTCGGGAACGCCCTCTTCGTGCGCGATGCACGGGATCGTGACTATCTGGATGCGTTCGAGCGATCGATCGACTCTGCCCCACCTGGTATCGATCAGAACTCTCGAAGATTCCTCTTCAACGTCTGGCGACTGATCGGATACGGTCGAAGCCTGGGCAGACTCGCCCTCTATGCGTTTCTCTTGGCCATGGTATTCGGCGTTGTGTATGCCTTCGACCAAGCACTCGCTTGGGGACTCATGGACTATTCCGGCAGTGCTGGGAGTCCGCTCACTCCCTTCTACTACTCGATTGTCACGTACACGACGCTCGGGTTCGGTGACATCACACCACAGCATTGGCTGGGTGAGGTGATCATCGTGATCGAGGTACTCCTCGGCTATACGACACTCGGACTTCTTTTGGCTATCCTCGGCAATCGTGTTGCCCGCCAAAGTTGAGGCTCGGAAGGCAGGACAAGGTTGCAGGTGAGAGGAGATAGGCGTTGCTGGTGATAGCACAGGTGATTCAGATCGTTCCGGAGGCGGATCTTCTATGGGTGATCACAGCGTCTGCACTCGTATTCCTGATGCAGGCAGGCTTCCTTGCACTTGAGGCCGGACTCACTCGCACCAAGAACGCCATCAACGTCGCCATCAAGAACATGGCTGACTTCGGGATCTCAACCGTCCTCTTCTGGGCCGTCGGCTTCGGGATCATGTTCGGTCCGAGCTTCGGTGGATGGCTGGGCAGTGGCGAGTACTTCATGTCCTTTAGTGAAGGGCTTGCGTGGCCGACGGTGTTCTTTACGTTTCAGGTGATGTTCGCTGGCACCGCCGTGACGATTGTCTCTGGCGCGGTAGCCGAGAGGCTCAAGTTCGGTGCATACCTGCTCGTGGCTGTACTGGTCGCCGGTTTCACGTATCCGATCTTCGGGCACTGGGCGTGGAACGGTTTGCAGTTCGGTGAAGCGAATGGCTGGCTGGGCCAATTGGGGTTCTATGACTTCGCCGGGTCGACAGTGGTTCACAGCATGGGTGGATGGACTGCCCTAGCCCTTCTCCTGATTTTGGGACCACGGATCGGTCGATTCCCGAAGGATGGGCCGCCCAAGAAGATCACGGGTAGCAATCTTCCGCTTGCCGCGATGGGGGCCTTGCTCCTGTGGATCGGTTGGCTTGGTTTCAACGGCGGGAGCACTCTGTCGATCGGGCCCAGTGTCGGTCGTGTTATCGCCAATACTGTTCTCGCCGGATCCGTGGGACTGGTCGTGACGATGCTTGGTGGGTACTTCCTCAAGGGTCGAGTAGAGATTGACCATGTGATCAACGGTGCGCTCGGTGGCCTGGTCGCCATCACTGCCGGGGCGAACGTGGTCGACTCGGTGCCAACAGCGATCATCGCTGCGATCGGCGGCATCGTCGTTCTTGGAGCCAGTGAGCTACTCGAGCATTTCAAGATCGATGACGCGGTGGGTGCGGTCCCTGTCCACCTCGCAGCGGGCATATGGGGAACGCTGGCGGTCGGAATCTTCGGCGATCTTGAGATCATCGGGTCCGGGTTGAGCCGTCTTGGGCAGATACGGGCGCAGTCCATCGGCATCCTCGCCTGTGCAGTGGTCGGCTTCGGTGTGACCTACGCCGTGGCACTTCTGGCCAACCGTATTCGGCCTCTCAAGGTTCCGCCTGAGGCCGAGCGTGTCGGGCTGAACGTGTGGGAGCATGGCGCTTCTAGCGACCTCCTCGACTTCTTCGAGGTCATGGATGAGCAGTCAAATACCGGCGACCTTTCGCTGAGAGCGCATGTGGAACCTTTCACCGAGGTGGGCCAGATCGCCGACAAGTACAACGATCTGATGGGATCGCTCGAAGAGGCCGATACCCAGGTGCGCGACTATCAGGACCATCTCGAGGACATCGTTGAAACGCGCACGGGAGAACTTCACAAGGCGAACGAGGAGCTTGAACTCTCCCGCGAAGTTGCCGAAGGAGCAAACAAGGCAAAGAGCACGTTCCTTGCGAACATGAGCCACGAACTGAGAACACCGATGAACGCGATCATCGGCTACAGCGAGATGTTGAGCGAGGATGCCGAGGACGAAGGCTACGACGAGATCATCCCCGATCTCAACAAGATCAACGCTGCTGGGCAACATCTCTTGTCTCTCATCAACGACGTACTCGACCTCTCGAAGATCGAGGCTGGGCGGATGGAACTGTTCCTGGAGACGTTCGATCTGAACGACATGCTCGAAGGTGTTGCGGGTACCGCTGCCCCTCTATTCGCCAAGAATCAAAACGAGTTCGTCCTCGACTACGGCAGCGATCTGGGTTCTGTCCATCAGGATGTGACCAAGGTGCGTCAGGGGCTCTTCAATCTTCTATCGAACGCAGCCAAGTTCACCGAGCAGGGAACTGTCACGCTCACGGTCGGCCGAGAGACACGAGAGGACCGGGAATGGTTCTCGATGGCGGTTGTCGATACGGGAATCGGAATCCCTGCGGACAAACTCGGTGCAGTGTTCGAAGAATTCGCGCAGGCCGATGAATCGACTACCAGGGACTTCGGCGGAACAGGTCTCGGTCTTGCCCTGTCGCGCCAGCTATGCCACATGATGGGTGGCGACATCCTGTTGGAGAGCGAACTTGGTGTTGGCACAACGTTCACCATCGAACTCCCGGTCTGGATCGAGGACGATCAGGGCGACAACGAAGAAGACGATTCTGCGATCGATCCTGCAGACAGCGAGCCTTCTCAGCACGGGCCCCCTGTCGTCGAGCGGGAGCGGATTCTCGTTATCGATGATGATCTCCATTCCCGTGAGCTGCTTGAACGAACCTTGGCGGCGGCGGGGTATGCGGTGGAGCTAGCGAACTCAGCGGCCGAGGGGATTGCTGCGGCTCGTATGAACCCGCCAGCTCTGATCACGCTCGACATCGACATGCCGGACGTCGATGGCTGGACGGCGTTGAACGTTCTCAAGAATGATGTACACCTGGCAGACATCCCCGTGGTGATGGTCTCTGGTGACCCCGACCGAAAGAAGAGCTTCGCCCTCGGTGCGGTCGACTCGATCAGGAAGCCGGTAGATCGCACGCACTTGGTGAAGATTGTCGCGCAACACATCGGCACCGGCGCTGGACGAATCCTCGTGGTAGACGATCAGTCCGACGTCCGCGAGAGATCTGTCCGAGCTTTGCATACGGTGGGCTACGTGGTGATCGAGGCTGAGAACGGTGCAGAAGCGCTCGAACTCGCTGCTGAGGATCCGCCCGATCTGGTTCTCCTCGACCTCCTGATGCCAATCATGGACGGTTTCGAGTTCCTCCACCGGTTCCGCAGAACCGAGCACGGACGGTCCGTTCCTGTCATCGTCGTCACGTCGAAGGACCTCGATGCAGCCGAGAGGGAGCGTCTGCTTGCAGTTACGTCTGGCGTCGTCCAAAAGGGTGGCGGTAGCATGACTGATGTGATCGATAGGGTCGGGGAAATGATCGGAGATTCGACTCGTGACGAGTTAGGTGATTCGAAGTGAGTCCTCCAATTCGGGAAGTGGCAGTTTGATGTGTGAGATGAGGTTGTAACGTGGCAAAGGTTCTGCTGGTGGAGGACAACGAGATGAACAGGGACATGCTGTCCCGCCGTCTCATCAAGCGCGGCTATGACGTCGTCATGGCGGTCGACGGTGGCGCTGGTGTCGAGATGGCCTCATCGGAGGATCCGGACATCATCCTTCTTGACATGAGCCTTCCGGTCATGGATGGCTGGGATGCAGCGAGAGCTATCAAGGGGAATCCGGCGACTGCAGGGGTTCCGATCATCGCACTCACTGCCCATGCGCTCGCTGGCGACCGCGAGAAGGCGATCGAGGCTGGTTGCAACGATTACGACACGAAGCCTGTCGACCTCAAGCGACTCCTTGGGAAGATGGAAGAGCTTCTCGGCGAATGAGCGACTCAGACGCTGCTATCACCGTAGGCATGTCCTACGTCGTCGGTATCTCCGGACACAGGGACATCCCATCGGAGGATCGAACCCTCGTTCGTGTGGCTGTGGAAGACCTGCTCACTGACATCAAGAACCGGATGCCGGAGGTCACGATCGAACTGATCTCCGGGCTGGCCGCTGGAGCCGACATGATCGCCGCAGATGCAGCCCTGGCGCTGCAAATCCCTGTAAGAGCGGTGCTTCCGATGCCCATCGACCTGTACCGAGCCGACTTCTCGGAAGCTGAGCTTGAGCGGTTCGAGGCCCTTGTCGCGTCGCCAGGCGTCGTTGTGGAAGAGATTCCGCTCCCATCTGACGTGGCCGTCGAGGCGATCTCAGTTCAGGGATCGGTACGCGACGACGCATACGCTCGCCTTGGCGATTACATCGCTCGGCGATCCAATCTTCCGCTTGTGTTGTGGGATGGCCTCCAGGGCGGGCCATCAGGGGGAACAGCCGACACCTTGAACCGTGCGCTCGCGACCCAAGGCTGGCAATGGACTCTCCCCGAACTCGATGCCGAGAAATCAATCGATGCCGATCAGGCGGGGCGATCCGTTGCCTGGATCCCTGTCCGACGGTCCTCCGAAGGTACCGCGCCCGACACCATCGTTCGTTCGCTTGTGAGAGGCTACGAGTCGGGGAGGATCTCGGTCTCATCCATGACGCATGTTGCGGCCGCT